>Ga0326733_1000185_pt1 | contig 20159 bp, 11 predicted proteins | sample 14_GP2_308_FD_207946 | JGI IMG/M metagenome (GOLD analysis project Ga0326733, IMG submission 207946) | Glacier ice microbial communities from Ngari, Tibet, China - 14_GP2_30.8 | ecosystem: Environmental > Aquatic > Freshwater > Ice > Glacier | place: China: Ngari, Tibet | collected 2018-07-17 | reverse complement strand
GATTTTCGATCGTATTTTTCAACAATTACCTGTTATATTCCATTCTTTCAGCTAAATCATTGATATCATCAACTCGGGCTAGCTGGTTTAGCCAGTTTGCTGGAATAGAATTATAACCATACAAAATTCCTGCAAGTCCTCCGGTGACTGCGCCTGTAGTATCTGTATCTTCACCTAGGTTGACCGCTTTCAGAACTGCGTCTTTGTAATTATCTGTGTTAAGCAAACACCATATGCTTGCTTCAAGTGTGTGTAATACGTATCCACTACTACAAATATCATCTCCTTCCAATTCGTAAATATTACCCTTAAGTAGCCGATCAAACAACACCGTCTCATCTTTATTAATTGAAAGCGAATCTAAATGACCGGAAACCTCGCTTTGAAGATTGTTGTAGATTTCAAATTTCTCTTTTCCTTGAATTAACTGTCTGGCAAACTCCAGGTAATAAAAGCAGGCAACTACCGATCGTATATGTCCGTGGGTTATTGATGAAACTAGTTTGGTAATTTCATACCGTTCATGTATTGGTTTTTCAAATACATGGAACACTAAAGGCAAAATTCGCATGAGGGAACCATTACCGTTTGAAGATGCATCGAAATTACCCGCCAAATCCGGCCTTGTCCCATCTGCCAAGCGGGCAATTGCTTGTTGAGTTGTTATCCCAATATCAAACACCTCCCCTAGTGGCGTCCAGTAATTTTCATAACCCCAGCTTATGAAGTTCTCCGCAATCACCTCAATATTAAATTTTTTAGTTAATGCTTCTGCAAGGCAGAAAGTAAGCGAACTGTCATCTGAAAAAGTCCCTGGAGGTAAATTATAAGTTCCATAGCCAATCATATCAGTTACAGGATTTTGAGCAATCTTTTGCCTACTCATAAATTCCACCGGAACACCGATTGCATCACCAACTGCAACTCCAAATAATACGTCTTTATATAAATCTGTTCTTTTCAAGGCATTTAAATTTGTTGTATCATCAATGTTGTTATGCATCGCCCGAATATTTTAATAGAGAAAAATGTTTAAATCAATGTGTTTATCATGCCGAAATAGAGAGGTGGGTATATACTGTGGATTGTCCGAATCGGGCAAATTAGTCCATCAAAACTTTCATTAAACAGTCTTTTAAATCAGTATAATATTGTATGTTAATTTTAGTTATCATATCATCTGATAAGTCATTTAACTGCTTTCTAGCATTAAGAGGTATTAGCAGCGTTGAAGCTCCCTTCTCAACAGCTATCTCTGCAAGATTGACTGCATTGTATACCAAATCTAATGACCCGCCTAGGTTTAATTGCCCAACTACGACAAGGCCCCCCCTCGTATTTTTTTCCAACAGTGAACTACACATTCCCATTAAGACAGCTATGCCCATTCCATTGCCACTTTTCGAAGAATCAAAAGATCGAAGCTGTATAGAAAATTCATTTGATTTTGCGTCTCGATCTCCTACCAGTTCTTTGCTCTTGCTATATAAATTCTGTTCGGCATATCGAACACTCTCTTGAAACTGAGGGGAAGCTGGTTTGTTTAATATTTTTACCCCGGAACCCGGACTTGAATTAATTTCAATTTTGTATAATCCATTTGTTTCCTCTTGCCCGCCAGCATTTAAACCCCAAATTTGTCCAGGAGGTAGGGGATCTTCATCAATAGTATTTTCGCTATGAATTTCTGGTGTGGTCACAAAAGTTTCTACGCCATTGCCTATCCGATAACTAAAATGTGTATTTCTGAATTCTGCGGAGCCGATTCGCTTTTGCTGTTCTTTTACCCTCCGTCGGTATTCTAAAGCTATTTTTATTGCCCATTCCAGTAGTTCATCCGATACGGGTGCATCTGGATTTGGCTGCATTAGTTTCAACAGGCCATTTAGCGTTTTGTTTACAGCTGTAGTGTCTCTCCCACTTAAAGCACCGCCGTAATCAATACGGGCAAGTACCGATGATATACGGCTTGTGTCTCTAAGCCTAGTCCAACATTCGGCTAGAAAATCACTTACTAACCCGAAGTGCTGCGTAAAATAAGTCTTATTTAATTTTGGAAAATCCCAACCCGGAATGAATGCATGGAAACGATCCATGAAAGCTGTATCATCTTTAATCTCTTTAGGTAGAGGCCCAAATAAATGACTAATTCGCTGCTGATGTTCAACATCAACGTCAAAATTACCAACCATAACTATACCTCCATCAGCTCGTATGGATTCTTTGCCTCGACTAAATTCCCCGCTCTCCATATAACCCTTCATGGTTACAATCCCCTCTTTTTGATCAAAAGATACTCCAGAAACCTCATCAAAGCAAATAACATCGTATTTGCAGACAAGCCCTTTCTCTCCACTTCCCATGTTCACGAACATCTTTGCAACCGTTGCTTTACCTCCTATTAAATGGGAATAAGGAGAAATCTGTTGATAAAGATGGGATTTACCAGTACCTCTAGGGCCTAACTCAACAAGATTGTAATTGCGTTCCACAAAAGGAATCATACGCACGAACAATACATTTTTGGCTTTTTCAGATAACGTAGATGGCTCCATACCGACACTTCGAATCAGGAGATCTTTCCATTCTTCTAATGTAAAGTGGTCTCTTCCTTTGTATAAAATATCTAATACATTACGTTGAGATAATTGAATAGGGCGAATGCTACGAACACCAAACGGTCGCCCATTGTTCTCTTGAGCAATTGCTGCATCGTATTCCAATTCAATTTCCGCATAAAATCCTCCAGTAAGCATTCTATCGTTTGAATTTACAACCTCTTCACTTAGCCGGACTTTATTTAACTGTAAACTTGGTAACGTAGCTACATAGCTATCAGAATTAGTGTCTAATCGAGCAGTAATTATGTCGATTAATTTAATCGATCCCTTTTCTCTCGCTTTCGATTTGAAGTATTCTTCCTCACCTGGACGAACTGTCCGATCTTGTAGTTGTCTTTTTACAATTTCCAATCCTTCCTGGATTTCTTCTTCATCTGTGGTGGCACAATAGCGACCAAGGAGAAATTCTATAACATATGTTGGTACGGGAAATGTTTTTCGAAACTGCTCCAGCAAATCTTTTCTTACAATAAAACCTTCAAAAGCTTTGGCGGATAATTGATCTATTTTATCTAGTTCCATTGAGTATAATTTTAACCTCCTACAGTAGTTGGTTTTTTGTCCAATATTCTTTCATCTGCATTCAGTAATACTATTGTCGCAGCCTGGTGTTCTGCCGAATCATCCACCATTAGTGTAACTGTATTGCCTCGCAATAATTTATTTTTAGACAACACAATAGATGTTTTGGCATCGTTGTATTTTGTACGGATATCAATGCTGTAGTCATCCGTTACATCACTTGTTTGAATGGTACATTTCAAGTTTACCCACTTAACTACTTTCACTTCCGCTTCAATATGCAGAACATTAGGATTTTCAATAATCATTGTTGGAACTAAACATTCATGCAATGAGATGCCACCATGAGCATATTCTTCATTTGCTTTGAAAAAAGAAATACCGGGAGCATAAGCAATGAAAACAGAAGGGTTCCAACGCCAGGGTAGATGAAGCAAATCTGTAGTCGCACCTTCTTTTATGAGTGCACAACGACCCCAGCGAGTTTCTGTTAAGCCAGCATTGAGTTGGGTTTTAGGTAATCCGCCAGGCATCAATAACCAACCATGATCTGTTACAATCTTTATTCTTTTAACACCCCTTTCAAATGCAACATTTAAAGCTTCTTTTACTTGATCAAACAATTCATCTATGCGTTTTACCATATCTCCTTGCTCTTCATGGCCTTTTGTATCTATATCTCCTATTTCTTGCCAAAATTTTCCTTCTGCTTGAATATCATTGGCACCTGTCACCAGCTTAAAATCTTGTGCTTTCAAAGCATCCCGAAACACATTTGTTAGCAGGTCTTTACCACTTTTCAGTTGCGGCCTAAACTCTGTAATATCGCTGTTTGTGGAAATAACAGATGCGATGGGTGATACACCTGGTTTAGAGGTTGGTGTTAAAGATGGAATGGCAGACCAGCTTGTTTGCATTGATACATCCAGTTTGTATTTTGACAATCGTTCACTGAACTCTTGCGCTAACTCATAGCGAAATGCATCAACAAACAACACAAATGATTCTGTTTCAACAGTTGCAATTTGTGAAGTAAAAATAGAGGAATCTGCTGCTACTAGTTTTTGAAATTTGATAGTAATGCTTTCCAACCAAGGATGATAAAATAGCTTTATGATAGAAGTTACTATTGTTTTATCTTTCTGTGTTTTAACAGCAGCCAAAGATTTTCTCATACTTTGATCAACCGCATAGCCACTTGCTATGTAATAAGACTTAAGGCTTTCAATTGATAAGAAGGAATAGAATTCTGTCGATTTTGTTGCCATTTGAACCAGATAGTGCAGGGCATTTGCCAAAGGAGATTGTCCTAATTCAAACCAAACCCATTTGTTTCGTACACTATGTTCCTTTTCTAATTCATTCAGAGATACTAATGCCTTTGCAGTATCAAACTTAGCTACAACAATCAATGCCTTGGCTAATGACTCTTCTTTTTGCTCGTTTACCTGCGGCCAGCTTTCATCGGGCAATGCAAAAATACCTGTACCTAAATCGGAAGGTTTTGATAAACGAAGTAGACCCTCTATCTCAGAATATTTATGTGGGGCCGTTGCGTATAATTGCCAAACATATTTCCAAGAATTTTTTTGTGAGCCTAATTTTTCGGCAATTGCTTTAATGTTTTTATGGTCTGGTTCAAATTCATATTGCGATTTACACAAGTTGATAAATACTTCTTTCCTGCTATCTTCTATGGTTTGAAAAAATGAATCGCCTCTGCACATCCATTTTAAAATTGTTGGTATAATGTCTGGGAACAACTGGTTATTAAGAAAATCTCCATCTATAGTGGATTTACCATAAAAAATTTCCGGGTCTTGAAATATGGTAGAAATTGTTTTCTTAAGTGCTTCTTTTGTGGTGTTATCTTTAGAAACAGTAATCCCTAAACCGCTTACTGGATTTTCAACAAAAGCTAAAATAGTCCATTCTCGCCCGTTTTCCTGAATGAACAATGTGCCGGTATATTGGTATTCTAAAAGTGGTTGCAGATTGAATACTGCATTCTCTACGTTTCGCAAATTATTCTTTGCGATACCTGGAAGATAAATAATTGGAATAGCGTCCAAATCCCAATCTGCATCTGGAAGTTCTCTTGCTATCATACACTTTAACCAAATAGCTGGCCCTTGTTTTTTTGCAGCGTCATAACTTCCATAAACCAATAATTGGGGCAAAGTAGGCTGCAATTGAGCTATCACATCAAGCCATTGATTTTCAGGATCCGGCCAAAGAATTACTTCGGGCCTTACCATTAAATTACTATTGTGGCTTTCGGCGTGCTTAAGTGCCACAAGTACTTTATCGTATATGCTTTGACTCATTTAAATATTTCATGCAGTAAATAATCATTTATCTTCTTACCAGTATTTTCATCCAGTATTTTTTCCTTATTCAAAATTGATATTTTCATAACCGCACAGGTATGCATCTCAATAGGTTCTAAAATGCCGCTTACATTTCTGGAATATGAATTTATATCGGGTATTGAATGAAATTCCCCTTTTACAAAAATTGGTATTTCTTTAAAGATTGCGTGAGGGTATAACAAGATTGCAGTTATTCCGTCCCAATACTCGTTATAAACAAACATTTGCTTCAAATCACTATCTGAGGGTATATTATCTTCAGGCAATTTCCATTTCGTATCAACAATAATTGTTCTTCCTTTAGAAATGATTACAATGTCAGGTTTAATACTTTTCTTTCTGGTTGTATTGACTTGTTTCCAAAAGTGCTTTTCTTCCTGGGGTTCGATTCTCCAATTGTTAGTATTATGCCTCTGTATTTGACGGTAGATATATTCTTCCCATAAATCATTCATATCAAATAGTATTGCCAATACCTGATTTTGGCCCGAACTTAGGTCAGGTCTGTAATTAAGCAATAACATAGCAGCTATTTCAATAGCTTCCTTATAATGTGATGTTTTTCTATCGAATACCAATTGGCTAAATGTTGCTTCATTTACTTTGGGGTCAACTAATTCCGGGAAAGAAAGAAGTAAATTATAAACTCTGTCCTTAAGTAACGGGCTTTGGCTAATCAAAGGAATTATTTTCAGTGCTTTTAGCAATAACTGATTAAAAATATTATCCCTATCATAAACCTGATGTCTGGTATAAAAACGTTCTTTATGAATTGAATTATACTGTATATTTTGTCCAAATAAAAGCCTCCCTTTAAGAGAGTTGCAATTTCCATCTTCAAACCGATATTTTTTGATTAACCCGGTATGTAGTAGTAATTCACATTCTTTTATAAACAGCTCTAAATAGGCTTCTAGTATGCTGTTATGCTTAAACTGCAAAGACGCTTTTTGGAAAGAATAGACTTTCATCCAGTTACATTCTTGCAGCATATCAATCAATACCTTCTGCCACTCATCTTTATTCCCATTTGGATCTACCTCTTTCCCAATTTTAGGCAATATCTCAATCGTTATATTCCCAACCTGAATGACACCTACATACTGCTGGAACTTTACACCATTGTATGTTAACCTAAAGAAATTACCTCCATGCTCATCATTATATTTCCCCAATGCTTCCCAATGTGCCTTTTCAAAACCCTGACATTGAATGCCCAAGAAGTCATATTCAAATACCTGAATGGGTTTATTAAAACTCATTTACAGTAGGGTCTTGGGTTAGAGTTAAAAAATCTGATTCAACTAAATCTTTTACATTTTTTAATTTGTATATATATTTATTTCTGTATTGTCCGGAGAGCCCACTACTTCCGGAAAACAAAGCAAACTCATTACCCGTAACACGTTTGTGTGGCAATTCAAAAAATACATCGCCCAATACCAAACCCAACTTTTCATAATCGTTATAAAAGTACTCTTGCAGCAAAGGGAGAATCTTATTCTCAAATACTATTTTAAGCTGTTTTAAATTCGATACATTCCAAAACCAGGCATGACCGATTGTGTGATCATTATCCTTCAGCACTCTTAAACGATGGTTGATTGTTTCTAGGAGCATTGGTAGATCAATTCCTTCGTCTGTAATTTTTAATTCACTTTCTTCGGGCATCTTGGGAATAAACGAAAATCTTCGGCGAAGCGCTGTATCTAAGGCTTCTACACTTCTGTCTGCTGTATTCATGGTTCCAATGATTGATATATTACAAGGAACACCGAAACTTTCCTTGGAATAAGGCAAGGTTGCTTTTAGTGCTTCTTCGCAACCTAATCGTTTATCATCCTCAATCAAGGTAATCAGTTCACCAAATATTTGAGACACATTGCCCCTATTGATTTCATCAATAATCAAAACAAATTTCTTTGGTTTTTTTACTTTATAATCCTCGTTTTTCAGCGATTCAATAATTCCCTTTTTATCATCATATGTATATTCCTTTTCAGAAATTGCTTTTGCTTCTTTTGATATTGTATCTGCGGGTTGTTTTCTTACTGCGTTTAAAACAGCCCAGTAAGCAGAGGAATTACTGCCTCCAATCTCTGCTCTAAACTGATCGTTAATATTTGTAACCTCACTCAATTCAGGAAATGCGTGTGATATTTTACCTAACCGTTTTTTTGATATTGTATAGAGTCTGTTTCCATCAATATGCCTAACCAAGATATTATTCTTTTGTGAGATACTCTCTATGTATACATTACCACCACTCCGTGTCTCTAATTCCGTTTTTTGTCCTTGTGAAAATCGTTCATTCACAGAATCCACAAAACGATCGTACTCAGCAGAAAAATCTATTATTTTTTCTGTTTCAATTGTGCTGCTTTTTTGTACAAACGCAAATGCTGCCTCCGTACACAATCGTTTAAAAATTCCATCTTCAACAGCATAAGTAAGTTCTTCATCTTCTGAGCTGGGTTCAATCGGCTTTATACCTTCAATAAAATCTTCATAACTTAAACTCTGGTGAAAAGTTGTAAATACGATTTGACCCTCCTTAACGTATTGATCGAAACGGCTTTTCACTAATTCCCTGTCTTCGGCCAGAATTGTTTCAATGGGCTTATATTCTACTATTGCCACTGAATAGCTAATGCTGTGAAAGGTTTTACCAGTACCAGGTGGGCCGTAAAGGATGGAGTTATTTGTCATGGTTGAATTTAGATCCTCGGAATCATCAAGATCATCGTCTTTTGCCGGATCCGATTCTTTTCTTTTTACTATTTCTAAATTGAATTTTGGTTTAAACAATGCTTCATTTAAAGTTTCAAGGTCACTTGGTTTTATTTCCCAAAAAGTAGAATTACCACTCGGCATAGTTTGGGAACGATAAGATTTCAAATCGGCAATATTACTTTCAACAGGTAAATAAAGCGGCTCAATTTCTCTATATATCCATTCCCCTTTATCGTCACCTATTAATGCGGCATGTTCTCCGGTGAAAAGCCGGGCATCAGAAGTTACTTTTGCAACTGAAATAACCTTATCCCCCCCATAGCATAGGTAAACGAAATCACCAATTTTTAATTCATTTTCGAAAAATGCTCCCGCACCTTTGCCCGTATACTTGCTTAATGAAATCCATTTATTATCTTCAAGTATCTTTATCATACCTGATCTTGCAAGTTCAGTTCTCTTGACAAAAACACCATGAGAAATTTTAAAAAGCCGATTATCATTGAGGTATAATTTTCTTGGAAAATTGCAAATACCTTCTTTTGTTATTTGAGTAGTAAGTGCGTCTATCAGTCCAAGATTATCTTCATCAATTGATTTACTTATTAATTGGAATTCCCGGATGTTCTCATCATAGTTTTTAGAAAGTTTCGCCCAGGATTTAAAACCTTTTATGCCATCATTAATTAATGGAAAGACTGTTGGATTTATATAAAAAAGCCACGGAGAATATATTCCTTCGGTTACAATAGGTATATTTTTACTGATAAACTGATTACATAAAATTGCCCCTTCTTCTATTTTTTTTACCTTAAACGCATCCATTAAAAACGACTTTACTATTGACAGTTCAATGTTAGTTAAAGTTTGGATAGCCCTTTTCCCTGCGTTAGTGAACCCATTTTCGTTTATTTCATAGGCTTCGTCAGAAAGTTGATTTCTTATCGATATGTCAGATACATTTAATTCCAAATATTTATCAAAGTTTTCGGCAGAACAATTGTGCTTAAACATATGAATAAGACCGGTTAGATGGTCATTTGTAATGGGTTCATTTTGTAAGGACTGCCATATGATTCTTTTAAATACCGGTATAACTTTAAGCTTATTAAATCTACTAGAATAAGGTTCGTTCAACTTAACCTCATCATACATCTTTCTTAAAAGTGGTAGTATATCTTGATTCATTTATGCAGTTTTATCATGCTTATTTTCTCTTGCTTTGGTTTTCTCTTCGAGACTCAAATGTTTATCATTTTCCCTCACCTCACCCCAGTAAGAATTAGGTGGATTTTTACCTCTATCTACACCCCATTTCACATTAAACTTACTTCGCAAGACACCGGCCTCCACAAAGGGGCGAACATTCAACCGCACTCCATCATTCAAATCAGGCTCCCAGCCGATGGGTTGTTGCTCAAGTGGCTTCCAGCGAACAAAAATGTCATAAGGTGCTTCACCTTGCAGAATGGCTTCTAATTTTTCTTTGAGCTTTTGTGCGGCACTCAGCAGACCTTCTGCACCACTCTCACAAGCTTTCTTTTTGGCTTCACACATACGTATCCAATCCCCCAGGTATGTGTAGATGAGTTTTGATAAATTTGCTTTGTCTAGTTTGTGGTAGTTAACTAGCGCAGAAAAGCCATCATTTCGGCCATCCCAAATATGCCAGATAAAAGGGCGGTTTTGGAACAGTTTGCAATGCTGACTAAAAAATTCTTTGCGAAGCCAGTCTTCTAGGTTAGATGAGGCTGCTCCCTCCTTGGCTAATAATTGTGTAATGGTATGGGTGCTCCATTTACCAGCGAACACCTCTTGCAAATAAGAACGTAATCTATCCGCTCCAGCTTCTTCTGCATTTACCGAAGGGATACAAAAAATACCATCGTCATCGGTTAAATGACCAAACGCTTTTACTGCTTCTATTAACGTTTTGGCTTCATCCGCCAGCTTGAATTGTATATCATCACGCTCCGCCGGCCAGCAATAACCGAGCACCCTGGCCAAAGCAACTTGCAAATGATTATTTGCATTTTTAGGATGACCGTGAAACAAACATTGGGTTGGGTCATCGCTGTACGGTTTTGGGAGGCCGTTTGGGTATTTTTCTCTGGCAACCTTTTGCCAAAGTTCTAAATCGAAAGGAATTTTTGCCATTGTTCCACTTGTTACAGCAAGGCTCTGGTCTACTCTCCGAACCGCTTGATTGTATTCCGGTGAGGAACAATAAGTCCAAATTGCCTCAAAATGCTCATCCTTATTTGGCGTAATCACCGCAGTGTTATTATCAAAAGAAGCACCAATGTAAATATTTGCTGGCATTTCTCCCATCTGGCTGATGACAATTCCCTTTCGACCCCATGCAGCTGTACCGTCCTTTCTTGCGCCTAATAATTCATTTATAGCACCTTGGCCATTTTCCCACCTTAACAAGGCTTCTAGCCCTCCATATAATTGGGTTTGCGTAGTCGTTGTTTGAAACGGAATCCATTTTGAATCAATTATACCAAGTTCCCAAAAAAAAACTCTCATTCTTGGCAGGTCGCCAGATGTTAATCCATGATGACTATATGAGTAGGTATTTAATAAAGAATCAGATGTGATTTTTTCAAATGCTATTACTGAATCCGGATTCCTTAACTGTTCTTTTTGGTTTACAGTTTTTAGCTCAGATGTTTTAAGCGCTGCATCTTTAGCGGCAACATTGTGCGCTTCTGATACATCAAGGCCGGTAAGTAGATGACTAGTGCTTGGGTTTTGGTGTGTAATCGAAATGAGTATTGCTTTAACCACTTCGCCGGTGATTTGGCTAAATGCGCCCGAACCTAACCTGGTCACAAAGTTCCAGGTTTCGTTTTTCAAAATTTTTTCTCTGAGCGTTTTATAGGTCGTTAAAAATAGCCAATTTTGAGGCATTACTGTACACACTACACCTTTTGCATCGGCTGTTTTCATTAACCGTTCTAAAAAAACTGTTGCTAAATCACCTTTAGCGTCCGCATAATATTTTAATACATAGTCAGATAAAACTTCATCGAATTTCCCCTTACCCAAATATGGAACATTGGTAATTTGCAGCATATATTTCTTTGCCAATAATTCCCCAGCTTTAGCAATACCCGCTGCCATTACTCCCCGTTCAAATTGTTCTGCATCCCCTTCATTTTCTAACGCTTTTTTCAATACTGGTTGCAATTGTTCAAAACTTGCAGTAAACGCATCAGCTTTAATAGTAGCAGGCTCCAGCAAGCTACCTAACTCAGGGGCTAACTGGAAATGTTCGTACAACATCTTCATGCCGTTTTGCAAACGAAATTTGTCATCGGCTCTTTCAACTTTGCCTACCAATTTTATCCAATCTTCCATTTTACCTTTGGGTGCAATACCGCTGCAAGCCAAATTCATTTCGGGTAGTTCTTTGTAATGCCCACAAAATTTCCAGGCAGTTAATGCCAAATTAAAAGCGGCAATTTGAGTGCATCTTGCATCCAACTCTAGGCCATGTAGATTTTCGGCAATTACTTTATCCGTTGCTTGTTCTTTACTTAATCCTTCTTCATGCATTCGCAATGCTGCAAATACTGGAAACAGTGATGCCACAAAATGTCCGGAGCCCATGCAAGGGTCTAATGAAGTTACTTCTGCAGTTGTTGAAGGCCAGCCTTCAAACTTACCAGCTGCTGGGGTACCATCTTCAAACAAACGTAAATACTCAAATTTCACAGGAGACCTTACACCGGGATTGCGGCTTACCCACCAGGCACCCAATGTATTATCTATTAGAAAATGAACCATGTAGGGCTCGGTGAACAATTGCGTTACAGCAGGGAGTTTTTCACCATCTATTTTTTCACCGCTGGCATTAATAGCTGCTTTTGCTTCGCTTTGCCAAAATTGATACACCCACCCCAAAGAATCATCGGCAATGAAGATTTGATTTTCTAAAGCATCAATTATCTGTTCTAGTTTAATTCTATCGTCAGTTGCATACGCTACCTGCATCAAAGGGTCATCCGTTCTAAAAATAGCCGGCAACATTTTAGAGGCATAATCGGCTGCTGCATCCCATTTGTCAACGAAGCCCTCCTCTTTTGATAACTCTTCACAATCTTCTAGAGTTACCCCAACACCATCCGGATGCATAAGCAAGTCATTTGCTTCTAAAAATTTGGCAAACAACATTTTATGCCAAGTTTCATAAGCTAACTCATAACTGAGATGGCTAATTTTTTGCGATCCATTAGTAGGCAGTATATCCCCCAATAATCGGGCTTTGCTACGAAGGCTATTTCGCAAAGTTCGTTGAGCATCACTCATGTGAGCAAATGGCTCCGAATTATCCACAGCCAAGCCATGCAAAGCATTAAAGGCTCCTGCTTCAGCCATCTTTCGGGCCAGCTTCACAGCCGATTCTAGAGTATTTCGTTGTTGTGGTGTAAGTACCGGCATAAATATTCTAAAAAGCTATTAATTGATGTTGTATTGGTATAATTCTCCATAAGTATTAGTACGAAACTTTTCATAAATAATATTTAGGATTTGCACAATAGGAATTTGTCCATGAATTGCCCGGAAAGATAAAATTATAGGATGTGCTTCAATATTTCCATGTGCTGCAGGACTGAAAGGTGTTATAGCTGTAAAGTTTTTTTGATTGAAGTCCAGCAAACCTTCAAATGTGCATGCTGAAGTCCTAGTTATACGTAATTCAAAAATCAGCTTGGTTCTTTTTTGAACTGCATTAAGGAGTTGTAATAGTGTCCAATTAAAGTGAGGTAAACAACGCATTTCAATTTGCAAACCTATATCTTGGCAGGTTCGTAAAAATAGACTTAAGGCGTCGGCGTTCTTAGTTTTAACCATTCCTATCCGGTTTATCTGATCATACAAGCCAAGACCTCCGTTCTGACCACTTCGAAAAGTTGCTCCATTGGTAAAGCAAACCACATTTAAATTTGAATGGTTTAAAAGTTGTTGAACAAGACTGAGGTCGGGGCAAATATTTTTAAGATTTACATCTTCAAATGTATAGCCCAAATTCCCGTTAGCTCCTATTTTCCCAAGCTTTCGTTGCGTGAAGGATATGATATCATCGTAAAAGATATTGTTGTCGCTTAACCAGTGTATTAAATAATTCTTTGCTGCCAACCGATTGTGGTTTTGAAGCTCAATTAATTCAGCAAGATTATTTTGGGGCAACAAAACGCCCCATAAACCATTAACATTTCCATGAAAAAAAGGAATATTAGGTTTTGAAATTAGCTGAAAAGGAAAAGTTGGCTGCCTTAAATTTTGAATTTGCGATCCTGCCGCATTAAGGCTATCAATTAAGTAACTGATCGGCGGAAAAGTACCAATGATATATTTACTAGCCGAAGAATTTTCTAAAACGCCTTTATAAGGATGTTTTTCAAAACCTGGATGTATTGGCAATGTAGCAATTCCATTTTCTACTCCATTCGACAATTCTTCCGCAAATTGCTCGCTATCTAATTGAATACCATAATGGTCATGATTCAGTTGATGGATAATTCTATTAGCCAATAAATTGGCTGCTCTATTCAGCATTATAGTGAGAAATGTTATTTTAAAATAATTGAACTTGATTCTTTCAACAAAATTTCTAACTCTGTTTTCAGTTCTGCCAAATAGCTATCTATCTCGGCCAGCGTGGTAATGGTTTTACGGGGAAGACTATATGATTTCGCTTGGGGTGCAGACAAGGAAATTGCATCTTCCAATGCAGATTGGAATTGACCGGGTAAAGCTGCAATTTTTGTATCCCAAGTATAAAGCGAAGCCTTTTGTAATTGATTTAGCAAGGCATGAGCATCCAAAGATTTTATCTCCTGTTTAATCAACAACTGATGTTTGACTAAGATAATGTGTTTTTCTTCTGGTGTCAGCTTTTTAAAATATTCGCTTACTTGCAGATCGTTCATCCTATTATCATAAAGGACATTGTAACTTTGCTTCCTGCTATTCAAAATTCCAACTAAGTTATCAGTGATCGCATTTAATATGGGTTGGACGGGGTCGGGTTCCTGGAGTAATAGACGATTATCATGAATGGCGGCAGCTTCATTTTTAAGTTGCTCCATTGCGGGTTCATCTGGTGCATGGCTGATTAAGTCACCTAATAAATTCCACAATGGTTCTCTCGTATTTACTAGTTTCGCACTAACACTCCAATCACTAAACTTAGCATGCAATTCATCCTTTTGTTGCAGAATGTCTAATAGTCTTTCATTGCCTTCTTTATTTTCAATATCTTTAATAAAATCTATGTTAATGGGTTCTGGCCTTGGAGCATTCCCACTTACTAGTAATGACAGACTTTTGAGCCTACTTAGATATTCGTTCGAATAGGGGAATATTTCATTGTTAGGTGGACATGTAACGCCACCATCTTGAAACAACTTTCGGATAGCAATTTTTTCCTTAGCACCTAAAATGTGTATCTCCTTTTTGAAAGTGGCCTGATTAATTTTAGCAACATTTAAATTAGATTCGTTGGTAGAAACATGCTGCGTGTTTTTAAGCATAACCAGGATGGTGTCAATAGAATCCTGACTCCAGCCATACCTGGCTTTCATGAAATGATTACGCACTTCTTTTCCTGTTTTACTTGAATTCCCCATGAACCGAAATATTTCAGCGGCAATAGGATGCTTATCAACATCACCAGAATAACCTGTAACACTTAAGGCATCAGGATTGCCGGCAAGAGCCTTGTTAATGGCTTGTCCCCAATTTAAAAAGTCCGCTTTGCCCTTAAATTCTGGGAATTGACGGTCAGCAATGTTGCTAAACGCTTCTACAATATTATCTTTTAATGTGCCGGACTGAATGATATTGCCACCAGCTAAATAAACTATAGCGTCCAAACATATTTTCTCTACTAAATCCTGAATTGCATTTTTTGCATTAGTTTGTCGGGTTTCCATGCTTCTTTTTGCTTGTACGCCTTCAGGTGTTGCTGGAAGTCCCATTGCATTTATGGCCAGGCCGGTTGCCAGAAATTTGATGATTTCAATTTTAAGTTCTTGGTTTCGTATTTTTTTTACAAATACATATGCTAATGGTGCGTTTTGCCCTGCTCCTCGTATTTCATTTACCACAGCAGTTTCATTTTCAAACCATTCATCTCGTATCCATAGATTTAAATTATGTTCGGTATTAGGCATTGTGTCTTTATCCCACAATTCAAAATCACGAACAAGCTTTGAATTACCATGCGTTACGTTGATTCCTTTTGTTTTCTCTTTAAAAAGTGTCACTATTTTTTCTTTTCTCAAGCATTGGATCTGATCATCACCAGAGTTGTTGAGTTTGATGTATTGTTTTGTAAACTCCTGTTCCCATTCAGCACCAATTTTAGTTTGAAGTTTGTACTCGTCGTTTATAGGCATAAGTACTTTTTCGACTACTAATTTTTTGGTTAGTACTTTCACCTTGGTTCGAAAAGAATCACTGTTTGAATTGAGATTATCAATTAAAAGATCAGCAATAGTATTTTCATTTGATTTTATACCTGTATCTGGATTGTTAGAAGTAATTTGATCCAAGAGGAAAACGGCACTTAATATCCTGCCTTCGATTGCGGTATCACCGCCCTTTGATTTTCTTTCCTGGATGAGGCTACTTGTATCATTCAGCAAAAGTCCCGATTGAATAAGTTGTGTTTGATTTTGATTGAAGATAAAATCAGCAGGTACAATTTGACCTAGTTCTAATTCAGCAATGGATTTCAAACTGTCATCAATAATCCGCAACTGGTTTCGAAGTTGACCTGATGTTCCAGCCACGTCAATAACTTGCAGTAATTTATTCCACAATTTTCTTGTAGACGGTAGCAATGGATAATCTGCAACTAAAGTATTCTTATCATCTGTTATGTAACCGAATACAGTACCTTCTAAATTTCGCGTTATTTCACCTGATGAGCTCTCAAGCTTTAATTTCAGATCTGCCACCGCAGAAGGCTTCTTATCTAAAATTGTTTTACGGATTACCGTTTGAATGTCGGTGTTGGTTAATTGAATGGGCACACGAAATCTTGCCATCAATCGTTGCAAGTTAGGTGTATCTGTTAAAGCGTTTTGGCCAGTACCAACCAAAAGAAATTTTCCATCGAATCGTGAACAAAGATCTTCAGCCAATAGCTGTACATCAAAAGCAAGGTTGCTATCCGGGCCAATAAATTGTTGAACCTCGTCCAATATGATAATTGTACACGGAATTTTATCACCAAAAGAAAGTGGAAGAATCTCCTCCCTAATTGTCTTTACAAAATCTTCCCGGCCTATAGTCTCCACTCTTGGGAATTGAGCAGCAATTAAGTCAAGTAATTTTGCCACATTCTCAGCAAGTTCAGGCTTTAACTCTAGTATAGCCTGAGCAATGGCTTCTGACATGAAAAGATTCCCGATTTCTTTTTCCAAACTTTTGCCTACTGTTTCAACCAAGACCTTCATATTATCATAGATACCCTCCTTTTTTGCCCAATAGATAAATTTAAAATGATGGTATTGCTGAGGTAAACCCAATGAATTCAGGAATATTTGCAAAAAGGAATATCGAATATCTTTTGAAGGAAAATCACGTAAAGTACCTGCAATAGATAACTTTCCCTGTATTTTTTGCTTACGGTCTATTTCAACAAATAAATCGTTAATATCTGAAGGCAGGGGCTTAATATTGCGGGCAGTTTTACCATTGGGGAATTCAAAATCATTCCATAGGTAACTCGCCATCTTTACTAAGTGTGACTTACCACTACCATAAAAACCGCTTACCCAAAAAGCCGACTGTTCTGTACTGCTAAAATTTTGCAGATAATATTCTAATATTTTTTTTAACCCATCATGGTATTCTCCTTCACATACAAAGGTTTTTAATTCATACTCAACAATGGCAAGATCTTCCTGTTCATTAATAGTTCTAATCTTTGCAACCCCCTCGTTTTTGAGATTTACTTGTTCTGGATTCAGTGTAAAGAGTTCCTTGTTCTTCATTGCAATTATGTGTTTATAATGTTATAGGCCTGGCTAAATAATCCCAACCATCTCTGGCATCGAGCAACCGGTAATGATTTTGTTCAAATTCTCCGGGAAAAAAGATCAACATCCGCCCTTTAATCTCTTTATCGCAGCTTTTAAGAATTTCTGATAAACGACCAAAACCAAAAAGAGATGAAACATCTCGAATAGCAATTAATGTATCCTCGCCTTGTTCAACCCTACTTAATTCATTTTTTAAAAACTGAATAGCAAATGGAATAAATTCAGCTTCTAATTGGTCAACTATATATTGAGGTTTTTTAAAGTAACCCTCTCTGTACTCGTGACTGACCATCCAGGAAGGAAAACACTTTTTAAAAGAAATGCTTTCCCATCTCTTGCCTGTTTTTAATGTAGCCGTTTCAAAATCACCCAAACGCAAATCTACTTTGCGTTGTTCTGCAGGATCATACACTAAAAACCATATACGTTCTTGACCGGACAAAGCAGTTGACCAGGGCTCTTTTACTACCTTTTCAAAAGCCGATAACAATTGGTCTACTTTAGATTGCATTAATTTCAATTTTATTTAGTAAGTTATTAAAAGCTATAGCAGTTACACTACCAGCATATTGGTATTGCATCAAATCTCTTTTTGTGCTCTCAACTGCTAATTCTCTTAGCTTGCTTTCATAAAGGCATAAAGCCTTTACACTAGTGCTATTCCATATATAATCGCCTCTATCTCCCTTGAGGTAGGCCATTAAGAAAGCAAAGCATGCAACTCTAAAATTAATTTCGGGCTGCCTTCTTATATTTTTCACTTTCCCTTCAATAAAGCCGGCCTGTTTCCATGAACTTGCAATATTCTGTGCCATAGATTTTCGTGTATTTACTGAATATTGATTTGGATGATATTTCTCAATTACATCTTCAAACAATGCTATTTCAACTTTTTCACCTTGCTTTACTGTTTGCAATACCTGTATACTTTCTGCAAGCAAATCATCATGATTGATGGCATAGGTAAAAGCAAGCAATTTTTTATCCTGGGAATCTGAAAATTTCCAAAAATACCTGAATGCTTTAAATTGATGATAATTCATATCAAAGCCGTACAACCTTTTCAAATAGTTGGCTGTCTTTTCTACGCCTGAACTTGATTTTTTACCCGTTACATTCTGACCTAATGATTCAAGGAAATTATCGCCATCGTCAGAATAGTCCATGACTTTTTCTAACTCAGCGAACATCATTGTTCTACTCGTATGTATTGTTTTTATTTTACCCATTTTATGAAACACCTGTGATCAAATCCTCGTTCTTGTTGCTAATCGAAAATTGGATAATTCTTAGCAAATATTGCAATTTGATTTTTCTAAGTGTTTCAATAAGAAATATTAAATGCAAGTATTTATATTTTCGGTCAATCACTTGTTTAGCTGTAACATTACTTGCCAACAATGTTTGTTATGTACTCCTCTATCTCCTCGCTATCGCCAAAAATAGTCGCAGGATTATTGAAAGGAGGCCTGCTGATATTCTGTGGACTTAACATTTCACCATTTTCATTTTCATCACCAAATTGTGGTGTTGAACGGAACTTTCCCTCCCCACGAGAAGTTAATATGATTGCTTGAATACCACTCAGTACAGCGATTTGTAAACCAGTTTCTTCACTTTCGTAGAAATCATCACTATTTAAGCGCATTCTTACTTTCTTGCCAAGCAGCCAAGATTCGGGACAGTAGCCATTCCACATTTGATCAAGTATAGGTTTTTTCATAATGAAAATTAAATCTCTTATTACTAGGATAAAGCTGTAAGTAACTGTTAAAATATTAAACAAAGGTTTAAATTATGGTATTAGCTGGTGATAAACAAATTCTGAAATTATATATTACTAAAACAAATGAGTCTCAAGCCTTTAATTATCTTCAACATCAAAATTTATATATTCGTCAAAATACTGAAAAATGGTCGGCATGGCTTACTATCGTAATCTTGCTATGCCCCGCTTGTTGTTTGCTCACTTGTATTTGGGCACTGATCCGCTCTTTTAGTGCTTCTACGTGGGATATCACTCCAATTGATTTTCCTTTTGATTGTAAATCTTCCAAAGCTGAAATTGCCATATCAAGCGTATCTGCATCCAAGGTTCCGAAACCTTCATCAATGAATAAGGAGTTAATTTGAACTTTGCGACTGGCCAAGTCTGATAACCCTAAAGCTAAAGCTAGACTTACCAAAAAGCTCTCCCCACCTGAAAGTGTGGTCATCGGGCGAATAACATCTGCTTGATACTTATCTATAATTTGAAGTTCCAAATTGTTTCCTTTACTTTTTAAGATTTCATAGCGGTCTGTCAATTTTAAGAGATGACGGTTAGCCAGATCTGTAAGCCTAGCCAATGTTAAGCCTTGGGCAAATCGACTGAACCTTTTCCCGTCGTTAGATCCAATCAAAATCGAGAGTTTATTCAATCGCATGTACTCTATTTTCTGAACTTCAATCTGAGACGCAATGGATGAATAAGCAAGTTGTAGTTTATCATCATCGAAGATGATCTGGCTTAACCGTCCGATTTCTTTGTTTAATTCTGCAATAGTTTGTTCAATTGTTTCCAATTGAAGCTGTAATTCATCAAGCGACTGGGTACTCAGGTTTTTAGCTTCCTCCTTTTCAATTTCCTCTTTTATGCTAAACAATTGCTGGTTTAGAGTATTTATTTGGGATTCGATTTCCTTTTGGATCCCGCTTATCTGAAGGGCTTCATCATCGTTTAAGAATAGATCATTCAGATTCTCCAGAGAAGCAATTTTGTTCTCCTTAAGTTTATATAGCAGTTTTGTTGTAAGTTCCGTGACTTTATTTTCAATGCTTAACAATGAATCTACTGTCTGCTTTGA
>Ga0326733_1000184_pt1 | contig 20239 bp, 19 predicted proteins | sample 14_GP2_308_FD_207946 | JGI IMG/M metagenome (GOLD analysis project Ga0326733, IMG submission 207946) | Glacier ice microbial communities from Ngari, Tibet, China - 14_GP2_30.8 | ecosystem: Environmental > Aquatic > Freshwater > Ice > Glacier | place: China: Ngari, Tibet | collected 2018-07-17 | reverse complement strand
TTCTGGTTGGAGTTGTAATAGGTTGACGATAGCGACACCCTTGGCGTTTAAGCCGACGGCTGGTACTTCGTAGGTCTTCATCCGGAAGACGCGACCCTTATTTGTAAAGAACAGTAGGAAGTCGTGAGTGCTAGCGTTGACGACGTGCTCAATGACATCCTCTTCGCGAGTCGCCATACCACGGCGGCCTTTGCCACCCCGGCCCTGCTTCTTGTACTCAGCCAGAGGTGAACGCTTGATGTAATTAGCAGCTGTAAGTGTCACAGCCATCTGTTCGTCAGCAATCAGATCTTCGTCGCTCATCTTACCAAGTTCGCTGTTGACGACCTTAGTGCGACGCTCATCACCGTATTGCTTCTTGAGTTCGACTAATTCGGCGCGGATAATCTTAAGAATCTTCTTCTCATCACCGAGGATGCCTTCGAGTTTTTCAATTAGTTTGAGCAGTTCAGCTAGTTCGTTTTCAATCTTCTGGCGTTCCAAGCCAGCCAAGGCCCGCAGCTGCATCGCCAAGATAGCTTTGGATTGAATCTCACTGAGGTCAAACTTAGCCATCAGGTTCTTGCCGGCTTCATCAGTCGTCTGAGAAGCGCGGATGACAGCGATGACTTCATCGATATGGTCTAGGGCGATTTTCAAACCTTCCAAGATGTGGGCGCGTTCGCGAGCCTTGCGCAGCTCGAACTCAGTTCGGCGACGGATAACGACTTGGCGGTGCTTAATGTGCTCGCTCAAGATGTCTTGCAGACCAAGGACACGAGGTTGTATGCCGTCGATCAAGGCCATCATGTTGAAGTGGAAGGTGCTCTGCAGCGGAGTCAGCTTATATAACTGATTTAATAATTTCTTTGGGTAAGCGTCACGCTTAAGGTCGACGACGATGCGGACGTTACCACGAGCCGTCTCGTCACGGAGGTCGGAAATACCAGTCACCTTCTTAGTGTTGGCCAGTTCAGCAATCTTTAAAACTAAAGATTCCTTGTTCAAACCATAAGGGATCTCGGTAATGACAATCTGGTGCTTCCCTTTAGCGTTCTCAACGATTTCGGCAATACCACGGGTAACGACACCACCACGACCAGTGGCGTAGGCAGTTCGAATAGATTCCTTGCCATATATGATGCCGCCAGTTGGAAAGTCAGGCCCTTTGATGTGTTCAAGCAAATCATCCAACGTTGCCTTTGGGTTATCAATTAAGGTAATTTCAGCGTCAACCAGCTCAGTTAAGTTGTGTGGTGGGATGTTAGTCGCCATACCAACGGCGATTCCAAGTTGACCGTTAAGTAGCAAGTTGGGTAAACGAGCCGGCAAAACGGTTGGTTCCGTGGTCGTACCATCGTAATTCTCGCGGAAGTCGACGGTATCCTTGTCGATGTCAGCTAAGGTTTCATCAGCTAGACGAGCCATTTTGGCTTCGGTATAACGCATGGCAGCCGGAGGATCTCCATCCATCGAGCCGAAGTTACCCTGCCCGTTCACGAGCATATAACGCATCGCCCAGGGCTGAGCCATTCGGACCATGGCGTCGTAGATACTAGAGTCACCGTGCGGGTGATACTTACCCATGACGGCACCGACGACGTTAGCCGACTTACGGTGGCGAGCACCAGAGCGCAAACCATCTTCGTTCATTGAGTATAAAATGCGGCGGTGGACTGGTTTCATACCATCACGGACGTCAGGCAAGGCCCGATCAATGATAACGCTCATACTATAACGCAAGTAGCTATCTTCCATGATATTTTCTACGGTTCTCAGTTCGACGGAGCGGGAGTGGCCGCTATCTAAAACGTCGGCGGCGTGTTCGACACCGCGCCGGCGCTCTTCCATGGTGCCCTCTGAGGCGGGAGCGGCGGCGTTAAGGGGCTTGGCGTCAGATCGTTCCGGAGTTCCGGGCGTTAAGTCTTCATCAGGCTGCAAAGCATCGGTAATGTCATCGTTCATTTTGTCATCCATATTAAATATCCAAATCCTTTACAAACTTAGCGTTGGCCTGGATAAAGTTCTTTCGGGGCTCAACTTCACTGCCCATCAGCTTGTTAAAGATTGAGTCGGCCTTTTCGGCGTCAGCAACTTTAACCTGTACCAGCACGCGCTTCTCTGGGTTCATAGTCGTTTCGAACAACTGGTCGGCGTCCATCTCACCAAGTCCCTTATAGCGCTTCTGCTCGACAAAGCCGGCTTGCTTTAAGCGGTCGTCCTCCAGGTTAACTTTGCCTTCGAGAGTCCGCTTTGCAATAATCTCATCCAAAGTCCGCTCGAGTTCTGATTCGTCATAGATAAAGATACTCGATTTACGACCAGGCTTAACCAATTCGAACAACGGTGGCTTAGCTAGGTACAAGTGACCGCCGTCGACGACTTCTTTCATGTAGCGGAAGAAGAAGGTCATCAGTAGCGTCGAAATGTGTGAACCGTCAACATCGGCATCAGTCATGATGATGACTCGGGCGTAACGCAAACCACGGATGTCGAAGGATTCTTCGATGCCGACACCTAAAGCCTTAATCAGGCTGACAATTTCATTATTAGCCAACATCCTATCTAGTCGGGCGCGCTCAACGTTGAGAACTTTACCACGGAGTGGCAGGATAGCTTGGGTTTTTGAGTCCCGACCGGACTTAGCTGAACCACCGGCTGAGTCACCCTCAACCAAGTAGATCTCGCAAACGTTCGGATCCTTGCTTTGGCAGTCAGCTAACTTACCCGGCATCGAAGCGCCGTCTAAGACACCCTTACGCAAAATGTTCTCACGGGCAGCTCGGGCAGCCTTACGAGCGCGGGCAGCCAACAAAGCTTTGCCGACAATCTTCCGAGCGACCTGCGGGTGCTCTTCTAAGTAATAATTAAAGTGTTCATTCATTACCGTCTCGACCATGCCACGAACTTCAGGGTTACCTAATTTGTTCTTTGTCTGACCTTCGAACTGAGGGTCGGGCAGCTTAACCAAGATGATGCAAGTGATACCTTCACGGGTGTCTTCGCCACTCAGGTTCTCTTCTTTCTCTTTTAGTAAGCCGTTCTTGCGGGCATAGTCATTAATGACGCGAGTCAAGGCCGAGCGGAAACCAGTCAGGTGAGTTCCGCCGTCTGGGTTCAAGACGTTGTTAGCGAAGGTCTTGATCGTCTCGGTATAAGCGTCGGTGTACTGGCAAGAGATTTCAACCTGAACGTCCTTGACCATCTTGTCGACGTAGAAAATGTCTTCATCAACTGGTTCGCGGCCGACGTTCAAGTGCTTGACGTAACTTTGGATACCACCTTCAAAGTAAAAGCCGTAGCGCTTCCCAGATTTCTCATCAGTCAAACTAGTCCGGATGCCTTTGGTCAGATAAGCGGCGTGGCGGAGGCGATCAAGGATGGTGTCGTAGCTGAACTTAACTGATTCGAAGATCGTATCATCGGCGTAGAAAGTAATTTCAGTACCAGTGTGGTTTTTGGCGGTCTTGCCGACGACTTTCAGATCACCTTGCGGGAAACCTTTAGCGTATTCCTGTTGGTGAATCTTTCCGTCACGGAATACGGTCACGATCAGCTTATTAGATAAAGCGTTGACGACGCTGGAACCAACACCATGCAGTCCTCCGGAGACTTTGTAGCCACCGTCACCGAACTTACCGCCGGCGTGCAGGACTGTTAAAACAGTTTCGACAGTGCTCTTACCTGTTTTTGGGTGGATATCAGTCGGGATGCCACGACCATCGTCAGTGACCTTGATGCCACCGTCAGCCAACATCGTGACTTCGACGGTAGTCGCATGACCAGCCAAGGCTTCGTCGATACCGTTATCGACTATCTCCCAAACTAAGTGGTGAAGACCTTCAATTCCGGTGCCACCGATATACATACCGGGACGTTTGCGGACAGGCTCGAGACCCTCCAGAACTGTAATCTGACTTGAACCGTAATCATTGTTATTTTTCTCCGCCACTATCTATACACCCTCTCAAGAGTCATTAACTGACTCCCTGTTAAGAAATAATCCACTGCGAGATATTATAGACGATACTTGTGCGACCCGCAATTGTTGGAATGTGTGCAATATCACGCTTGTGTTTACAGGGAGGCTTATGCTTAAATATCAAGTGAATAACTCAAAAATAAAAATAACAAAAAAAGATTAAATCAAAATGTTTGAAAAACTCCTTAGCGTTTTACCGTACAACCCTAGTTTAGTGCAGCAATTTAGCTTTTACGGCCAGCGTATGCGCCGTGAAGCCGCCGTCCGCCGGACGGGCGTTGTTTTTTTGCTGTTGGCTTTCTTCGTCCAATTCTTTGCGTTTTTAAGCCCACCGCAACCAACCGTCGCTAATTCGACTAACGATATCGTCAATGGCGGCATCACGTCCGTAGCTGATGCCGTGTCCAAATGTCGTAATAATGTTCAAAGCTACAAGCTAATTCTCGATAATTACGGAATTACTTGTGATAACTTAGCTAAAACGACAACAATCTCGTTGCGATCGACTGACAACAACAAACAGCTCTACTCAATGGGCCGATTATCATATGGCCAAACTAACACGCGGACGGGCAAGCTGACTGGCGAGACTCCAGTCAACATAGCTGGCGTCGGTACTTTTTACTACCGCTACTTATGGAGCTTTGATTCCGGAGCCTACTCAACCTACACAGCACTTAAAGGGACAAGCAGCCTAGGCAAGACGTTTTACATTTTATACAACTGCGCCAACCCGGTCTTTGCCGGCATTCCAGCACCAAAACCAACCCCTGCCCCTGCGCCAACCCCTAAACCTGGCTTCACTGTTGTAAAAGGCGTTAAGTTCCCAAGTCAAAATGTCTACTACACTGGCGTCACCGCCAAGCCCGGCGATACCGTCGATTTCTCAATTGAACTGATCAACACTGGTAACACTAACCTTTCGCCGATCATGCGTGACAGTCTACCTGCCGGATTGACAGCCGTACCTGGTTCGTTAGCAAATGATGGCAAGCAAGTCACGGCTCTTATAGCAAATTACAACACGGGTAATATGGTTCCCGGTCAGTTCCGTCGGGTCACCTTCTCGGCCAAGGTTGCCGCTCCAGCCAATGGTTGTGCTACTTACACCAACGTCGTTGCCGCTCAAGCCGGCACCCTGCCAATCAAGGAATCATCGGCTAAGGTCGATGTCTGTAAACCAGCACCCGTAACACCTACGACAACACCTGCGCCGACTCCGACTCCTGCTCCAACCCCTGTACCGGTACCAGTTACAGTCGTACCCGTTGTAACTCCCACACCTACTCCGACACCGGCACCTGCCCCATGTGCTTACAATCTGAATTTGCCTGCTTCCAGTCCTGATTGTAAGCCTTGTGATAAGTCTGTCAGCTCAGCCGACAGCTTAGCCTGCTTAGTCTTAAGTAAGAAAGCGTCCAATGTTTCTTTAAGTCTGGCAGACGCCAACAACACGACGGCTCAAGCCGGTAACACCATTCTCTACACCTTGACCGCTGAGAATAAGGGCAAGGCGACTATCAAAGATTTTGTCTTTCAAGATAGCATGAGCGATGTCCTTGATTACGCCGACATAACCAATTTGTACGGCGGCACCAAGACTGCCGAGAATGCCGTTATTTGGCCAGCTGTAGATATCGAAGCCGGTAAGTCAGTCAGCGTTAAGCTAGCCGTAACGGTCAAAGCAGACGTCCCGACTACTCCTCAAGTGGCTGGTACCGGTCATTTCGATCACGTCATGACGAACGTCTACGCAAACGCCATAAACATCAATCTGCCACAAGCAACTGTTGTTCAAATTCAAACGACTGCCACGACTCTTCCTAAGACCGGTCCGGCTGAGACCCTAATGGCTGCTGCCGTAGTCGTTGTATTATCTGCTTTCTTCTATAGCCGATCACGCCTACTAGCCTACGAAACCAACGTCGTCATTCGCGACAATAATAGTGGAGGATTCTAATATGTCCGAACGTGCACCTCAAAATATCGAACACGGTGAAAGCCTCTTACCGGCTGGTGAAGTCGAAAAGCTTTTAGAAGCTACGACCGAGCGTTCCCCAGCCGAGCTGCAAGCCGAGCAGGCTTCGCAGCAAGACCAGCTCGAAAAGGCCCGGGCCGTAGCTGAGACAGCTGAGCGGGACAACCCATTAGCTCGTATGGAAGCTAGTGAAACTGAAGCCGCTAAACAAACACCCGTAGCGCCGCCAAACAGCTCGCTTAAAAAGCTGACGTTGCAACGCGAACTCCAAGACATCCAACGCAAAGAGTCGGCCCCCGTCCGAGCCCTTAGTAAGTTCGTTCACCAACCCGTCATCCGGGCAGCCTCAGAAGTCGCTGGCAAGTCAGTCAGTCGTCCTTCCGGCCTGTTAGGCGGCGGTATCGCGGCCTTCCTTGGCACTAGCATCTATTTATACCTAGCCTATCATATTGGCTTTACCTACGAGCCGAGCGTCTTCGTATTCTTATTAGTTGTCGGCTTTGTTGCTGGCGTTACAGTTGAGATGTTAGCTCGACTCGTCCTCAAGCCTAAGAACCAATAACTTAAAGTCCGGTCGGACTTAACCTTGGATTAAGTTGCCATCCTTATCGATCAGGATAGTGTCACCCTCATTAGGCTTCTTAGTCAGTGATATGGTGCCCTCAGAGCCGTTTTCGGTGCTGACGTGAGCTTCTATCGTGTCGGGCTTATCAAGACTGTCAGCTGGCTTGTCCTTTAGTTGGCGACGTAACTCATCAGCAATCTTATCAACTTCGCTTTTTTCGGTCTCGGCGCTAGAGATGTTTTTGGTCCCGATAGATAATTCGCCTGCAGCGGCTGGCGCTAGGGCAACCGGAGCGGCTGGCGCAACCGGACTAAAGTCATGGGTCTCGCGTTCAGGCACGGCGGCAGGCGCCGTCGGGGCAACCGGCGTCGAACTGCGAGCCGGACTGATCAGCGGACTTGGCGCGGCTAGTGGTGGTGTAGGAACTGGAGCTGGAATAACTGGCTGTGCGATTGGCGCCGGGGTCGGAGCCGGAGCGACAATCGACATTGGAGCTGGCGTTGGCACTGGTGCCGAAGTAACCGAAGGCCGTGACACCGGTTGGGCTTGACGCTTGCTGAGCCAATCATCCAAGAATGAACCGCCACCGATTGGCGTGGCTGGCAGAGCTGGAGCTGGGGCTGGACCGAAGGCTGACGGAGCTGGCGGCGCCGCGAACGGACTTGGGGCCGGCTTATCACCAACACTCATGCGGGCAAAGACAGCTTTCTCAACAGCTGCCTTAGGGATGCCATACTTAGCCGCTGACAGTTGCTTCAAGGCATCAGCTAGGCGTTGATTAGGTGTTCCCAGCGGAGGCAAGGTTGCCATACTGAACGGCTGAGTCGGCACGCCACCGATCAGCGTCCGGACGATTGTATTGTGGTTCGGCACACGCAGTAAATCATCACCGTCAAAGATCGGTTGGAAGTAGCGACCTAAGCTCTCGACGTCATTCTGGCCAATCCGGAAAGAGACGATCGTGCCAATGTTACCAAATACGGCGTCACGGATTTCCTCGGTCAGCTGAGTTGTAAACTGGTTGGCGACTATCAGGTTGAGGTGATACTTCCGAGCCTCACTCATGATCGTTGCAAAACTGTCGGTTGAGAAGTTCTGGAACTCATCGACGTAGAGACTGAAGTCAACTCGCTCATCTTCAGGAATGTTACTCCGGCTCATGGCTGCCGCTTGGAACTTCATGACAAAGATCATACCTAGTAGCTTAGAGTTCAAATCACCAGTGCGACCTTTTGATAAGTTAACTAGGAGAATCTTTTTGTTATCCATTATGTCGCGCAAATCGAAGGCGCTTTTGGTCTGGCCGATAATGTTACGCATCATTTCGTTACTCAAAAAAGCACCGAACTTACTGACGAACCAAGCCGTCACTTCGCCTGATTCATTGGAGCGCTGGGAGGCTGGGAATTGCTTGGTCCAGAAGTCCATGACCGTTTTGTCGGTGACGTGTTTCAGCTTCTCTTTCAAGAATGCCGGGTCCCGGAAAAGCTGTGGTACGTCAACGAAAGTACCGCCATTCGGGTCAGCCATGATTGCTAAGGCCGCGTTCCGGAACATGTCTTCGTAACGGGGGCCCATTATCCCTTGATGTTGTGGGTCATACAACTTGTAGAGCATGTTCAGGACTTCCTGAATCAAGAAATCTTTCTGATCCGGTGTCGTAAATTCGAACAAATTTAAGCCCATCGGATAATCCATATCGGACGGGTTGAAGTAGATAACATCCTCGGTTCGTTCCTTCGGGACCATAGCCAATAAACGCTCAACGACGTCACCATGCGGATCGACAAACGCAAATCCGTTGCCTTTTAACATGTCTTGTAAGGCGATGTTTTCCAAGTAAGTCGACTTACCAGTACCGGTCTGTCCGACGACGTACATGTGACGTTGGCGGTCCCCTACCCCAAGTCGAATCGGCTTCTTAGCACCACGGAAGATGTTATAACCCATCAGTAAGCCTTCATCCGGCACGTTTCGAGGGCCATCAACTTGTTTTGACTCCTGTCGCGTCAGCTGAGAAGTCGGGATGCTACGTTGATCTGGGAAATGGAACAAAGTCGCCATCTCAACAGAGTTAAGGATGGTCTTGGAGTTCTGTTGCGGGAAGAAACGCATGATGTAAGCCGTCGACAGCGCTTCCAGGTCTTTAGCCGGTGTGTATTTGAAACCGTTACGGCCTGGCGCGTCGTACAGCGAGAAACTAGCCACTATGTTGCTCAGGATGGCTTGTGAGCGCTGCGAGACGTTTGAGGACACTACTACGCGGATTAAGACTTCAAAGCCCGCGTGGCGCGTCTTCTCGTCGATGGCATCAAGCACGGCTTGGTCGAGATTTGAGAGCTCAGGACCTTTCTTATCGCCACCATCTTTGCCACCCTCAGGTACTTTGAAAGGCGCTGTGGCCAACGTTTTGAGCATGCCCGTAGCACCCATCTTCTTATCATTGCCTTTACGCTTCTTACTGGCGTGGCTGGTAGCTTCCTTGCGCCAACTGGGGTCGGCCGGGCGCACTAGAATCTGGATACCTGCCCCGTCCTCTTTATCTAATGTAGATAAAGCATTTAACAAAGACTGCATACCGTCGCGCTTTAGGTCTTGATAGGTGGCAATCGGATAAGCGTATGATTCTTTTAAAGACAGCTCACCACCGAGGGTGCCGCTGGACTTACCGACTGGACTGAAAATATTGTGTTCAGTTGCTTCTTCCAAACGGACGGTCGGATAAGCGCTGACGATAGCTTGGCGGACGACGTCGACCAAGGCAATCGGTACGGCCGCATAAAAGTAAACGAAGCCGTGTGTACCGACTATTTCAAAGGCGAAGTGGCGTTGGCCGTAAAATTTAGTCTTCCAGCCCTTCTGGATCGTACTAGCAATGATGTTGTAGATAATCTGTGCTTTACTGATGGTTTCTTCGGTGACATCGCGAACATCCCGGCCATTCCCCTCAATATCGTCGCTCGAAGGCGGCAGGTGAATCAGAATCGGTACCATCTTCAGGCCGCGTTCATAATTCTTCTGCTCACGGAAGTTCTTGCGGACTCTCAAAAAGACAAATGGCGTCACCGCGGCAGCCGCCAAAAACAATCCCAAGATAATAAAAAGGAAGACTTTCATCTCTATTATTCGCTCAATCTCAAGGCTTTGTTATATCGTTTTTGCATATAATCGGCTTTAAATATCGAGAGTTCTTTACTTTTTTGGTGAGGATCGTTCTGAGTATGCTCGATGATGGCCTTGGCCTTGTGGACCCACTCTTTCTCGATCAGGTCGATATCGTCGGCTACAGCCGGCGTCGATCCATCAATACTATTGTTAGCCAGGTTGACTGGTGTCATCGGGGTCGCAGCTGTCGGAACCGGCAAAGGTATGGCTGGGATAGCTGGCGCCACACCAGTCGGTGATGGGAAGGCTTCCACTCCAAGTCCAGCTCGTTCCGGGGCCGCGGTTACAGCACCGGGCAGACTTCCCGGTGTCATAGGTGTCGGTAACTGCATCGGCCCACGCTCAGTAGTTGGATTCATAAATACAGTATACAGAATTTAGTTGTAAAAAGGAGATTATTTTACAGATTGAAACCGCTAATGCGTCGGCTTCAGGAACGATGATTTCGAATAGCTAAAATAAGCCAGTAAGACCAGTGTTGCCAGAGGTACCAATACCAAATCTCGACCCGATAGCTGGCCGATCGATTGCAAGGCTAATAGAACGCCGAGACAGCTCAAAACGCCGAACCGTAGATTTCTCTGCTTGGCGATGGCCGGAACGTAGACGCCGACAGCTTTCTGCAAGGCAAATAACAGGTAATAAACATTGACTAGCAGGAGTCCGAAGCCAAAGATTAGGAATATCGGCTCAATTTCCTTTGGATCGGTGATACCGAAAAACACCAGATCAGCAATAAGAAGGCCGACGCCGGCCAAAGCCGACCGACTACGTAGATATTTCATAGTAGAGAAACTCAGTTAATTTTTGATGAGAAAAATAGAGCCAGAGTGATAAATCCGCCCATAAAAAATTAATGTATAGCGCTTATCACTCATGGCATGACTGACCGCTCTACGATGCCTTTAGGGCAAGCAGAGCGATGGACGGTAGTTACCGTATCGATTTGTTAGTTTCATCCCGCGAGATGATTACTAACCCAAGTTGTAAGTGTTTTTGTTTTTGTGACTTACCCTTATAGATTAGCACGCAGGGCCCGGATTGTCAATCTCCTTATGCTTATCCTCCAGCTTTTCGCGGCTTTAAAAGTTTGCCGCCTAAGAGTTTTACACAACATGGTTAGATTGCAGTAAGTTGTGTATATGTGTACGTTTTATTTTGACTGCCTAAGCATAGGCAATGACACTTCTAAGGTGTTAGGGCAGTATTGAACACTCAAAAACCGGTCTAAAGTTATGCACAGGTTTGCGTAAATATAAGCATAAATGTTATTGACGAGAGCCTCTAGATTTACTAATATAAGCATAGTACTTGAATAAATTAAGTACTCAAAAACAAAAAAGACTTTGAATCAGCGGTTTCTCGCAAGCCGCTGATCCACACTAAAAGGTCTTTCATAAAAAGCAAACAACAAACAAAAATCTTAATTAATTATTAAACACCTTGCTCCTAAAAACGGTAAGGTGTTTTAATTTGTCCTATCACTAACCAGAAGGGCAAATCATCGTGTCAGTGCGTAGCCTCATTACTATCGGATCAGATGCCATCTTGGTTGATATCCAATGTCACTTATCAAACAACCTACCAAACATAGTTATAGTCGGTTTCGCCAACAAAGCCGTCGATGAAGCCCGTGAACGACTGCGTGGTGCCTTTGCCAGCGCCCGGCTTAAGCTGCCACGTAAACGCATCGTTATAAACTTGGCTCCAGCCGACATCCCCAAGGCTGACAGCGGCTTTGACCTAGCTATTGCCGTGGCTATCTTCTACGCCGACAGCCAGATAGCGTTGCCGGACGAAGCCATCTACATTGGTGAGCTCGGGCTTGATGGCCAAACCAGGTCGGTTCGCGGTATCATCGGCAAGTTGCTAGCCGGACGAGCCAAAGGCATTACAAATTATTACATCCCTACTAGTAACTTAGCTCAAGCAACTTTAGTACCAAGCCTGAAACTCTACCCAGTTTCGTCTATAGGGGAGCTACACTATCACTTAACAGGATTGTCAACTATCGAACCCGTCTATACCGATACTGATATAGCCTCCCAAAATGAGATGTCGCACAATGTTGAGCAGTTTAGTGGCAGGGGAGTAATGAGTCAGGTCGTCGGCCAAGCCCGGGCCAAGCGAGCTTTAGAAATCTCGGCAGCCGGCGCCCACAATATATTACTAAGCGGACCGCCTGGCACCGGCAAGTCCATGCTGGCCAAAGCCATGCCATCAATCATGCCTGAACTCAATCACGAAGAAATTTTGGAGGTTACGCAAATCCATAGTCTGACTAGCTTCGACTACGACCAGATCATTTTCGAGCGACCGTTTCAGGCGCCGCATCACAGTGCCAGCCACACATCAGTTATCGGCGGCGGAGCCAACCTTAAACCCGGCCAGATTTCGCTAGCCCATCATGGCATCCTGTACTTAGATGAGTTACCAGAGTTCAGTCGCCAGACCCTGGAAGCTTTACGGCAACCGTTGGAAGATCATCAGATAAGTATTTCGCGGGTCAAAAGCAGCGCGATTTATCCAGCCAAGTTTATCTTAGTCGCAACGGCCAATCCATGCCCGTGTGGATTTTACGGTCACGAAGCCGCCGGCGATTGCCACTGCCTACCACAACAAATCCTAAGGTATCGACAGAAGCTATCCGGTCCTATAATAGACAGGATCGATTTACACGCCAGTGTTCATGAAGTCGACCACGAAACACTCCTACTTCAAGAACCGGACCCAGACGTCGATACCCAAAACCGCCAGAGGGTCCGGACGGCTCGTAATATTCAGCAGCTCCGCCAAAACGGCCAACTAAACGCTCATTTAGCTAACGGACAACTTAAAGATATCAGCCAGCTCGAGCCGGCTGCCAAAGTACTGCTCGATAATGCGGCCCGAAAACTTAACATGTCAGCCCGCGGTTACATGAGGACCGTCAAAGTCGCCCGGACCATTGCTGACCTGGAAAATCAGGCCAGTGTGTCCCCTGCCCACATCAGCGAAGCCGTCGCATATCGGCCTCAGCTTAACTCTCCTGTTTGACCTCTGTTGTTTAATCTGTTAAAATGCAGTGAGTTAAAATCAATAAGTAAGGAGAAGCACCTATCGCTAAATTTACTCGCTTGAATGGACAAATTCAGGCACCACAAATGCGTGTTATCGATGAAGACGGCAAGCAACTTGGCGTCTTATCTCGACAGGAAGCATTAGACCTGGCTCGCGAACGTGAACTTGACCTGGTTGAGATTTCACCCGACGCTAAGCCACCTGTGGTAAAAATAGTAGATTGGGGTAAGTTCAACTACCAGCGCACCAAGCAGTTACAGCAAAACCGTAAGACAACGAAAGCGGCTGAGCTGAAACAAATGCGCTTTGGGCTTAAAATCGGCGAACATGACTTAGCCATAAAAATGGATAAAGTCGGCAAGTTCCTCGACACCGGACACAAGGTAAAGATCACCATCTTCTACCGCGGCCGTGAGCAAGCCCATAAAGAGATTGGTTTTAAATTAGCCGATAAAGTAATTGCCGACTTTGGTGATACAATAGCGGTTGACCAAAACCCGCAACTGACGGGCAAACAATTAAACTTTGTCATCCGAGCAAGTGCGACCCGCAAAGCCGCACCAGTCGTCAAAAAGACTAATGAAACTAAAGACACTGAAGAGAAACCAGCAATAAAGGAGAAAACAGATGCCTAAATTAAAGACCCACAGCGGTACCAAAGATCGCGTCAAGGTTAGTAAGAACGGAAAAGTACGAGCCGGACACGCTAACATGAATCACTTTTTGAGTAAAAAGAGTGGTAGCCGCAAGCGTAGCCTATCCGGTTTATCAACCCGTACCGGTGGCGTAGCCAGGAACATTAAGCGAAGTCTCGGCCTTTAGTAGACCGTACCGACAGAAATGAATTAAGGAGAAATTATGAGAGTAAAACGAGGCGTCACCAGTCGCGCTAAGCACAATAAGATTCGCAAAGCGACCAAAGGCTTTAGCCACCCTAACCGGGTCAGTATCAAGCGTGGCCGCCAGGCTGTCACTAAAGGTCTCCAGTTCGCAACCCGCGACCGTAAGAACCGTAAGCGAACTTTCCGCGAATTGTGGAACACCCGCATCAACGCGGCCGCTCGCTTAAACGGCACGACTTACAGCAAATTTATTGCTGCCCTTAAGACTGCTGGCATTACCATCGATCGCAAGATCTTGTCTGAACTGGCCGTTAACGAACCAGCTGCTTTCACAGCTGTCGTCAAAGCCACCGAAAAATAATTGATGACTGAGGCTGACGTTGACTGTCTAAAGACACGCCATTTTTTCACGCCGCACCAAGGACTCAGCTCAGTCATGCAGAGTCATGATATCACTCCGATATCCGAGGCTCAAATTCAGAGCATAATCGGTGTTAAGCTGCCCATAGTCGACGCTTACCTGTCGCCTGACGATAAAGCCATGGTCATTATCCCGCTCGGGGAAATTGCTATCGCCTTATTGGTAGCGGCAAAATATGAAGAATCGAAGTTGTGGAAACCGACGCTAAAAAGAGCGAGCGCAGTCTCTGCCATGTCAACCGTACACTTTCCTATCAGCGCAGGTGCCTACACCAGCGAGGCTATAAATTCCTAGTCTAGACCAATAAAAAAAGACCCGCAGTAGCAGGTCTTTTTTAATGCCAGATTATCTGTAAGCCGGGTTTTGTTCCTATTGCTAGGAGCTAATCATCTATCTAGGCTGACCGTTGCCAATCAGCTCAAGCGGATCTTATGATGAATTATTAACGGGACGTTTCGAGTTTTAGACTCAAACAATCCATCTCCTTGCAGCAGACAGGGTTTACCGCTTCCGCCGGTCACCCGGCAGAACTGTGGTCTCTTAAACCGCTCGTTTCACCTTTGCCTCTTGCGAGGTAGTTTCGTTTCTGTGGCACTTTCCCTAGGCTCGCGCCCGGTCGCCGTTAGCGACTGTCCTTCCCTATACTGCCCGGACTTTCCTCGTATACTTTTTACGGTTAACGCGATTAGCCGATAATCTGGCAATCTCAGTATAGCATTACAAATTAGGTAAGCGACTTTTCGGGTGAATAATTCCCAGTTCCTTGTCCATCGCTCGGTTGACTGCGGCGTCCGCCAGTTTGTTCAGTTCGCGGGGCACGTGAACAAAATCGACGTGAACGAAGCATTTCACTAGGTCTTTAATAGACTGGTGAATCGGCCACAGTTCCCGGTTTCGGATCTTGAAGATACCCTTCATCTGATTGACTACCAATAGACTATCCATATGAACAAAGACCTCTTTGACACATAGTCGCCTACATTCCTCTAAGGCGATCTTGAGGGCGGTGTATTCAGCTTGATTGTTAGTTGTGATACCTAAGTAAACACCTTGTTCGACCAAGACAGTGTCGTCCATATCTAAGATTATAAAACCGCTAGCACTGGGGCCTGGGTTACCGCGTGATCCTCCATCAGCATAAACTTTGACGCGGTCCTGGTGAGGTATGGTTTCTGGTAATCGCGGGCCGTCATATTGCTGGACCAATCCATCAATCGCAATTGCCAGTTCCCTGTCCCGATCACTGATTGATAAGTCATCTTTGTGGGTCGCCAACCAGATCTGAACGACACTCCACTCATTCTCCCAACGGGGGTAATGATGATGTTTGTGGGCCAGTTCGGCCACCCTGGTCATGAAGCTGAAAGCTTCGTTAAAATCTTTAAAATTGAACTGTTTGTATAGACCGTGTTTAGTTTCTTCCCACATGCCTTCATAGTACCACGCTGTGCCATATCGCTCGTGCTTACCGCCTGATATAATAAGTCCAATGTCGACTTTCGAGAGTTACCCTGTTCAAACTGAGCCGCAAATTCCAAAGCTCCATATTGGCCGTCGCTGGGGTGCCGGAGTCTTATTCCTAGCAGGCCTCGATGAAGGTATCAGCCCAAATGGTGCCGTCTGGGCAGCAGGCCGAACAGTCGTAATCGAAAGCTATAAGCGTGTCAGCCCGGCAAGTCTCGTCACACCTAGCAGCTAATGACTACGAGAAAGGTTAGCTTGGGTCGGCCAGAGAGCCGTTAGATTGCAGATAATAATGCCGGGTGCCGAGGTGATCTACCTGAGAAACCCCAGGTGGGAACGCGCACCGGACGACCACGGTCGGCCGAAATATTGCACTCCCTAATGACTAGTATCAGATAATCATTACTCGACGAAGGACGTGAACGTCCTACCCGGCATTATCATTATACTGCCAGTAGGCTAAGGTAGGAGTTGTAAAATAGAACTATTGATGTTTCCCAGGAAGGCTGCGAACGCTCCTCCAGTGGCGACAACCAAACCAATAATTATAAACAAGCCATAAGGTTCGAGTTGCAATATGACGCGCTGCAGACCTTCTGGTGCAAAGGCGTACAAGACACGCGAACCATCAAGCGGCGGGATCGGAATCATATTAAAGACGAATAGCGCGACGTTAAGTACGACAAAGATACCCAGCGCTTCTGACAAGAAAGTCCCCGCGTCGATGATCTTATAGACCAGTGCACCGATGAAGGCCAAGACTAAGTTTGACAACGGTCCAGCGGCCGCTAAAAGAGCTGCGCCGTATTCGTCATACTTCAGATTACTAGGGTCGAACGGGACCGGTTTGGCGGCTAAGATTGGTGCGCCGAACAGCAAGAGAGTTCCAATCGGTAATGCAATCGTCATGATTGGATCGATGTGTTGAATCGGGTTAAGACTGACCCTGCCCTCGGCTTTTGCGGTGCTGTCACCTAGTAAGTAGCCCGTGTAAGCGTGCATGAATTCATGAATTGTCAGCGATATCAGAATCGCGACAATAAAGATTATAATCGTAGTAAGTGTGAGTTCCCCGAACATGTCCTCTCAGTATAGCAGTTTCCTGCCTTTGGACAATTGACTGAATTGGTTTTTTCCGCTACAATAACACCTTGAAACAGTAGTAACTTTAAGGAATTTTATGCAAAAGTGTGAACTCACCGGCAAAGGCAAGCAGTACGGCAGCAATGTCAGCTTTTCTCAGCGCCACACCAAGAAAGTCTGGAAGCCAAATCTCCAAAAGAAAACGATTATCGTTGACGGTCGCAAGATCACTTTAAAGATCAGCACCCAAGCTATCCGCACCCTCAAGAAAAAAGGCCTGATGAACACTCCAGAGTCAGTTGCTAGATAATTTATCTGGCAATCATTAAAAAACCCCGCACTTGCGGGGTTTTTTAATAGACTAGTTCAGGCCCTGATTTAAGACTTCTCAAGTACGATTAACTGAGCTACGTCAGTTAAGTCGGCGGCTTTCAGCTTGAGCTTACCGGCCTGCTCGCGTGATTCCATACCAAGTTCAGTCAAGGCGACCGCCAAATCAATCTGAGGAACCGGATAGTTAATGCCGCTCATGGCATAGTGAGTCGGGATAATCATCTTCGGTTCGATTTCTTTGATGAGCTTGAGAGCGCCCAACGGATCGAGCGTGTAGCCACTACCGCCGACGGGGACGACCATGACGTCGACTAAACCGATGCGCTCGAGTTGGTCTTCGTTGATACTAGGGTAAACGTGACCGACGAATAATAAACTAAAGTCAGTGACGACAATCTTGAACATAGTTGCCCGGAGGCCTTTTTCGTCCATATGAGCCCGTTCAGGAATCCCGACGATTGAAACATCAGCAACTTCGAACTCGCCGGGGCCATCAAACATCAATCGCCCTTTTGGCGCATCAGCCGCGTGAGGACCGGTGTATAGGACGATATCGTCAGCTTTGACGATACTCTTACCGCCAAGCTCAGCTAGGTTGTCGTCGATGACGATGCGGGCGCCCTTATAAGTTACAGTTACGCAGTTTGCTCCATAATATTGAATATCCATCAGTGCTCCTTTACTGGTCTAGTAGGTTAAAAGTATCAACTAAAACTTGCTTCTTAGCAGCGACAATCGCAACGGCGAAACGATCACGGATCTGCTGTCGATATTTGAAGTCTTCGAGAGACATGACAGTGTAACGTAAGCTCTTGTTCTCTTTTTGCTCAAGCTGGTCGACGTACTTCTGCATGGCGTTCGGGTTAACTTCACCGACTATGAACAAGTCGACACCGGATGTTTCATCGCGAGTAAACTGACCGGTATAGACGGCGAGATTGATATGTCCGACGGCCTTCAAATCATTGTTAGCAGTGGCTTCGTCGACAGCCTGCTCCTGCTCAACTCCATCAACCGTGACAACTTTCTTAGTGGCTTTCGGCTTGACGCCGCCGCCAAAGATTTGTTGTAACGGGTCATAGAATTCGAACTTCTGATTAACTTCATAATAAAGTTTGTTGTTGGTAGTGTCGGACGTAATTATACCGACGCTCAATAGATTACTTAATTCACGGCGCACAGAATTTATCTGCTCATCAATCTTCCGAGTAATTTCGCGGACATAAAAAGACCGGTTCGGGTTACTGTAAAAAAGCTGTAAGAGCTTAACGCGTGTTTTCGATCCAAAGAGTTGCTCAACCATACATTCATTGTAGCAACTTTTGGTAATAGACCAAATCTTATTTGCTCAGGTTCGTTGTAGCTAGGTCTACAACTGAGTCGATATTTACAGGGGTTATAAACCAGTGAATACTTTTGTTACGCTTAAACCAGGTCCGTTGTCTTTTTGCCAGATCCAAGGTCGCCTTGATGATTCTTTGTCTTACCAGCTCCCGGTCTTCGTCTTTTTTCTGACTCAAAAAGTAGTCGCGCCACTGGCTGTAGCCGACGCCTTTCAGGCCTTCACAGTCCCAACCATACTTGATCTGCAGGGAGTCAACTTCTTGCTCTAAGCCGGCCAAAATCATGTTATCAACCCGGTTGGTGATGCGCTCACGTAAAGTTTCCCGATCCGTCGTCAGCCCGATCATAAGTGTATTGTTACTCATAGGCTGGCGGGTTTGTAGCGCTCCGTTCGTTTCCAACAATCTTATCAACCGGCGCTTGTTCCTTATATCCGTGTCGCCTAGTTCTAGACCCTGCTGCTTTATCCGCGTCAGCAGTTCCTCGATACTCAAGGCGTCCAAAGCTAACCGTTCTACCCTGTCGCCGGCTGGCAGAAAGTTAAAGTCAAAGACAACCCCGTCTATATACAAACCCGTCCCGCCGACCATGATCGGTAACTTACCCCGTTCCGTAATCTCAGTTATCTTGTCATTAGCTAAGCGCTTAAACACGGCTGCCGTAAAGTCTTCGTCCGGCCCGACGATATCTATGAGGTGATGAGGAACCAAAGCTTGTTGTTTCGCCGTTGGCTTAGCTGTGCCGATTGACACTTCCCGTCGGACCGTCCAGCTGTCGGCACAAATGATCTCACCGCCCAGTAGTTGAGCCGCTTGGACCGCCAGGTCACTCTTACCGCTGGCGGTTTCGCCGACGATGACTAATAAAGGAGATTGCGCGTCAGCCATGACTATTCCTCGAAGTCAAAATCCATATCTTCAAGTGGGTCTTTGTCCTTTTTCGGTGGCCACCAGATAAGCTTCTCGATGTCGATTGTCAGTTCTTCGGTCACTTTAATGCCCTCTTTCTCTAGAACTTGGCGATGACCAGTCCGTCCACCTGGATAGCCGGCAGCCAAGCCGCCAGTCTTATTGACGACCCGTTGCCACGGCAGTTTAGGATTACTAAAATGCGCAATCCCGCCGACGATTCGGGCTGATCGGGCGTTACCGGCTAGGGCGGCTAGCTGGCCATATGTCATGACCCTGCCCTTAGGAATCTGTTTTACGATCGTTTCAACCCGTTCGCGGAAACCATGATCGGCACTATCGCGCTTACTCATAGTGTTGTCCTAGTCGTTCGTGATTTAGCTTCATCTGACACGGCCTGCAAAAATTCTTCGACTGATAAAGTTGAGCCGCCTTCTTTAGCTTCCAGGTCACTCCGGATACGAGGCGTCACTTGACCAGATTCCATCTCTTTTTGACCGATGACGATGGTATACGGCAGTTTGTATAGCTCAGCCGCCCGGATTTTCTTGCCGACGGATTCACTGGCGTTATCTATAGTCGCCCGTAGTCCGGCTAACTTGGCTTTCTTAAGTACTCCATCAGCGAATAAAACGGTCGCCTCTTCCTGATTCAAAGTAATGATCCGTATCTGTTCCGGTGCCGTCCAGACCGGAAATCTGCCAGCCGTATGCTCGATATAAACACTCATAAAGCGCTCAATCGAACCGAGTAAGGCGCAGTGGATCATGACGGGCGTTTGCGCAGTTCCGTCGTCCGACGTGTACTCTAAGCCGAATCGTTCCGGCTGGATGAAATCAAGCTGGACAGTGGCGACCTGGAATTCGCGACCTAAAGCATCAGTGACCATGAAGTCTATCTTAGGTCCATAAAAAGCGGCTTCCCCGGCTTCTTCAAAGTAATCTAAGTTATTGGCGATAACAGCGTTCTTCAGCTGAGCTTGAGCGCCTTCCCAAAGTTCCACGGAACCTAGGTAGGCATCACTGTCGTCTCGGTAGCTTAAGCGAACCCGTAATTTCATATCAACCGTTTCATATAACTGATTGGCGGCAGCCAGCAAATTGTTAATTTCGGCT
>Ga0326733_1000183_pt1 | contig 20251 bp, 28 predicted proteins | sample 14_GP2_308_FD_207946 | JGI IMG/M metagenome (GOLD analysis project Ga0326733, IMG submission 207946) | Glacier ice microbial communities from Ngari, Tibet, China - 14_GP2_30.8 | ecosystem: Environmental > Aquatic > Freshwater > Ice > Glacier | place: China: Ngari, Tibet | collected 2018-07-17 | reverse complement strand
CCGCTCAGGACGCCTATCGTTCGTACGCGCGTCAGGTCTACTACAAGCTGCGCCAGCCCTTTACCGGGGTCCCTGCCGCAACTCCAGGCACGTCCAACCACGGTTGGGCTCGCGCCGTTGACTGCTCCGGGTTCGGCTATATCGGCTCGACCGTCCACCAGTGGATGCAGGACAACTGCGCTCGCTTCGGATACTCGTGGGCTACCGGTCGTGCAGTGCGCGAGGCGTGGCACTGGGAGTACCTCGGACCTGTTGGACAGGTTGCCAACCAAGGGGTTAAAGACGGTCAGACACTGCTCAATCGATTTGGCTACGGCCTCAAAGTCGATGGCATCAACGGACCGGCCACTGTAGCCGCTGTGAGGGACTTTCAGGCAAAGAACGGCCTAGTAGTCGATGGCATCCTCGGAGCCCGCACAAAGGCGCTGATGGACGCTAAGCTCGTCCCTGCTCCTGCCCCTGCCGTTGTAGCAGCAAAGGTCATCATCAATCAGGGTGTCAAGGATGGGCAGACGCTGCTCACTCGTCTCGGATACAAGGTTGCTATTGACGGAATCAACGGCCCTGCCACCAAGGCTGCGGTTGCTGACTTCCAGCGAAAGAACGGCCTTGTAGCAGACGGTGTGCTCGGTGTGAGGACCAAGGCGGTCATAGACCGTATCCTGGCCCCTAAGCCTGCTGCACGGGTCACCACGGTCGGCTCAGCCCTTGTCCGGGCCGCTCAACTAAAGCTTCGGACCACTTATCCGTCTTACGCGGGCCGTCTAGCTGTTGATGGGCGTATGGGACCCGCCACCATTGCGGCAATCAAGGAATTCCAGCGCCGTTCGGGGCTGGTTCAGGATGGAGTCCTCGGACCCCGCACGAGAAGTAAGCTAGGAGTATAAATCAAATGTCGCACATCGAAGTCGCAGCGCCTACAACCGCTGCTAAGGCAATTGCCGGAACAATTGTGGCGGGCCTGTTGGCCTTCCTCGCCCCTATCGGAGTCACCATGCACGCAGGGCTTCCGGTAACCGGCATCACGTGGTTTGATGCGGGGGTTGCCGCCCTGGTATTTGCCAGTATCGTGTATCCTACCATCTACGCAACACCAAATAAGACCCTCGTCTAAGAGAGTCTGCCTATCCTGGAGACAACTACATGAGTGCAAGTGAACCCGAATACTACGTCCCTGAGGACCCAATGTCCGAACTTCAATGTGACTCCTGCCAGTAGCTAGGCAGCCAAGCAAAAAGGCCCCTTCGAGGTGAAGGGGCCTTTTTTGTGTCCGGGTTACGCTGCTTGGATATCAGGTGTGGCGTAGGTTAGCATTCCGATTCCAGAGAACCATTCGGCAATCCCGACGTTGAGACGGGCTACCGTGCAGGTCCAATCTTCTTGAATACCGTTCTTCCAGACCGAGATAACCATCTCATGTTCGTCTGGAATGTGGGTAATGGTGGAATCGTCCCAGAAATCATCCTGGATGAGGATAGCGGTGCATCCAGGCAGTTTTGAGAAGCTCTGCATGGTGATGCGTTGTCCGGTGGAGATGTTCTGTCCTGGCTTGAACTCCAACATAACGAAACGTCCTGCTGGTGAAGGTGCGTGGCTACGTGTATGAAGGATGCCATCAATGTCTGATGGGCGAAGCTGCTTGGCAAGACCGGGAGGCCTAAACCATGTGGAAAAATATTCCATTCCTGCGGGACGTGGCTTGGTCGAATACCATGCACCGTGTTCGATTGGATTTGACATTGGGTTCTGCTTTCTGTTATAATTGAAACTTCTGGCCCCCTAGGTCTGATGAGCGGATTGGCTCACACACTTAGGGGGCGGTGCCCGGACTCCCATGCGGTAGAGTCCGGGCCTTTCTTATTTCTGCTCCTAGATAATTCGCTGGGTGTGCACCCAACGCGCCTCTGGCATGGGGCGGGCGGTGTCGATGCGGTCGAGTGGAACTGAGAACAGTTCACCATTTAGCATCACCACCCGGTCGGGCCACACCTGTACAGCCCACCCACACAGGCGCTTGGTCCCCAGCAAGTTGCCGAGATTGTCTCGGAGATGCTCTCCTTCATCCAGGGTGATGATGTACCACATGCCCTCAGTTAGTTTGACCTTGCTCATTGTTACCATGCTCCATTCGCGTAGCTGAACTCAGGGGCAGCAGCAGCCTTGTACTTGACGCCTGTCCAGATTGTGGGACGCTCACCGAGCGCCTCGTTGGTGTACCCAGTGAAAGACTCAGGCGGACGGGTGATGTCCGTAGGCTTCGTGAGGGGTCGTGCCTGCTTGACGCCAGCCGACTTGATGTCATCGTGCTCACCGAAGCGGCTGGCCATCGTCTTGGAGTTCACAGCAGCCGAGCCGAGGCCCTTGCTGTAGTGATTGAAGTGCTTGACGAGGTCAGTGGCAACAACAGACCCGGTAGGGTCGAACTCCAGGTACTCCTGGATGTAGGCGAGCACCGTGTCAGAGTCGGTCCTCCACTTTTTGGTGTCAGCATCAATCTGGCCACCAGCATCCGGAACAGTTTTTCCGTTGTTGTACCAGCCGTAAGCACCCTCAGCCATCCAGGTGAAGACTGCGTCCCACTGTCCGTCAAGACCATTCTTCATCTTGTCACGGAGGCGGGGGTCACCGACCCGGTCATACTCGAACTCCAGAGCCTGCTCCGGCTTGCGGAACCGGTACGGGAAGCGTACGAGAGACATACGACGCCACACAGCCCAGTCAGTTTCCACAATCTGCGGGATGTAGTTCGTGGTAACGAACAGTGCGTGGGTGGGCTCCCAGGTCATGTAGTCCTTGTAGAGGAAGCGTCCGCTCATCTGTTCGGTACCGGCAACCTCCTTGAGCTTCTTCGTGTCCAGGTAGCGGGCCTCAGGAAGCTCTTCCATGATGGCAACCCGCACACCGAGCAGCGTAGCCATCTCAGTAGCGTGTGAGCCACCCTTGTTGGAGAGCAGCACGCCGTCCGGTACGAGGCTGGCGAATGTGCCGAGCGCCTTCATGATTGGGGTAACGAGGACGGACTTTCCGTTCTCTCCACCACCGTTCAGGAAGCAGACCTTGTCATCAGATACCGGGTATCCGGTGATGGCCTGTCCGAACTTCCACTGGAGCCAGTTGAGGCTGTCCTCCGGGAGGGACTTCTTGGCCTCCTCAAAGTCGGGGTGCTTGTATCCGGCAATGTAGCTGCCCCTGGTAATCTTCGTGAAGAGGAACTTGGGGCTGTGCTCGTGAGTTACCAGCGTCGGGAGGTGCAGAACACCCTTGGGCGTGTTGATGTAGTCGGCGTGCATGTCGAAGTCAGTAGCTTCCTTCTCAAGCAGGGGCTTGATAGCGTTGCGTACTGTCTCAATCTTGCTGAGCTTCGCAAGCTGTGAAAGGCTGGCCAACCGAGCCGGGTCGTTGGTAGCGTTCGACTCAACCTGACGAAGCAGGGTGAGTTCGTCCATCACCAGACGCGTGATGCGCTGCTCAGAAACTGCCTTCCAGTAGCCATCCTCATAGAACAACCAGCCGTATCCACCGGACCAGCAGACAAAGCTCTGGATGCGGTTCTGGAGCCAGCGGGCCAGCGGAAGGTCAAGCAGGGAAGCCTGCCCAGACGGGTCCTCACCGGTCTCAGAGAGCGGCGGCACGGGTGCTTGGGTGTGGGGAGTGGATGGCACGGACTGTTCCTTGTTCGGGTTGGACTGGGTGCGAGCCCATTCCATAGCGGCTGCGTCAGGCAGCGGGTTCTCGTTGCGGTAAGCGGTCCACTTGGCGACTGAACCCTTGATAGAGCGAATAATGTCCTCAATCCGCTGCTCCTCAGGGGTCTCTGCCGAGTCGGAGGACAGGCGAGCATCGAAAATCTCCTGCCAGAGTGCGGCAAGACCAGGGGTCTCAGAGGAGAGAATCGACAGCTTGCCAATGCTCCAGACGGCAGCGTGGGTCACCTCGTAGCGTCCGGACTCGTAGCCAACCGCAGCCGGACCGAGCTTCTCGCGGAGGATGTCGGTGACCGGACCATCGCTGAGCGAGTCAGTCCAGGCCTGGAGGTCAACGTCATCCATGCTGATGTTCGTACCAGCGGTGTACCGTGCGCGGGCGGTGCGCTTCAACAGGAAGTCATACCATGCACCCGTGAGTTCGGCAAGGTCCTCAACACGAGGGATGCCGCAGGGGTTGTTCTCCGGGTCGTACCACTGGTACTCCGTGCCGGTCTTCGGGTGAACCGAGGGTGCGGCGATGGCGTGACGGTGGTGGTACTGGAGGATTTCAATGTCCTGCGAGGCCTTGGTAACGAACTGGGCCTCCTTTGCCACACGGAAGAAGTGTGTGCGGGACGGCTGGCTTCCACTGCTGTATGGGCCGCGAGCGGTCATAGTGTACGTCTTGGGAAGCTCATCACCTTCGAGGCTGGCGGAGATGGCCCAGTACTGGTCCTCACCGTGCTTCTTCTCATAGTGGTCGAGGTCGAAGCCGAGGGTGCCCTCCATGCGGAGACCGATGTTGTCCTCAGCGCGAGTCTTGGTCCACTCGGCAATCTTCTCGTCGGTGACGGTGCCGTTGTATCCGGTGACTCCAGCGGGGAAGCCAATCTTGCTACCGGGTGTAACGGGGAATGGAGCCCAGCCCTTGGCGCGGTACTCTGCTGCGTTGTCTGCGTAGATACCCATTAGAACGGACCTCCCTGCTTCGGAAGACCGGCGAACTTGACGGAGATTTCGAAGGACGTGAGGAGGTAGGCGAGGTCATCCGGGTAGTAGGTCCCGTCCTCACCCGTGTTTTCGTCCAGCTTGGCGAGAAGGTCAGAGCCACTCTGGAAGACGTAGTGGATGTTCTCACCCTTGCGGTAGACACCCTCCTCAATCACCGAGACGCCCGGGGAAGGGCTGGTGGTCTGGGAAATAGTGATTCGTGCGCCCTCAGGCTTTGCACGAAACAGGTAATCCAGGTAGTCGTACGCCGTGAACGGCTTGTAGATGGAGAACTTGGTCTCCGGAACGGTTGTGGACACTTGGTCCCTTTCGGTTGAAGGCTTCCGCCTTATTGGTTATATTACTAGTATAACACACTATTTGAGTGCTTGTTTCATTTCTCCGGTATTTCTTGAGGAGGAAGGGGTGGAGTTACCCCTTCCTCCGGTCTGTGGGAGAGCCTACACGACCCCAGTTGCGTTACAGGTGGGGCACGCATAAAAGCCGGTTTCAGGTGGCTCGTTGCTCAGGAGCCCCTGACCTTTGCAAACTTGACATTGCTGGGGTCCGGAGATAGTGGGTGTGACCAGGGGTTCTTCGGCTGCGGGGGTCCGCTTGCGGGACGGGCGGCTGACTTCGGGGCCATCCTTTGCGCCCACCGGACGGTAAGCGGGACGTGGTGGGATGCGGTTGTCGATGTCCTCCTGACGGAAGAGAGAAACTGTTCCGACTCTGCGGAACGGCGTGAGGAGCCCCTTACGCATCCAGTCCCGAATGGTCGGAATCGAGACGCCGAGCTGCTCAGCGGCCTCTTGGACGGTGAAAATAAGTGTTTCGGTGCTCATGATGTGGTGGTGTCTTCCTGGTTGTGGAGTCTGATGGTGATTTCGGTGAGGTCGGAGATGATGGCGTCGAGGCGGGCGTAGAGCGCGGCCTCGGTGGCGGACTTAGGCGTCTCAAGCATTCTTGACACCAACCTCGGTCCAGACGCCGTGTGTGGCGTAGATGGCGTCGATGGCCGCCCAGAGGCGCGGTGACGGCTCCCCCGGAATAGCGAGACCGAACTGGACTCCGGCAACCGTGAAGCGCAGGTAGGTCATCGCGTCGGTGTAGGTGTCGGGGAATGTCTCATTGTTCAGGAAGGTGAAGCCACCATCTCGAATCTGGGTGAAGTCATTGAGGGTAAACAGCATGGGAGCGGCTGTTTCATAGGACTGAACTTGCTCTGAGGATGAGGGATTGCTCATTTTGGAGACTGCTTTCTTGATTGGAGTGTTTGTTGCTATACCTCTAGTATAACACAGTTTTGAGGTGCTTATTCTCTCTAGGAGATGCGTGCCCAGTCTCCACCTAGCTGGACCTGAACCTTGCCCCATGCTGTGGTGCGAGCTTCAATCTGGAGACCGTTCTCGGTGCCGAAACGACGCACGGCCTGGAGACCCTCGGTCGAAGGCTTGCCGTAGACGCGGAAGGTGGCGTACGAGCCGTTGAAGCTCTTGTAGCGGAATGTGGTAACGATGTTGGAGCGGTCCTTGAGGCGGTAGGTGGAGGTGTCGGCACTTCCCCAAACGCAGGTCTCAAAGGTTGAGAGGGAGATGTTGATGGCGGTTAGTTCACTTGCTTCGGTGAGGATGTTCATGTTTATTGCTTTCTGTTTAGGTGGGCTGTCAGGCCCTCTTGCTTATAGATATAACTATAGCACACTATTTGAGGTGTGTTCTCGGGAGTCGTGTGGGCCACCAACCCCCAATTCGAAGAAACGTGTTAGTAGGGGGCATCCTACGGTGCCCAGAGGAGAAAAACGTGTTAGTAGGGCGGCACCCGACTGACACAGGCAGGGCCTACATCCCAATGAATATATGGCAGACAGGCAAGACACTCACTTGCGTACTTTTATATATTTTTTCTTACGTGGGGAAAGTTGGGGAAAGCCTGTCTACCCTGTCTTGTTAGTAGGAGGACCTGTTTAAAAAAGAATTTGGAAACTGCTTTGAACTTAATGGAAGGGTTGAATTCATGGTAGAATTATGATATGAGCAAATCAACCTTCACCGTTATGTCCGAACTGCCTGAGGCAGAATATGGCCCCTCCGCTGCTCGCGCTGCGGTGTGGGCTGAACTAGCTACCGCAGCGCGCCTTGCTAGAGGGAAGTGGGTGCGCCTGGATGAAGTTATCGGTAAGGGTAACGCCCACCACGTTGGCACTGGTAAGCTGTCCGCCTTCCTTCCAGCCGGAGACTATGAGGGTGTCATGCGTGACATCGGTAAGGTGAAGCCCAACAAGGGCATTCTGTACGTCCGCTACCTGGGCACGCCCGCTGCTGTTGCCGTTGTTGCACCGGACGGTGTTTGATGGGTGCACAGGGGCCAAGCCTGGCGGGTGACTCCGTACGAAAGGCGTGGGAGAACGTTCCGGTAGGAAACTGCTCCACTGCAACAGAGCGCGAGAAGCTGCTGTTCTTCTCTGAGGACGCGGCTGACTGGGCTGAGGCAAAGACCCTCTGTGAAACCTGCCCCATTCTGCGAACGTGCCTCAAGATTTCCCTTGACTCTGCTGAGGTTGATGGCGTGTGGGGTGGCATAGACGAGATGACCCGTAGGCGCACCCTCGGCATTGACTCCGCTGGAGCACAGGCACGTCGAGCACGCGGCCCTCAGTGCCCCTTCTGCGGGGCTGGGACCGCCTCCCTGGGTACTTGGACCCGGGAGACCCTCGGAGGGCGCTGGCCGGGCGTCTGTGGCGTCCTGTGTGGTGTCTGCGGTCTTGAGTGGACCAGCCGCACGTCAAAGAACGAAGTGGAGCGTCACAATGCCGTCTAAGCCCCTTGAGCGCCCCGTAGTGGACGCCGCAGAGAACAAGCGGGTATACAACCGCGACTACTACGCCGAGCACGGAGACGGGCGCACAGTGGACATCACCATCCTCAACCCGGTCTCCTACAAGTACGCGCACAAGAAGGTGGCCCGGGTCTTCGGTCCGGCCTCCGGATACACATGTGTAGACGGTTGCGGCGAGGGAGCCGTCCACTGGTCTTATATGCCCGGTGACGCATACGAGCAGACCGGTGAGCGCTATGAAAAGACCCGGTCAGGGGGCACAACGCGTTATGAGATTGCCTGGTCCCCGAACGTATACGCGTATGCCCCTAGATGCCTAAGTTGCCACGCAGATTTCGACAGAAAGAGTTCATCATGAGGAACACCGAATCACTCCCAGACAGCACTATCTCCGCCGAGCATGTCCAGAGCGCTCGCGCCGCTGTTCTTAAAACTGCTTTGACTTCGGTCGAGCGGATGCAGGTTGTCTCCATGCTGGGCCTAGAGGACGCTTACGAGGCCGAGGACGTGGCTGCAAGCATCAACGCTGACACTATCTATCACGTGCCTTTCGCTGCTCTGCCAACCCGTGGACGGCCTAACGTGAGCATACGTCCGCTATAATTGAAGCACTTCCTACACGAGAAACGAGGCCGAGATGGCACTGAGAAATAGTCACCGTAACGCAGTCGAGATAGCAGAGGAGACCCTCTGGTTCATTGAGCAGAAGCGTGCGGGACATTCGCTCCGGCAAATCTCCGCCATGTCAGAAGTTGCCCTTGGAACTCGTTACTCCTATGAGGCCGTTCGTACCCGCGTCCGGGATGAGCTTGCCTCCCGCATCACCGGCCCGGTTGAAGAACTGCGTGAGGAGGAGGTCGAGCGTCTCGACTACTACCTCACCAAGCTGAGCGCCAAGATTGATGAGGGCGACGTTGCCGCTATTGCGCAAGCCGTCCGCATCTCCGAGAGCCGCAGAAAACTGCTCGGGACTGATACACCGGTCCGCGCTGACATCTCCATCCAGCTTGTAGACCCCGCAACTACCCCTTTGGGCGAGTTGATTGCCCAGCGTGTCCGAGAAGACCTGGCCATTGAGGCTGAGATTATGCACGAGATTGAAGGAAGCTCATGAGTAGGGAGACCAAGCTGGCACTGGATGAGGCCCTTCGTGTACATATCGCCTCGGAGACAGATGGAGACATTCTCACCGAGTATTCCCTGGTCACAGCCTCTATTTCGATGGACGACATCGGAACCGGGCGGGTAACCTACTACCTTGAGGGGCCTGACCACCAGCCTGCTCACGTTTCTACCGGTCTCCTGCGCCTCGCTGAAAGCCTTGTCCTCCAGGCCATTGACGAGAACCTCCGTGATGACTGATTCCCCTGCCCTGACCGCCCTCCTCAACGCACGCGCCCTCTGCTTCTCTCGGGGCGAGTGGGTTCGACTCACTATCCTCATCAATTCAGAACGGACCAGCAATGGCCAACACTCTCCCTACTGCGGATGCCAAGCCTGTGGCTCTACTGTCCAACGCTAATCCGTACGACCCACGAGTCAACTCTGCGAACTTTGACTTCGACGCGTACCTAGCTGCCCTCGCGGTCAACCCGTTGCTGGGAAGCGTTGAGGGTCGCCGTGCGCTCACAAAACTTGACCCATTTGCATTTGCCGTAATTTACATGACCACGCACATAACGGCTGATGACGGCACTGTTTCGTTTGGAGACGCGCACCTGGACTGGGTTCGTCAGGCCCGGAAGTGGGCTTTCAAAAGCAAGGAGCCTGCTGCCTCTCGCAATGCCTACACGGCCCCGCGCTCGATGGGGAAATCGACTTGGTTCTTTCTGCTGCTCCCAATGTGGGCCGCGAGCCACGGCCATTTCAAATTTATCGCTGCGTTTGCGGACTCCACCTCGCAGGCCCAGACTCATCTCCAGACCTTCAAGGCTGAGATTGAGAGGAACTCACTGCTCAGGCAGGACTACCCGGAGCTTTGCTCACCTATGCTTCGCAACCGAGGGGTGACATCTTCGGACAACCGGGAAATCTATCAGGCCAGCAACGGTTTTGTGTTCATGGCCAAGGGCATTGACGCGTCAAACCTTGGAATGAAGGTTGGAAATCTGCGACCAGATGGGCTGGTCCTCGACGATATCGAACCTGGCGAGGCCAACTACTCCAGCTTCCAGGCTGAGAAGCGTCTCGGAACACTTTTGGATAGCATCCTGCCGTTGAACATCTACGCCACGGTGGTTCTCGTCGGTACTGTGACAATGAATGACTCGGTTGTCCACCAGTTGGTCAAGCATGGGCGTGGGATTGAGACATCCGCTTGGGCGACCACCGAAAACTTCAAGTCTCACTACTACCCACCGATTGTGGTACGGGATGACGGGACCGAGCGGTCCGTTTGGCCTGCCAAGTGGCCCCTTGACTACCTCAAGTCCATCCAGGGCACCCGCTCGTACCTCAAGAACTACGAGAATGACCCTCTCGGAGCCTCAGGAGCCTACTGGAACGCCGATACGTTCGTGCACGCCCCTCTGGAGCAGATTACCCATCGCATCATCTCTATCGACCCTGCTGTGACTACCAAGGCCTCCTCTGACTTCACTGGCATCGCTGTGGTGTCGTACTCCAACCCGCTTAAGCGCGCCCGGGTGGAGATGGCTGTCGGTGTGAAGATTGGTCCGGCAGAGCTACGAAGCTATGTACTCAACCTCATCTCGGAAGACCCAACTATCGGAGCAGTTCTCGTGGAAGTCAATCAGGGGGGCTCGCTATTTAGCGCCATCCTCCATGACCTCCCTGTCCCACTCAAGACCGTGCACCAGTCCGTCAAAAAGGAAGTCCGCGCCGCTGAGGTTTTGAACCTATACGAACGCGGGTATGTGTTCCACGGTGAAGGTCTCAACCAGCTTGAGGCACAGATGGCCTCGTTCCCAAAGGCCCCTAATGATGACCTAGTTGATGCTGTGACCAGCGCAATTGCGTATTTCAGCGGGAGCAAGAGAGCCGTCCAGCCAGGCGTCATTGGGTCACGCCGCTACTAGTCCCAGATAAGCTATTCTCATAGCTGTTACAATTATCAGATGTCACCGTGATGGTGCTAGAAAACATATCCGAGAAGGAGAATATACATGTCAGACCTACTCCGAGGCGTAGCCGCGCTAGAGAACAGTCGCCAGAAGTACGACCGTGCTTATGACTACTACGTCGGGAACGTCGCTGAGGTCTTTGCGTCCGCACGCATCTCCAAGATGGTCGGATATGATGAAGAGCCCTATTACCTGAACTACGCCCGCATCCCGGTTGCCACGCGACTTAGCCGCATCGAGATTGCCGCCGTCACAGTTCCCGCCAACCCCGCCGCCACTGCGGCCCTCCAATCCCTTGTCTGGGATGCAAACGACTTGCTCCTGCTCCAGAAGCAGATTCACGAGACCACCCTCGTCTTCGGTGACGCTATTGTGTTCGTCTGGCCTGACTTTGAAGGTACCGGCGTCGAAATCGACCTCCAATCCCCTGTCGGTGCTCGCGTCATGTACCGCGCCGACTCTCCTCGCCGTCCCGAGTACGCCATCAGGATGTGGCCGCACGAGAACGGGACCTATCGGGTCAATCTCTACTACGCAGACCGCATTGAAAAGTACATCTCCATCAATGGCCGTCCTGGTGCAGAAGAGCAGTGGCTTGAGTACACCGATGGCCCAGACGGCGAGTGGGTAATCCCCAACCCGTTCGGTGTCCTGCCGGTATTCCACTTTTCTTCAAACGGCAGCCCATACGGAATGCCTGTCCACCGCAACGCCTTCGGCCCGCAGGACTCTATCACCAAGCTCAACGCCACGCTAAACGCCACGGTTGAGTTCATGGGCTTCCCTCAGCGGTACGCCCTCTCTGAGGCATCCGGCGTTGACGCTGCTGATGCAGATGACTTCGGTGGCTTCGGCGCATCCGACTTCGTAGACGGCTCTGAGGCCGGTACTGGTGTCAAGGGCGGCAACCTCCGTGGTGGCCCCCGTGAAATCATGTTCCTCCAGGGCATCAAGGCTGTTGGCGCATTCGAGACCGGGGACGCTGCAAACTTCCTTGAGTCCCTCACTTTCCAAATCAAGAGCATGGCTCAGGTTACTGAGACTCCAATGCACTACTTTGACCCTGCTGGCGGAGCGCCCTCGGGCGAGTCTCTCCGTGTGGCTGACGCACCACTCGTCAAGTCCGTTGAAGACCTTAAGCTCGGTATGACCCGCCCGTGGTCCAACGTCCTTTCTTTCGCTCTTGAAATCCTAGGAATCCCTGGTCAGCAGGTAGATGTTCGATGGACCGACTCCGCATCTTCTGATGACAAGGATGGTTGGGAGACCGCAGGCCTCAAGCTCGCGGCTGGTGTCCCACTAACCCAGGTACTTCTCGAAAATGGGTACACAGCAGAGCAAGTAGCCAACTGGCTCCCTCTCGCCCCTGGCACCGTTGGACCCGTTGTGCCCCTCCCTGAGGCATAACCAAAACAGTTTCCGGTAATCTCCGGATTAGCAAGCACATCCACTCTGTTCCCGAGACGGGAGAAAGAATAAAATGGCTATCAACGCAAATGCACCAGTAGATGACGACAACATCGAGGATGACCTCGATGAAGAGGAGCCCATCCTAGATGAGGATGACTCAGAAGATGAGTCTGACTGGGTACCACCAACCAAGGCCGACTACGAGCGCCTCCAGGCTCGCCTCACCAAGATTAATGCTGAGTCGAAGCGTCACCGCCTCGCCGCTAAGGCTGCCTCTACGGCTGCAACCGCAGAGCCGGACGAAGACGCAGTGTCAAAGGCCGTCCAGGCTGCTGAGGCCAAGTTCCGTCCGATGATTGTCAATGGTGCACTCCGCTCCTCTCTCGCAGAGGCTGGGCTTCTAGGCACACCGGACCGTCTGCTCAAGCTCGTGGACATCTCGTCCATCGAAATTGATGAGGATGGCTCGGTTGACTCGGATGACCTTGAGGACATTGTCAACGAGCTTAAGGCTGACTACCCAGAACTGTTCAAGAAGACCCGCGTCGGTAATGCAGACATCGGGACTCCGGCAACGGGACGGGTTTCAAAGCCTCTCACCGCTACAGAGCGCCAGGCTGCTACAGTCGCCGGTCTCAATAAGCGCTGATAGTGGTATAAATGACCTGATATACTTGGGTCACCTGAGCATGAGCAGTTCTCATGTGGAAAGCACTGGACAGTGCGACCCGTGACGGGATGGCAATACTCCCAACTCACCGGGTCACCCTGACCCACACACTTATGAAAGTAGATGATTATCATCGCTAGGAACACTTATGAAGGCTGGATTCCGGAAGAGTACGACTCTAACGCTCTAGTTACCGTCCGCACCGTCTCTGCTATCAACCAGCTTGCCAAGCGCGTCCCCATGGGAAGCGACACCAAGAAGGTTGCTCGCGCTGGCGGCTACGACCCTGAGGTTATCCTCAAGGGTGGTACCTACCCAGAGGGTGTCAACCTCAACGACACCGTCATCCTTGACGCTGTCAAGATTGGTAAGGCTGTCCGCATCGCTGAGGAAGACATCGATGACTCGTTCATCGACATCCTCAACACCACCAAGGCCGAGTACGCCCGTAGCCACGGTGTCTTCCTCGACAACGCTGCCCTCGCCGTCTCCGGTATCCCCAACGGTGGAACGATTCCGTTCAAGTCCGTCTACCGGTCGGTAACGACTGCTGACGCCTCGACCGGATACGTCGCCAACGCCAACCTCATCACCACGGCTGGCGCACTCACCTACGACAAGCTCTCTGCGCTTTTCGGTCTCCGTGAGTCCGGCAACTTCTCGGGCAACGATGTTGTCATCGCTCACCCTGCCTTCAAGTCGCTTCTTCGCGGCATCAAGGACACCACTGGAGCACCTCTGTTCGTGGCCAACCCTCGTCTGGGAGAGGCCGACACTCTGTTCGGCTACCCGCTCGTGTGGAGCCAGGGCGCAAAGGTCAGCGCAGTTGCCACGGCTAACCCCACCGGTAACGCACTGCTCGTCGTAGCCAACTCGGACTTCCTGCTTCTTGGAGACCGCACCCCGTTCGAGACCAAGTTCTCGGACCCCCGCACAGGCGTTGCAACCCTTTCTGACGAAGCTGTTCTCCAGTTCCGCCAGCGCGTTGCCTTCACCGTTGGTAACCCCAACGCTGTAGCAGTTCTGGAAATCACCGTAATCTAGTAATACCGGGGGAGGAGAGATAACTCTCCTCCCCTTCCCACATTTTTGCAATAAACGAAGGAGCCATTGTGCCAATAGTAGCGACTGACCTTGTCTACAGGCTGTCCACCACCTCTGGTGCAGCCGGTGACTCACTGGCTCAGGCCAGCCCCAACAGCAGCCTCGGTAAGTACGTCTCGACTTCGGTCTTCGCGTCTGGTACCAATGGGCTGTTCGACAACATCACCGGAGACGAGAACGCAGCCTCTGCCGTTGACTACCGCTGTGTATTCATTCTCAACAACCACGCCACCCTCACCCTTGAGAACGCAGTTGTCTGGGTAAACAGCCAGGTAGCTGGTGGAGCAGTTGTAGCCATCGCCACTGACAACGTTGCCGCATCCGCCAAGGCCTCCGCAGTAGCCCAGGCAGCCCTGGTTGCAACCGAGCTTACCGCACCAACAGCCGTTAGCGCATTCTCTGCCCCAACCACCAAGGCTACCGGGCTCCCCCTCGGCAACCTTGGACCGGGACAGGTCAAGGCCGTATGGGTTCGTCGGTCCGCCGCAAACACCGCAGCCATCAACGCAGACGGATTCGAAATTGCTTGCGCCGGAGATACAGCCGCGTAGGTTGTGACCTAGTAACACATGAGGCCCTGCCCGCTTATTGAAAGGCGGGTAGGGCCTTTCCTATGATAGAAAGAGGCGGACGTGGCACTCGTATATAACAACGCTGAGCGAAACAAAAACTTCGACATGGTGACTGTTGCCAACTCAGGAACCTATGACGGTACTGCTTTTGCCGTAGCCGAGTCCGTCACCGGCCCTGACACCGCGATTGCGTATGCGACCGCACAGGCCGCACATGGGGTTCAATCCTTCCGGTTCCCCACCCAAGCGTATTCAACGTCCTCCCCTGCGCACCTCGGCCTAAACTCCGTTGATGGCAACGCCAACGGAACCATGCGGTTCTACGTGTACCTAACTGGATACGGGACCAACACAACTTGGGGGCACATCCCTCTAGCCAACTTCACGTGGTCGTCTGCTCCAAACGGCATTGGGCACTGGGGTGTTGGTGTCAGCAATGATGGCAAGCTCATTGTAAACAAGTCCAACGAGCTTGTATACCCTATTAAGGCAACCGGTGCGGGTGCGACCGTGCCGCTAAACACCTGGGTCCGCATCGAGATGCGGTACAACTCGGACAACAACGGCGTGTACTCGGCCCGTTGGTATCTCGGTGATGGGACCGCCGCACAGGACTCCGTCTCTGGCAACACTGGAGAGAACGTCGGCGGGTTCCCCAACTACGTCACATACGGTAAGGGTGAAGCTGTTGCCATCTCAGGCATCCCAGACTTCTATCTGGACAACCTTGCCAACGATACGGGCATCTATGACATTGGTCCTGCCTCTAGCCTCACTGAGAACAGTCTGGAGGGCGGAGTAGACAACACCGTAGTTACCACCGCCAACTCCGGTGGTTTGTCTGGTGATGCCTTCACTGGCACGGTAGGAAGCACCGAATTCCCGAGCAGTTCTGTGAAGTACAGTAGTGCTCAGACGTACACGGGCGGAATGGCCCTGTCTGTGTTCCCTGGGTTTCTCCAGTCCGTTCGCCTGTCTGAGCCACTTCCACAGGGGAGCACAGGTGAGGTTGCCACACGCGGATACTTCTTCTTCCCAGCTTCCCCCACTAACACTGACCTTGAGTTCTTCTCATTGATGTCTGGTGCCGTTCGGGTTATGACCTTCACATACGCAACGGTCACCTCGGGCTTCACTCAGGGAGCCTTTGTTCTGCGCGCCGGAAGCACCTCAGCCGCCTTCCTGGGAGGCATGGGCGCAGGCACCGCCGCCGCATACAACAACCAGTGGCTTCGCTTTGAGATGTACGTCAATCAGCTATCAAATGCCTGGTCAGCGGCCATTTACATCGGGGAGTCCACCACACCCATCTACTCCGCGTCTGGTACTTCCATTTCGGTATTGCCAGTCGCTGAACCCATCAACACGGTTGGTGTCGGGCGCTTCAACAACAACGGCACCAATGACATGCCCGTCTACTACGCGGACGGTCTTGCTCTCAACACTGGCGCAAGCGGGTTCATCGGCATTCCTGCTGTAGCCACTACACCGGTTGCGCAGAACCTCTCGACGTTCTGGAACACCCGAGCAGCGGTGTCCGTGAGTACTATCTCGGACTACCGCGTGTCTACGCTGGCGTCCGAGGCAAGGGCCTCTGCGTGGGCCGTTCGCACGAGCATCAGTACAGGCGTATCTAGCACATGGAACGTTGCACCACCCATCTACACCGTCACACGGACTGTCTCCGACAGTTTCTCTGTTCGTCAGGTGGTCCTCCGGAGCGCCCCGACCAGCTTTGCAGTCAAGGCCAGAACACTTTCTAGGACCGCAAATGAGACATGGTACGCCCGTGCTGCCCTGTCCCAGAAGGCTTCTGATGCCTTCGGTGTTCGGACAAGTGCACCCGCAGCCACACAGACGACAGCTTGGGACATCAGCGCCCCGAGTCTGCTGGTCGAGAACTCTGCTAACGGTGGTACCAACCTTGAGACGGTCACCACGGCAAACTCGGGCGGACTCTCCGGTACGGCATTCTCTAGTGTTGAGACAGGTATCGGAGGGCTCACGTTCACGAACGAGGCCACTCATCGTGAATCCTTGATTGCATATCGGGTGAACGGTGGCGACACTCTACGTCAGGGTGGAACGCTCTCGAACGGCATCTCCGACACCAAGACGGTGACCCGAGGGTACTTCTACTTCCCTGCCGCCCCAACAGCCACAAACTACTTCATGACTGTGACGGCTGGGACAGCCCTCACGTCCGCAGCTTTCATTACCACAGACGGCAGTCTTGGTGTTCTATTCAACGACGGTGGTGCCTCCACCGTCTCCGCCGCCAACATCCCACTCAACACATGGGTCCGGGTAGAACTTGCCACCGACACCGCAGCCGGGACAGCTACGGCTTCTGTGGCACTTGACAACAACAACGGATTCTACGGAACCGTAGTGGACACAGGTGTCGCAAGCAATGCTCAGGTTACCGGAGGATTCTTTGGTCGCTACATCGCAGCTACCAACACCCTCTTCTACTTCGATGACATCGCCTTTAAGACTGGCAACCTCGAAGTAATTGGTGTCACGGGCGGCTCCGTCGAGCGCATGGCTCCCACAACCTGGAACGTGGGCTCAACTGTCTCAGCCTCCAGGGATGAGAGCTTTGGCGTCCGCACCTCACTCGGCTCCTCCTTGAGTACCCTGTGGGCTGCTCGCACTGCGGTGTCCGGTCTCAAGGCATCTAACTATGGTGTCCGCAGCATCCTGCTAGGAACACCACGAGGCACCGAGTGGAACGTCTTTACGAGCGTGGCTCCGGCCTCTGGGTCATCATCCTACGATGTCCGTGAAAGCTTGCAGGCAGGCCGGGTGGACATCAACTGGGATATCCGCGCTTTGACCTCTCCTACTCTTACGTCTACTGGGTGGGGTGTTCGCAGCTACTCACCTGTTGCGGCTCAGAGCACCCTCTGGGGCGTGCGCAACTTTGCGCCCGTCTCTGCTAAGAGCACCTTGTGGAACATCTTCACAGGAACTCCAAACTCAACACAGACCACTCTCTGGAATGTGAAAGCGCGTGTCCAGGCCGACCGTACAACCCGTTGGCGCATCGTCGGAGAGCTTATAATCATCAAGGCGGGACGCTTTACTAGCGCCTCAACAAGCACCCAGGCTTCCCTAGGTGAGACATCCTCTACTACCCAACTGGGGGGCTCCGGGACTTCCGTCACCGGACTACCGTACGAACTGCAAGGAGCAGAATAATGGCACTAGGTCCCTTCCGCGTAAATGACCGTCCGGTCTCTGCTATCAGCATTGACATTGACCGGGGGGCTTCCGACGCGGTCCTAACAAGCTTCACAACCGTGCAGGTTAGTCTCACGCTGCCCAACGGCACAGTAGATACAACTAGCCTTGCCGGGTTCATCAGTGTGTCTTCTGTGGTCATCACCTTCCCAACTACAGCGTCTGTACTCACCCAGGCTGGCATCTACATCCTCCAGGCCACGCTCGTAGGAGACGTGACACGAGAGACCATCCCTCCGGTTGCTTTCCAGGTACTCGCGCTGAGCACATCTGCTTGGGCTTCGGTCGGAGATGTCAAGGAGTTGACTAACGCTCAGGTAGAGGAGGCTTCTATCATCCAGGCACAGGCTCAGGTAGAGATTACTCTCGGATTGATGGTTGCTGACATCTATACCTCCGCTGCATCCCGCAACCCCGAAGCCACCGTCTACGTTTCGACCCGTGACATGCACTGGCTCAAGCTCGGCGTGGCTTACCAGGCAGCATGGCTTGAGTCCCAGCCAGACATCTACGTCCGTCAGGGGATGACCGGGGCGTCTCAGGACGGTGTGTCTATCCAATACACGGCCTCGGGCACACACCTCAGCCCGCTTGCTAAGAAGGCACTGGACCGTCTGTCTTGGATGGGCTCACGCTCCCGCACCCTCACCTCGGGGCCGCAGTACAGCGCCGCGTACCTAGAGGGTTTGGATGACCTAGGCGCATGGGAGCGGATGCCACGTGTCTAATTTCCTAGCCTCTACAACCGTCAGTCTCCTCCGAGGCACCTCCACGGACATGTACGGGGACACGGTTGACACCAATATTGTCCGTGCCTCTGGCATCCCTGCTGCCATTACGACCAAGTCCAAAGCAGTTTTGCTCCCCGAGACTGGAACATATCGCACTCAGCGTATGTATTCCGGCAGGGTCCTGCCCAGCGTCGGTGTCCAGAAGGGTGACCGCCTTCGGGATGAGCGCTCTGGTCAGGTGTTTCTTGTGGACGAAGTAACATATACGTCAAGCTTCATGCAAACAAGTTCCTGTATACTGGACCTACGAATTATTTAGTAGTACGGCCCCGTAAACGGGCTTCCACCCATTACCTGACGTAAAGCGAAGGTTGCCTCATGGCTACACGACTGGTCCTGAACAAGGACGGTATGCGCAAAGTGTCTGAGGCAACCCAAACTCTCCTTATCTCTCTGGGTGAGGCCGTAGCCACAGATGCTCGTTCCAATGCGCCCGTAGACACCGGCAACCTCAAGTCGAACATCAACATGTCCGCTGCTCCGGATGAAGTGACTATCACCGCCGAAGCTTCGTACTCAGCCTATGTCGAGCTTGGTACCTCAAAGTCCCCGGCTCAGCCATACCTTAAGCCAGCCCTCTACACTAAGAGGAGCATCTAATGGCACGCACCCTTCACGCCAACAACGAGGCAGTGGCCATTGCCTTCCTCAAGACGGTGCCCGGTATCAACGCACTCAAGATTGCCACGGTCCTTCCCGCCGACAAGGCAGCTTGGGCCGCCAGCGGCTTCATCCAGGTTACAGCGGTAGGCGGAAGCCCCTCGATGGACCTCCCGCAAGCCAACCCCGTTCTCACGGTGGATTGCTGGGCCAACAACGGTGACTCGGCTCAGGCCCCTTGGGGCAAGGCTGCAAACCTTGCGGAGAACATCCGCTACGCCCTCTACACCAACCCCACATTCTTCGGCAAGCAGGTTGACCCTGGCTCCCAGTTCGCCCTCGTGCGCGTACTGTCCGCCTGGTTCATCACCGAGCCTCGCCGCATCACGGGAGACCCCAACGCCTATGCGCGGTTCTCCTTTGACCTCACACTTGTTTGGACGGAGGTGGCTGCTGGTGTCTAAGACATACGCGCTACTTGGTCCGACAACTCAGGATGTTCTCTCTTACAAGGGCGCAATCATCCTACACGGAGACAAGGACGAGATGTCCTTCCTCTTTCCCAACTGCCGGGTAGTCGAGTTCCGGGCTGGTGACAACGACCTCGTGATGAGGTTGCGTGACCACCCAAACATGGCCCCGGTGAAATTCCCACTCAGCAAGTCTGATTTCATTCAGACAAGTTAGGACCGAAAATGCCAAAGGTGTATTGCACCAATGAGCCTTCACGGGAACTCGAAGTGTCGGAAGAGGAAGTTATTCACCTCCGCCAGCTAGGGCTTCTGATTGAAGATGCACCGGAACCCGTACGTGTGGCAAAAGCCCCCCGTACTTCAACCAAAAGCTCGCCTGAGCTAGAGAACAAGGAGTAAGAACATTTCTACAGTCACAACCACAAACCTAATCATGGGACCAGGATTCCTTTACGTTGGAGCCTTTGGTGCCGCCGAGCCCGCAACCGTAGTCACTGCACCTCCAGTGGCTTGGGCCAACGTTGGTGGAACCCTCGGAGGCGTATCCCTCAACATCTCGCAGGAGTACACGGAACTCGAAGTTGACCAAGTTGTTGACATCCCGGGCCGCCGTCTGACCAAGCGTGAACTGACCATCGAGACCCAGCTTGCTGAGGCAACACTGGAGAACATGGCACTCGCCCTGAACCAGACCGCTCCTACGGTAGCCACCACGGAGAAGACCCTGGACGCCGCCAACGGTGCCTCGGTCTTCGTCCCCAACTACAGCGCACTTCTGTTCGACGGTT
>Ga0326733_1000182_pt1 | contig 20316 bp, 17 predicted proteins | sample 14_GP2_308_FD_207946 | JGI IMG/M metagenome (GOLD analysis project Ga0326733, IMG submission 207946) | Glacier ice microbial communities from Ngari, Tibet, China - 14_GP2_30.8 | ecosystem: Environmental > Aquatic > Freshwater > Ice > Glacier | place: China: Ngari, Tibet | collected 2018-07-17 | reverse complement strand
CCTCAATCCCCTCCCTGCCCGGGAGGGGAAGAAGCTAAGCCCGCCGCCAACTCGTCCCGGCAGGCCCATCCTCAAGCACCACGCCCTCGCCCGCCAACTCATCGCGAATCCGATCCGCCTCACCAAAATCACGCCGCGCCTTGGCCTCAGAGCGGGCGCTAATCCGCGCTTCGATCAATAACTCATCCACGATGTCATGAAACTTATCCCGCCAATATTTCGCAAGATCGATGCCGATGACCATGGCAGTGGCAGCAAATTTGAGAGCGGCTTCCTTTCGCTGGTCTTCATTGACTTGTTGGCCAACTTGGTCCGCCAGACGATGCAACTCGGTCACGAATTGAGGAGTATTTAAATCGTCGCTTAAGGCACGAATGGCTTGAGCATCAGGTTCTACATCTGCCCACATGGCTGCATCGACCCGATAGGTGTCAAAAGGTTCACTGAACCGGCGGCTCCACTTGTCGAGAACCTGTTGCTGATCTTTGATCAAGGCGTCGGTCCAAGGAAGCGGCGAACGGTAGTGAGCGCTGAGCAACGCCAGACGCAGTGTCTCGCCCCGGTGCCCGTCGGCCAACAGCTTATCCACCGTGACCACATTGCCCAACGACTTCGACATCTTCTCCGCGCCCATGTCGAGAAACCCGTTGTGCACCCAATAGTTCGCCAGCGGCTTGCCGCCATGCACGCATCGGCTCTGCGCAATCTCATTCTCATGGTGCGGAAAGATCAAGTCGAGCCCGCCGCCGTGAATATCGATCGTCTCGCCCAAATGCGCCGCGATCATCGCCGAGCATTCGATATGCCACCCCGGCCGCCCGCGCCCCCACGGGCTGTCCCATCCGATGACGTGCGCCTCGCTCGGCTTCCACAGCACGAAATCCGCCGCATCGCGCTTGTAGGGCGCCACCTCGACCCGCGCCCCGGCAATCATCGCATCGCGATCGCGCCGCCCAAGCGCGCCATAATCGGCATCGCTCGCCACCGAGAACAACACATGCCCCTCGGCAACATATGCATGCCCTTTGGCCACCAGTTCCCCGATCATCCGGACCATCGGCCCGATCTCGTCGGTCGCGTGCGGGGCGATATCGGGCGCAGCGACGCCGAGCGCCCCCATGTCTTCAAGGTAGAAATCCTCGAACCGCCTGGTGATCACGCTCGTCGCAACCCCCTCCGCCGCGGCCGAAGCGATGATCTTGTCGTCGACGTCGGTGACATTGCGCGCATAGACCAGGCTGTCGGCGCCAAAGTCATGCCGGATCAGCCGAGCGAGTGTGTCGAACACGACCGCCGGGCGCGCATTGCCGATATGCGCTCGGCCATAAACCGTCGGCCCGCACACGTACATCGTGATGCGCTTGGGATCGATCGGCACAAACTCACGCTTCTCGCGCGCCATCGTATCGTACAGCCTGATCACGGCTTCACTCCGGGCCGCCTGCGCTCCTCGACCCAGTCGACCACCGCGCGCCCGCTGGCATTGAGGAAATTATAGCTCCGCGAATCGCGCATCCATTCGGGCCGCTCGGCGTCGCCGCCATAAACCATGTCGGTGGCAAGGTTGGCGAGGAGGAAGATCAGGGTCGCCCCAAGCAGTCCCTTGACCATCCCGAACCCGCCGCCAAGGATGCGGTCGACCGGCCCGAGCACCGATCGCCGCGTCCGCCCCCCGACCGCCTTGGCGAACAATTTCACCGCCACGTAAGCCGGCACGAACAGCAAGGCGAACGCCAGCACCGCCGCCCCTGCTTCATTGCCGACGCTGTCCACCAACCGTGCCGCAAGCGGCTCGTGAAACAGTTTAAGCGCGACGATCGCGACGATCCACGCGAACAATGCCAGAACTTCATGCGCAAACCCGCGCACGAAGCCGATGATCGCGGCACCGCCGACCACCAGGATCACAAAGATATCGAGTGCCGTCATGGGGTCCCGGCTAGCGGGCTCGGCGTCGCTTCGCCAGCCCCTAGCGCCCCAGCACCAAATCGACGAGCTCGCTCAGCTTGCCGAACCGAGTCACCGCCATCGTCGTCGACGCCTCGAGGCTGGCCGGGATCCACCCCCGCTCGAACCCCAGCTTGGCCGATTCCTTGAGCCGCAGCGCGCCATGCGCCACCGGCCGCACCTCGCCCGACAGTGCAATCTCGCCCATCACCACCGCGTCCGCCGGCACCGGCCGCTCGCTCAGCGCCGACACCAATGCCGCCGCCACCGCCAGGTCCGCCGCGGGATCGCTCAACCGATACCCCCCGGCGACGTTGAGATAGACTTCCGAAGTCGCAAACGACAGCCCGCACCGCGCCTCCAGCACCGCAAGCACCATCGCCAACCGCCCGCTATCCCATCCGACCGCGGCCCGCCTGGGCGTCGCCCCACTCGCCAGCCGCACCACCAGCGCCTGGATCTCGACCAGCACCGGCCGCGTCCCTTCCAACGACGGAAACACCGCCGTCCCGCTGACCGGCTCGCCGCGCTCCGTCAGGAATAGCAGCGACGGATTAGCAACCTCCTTGAGCCCCGCCCCCTCCATCGCGAACACGCCGATCTCGTCGGTTCCGCCAAAGCGGTTCTTGGCCGCGCGCAGGATGCGATACTGATGGCTCCGCTCGCCCTCGAACCCCAACACGGTGTCGACCATATGCTCCAGCACGCGCGGCCCCGCGATCGTCCCGTCCTTGGTGACATGCCCGACCAGCACCACCGCGGTCCCACGCTGCTTGGCGAACCGCACCAGTTCCTGCGCCGAGGCCCGCACCTGGGTCACCGTACCCGGCGCACCGTCGATCAAATCGCTGTGCATCGTCTGGATCGAATCGATCACCAGCAGCGCCGGCGGCTGCCCGCTGCCCACCGTCGTCAATATATCGCGCACCGACGTCGCCGCCGCCAACTGCACCGGCGAATGGCCAAGCCCAAGCCGCACCGCGCGCATCCGTACCTGGTCGGCGGCTTCCTCGCCCGACACATAGACCACGCGGTGCCCATCGAGCGCCAATTTCGCCGCGACCTGCAACAGCAAGGTCGACTTGCCGATCCCCGGATCGCCGCTGACCAGCATGACCGACCCGGCGACGATCCCGCCGCCGATCGCGCGATCGAACTCAGCGATCCCCGTCTCCAGCCGCTCGGGGAGCGCGACTTCGCTGTCGAGCCCGACCAGTTCGACCGCCCGCCCACCGGTCGACAGGTCGTGCCGCGCCGAAAACACGCTCACCACCGCGCTTTCCTGGACCAGCGTGTTCCATTCCGAACAATCGGGACATTGCCCCTGCCACCGGCTCTGCTCGGACCCGCAGGCCTGGCATATGTATCGCGTCTTGGGTTTCGCCATCCCTACTTCGTCATGACCACGATCGCGCTCAGCTTGTCAGACGGATTAAAGGCCGCATCGACCGCCCATCGCGCGCGCCAGCGCCCGGCCTTACTCCACCGCGGCGGAACCGGATGGCGATACAATATTTCCAATATGTCGTGCTGCATCGGATAGATGCGACTGCTCTTGAAGCCGACGGCCTTGCCTTGGCTGATGATCAAATGCGGCGGCATGTCGCGCTCGGACACGCCGAATACTTCCATCGCCTCGATCGATCCCGGCGAGATCGAATGTCCTTCGCCGGGCTCATGGGTGATGACGATCCCGCCGGGCTTCAACGCCCGATACGCAGTCTTCAACGCGGCCCGCTCGTCGTCGGCATGATGCAGGCAATCGTAGAACAGCACCGCGTCAAACTCACTTTCGGCTTTGGTTTCCTCATAATCGCGGCACACGAACGACAAGTTCGCACCAAGACCGTGATTGGCCTTATTCTGGTTCGCCAGGTCGATCATGTCCTGGGCAATATCCTGCCCGACCACTTCATATCCGCGCTTGGCGAAGAAGACGCTGGTCCAGCCCCCACCGCACCCCATGTCGAGGATCCGCGCCGGCGGATCGGGGAGCAAGGTCATGATAGTCCCGATCGACGCCAGGTTCATACCGCACCATATATCGGAGAACGGCTTGCCCAGATTATGTTCCTTGCCGGCCTCCCCGGTCACTGCCAGATAATTTTGCTCGGCCAATTTCGACAAACTCAAACTCCCCACCCGTGCGTCGGTGCTTGCTAAGCCAAAGCCCCGGCCTGCTCAAGCAACCCCTTACCCGTCCTTACTTCTTCCGCGGCGGCATGCGTGTTTTCGACGAGAGAGCAAGGTGCGGGGGGGCAAGGCGCGGGGGATCAAGGTGCGGGCGCAAGCAGCCCTTCGATGACATGGCGCTGCACGATAGGCTCGAGCGAAGCGACGACCCGGGCGGCAAGATGATCACGGACCAGCGCCGACAGGCGGGAATGATACTCCGCGCTGATCTGCATGTCATGGCGAACGGCTTCACTCGCATCGGCCGCGACGACCCCGACAATTAGGACCGGCCGCGCCTCGCTCGACCGGTTCGCGGTGCCGCGATGGATGGTCAGTGCCGATCGGGCCGACATATCGCCTCGCTGCGGGAATTTGGCGACCGCGCGCTCGATATAGCGCGCCCACTTGTCGCGTGGCGGAAACATCCCACCAGCACAGTCACGCAGATCATCCCACTGGGTGCCATGCGCGATTTCGAACGGACCATGCTCGGGCCGCGTATCGATCGTCGCCACGTTAAACGCGATCGAGTCCAGCCGGCGCCCGATGGTCGTCGCCTCGGGTGCGGCGAAGTCGCGGTGCCACGGCTGGTCGGCGGCGCCCGGGAAGGGAATGTCGAACCCCAGTTCGATGATCCGGTAATCGGGCCCGAGCACTGCCCGGCTGACCGCGACGAACCACGGATGAGTCACGATGTCGACGAACCCATTTATTCGCTCGGGATGAACCTCGACATAGAAGCGTGCCGGGCCACGCGGCAACGACCCACCCTCGACCGCTTGCGCTTCAACGAACAACATCTCGATATTGCTTCGCAACGAGTCGGCCCACGCTGGCGTGAAGGCGCCCTTCACGGATATTATTCCATCGCCATAAAGCCCATCCAATATCGCAGCGGGGTCGATCGGCGTTGACGCCTCTGGCGGGCAAGCAGCGGACGGAGGCGTGGTCATCGTTGCAAACACTCTACTGGCCGCAAGCGTCGTTGAAAAGCACCGACCGACGCAACGTCGGCTCGTTTGGCGGGTTTTATCAAATTCCTAGTCCCAAGCACCAAACCCTTAACCGAAGGACTCCCGATCATGCCTTACGCCTCAGCCACGGACGGAACACAACTTTACTATAAGGACTGGGGCACGGGCGATCCGGTGGTTCTGCTTCACGGCTGGCCGCTCACTGGAGACTCCTTCGACGATGCCGCCTGCGCACTGGCCGAAGCGGGCAAGCGCTGCATCATCCCCGATCGCCGCGGATTTGGCCGGTCCGATCAGCCCTGGACCGGTTATGACTATGACACCTTCGTCGACGACGTCGCTGCGATCCTCGAGGATGCCGGGATCACCGAACCCGTCGCTCTTGTCGGCTTTTCGATGGGCGGCGGCGAGGTCGCGCGCTTCCTGACCAAACAAGGCGCCAACCGCGTTTCGAAAGCCGTGCTGATCAGCGCGGTCGTGCCCTACATGCTCAAGACCGACGACAATCCCAACGGGGTCCCGCAGGCGACCTTCGACGAGATGACCGCTGGCATGAAGAAGGACCGCGAGCATTTCTTCACGGGCTTCTTCAAGGATTTCTACGGAGTGGGGGCCTTGTCCTCGCCGGTCAGCGACGAAGTGCTGATGAACAGCTGGCGCCAGACCATGATGGCCGGCCTACGCCCGACGCTTGCTGCCGCGCAGGCTTTCGCGACGACCGACTTCCGTCCCGATCTCGCCAGTTTTACAGTGCCAACCCTGGTCATCCACGGTACTGTCGACAAGACGATTCCAATTGATGCCACCGGGCGGGTCGCCGCGCAGCAGATACCCGGCGCCCAGCTGATCGAATATGACGGCAGTGCTCACGGCCTGTTCGCTACCGACAAGGAGCGCCTGATCGACGATCTTGTGACCTTTCTTGGCAATACGGGCGCGGATCAGCGTAGCGCGATCCCGATGAGCCAGACGACCTACTGATCGAAAGGTCCACATAAGGGCGGCGGCGCGGCTTGCTGCGTCGCCGCATTTTTTGCTGTCCTACAGGCTTTGGCTCTGCCTATGCTCGCTTCATGCTCAAAACGCGTGCCAGCTTTCGCATCCTGATCGTCTTGCAGCAGCCACCAGAACCCAGCCAAATTGGTAGCCCTCCCCCAGACTTTAGTGAACTTAGGGACGTAAAGGCGTGAGTTTCGTCCCCGAACCGCTCCGCATCCCCGCCTTCCGCGCTTACTGGATCGCCCGACTCGCCGCGACGATTGCCCAGATGGCAATGGTCATCGTCATCGGCTGGCAAGTCTACGACATCGCCCGCGAAACGATGGACGTGAAAGCCGCCGCGCTTCGGCTCGGCTTCATCGGCTTGGTCCAGTTCGTCCCTCTGTTCGCGTTCAGCCTGGTTGCCGGGTGGGCCGCTGATCGAATCGACCGCCGATACATCGCCCGCGCCGCGGTCGCGCTCGAGCTTGGCTGCGCGGCGACCCTCGCAATCGTGGCCTCGGCGGGGATCATGGACCTTTATTGGCTTTATGGCATCGCCGCCTTGCTCGGCGTGGCGCGCGCCTTTGCCGGCCCGGCGCTTGGCGCGCTTGCTCCCAATCTCGTGCCCCGGGCCTTGCTTCCCAATGCCATCGCTTTGTCGTCGATCGCGTGGCAGTCGGGGACCGTCGTCGGCCCGGCGATCGGCGGTTACCTCTATGCGGTCAGCCCGGCCACACCTTACACGGTGTCGGCAATCCTCTTCGCGGTGGCGCTGATCGGGCTGTTCATGATCGGTGCGGTCGAACGGCCCAAGCGCGAGAAAAGCGGCAACCCCTGGGCAGAGGTTGGCGACGGCCTGCGCTACGTCCGCCGCAACCGGCTCGTGTTCGGCGCGATCAGCCTTGACCTGTTCGCCGTCCTGCTTGGCGGGGCGACCGCGATGTTGCCGATCTTTGCGCGCGACGTCCTTCACACCGGGCCCGAGGGACTGGGCCATTTGCGCGCGGCGCCCGCGGTCGGCGCGACCCTGACCGCAATGTGGTTCGCGTTCCGGCCACTCAAGACCAACGTCGGGGTCAAGATGCTGGTCGCAGTCGCGGTGTTCGGCGCGGCGACCGTGGTGTTTGGCTTCTCGCGCTCGATGCCGTTGAGCCTTGCCTGCCTGTTCGTCCTCGGCGCGGCGGACATGCTGTCAGTCTATGTCCGCCAGTCGCTCATCCAGATTTACACCCCCGACGCAATGCGCGGGCGGGTCGGCGCGGTGTCGACCCTGTTCATTTCGGCCTCGAACGAATTGGGGGAGGCTGAAAGCGGGTTCCTCGCCGCGCTGGTCGGTCCGGTCGTCGCCGTTGTCGGTGGCGGGATCGGCGCAATCATCGTCGTTGGGCTGTGGGCATGGCGATTTCCTGAATTGCGCCTTGCGCGCAGCTTCGAGCCGCCCGATGTTGATCCCAAATTAAAAGCGGAGCCAATGCCATGAAAGCCAATTCGATCCTCGACACGATCGGCAACACGCCGCTGATCCGAATCAACCGCTTGTTCGGCGACCAGGCCGAGGTGTGGATCAAGTCCGAACGATCCAACCCCGCCGCTTCGATCAAGGATCGGATCGCGGTGGCGATGATCGAGGATGCCGAAGCCTCGGGCAAGCTCAAGCCGGGCGGCACGATCGTCGAGCCGACCAGTGGCAATACCGGGATCGGACTGGCGATGGTCGCCGCGGTCAAGGGCTACAAATTGATCCTCGTCATGCCCGACAGCATGAGCATCGAGCGGCGCCGTTTGATGCTTGCCTATGGCGCCACCTTCGACCTTACCCCGCGCGCCAATGGCATGAAGGGCGCGATCGCCCGGGCCCAGGAGATCGTGGCAGCGACCCCGGGCGCCTGGCTTCCGCACCAGTTCGACAATCCCGCCAACATCGACGTCCACGTTCGTACGACCGCCGCGGAAATCCTTGCCGATTGCGCCGATGCGCCTTTCGATGCTTTGATCACCGGGGTTGGCACCGGTGGCCACATCACCGGGGTCGGGCGCGTGCTCAAGCAGGCGTGGCCCGACCTGAAGGTGTTCGCGGTCGAACCGACCCTGTCGCCGGTGATTTCGGGGGGCCAGCCCGCACCTCACCCCATCCAGGGCATTGGCGCGGGCTTTGTCCCGGTCAATCTCGACATGAGCATTCTCGACGGAGTGATCCAGGTCGCGCCTGACGACGCCAAGGAAATGGCCCGTCGGTCGGCCCGCGAAGAGGGAATACTCGTCGGGATTTCGTCGGGCGCGACCTTGTCCGCGATTGCCCAGAAGCTACCCGGACTGGCCGAGGCATTGGGCCGGCCTCCGCGCATCCTGGGTTTCAACTATGACACCGGCGAGCGTTATCTGTCGGTCGCCGACTTCTTGCCCGAAGAGGGTTAATCTGGAGAATACTCAGTCGATAGAAGTCGTTGTTAACCGTTTAGTCCATAAAGGAGGAAGTTAACGAGGTATCCGTGAATGCGCCTGAGTCGTTTCGCCCCAAACAACGCGTCCTGCGTCAGCAAGACGTCGGTCGGCTTTGCCGAAGCGCTTCAGTTCGATGTCCAGCATCCTGAAAATGAGGATGAGGCCGCGATCGCCGAACAACGCGTCGCCGGATTGCACCACGTCCCCTTGCTGCTTGGCACCGCGCATCTGCTCGGCGCGGTTGCGGTTGTCGCGCATGTCGGCGGCAAGTTCTGGACCTTGTCGGTGGCGACGATTATATTGCCTCTGCTGGTTGCGCTGGCCTGCGATGCGGCGGCCTATGTACTGCTGATGCTGCGGGACCGCGTCGAAATCGCGGCCTATAAGGTTACGTTGGCGATTTGCGCCTTGGTCGGAATGACGGGCGCAATGTGGAGCCTGTTCGGGCACGCCGCAGCCGATCTGCCGGGAATGAGCGGCAGTGCGTTGCTGCCCCTGATCATCGGAACCGGGCTTGCGGCCGGCGCGGTCGTATCGATCAGTTCGCCGCCATTGGCGGTCGTTTGCGCACTGGTTGGATCAGCCGGCGCTATTTTGTTCAGCACGGACATCATGCTCGTCATCGGGGTCGCAGCGTTGACGATCATCCTTGTCGCCTACAGCGTCGCCACCGCGCGGACGATGATCGCATCGTCGCGCGTCAGGTTGGCGCTCGACCAGGCAGCCCGCAAGGCACTGCATTTCGTCAGCGAATTCGAAGCCAGTGGGCGCGGTTGGTTTTGGGAAACCAACTATCAGGGCACATTGTCTTATGTCTCGCAGCAATTGGCGGACGACTTCAAGACCACCCCCAATGCCTTGCTCGGGCGGCAGTTCACCGACTTGCTGTCGGTCGACAACCAGGCGAGCGATGTTATTCGCGAAGAACGCACCCTGGGTTTCCACCTGTCGGCGCGCTTTCCGTTCAATGACGTCGTCATTCGCCCGGCAAGCGATGGTGACGTGCATTGGTCGCTGTCGGGCAACCCCATCTTCGACGAGCGCGGACGCTTCCTGGGCTTCCGCGGTATCGGCACCGACCTCACCGAGCAACGACGGTCGGAACAGGAGATCAGCCGCCTCGCGCGATTCGATTCGCTCACGGGCATGCCCAACCGCGCATTGATGCGCAAAACCCTTGACGAGGCACTGCGCAATGCCGCCCGCCGCCACAAGGGCTGCACTTTGTTCCTGATCGACCTCGATCGCTTCAAGAACGTCAACGACACGCTTGGCCACCCGATCGGCGACGCCCTGCTGCGCGCTGTGGCGCAACGTCTGACGCTTGCGATCGGCGATCATGGTCAGGTTGGACGGCTGGGCGGCGACGAATTCATGGCGGTGCTTCCCGGTACGGTCGAGACCGGGCTGCTGGAAAGCCTTGCCCGCACGCTGATCGAGCAAGTTTCGCGGCCCTATATGATCGAAGGCAATCGCGTCACGATCGGCGCCTCGGTCGGCATCGCGATTGGCGATCCAGGACGCGCCTGCGCTGATTCGATGGTCCGCAATGCCGATCTGGCCTTGTACGCGGCCAAAGGCGACGGGCGCGGAAGGCACTGCTTTTATGAAGCAGCGATGCACAGCGAAGCCTCCGACCGCCAGTCACTCGAGACCGACCTTCGCCAAGCGCTCGAGCGTGACGAGATCTGGGTCGCTTATCAGCCCATCGTACGCGCAGCGGGCGAGGAAATTTCCGGCTTCGAAGCGTTGGCGCGGTGGACCCACCCCGTGCGCGGCCCGATCGGTCCCGACAAATTCATCCCGCTGGCCGAGGAATGCGGGATGATTGGCAAAATCGGTCAGTTCGTCCTGGCAACCGCGCTTAGTGAGGCGGCTTGCTGGCCCGACGCGGTGCGTATTGCGGTCAATCTCTCACCGATCCAGTTCAACGATCCCTCGATTATCGACATCGTTGCCACGACCATCGCCGAGACCAAGATCCGTGCCGAGCGCGTCGAATTGGAAATCACCGAGGGCGTGTTCCTCGCCGACAGCGACGCCACCGACGTAACCTTTGCTCGGCTCAAGGCGCTTGGAGTCCGGCTCGCGCTTGACGACTTCGGCACCGGCTATTCCTCGCTTGGATATTTGAAGAAGGCCCCGTTCGACAAGATCAAGATCGACCAAAGCTTCGTCCGTGGTGCGGCCTCGTCCGCCAATCGCAACAGCGCAATCATCCGCGCCATCGTCACGCTCGCCGAAAGCCTCGACATGGATACCACGGCGGAAGGTGTCGAGACACATGACGATCTGCAACTGATCCGCGAGCTTGGCGTAAGCCAGGTGCAAGGCTACATTTTCGGCAAGCCGGCGCCGGCGGCCGAGGCCCGCATCCTCGCCAATTCGGTTACCGTCGAGGCCGACGGCTATAGCCGAGTGCGCGAGCAGCGCCACCGGCTAATGCGCCGGGCTGTCGCAATGATCGATGGCCGGCCTAGCGAAATTCGATTGCGCAACATGTCGGCGATGGGGGCGCTGGTCGAATGCGAGAAGCCGCTTGCGCCGGGGACCCTGCTGACCATCGACATCGTCGGGGTCGGCCCTGTCACCGGGACCGTCCGTTGGGCGCAAGCCAATAAATTCGGCTTGCTGTTCACCGAGGAGTTCGACTTGACCCGGCTTGCGCCGCGCCAGGAGAAGAAGTCGTTCGCCCCGGTCCTCAGTCCGTGGCACACCGCCACGTCGAAAGATCGCGCCGCCAGTTAGGGCCCCAGCCGAAGCCGAGCGGGGCCCTGCCTCCTATCCGCTTATCAGAACGCTTCGATCGGAAGAGCCATGACGCTGTCGGCTCCAGCCTGCACCTTGCCGCGCAAGGCGCTTGCCGCAACCAACTCGCGGGCCGCAAAATAGCGCGCCGTGGTCAGCTTCGCCTCGAGAAACGCTTTATCGTCGCTGCCTTCGGCGAGCAGCTTTGATGCTACGGTAGCCATCTTGAGCCACATCCACCCAAGACTGACGAGACCCATCAGCTGCATGTAGGCATAGGCCCCTGCCCCGGCGTTATTGGGGTCGGCCATGCCGTTTTGCGCTAGCCACATGGTCGAGCTCTGAAGTTCACCAAGCGCCTGTTCAAGCGGCGCCGCGATCCCGGCGCTGTCTCCATTGCGCTTGGCGACGGCAATATCCGCCGCGACTGCATCGAATAACGCACGCACGCCGCGTCCTCCGTCCTTGCCAAGTTTGCGCCCGACGAGGTCCATTGCCTGCACCCCGTTCGTGCCCTCGTAAATTTGGGCGATTCGCGCATCGCGGACGAACTGCTCCATGCCCCATTCGCGAATATAGCCATGCCCGCCGAACACCTGTTGCGCATTGACCGCGGTTTCAAATCCGCGATCGGTAAGGTAGCCTTTGATGACCGGGGTCAGCACGGAGATGAGGTCGTCGGCGGCGACACGTTCTTCTTCGGTTTGCGCCTGACGACTGAGGTCGACCTGAAGCGAGCCCCACAGAATTAGAGCTCGTGCAGCTTCGTTGAATGCACGCCCTTCCATCAGCATGCGTCGCACGTCGGGGTGGGCGAAAAGGTTGTCGGCCTTGGCGGAAGCGTCGCGATCCTCGGGCTTGAGTGCGCGGCCCTGGCGGCGGTCCTTGGCGTAAGCGACGGCGTTCTGATATGCGACCTCGCCCTGCGCAAGTCCCTGCATCCCGACGCCCAGGCGGGCAGCATTCATCATGATGAACATTGCTGCGAGACCCTTTTCGGCGTCACCGACGAGCCAGCCGGTGGCGCCATCATAATTCATCACGCAAGTCGAATTGCCGTGAATCCCCATCTTGTGCTCGATCGAGCCGCAGCTGACCGCATTGCGCGCACCAAGCGATCCGTCGTCGTTGACCATCATCTTGGGCACCACGAACAGCGAAATGCCCTTCACCGTATCGGGAGCGCCAACGATCTTCGCGAGGACGAGGTGGATGATGTTCTCCGCCATGTCATGCTCGCCCGAGGAGATGAAAATCTTGGTCCCCGAAATTTTGTAGCTGCCGTCGTCCTGTGGTTCGGCCTTGGTCTTGAGGAGGCCAAGGTCGGTGCCGCAATGCGGCTCGGTCAGGTTCATTGTTCCGGTCCACGTCCCCGCAACCATCTTTGGGACGTAGGTCGCCTTGAGCTCGTCCGATCCCTTGATCAGCAGCGATGCGATCGCTCCCGCAGTCAGACCATGATACATTTCGAATGACTGGTTGGCCGACAGGACATATTCGCTGACCGCGCTGGCCAGGACATGCGGCAGGCCCTGCCCGCCATATTCCTCGGGCGCCGACAAGGTCGTCCAGCCGCCCTCGCAGAACTGCTTATAGGCTTCCTTGAATCCGTCGGGAGTTGTGACCGAGCCGTCGTCGTGGCGAGTGCAGCCCTGTTCGTCGCCGATGCGATTGAGCGGGGCGAGAACTTCGCCCGCGAAGCGCCCGCCTTCGGACAGGATGGCTTCGACGATGTCGCTCGACGCATTGGCGAAGGCAGGCAGATTTTCATAACGGCCAAGCTCGACAATATGGTCGAGCACGAACTTCGTGTCGCGGACGGGGGCAGTATAAACGGGCATATGCCTAACCTTTCTGGTTGGTTCGCGCCGCTACGAGCGCAATGAATGAAGTCAGCTCGTCGATCGTGGCGTCGATATCGACGCGTTGCTGTTTGAGCGCATCAACTTTGGCCTGGCAGCGCTCGATGGTCTTGAGGCGCTGGGTCCGTCGACCATCGCCGACGTCATAGAGGTCGAGCAATTCCTTGATCTCGGACAGGCTAAGGCCAACGCGCTTGCCGCGTAGGATCCACGCCAGCCGAGTCCGGTCGCGTTCCGAATAAATCCGCTGGGTCCCACGCCGTTCGGGAGAGATCAGCGCTTCGTCCTCGTAAAAACGGAGCGCGCGCGCGGTCACCTCGAACTCATCACACAATTGACCGATGGTCAGATGGGGAATCGTCGCCAACACGATAGGGTTCGTAGTTTACGTTTCCGTAATGGTCAACACAACGGATCGCCGGCCAGGTCAGTTGCGTTTGCCGCGGCTGGGGAGCGCCGGAAGGCCTTGCCCGCGTAGGTTGCGCCGGGTCCACAATAATAAGCGCAATTTGCCGCTACGGGGCCAAGCGTGACTTGGTCCGGATCAAGTCGCAAGTTTATCGAGCACGCCGAATCGCCTTTGGGGGTCAGGGTCCAAGCATCGCCGTTCGGCTCGATCGTCCCGCTGGCCGAACAATTGGCCTCATCGGCGCCATATGTGACAAAGCCCGCGCGCTGCGCTCCTGCTTCACCCGCGACGCACAACGCGTCGTCGCCGACGCCGGTAAAACTACCCGTCGCGAGTTCCGGCGCGGCAGGCGGTTCTTTCGCGCAGGCGACGGCGGCCAGGACGAAGGCGAGGAGCAACAAGCGCATTTCGGCATAATGCTTCACCTTTGCTTCATGCGGAAGGCGACAAATGCGTGACAGCCACTTATAGGCACCCGCTCAGCCCTTCGAGATGGATTCGCGCCACTTATGCTGACGACCAACCCGTTCGACGACGACAAGCTGCGCGAGGAGTGCGGCATCTTTGGTATTTGGAACGCCGAGGGAGCATCGAGCTTTGTCGCGCTTGGCCTCCATGCGCTTCAGCACCGCGGTCAGGAAGCCGCAGGAATCACCAGTTTCGACGGACATAATTTCCACTCTCACCGCGCGATGGGGCATGTCGCGGGCAATTTCGACCGCGACGACATCATCCGCAAATTATCTGGCCGCGTCGGCATCGGCCATGTTCGCTATTCGACTACGGGCGAGACCGCGATCCGCAATGTCCAGCCGTTGTTCGCCGAACTTGCCAACGGCGGCTTTGCGGTCGCGCATAACGGCAATTTGTCGAACGCGATGGCGTTGCGTACCGCGCTGATCCGCCGCGGTTCGATTTTCCAGTCGACCAGCGACACCGAAGTCATCATCCACCTCGTCGCGACCTCTGCTTATTCCAGCCCGCTCGATCGGCTGACCGATGCACTCGGGCAGGTCGAAGGTGCTTATTCGCTGTTGGTGCTCACCCCTGACGGGCTTGTAGCGTGCCGCGATCCGCTAGGCATCCGGCCGCTGGTGATGGGCAGGCTGGGCGACGCAGTGATTTTTGCTAGCGAAAGCGTCGCGTTCGACGTCATCGGCGCGACCTTCGAGCGGGATATCGAGCCGGGCGAGCTCGTCATCGTCAGCGATGGCGGTGTTCGCAGCTTTCGCCCGTTCGCCAAAGTGTCGCCGCGCCCATGCATCTTCGAGCATGTTTATTTCTCACGCCCCGACTCGGTCGTCGATGGGCGCTCCGTGTATGAATCGCGCAAGCAGATCGGCGCCGAACTGTGGCGCGAGGCGCCGACGATGGCCGATTACGTGGTCCCGGTTCCCGATAGCGGTGTCCCGGCGGCGATTGGCTTCAGTCAGGAGTCGGGCATTCCGTTCGAGCTTGGGATCATCCGATCGCACTATGTCGGACGCACCTTCATCCAACCCAACGACGGCATCCGTCATCTTGGCGTCAAGTTGAAGCATAATGCGAACAGTGCGCTGATCCGCGGCAAGCGCATCGTGCTGGTCGACGATTCGATCGTCCGTGGCACGACCAGCGTCAAGATCATCCAGATGATGCGCGACGCCGGGGCCGCCGAAGTGCATATGCGGATCGCGTCGCCTCCGACGCGTCACAGCTGTTTCTACGGCGTCGACACTCCGGAGCGCTCGAAGCTGTTGGCCGCGAACATGGATGTCGAAGCGATGCGGGCGTTCATGAATGCGGACAGCCTTGCGTTTATCACTATCGACGGACTGTATCGCGCGCTTGGCGATCAGCGTGATTGCGAACGGCCGCAGCGGTGCGACGCCTGCTTCACCGGCGATTATCCCACGACGCTGACCGATTTCGATCCGGGCGCGAACGAGCGGACGAAGGAAGCCGAAATGGGCGAACCGCCGCGCCAGCGCTTCGTCGCCGGTTAAGGATCCACGATGGTCGACGATCAGCCTTTTACCGGCAAGCTTGCGCTTGTCACTGGCGCGAGCCGCGGGATCGGGGCCGCGACCGCCGAAGCCTTGGGCAAGGCCGGCGCACACGTCATCCTGACCGCGCGCACCGCTAGTGGGCTTGAAGCGGTCGAAGAAGCGATCCACGCCGCCGGGGGAAGCGCGACGATCGCCCCCTTGGACCTGACCGACAGCGCTGCAATCCCCAAGCTCGCCGAAGCGGTCGCCGAGCGGTGGTCGGCGCTCGACATCATGGTGCTCAATGGCGCGATGCTCGGGTCGCTATCGCCGGTCGAGCATCTCGATGCCAAGGAATTGGCCATGATCTTCGCGACCAACGTGTTTGCCAGTCAGGCGCTGATCGCTGCCTTCGACCCGATGTTACGCCGCTCGGAGCGGGCCGATCTGGTCGGGATCACGTCATCGGTGGGACGCGAGCCGCGGGCTTTCTGGGGCGGGTATGGCTCATCCAAAGCGGCGTTCGAGAACCTCCTTTTGTCTTACGCTGACGAAACTGCGCATGCAGGCAAACTGCGCGTCCAACTGATCGACCCCGGCGCGACGCGTACCCGCATGCGACAAAACGCCTTCCCCGGCGAAGAACCGACCACGCTCAAGACCCCTGACGTAGTTGCCGCCGCGATTGTTGCGCAAGTGCTTGGGCAAGGCCAGACGGGTAATCTTTTTAGGATCGACTGAACCTGGCTATCAGCGGTCAAGGGCAATGGCGAAATGGCCGCGCGCTATTCCAGAGGCGAAGCGCTGGTCGGTAAGGAATGGGCGTCCTGCCTCATCATCGGCGACGATCGGCATCCGCGACCAGAACAGGAAGGCCGCGACATCAGGACGCGCGGCAGCAGCGGCAAGGCGCGGATCGTCGAGGCGGAGCGGGGCGCCAGCGCCCAGATCCGAAGGGGCAAATCCCAAGGTGTAGCTTCCGTTGCCGTAGCGCGCTTCGTCGCGCCACAGCAAATCACGGCGCCAGAACTGTACCGGTACTGGATTGGCAACGACGAGTGTCGGCACCGTGCCGCCTTGCGCCAGTAAGTGCGTGGCGGCGCGTTCGGCGTGGCCGGTGATAAGGCCGTTCGCGAAGATGTAGGCGCAGATCGCGGCGAAGGCGGCAATGGCGGGGCGGCTGGCGTTCGGCTTGCCTGCGCGCTCGCGGCGGAGTGAAATCCAGACGCCGGCGATGAGCGCGATCCACAGCCACAGGTCGATGATGAACAAGGTGTCGCCGGCGAACCATTGGCTCGAGAGAGGCTCCAGCAGTCGAATCCCGTAGCTGTTGAGCCAATCGAGCGCGGGGTGGCTGAGCGTGCCGATGTAAGCAAGGAGCAGGAGCAAGGCGGGACGGACGGGCGGGCTGTTGGGACGGGGGCGCCAACGATCCCAGGCCATCATCGCCGCCGTGAGGAGCAGCGGGAGAAGCAGGAGCGCGATCGGGCCGTGGGTGATCCCGCGGCGGATGGCGAGGCTTGGCGTTCCCAATATTGCTGCCACCGCGTCGATGTCGGGCAGGTTGGCGGCGATGATGAGCGTCGGCATGGCGCGTCCGCTGAGTCGTTTCAGGCCGATCTGGCCGAGCAGTGCGCCTGCCAGGCTGTGGGTTAGATTGTCCATTTCACCGCCTACCGCGCCCCGCCGCGCCGCATCATACTGCGCGGGGTTCCTTCTCGACTTGCCAGGTCTGGCCTTGGGCGACGAGGGCCTGGAGGTCGGGGACCTTGCCCGCGGCGACGGCGACATTCTGTTCGCGGACTGCGCTGTCGAAGGTCGGGGCGGGGTCTTCGTAGATGACCCCGAGCGCGACGGGGAAACCGGTGGCGGGCATTTCGACGAGCATGTGGGCGAGCGAGCGGTTGCGGGGGTCGTGAACGATGACCGACGGATCGTCGCCAGCGACGACTTTCAGGGTCAGGGTTTCGGCGTCGAGTGCAATGCCCTTGGTGCCGCCGGCGAAAAGCAATTTCTGGCCTGCTGCGAGCCACAATTGCTTGTCGCTGGCAACGCTGCGGTCGGTGAAATCGGCAAACACGCCGTCATTGTAGACCAGGCAATTCTGATAGATTTCGACGAAGCTGGCGCCGCGGTGGGCGTGCGCCGCCTTCAATACGTCGGGCAGATATTTGCTGATGTCGATCCCGCGCGCGATGAACCGCGCGCCGGCGCCGAGCGCGAAGGCGCATGGATTGGCGGGGCTGTCGACCGACCCGAACGGGGTCGAAGGCGAGCGCGTGCCGATGCGGCTGGTGGGCGAATATTGACCCTTGGTCAGGCCGTAGATTTCGTTGTTGAACAAGAGCAACTGGCAATCGAGATTGCGGCGCAGCAAATGCATGGTGTGGTTGCCGCCGATCGACAATGCGTCGCCGTCGCCGGTGATGATCCACACGTCGAGTTCGGGATTGGCGAGCTTGACCCCGGTCGCGACCGCGCAGGCGCGGCCGTGGATGGTGTGGAAGCCGTAACTCGCCATATAATATGGAAAGCGGCTCGAGCAGCCGATGCCGCTGACGAACACGGTCTTTTCGCGCGCGGTGCCGAGGTCGGGCATGGTGCGCTGGACCGCCTTGAGCACGGCATAATCGCCGCAGCCGGGGCACCACCGGACTTCCTGGTCGGACGCCCAATCCTTGGCGGTGGTGATCTTGGTGAGTTCGTTCATTGAAAATATCCACCGAACAAGGCGATGAGAAGGACGATGATGACGAGCATTGCGATGAGAGGAAAGGCGCTTATCGGTTTCATGACGTTACGTTCTTAAGTTCACTAAAGTCTGGGGGAGGCATACCAATTCAGCCTCCCTCACCGAGCGCCGCGTCGATCGCGGCGGCGATTTCGGCGATCTGGAACGGCTGGCCCGAAACCTTGTTGAGCGGGCGCGCGTCGACCAGAAATTTGTCCCGCAAAACGGTCTTGAGTTGGCCAGTGTTCATCTCGGGGACGAGGATATGCTTAAAGCCATGTAGTAGGACAGACATATTTTTCGGCATCGGCGCAATGTGGCGAATATGGATGTGGCTGACGTCCTGCCCCTTGAGCCGCGCGCGCCGAACCGCTTGGTGGATCGGGCCGTAAGTCGAGCCCCAGCCGACCACGACGAGGGTGCCCGACGCAGTGCCGAGCGAGACGTCCTGGTCGGGGACTTCGATGCCTTCGATCTTGGCGACCCGGATGCGGGTCATTTCGGCATGAGCCTCGGGCGAATAATCGATATTGCCCGATCCAGGTGCCTTTTCGATCCCGCCGATGCGATGTTCGAGCCCCGGGGTGCCGGGCCTAATCCATGGCCGCGCGAGATCGGCATTGCGCGAATAGGGCATTACCCCCTGCCCTTCGGGCTGCTGCGGCGCGAAGCTTATTGGAAACGGCGCATAGCTGCCCATGTCGGGCACCTTCCACGGCTCAGCGGCATTGGCGATATAGCCGTCGGTGAGCAGCATCACTGGGGTCATGTAGCGGACCGCGATGCGAACCGCCTCGATCGCACAATCAAAGGCGTCGGCGGGCGAGCGTGCGGCGATGACCGGTACCGGGGCATCGCCGTTGCGACCATAGACGGCTTGATAAAGATCGGATTGCTCGGTCTTGGTGGGAAGCCCGGTCGAAGGGCCGCCACGCTGCGAATTGACGATCACGAGGGGAAGTTCGGTCATCACCGCAAGGCCAATCGCCTCGGTCTTGAGCGCGATGCCGGGGCCGGACGAAGAGGTTACACCCAATTGGCCGGCGTAGCTGGCACCAATCGCGGCGCAGATAGCGGCAATCTCATCCTCCGCCTGGAAGGTCGTGATGCCATATTCCTTGAGCCGGACAAGGTGGTGGAGGATGGCCGAGGCAGGAGTGATCGGATAGCCGCCGAAGAACATCGGCAGGCCAGCGAGCTGTGCCCCGGCGACCAGCCCGACCGAAAGCGATTCGGCCCCGGTGACGGTGCGGTAGAGGCCCGGCTCGGCGGGGGCGGCGGCGATGTGGTGCTGCCTGACCTGCGGCCCGATCTCAACGGTTTCCCCATACGCATGGCCGGCGTTGAGCGCGGCGATATTGGCTTCGGCAAGCTCGGGCTTTTTGGCGAACTTGGTCTTGAGCCAGTCGACGATCGGTGCGCGATCGCGGTCGAACATCCACAAGGCAAGCCCAAGCGTCCACATGTTCTTGCAGCGCAGGGCTTCCTTATTGCCCAGCCCAAATGGTTTCACCGCATCGAGCGTGAGTTGGCTGATGTTGAAGCGGACGAGTTGCCAACGGGCGAGGCTGCCATCGTCGAGCGGGCTGACCTCATAGCCCGCCTTGGCGAGGTTGCGGGCGGTGAATTCGCCTTCGTCGGCGATGATGAGGCCGCCGTCGCGAAGGTCGCGGGCATTGGTCTTGAGCGCGGCGGGGTTCATCGCGACGAGGACGTCGGGCTGGTCCCCGGCGGTGTCGATCGCGGTCGAGCCGAAGTTGATCTGGAATGCCGAGACGCCGAAGGTGGTGCCTTGCGGGGCGCGGATTTCGGCGGGGAAATCGGGATAGGTCGCAAGGTCATTGCCCGCGAGCGCGGTCGACAGAGTGAACTGGCCACCGGTAAGCTGCATGCCGTCGCCGCTGTCGCCGGCAAACCGCACGACCATTGCCTCTAGTGGCGGGTGGGCGTGGGCTTCTTCGTCGGTGATGAGATGGGTCGCCGACTGAGTCATGTGCGTCCTTCAGGCAGGGAAAGATGGGGTTTCACCTTGCTCTTAAACCGGTGGGCAGGCCGATGCCAGTCTTCAAGTCGGCGAAGT
>Ga0326733_1000181_pt1 | contig 20582 bp, 22 predicted proteins | sample 14_GP2_308_FD_207946 | JGI IMG/M metagenome (GOLD analysis project Ga0326733, IMG submission 207946) | Glacier ice microbial communities from Ngari, Tibet, China - 14_GP2_30.8 | ecosystem: Environmental > Aquatic > Freshwater > Ice > Glacier | place: China: Ngari, Tibet | collected 2018-07-17 | reverse complement strand
TCCATTACACTGACACTTTGCAGTCATGTGCGTTTGCCATTCCCGCTTGATATTCAAATTGCCCTGTACTTTCATTTGTACACAGGAGCTTTATATGCAACACGCTATCGATATCAAAAAAAAATCCTCAACACGTCGCATCGCTTTTATTCAAGCCAGCTGGCACAAGGAAATCGTCGACCAATGCCGCATCGGGTTCGTAGCAGAAATGGCTACGCGGGGATATTCGGAGGATGTCATCGACTTCTTTGAAGTTGCGGGCGCGTTTGAAATTCCGCTGCATGCAAAATTGCTGGCAAAAAGTGGCCGCTATGCTGCCGTAGTTGGTACCGCATTGGTGGTGGATGGTGGCGTATATCGCCACGAATTTGTTTCCCAAGCGGTGATCAGCGGTTTGATGCAAGTTCAACTGGAAACCGAAGTACCGGTGATTTCAGCCGTGCTGACGCCGCATCATTTTCATTCGCACGATGAGCATCAGGGCTTTTTCTTCGCGCACTTTTTGGTGAAGGGCAAAGAAGCTGCGCACGCATGTGCAGATACTATCAAGCGCCTAGAACTAATTGACACGATCGCACAGGATCGCATCGCTGCATAAACTTTTTCTTGATATCTCGCTATGGCGAGAATCTGACAAACGGTATCAGTATTACAAAACGTTTAACGTCAGAAAATAAAAAAGGGAGCCTAGGCTCCCTTTTTTGCAACTGTTCATCCTGCGTCGGCAGGATGAACAAGTCTTAGCGCTTCGTTTCCATTTGAATCAAAGGCTCAGATGCCTGCGGAGGCGATGGTTTGCGTTCACGTGGCACGCGCACTGGCGATACATGGTTGGCAGCCTCTGCCAGCGCAGCACGCAGTTTTTCAGGGTTGGTAGCGGCAAGTTCCAAACCAGCGTTGTGCAGTACTGCGCTCAAGTCTTCGACTTTGCTTGGTGCTGCCGGTGCTGGCCGTGGAGCTTCTGCTTGAACAATCTGCGCTTTGACAACCGGAACTGCTGTAACCACTGGTGTTGCAACGACTGCTGGGATAGGAGCAGTGACAGCAATTGCCGGCGTCACAACTTCTGCAACTACAACATCAGGAGTCGTAACAAGGCTAGGCTCAACATGACGCGCTACTTCTTGCGGCACGGTAGGCGCAGCGATCGCGGAGTTCAGGGCGCTGACAGGAGCGTCGACTGCGTCACTTATTTCAGCTACACGAACAAATGTTTCATGCTTAGCCGTATTGACGATGGTAGCTGCCACTTCCGCTGCGGTGATATGCGCAGTGTTTGGTGTTTGTGCAGCTTCGTCCTGCAAGGTTTGTTCTTGTAAAGCGACTACGCCATCTTCATTGCTTTCGTTTTCAGCACCGGACTCAGTACTGTCACGATCACGACGATTACGGTTACGGCCGCCACGACGACGACGACGACGAGGTTGATCTTCTCCCTCTACAGCTTCAAACGGAATGCCATTTTCATCCAGTATGACTGCAGTTTCAGCATTCGTTTCTGTAGCGGCTTTCGCTACGTTTCTATTTGGAGCCGCATTTGCAACCGGAGCGACTTGCAACAACGAAAGATCCTCTGCAACCACTTCCTTGCGATCTTCGCGTGGTGGACGCGGTGTGCGTTCACGACGACCCTCGGTGCGGGCTTCATTGCCCTCACGTGGTTCACGCGGCTCGCGTGGTTCACGAGGTGGGCGCGGCGGACGTGCAGTCTGTGTTTCGCTTGCTACTGGCTTGGCTGTGGCTTCTTCGCCTTCGCTGCGGTCACGGCCGCCACGGCCGCCACGATTGCGATTACGTTGATTGCGACCGTTGGAATTACGCTCGCCGCGTTCGCGGCCACGCGCATTCTTTTCTTCCGGCGAGGCTGATACAGCTACCGTTTTTTCTTGCTCCGTATCTACGCCGAAGAATGCCATCAATTTTTGGAAGAAACCTTTTTCGGCAGGGGCTGCTTTCGCAGCTTCTATCACTTTGCGTTCCACGATAGGTGCTGGTTGATCAGGTGTAATACCTTTGACCATTGCTTCCTGACGTGGTTTTGCTTCTTCCTTCTGGCGCTTGCTGTAGCTAATGTCGGTGTCCGCTTGTTCGGTCATCGCGTAGCTGGCCTGTATTTCTTCCAAGCGTGGATCGTCGTGCTTGATACGTTCCAGTTTGTAGTGCGGCGTTTCCAGATATTTGTTCGGGATCAGGATGATTGAGACGCGATGACGCGTTTCGATCTTCAAGATTTCACCGCGTTTTTCATTCAACAGGAAAGCCGCGACATCGACCGGCGCTTGCACGTGGATGGAAGCCGAGTTTTCCTTCATTGCTTCTTCCTGAATGATGCGCAGGACTTGCAATGCGGACGATTCTGTATCTCGGATGTGGCCAGTGCCGTTGCAACGAGGACAGGTTACATGGCTGCCTTCGGACAAGGATGGACGCAGACGCTGACGCGACAATTCCATCAAGCCAAAACGGGAGATCTTGCCCATCTGGACGCGAGCGCGATCGTAATGCAGCGCGTCTTTCAGGCGTGTTTCGACTTCGCGCTGATTTTTTGAATTCTCCATATCAATAAAGTCGATGACGATCAGACCACCCAAATCGCGCAAGCGCAATTGACGGGCTACCTCTTCAGCGGCTTCACAGTTGGTATGGAATGCGGTGGTTTCGATGTCGCTGCCGCGGGTGGCGCGCGCCGAGTTGACGTCGACGGAAACCAAAGCTTCGGTGTGATCGATAACGATGGCGCCGCCGGATGGCAACGGAACGGTACGCGAGTACGCGGTTTCGATCTGATGTTCGATCTGGAAACGCGAAAACAGCGGGACGTCGTCGTTATAACGTTTGACGCGATGGACCATGTCCGGCATCACGTGGCTCATGAACTGTTGAGCTTGTTCGTAGATGTCGTCAGTGTCGATCAGGATTTCGCCGATATCGGGCTGGAAGTAATCGCGGATAGCACGGATAACTAGTGACGATTCCTGATAAATCAGGAAAGCGCCTGCGCTCGTTTGGCCTGCGCCTTCAATTGCGCGCCACAGTTGCATCAGGTAATTCAAATCCCATTGCAGTTCATCGACGTTGCGGCCGATACCAGCCGTACGTGCAATCACGGACATGCCCTGCGGCAAATCCAGTTTATCCATCGTTTCGCGCAATTCTTGGCGATCTTCACCTTCAACGCGACGCGATACACCGCCCCCGCGTGGATTGTTCGGCATCAAGACCAGATAACGACCGGCCAATGAAACGAATGAAGTCAGTGCCGCGCCCTTGTTGCCGCGTTCTTCCTTCTCGACCTGGACCATGATTTCCTGGCCCTCGCGCAATGCATCCTTGATGGATGTGCTGCGCACATCGACGCCTTCTTTGAAATAGGTTCGTGCAACCTCTTTGAATGGGAGGAAACCGTGGCGATCTTCACCGTAGCTGACGAAGCAGGCTTCGAGCGAGGGTTCGATGCGGGTGATAACACCCTTGTAGATATTGGACTTGCGCTGTTCGCGTCCGGTTGTTTCGATATCGATGTCAATGAGTTTTTGTCCATCGACAATCGCAACGCGCAATTCTTCTTGCTGCGTTGCATTAAATAACATGCGTTTCATGTAAGTGCTCCGTGACCCGAAGGCCGTTTTAATGCCGTAGCGTTACATAGTGACATCACATGCAAGAGTAAATTGCTGCTGGCTGGCCAGCGTGAAGCGATTAGCGGCAATAGCGTGGCTATCGGGGAAAATCGCAGCAAATTGCGGCTTGCTGAGCGTTTCTATCTTGCATTGAAGGCAATATGCGCCATCTATAGCAACAGTACAGGGATGTACGCGGGGCAGGAGTGCTTGGGGAATGGAATTGCCTTGATGTGTGATACTTAGCGCAGACGCGCTGTATTCACAACGGGGCGCGGATGCAGAAAAACGTACGCCGAACGTTCATTAGCTCCACATCGTGCTCGTCGAATAAATCGAGCGCAACGAAAGTCGCAGGTGATGAACGCAGTGCTTGAGCCATATAAATCATAGGCAAAATCGGCAAACAGTTTAACTACATCTACCAGCAAACACGCCATTAAACGGTGAGCTTGCCGGACTTTATCCTAACGATCCAAACATTCTTGACCAACACCCTTGCGCGTTATCCGATTACAACAACGGTGCAACCTTGACTCGCACAGGGGCGGTGCATACACATCTTTTCCATCGAATTTGCAAATTGGCGAGGCCGACGGAGACGCCCCTGTGTAGAATATGCTTTTTATTCTTACACCAGCAATGGTTTGTGACCATTGCGAAACGATTATATATTCAAAATGAAGGACTTAGCGAGATTTTCAGGGAAACAGGCTGAAATGCCATCCCCCACACGCTCGTCACAGGTCCAATCCCAAGTTCCGGTACAAGTTCAGCTTGTCACCATTTCCGAAGAAGAAGCCGGCCAGCGTATAGATAACTATTTGCTACGCGTTTGCAAAGGCGTACCCAAAAGTCATATTTACCGTGTGTTACGTTCGGGAGAAGTGCGCGTCAATAAAGGCCGTATTGACCAAACCTATCGTTTAGTCGATGGCGATATTATTCGCATCCCTCCAATTCGCATTGCGGAAAAAGCACCGTCCACCGCTCCTGGTGCAGAATTCAAAATATTGCTGGAAGATAATCACTTATTGGTGATCGACAAGCCAGCCGGTGTGGCCGTGCACGGTGGCTCGGGTGTCAGTTATGGGGTGATTGAACAATTACGTGCTGCACGCCCGGATGCGAAATTTCTTGAGCTGGTACACAGGCTGGATAGAGATACATCTGGCGTTCTGGTATTGGCCAAGAAACGTTCAGCCTTAACAAATCTACATGAGCAGATACGTGGCGGCGAGCCTGACAAGCGCTATTTTGTTTTAGTGCGTGGCGATTGGAAAAACACGCGCCAGCATATCAAGTTGCCGCTGCATAAATATTCGACAGCGGATGGCGAGCGGCGAGTTCGGGTCCAGGCCGATGGCATGGAATCGCACACGATCTTCAATCTGATTCAGCGTTATGGCGAATTTGCCTTGCTGGAAGCTGAATTGAAAACCGGCCGCACGCATCAGATTCGCGTACATCTTGCCTCCAGCGGTTTTGCGATTGCTGGCGATGACAAGTATGGCGATTTCGCATTGAACCGAGATTTGCAAAAAGCCGATGGCGAGCGCGTCGCGTTAAAACGCATGTTCCTGCACGCGCACCAAATTACCTTTATTCATCCTGAAAGCGGCAAGCCAGTGACGCTGAATGCGCCATTGCCGCCGGAGTGTGAACGCTTTCTAAAAAGTTTGAAAAAGACATCCAACTAACTAATTTATTAACTAATTTAATCGCGAGCCGTTTAACAGCGCACAGATATCGAAAAAGGAGTTGGCAGCGCACGCTGTCAGGTTACATGGCAAGAAAGCAATTTGATCTCATCGTTTTCGATTGGGACGGAACCTTGATGGACAGTACTGCGGTGATCGTCAACTGTATACAATCAGCAGCCAAAGATCTTGGTTTGCCGATACCGGACAAAAAGGCAGCGTCGCATGTCATCGGGCTGAGCTTGCAGAATGCAATGGAAGTCGCGTTACCGGGTATCGATCCAAAATACTATACGCGGGTGATTGAGCGTTATCGCTATCATTACTTGAATCAGGATGGAGGCCTTGTGTTGTTCGATGGCGCGCGTGAAATGCTGGATGATTTGTCCCAACAGGGATATTTTCTTGCGGTGGCGACGGGCAAAAGTCGCGTCGGTTTGAATCGCGCTTTGGATGCATCCAAATTGTTGTCGCTGTTTGATGCTACGCGCTGTGCTGACGAAACATTTTCCAAACCGCATCCCGCCATGTTGCAGGAATTGACGCGTGAACTGGGACAGGACATGAAACGTACTGTGATGATCGGCGATACCACGCACGATTTATTACTGGCGCAGAACGCTGGCGCATCCGGTGTCGCAGTACATTACGGTGCGCATACGCCTGCGGAACTGCAGGCGCTTAATCCGCTTTATGCTGCAAATTCAGTTTCCGAACTGCATGCATGGCTTGATGCAAACGGGTAAGAAATTGAGTGCCGAGTTCATTCCCATTTGTGATGCGAGCGCGCTGGAAGAGAGAGGCAAGGGCATACGATTTCCTGTCATTGCAGGCACTGAAGATGCAAGCGGTTTTGTGGTCAGGTTCAACGGCCTTGTGCATGGATACTTGAATCGTTGCGCACATGTGCCGATGGAACTGGATTGGAATGAAGGCGATTTTTTTGAGTCCAGCGGTTTGTACCTGATCTGCGCCACGCACGGCGCAGTCTATGCGCCGGAAACCGGGCGTTGCGAAGGGGGCCCTTGCCGTGGTCGCAGTTTGCGGCGAATTGAAATCACGGAAAAAGATAATCAGGTATTCTGGCAACCAGACGAATATGTAAGACCGGCGCGAGCATAAGCAGCGTCGGAAAAAACTTTGATGACTAATATGAGCAACGATAACGATCAAGTAAATCAACCTCCATCATGGCAGCAGCCTGTAACGCCAAGCGCGGCTCCTCCGAAAAAAGAAGGTTGGGAACGTGAAGTGCTGGAAAAACTGGCCTTTGCAACCATCAAGGAACAGCGTGCTCGTCGTCGCTGGGGGATTTTCTTTAAATTCGTCACTTTGTCGCTGATCGCGTTCGTACTTTGGACGAGTTTTGGCCCTAGCGTGGGCGAAATGGAAAACGTTGGTCCGCATACAGCGCTGGTAAAAATTGACGGCGTCATCGAAGCCAAGGGTGCCGGTGATGCAGAATCAGTAATTGCTGCCCTGACAAAAGCGTATGAAGATCCTGGTTCTGTCGGCCTTATTTTGCAGATCAACAGCCCTGGTGGCAGCCCGGTGCAAGCCGGCATCATCAACGATGAGATCACACGATTGCGCAAGCAATATCCGAAGAAGCCTTTGTACGTTGTGGTGAACGAGATTTGTGCATCTGGCGGTTATTACATTGCTGTTGCTGCCGATCGTATTTACGTCAACAAAGCCAGTATTGTGGGTTCGATCGGCGTGTTGATGGATGGCTTTGGTTTTACCGGCGCGATGGAAAAACTGGGCGTCGAGCGTCGCCTGCTGACCGCAGGTGAAAATAAAGGCTTCATGGATCCATTCAGCCCACAAAGTGAAAAGCAAAAGCTTTATGCGCTGGGCATGCTGGAAGAAATTCACCAACAGTTTATTGACGTGGTGCGAAAAGGTCGCGGCAAGCGCTTGAAAGAAACCCCGGAAATTTTCTCCGGCCTGTTCTGGAGTGGCGCCAAGTCTGTTGAGCTTGGTTTGGCTGACGGGTTTGGTACTGTCGAGAGCGTGGCGCGAGAAGAATTCAAGTCGACCAACATCGTCGACTATACGCAACGCGAAGGTTTGTCGGACCGCGTCTTGAGAAAATTTGGCGCAGCAGCGGGCGAGTCGGCAGTCAAGACTTTCGCTCTGGAAGCGGCGCCCAGTTTTAAATAATTTCTCTTTTGAAAGCAGTGAAAAAGATTTTTCTCTACTTTCAAAAATGGGCTTGTAATTTAATCGAGGTCGACTATATTGATTAAACGTTACCGACGTCTAAAGATGTGAATGCAACAACGGCTGCAACTACAAGTTGCAAACGCTCGCATTTTGGTGACGTGTAGCAGTACAAAACTGTAGGTCCTTTGACCTCTCCTCATGCTTCCTTCGGAAACATGCAAAACGGCGATGAAACATCGCCGTTTTGCGTTTGCATGTTTATTCTCTTCGCTTATTCCGCAAGCAGTAAAAACACGGTTGGTTTCTTATGGAAGTCCGGCCTCTTTCCGGAGGCGCATTCGGCTTTCCATTTTGCTGCAGTTTTAGTTTGAATTTGTTCAGACGGTAGAGTGAGATCGGTTGCAACGCTGATCAAGGTATTGCCACTGCAATTCGCAGCCAGCGTTTCCAGCATGCCTGCATTGCGATACGGCGTTTCGATGAAAAATTGAGTCTGCTTTTCTGCGCGCGAACGTTCTTCGAGTTGCTTGATGCGCTTGATGCGTGCGGTCGCATCAATAGGCAGATAGCCGTTGAATGCAAAATTTTGTCCGCTAAGACCGCTCGCCATTACCGCCAGTAATAGAGAAGACGGGCCGACTAAAGGTTTGACTTGAATGCCTTGGGCATGCGCCAGACGGACCAGATTGGCGCCCGGATCGGCAACTGCCGGTACGCCAGCTTCGGAAATCAATCCCGCATCTAGACCTGCCAATATTGGCTCCAGCAACGCAGGTAAATTTTTTGCGTCGGTGTTGACGTTCAATTCCGCGATCTGGATTTCCTGTATCGGTTTTTTTAGTGTGTTACGGGTGCCTATCAATTTAAGAAAAGCGCGTGTGGTCTTGGCGTTTTCTGCGATGAAGTAATCGAGCCTGGCAGTCAGTAACTGTACGTCCGTTGGAATGATATGCGCGAGTGGATCGCTACCTTCAACTTCAGTCTGGCCTAAGGTATTGGGGATAAGATAAAGAATGCCGGGCATATGCTGGTTCAGATAAGTAAGGATGAATGCGTAGCTGAAATTATGTTTTACTAATATCGATTGTTAGAAGCCGAAAAAATTCACGCCTGCACGTCGCAACATGGTTGTCAGCGCGATCAAGGGCAAACCGGTTAATGCGCTCGGATCGCTGCTTTCAAGTTTCTCAATGATGGCAATGCCTAAACCTTCGTTTTTTGCGCTTCCAGCGCAATCGTAGGGTTGTTCTATGCGTAGGTAGGCATCGAGTTCGGCGTCCGGTAAATGGCGGAAGGTCACAAAAGTCTGAACGTTTTCCAACTGGATTTGTGGCGAGCTAATGTCGGTACGCGAGTCAAACAGGCATAAGGCTGTATGAAATACCACTTTGCGGCCACGCATTTTCTGTAACTGCCTAAGTGCGTTGGCGTGCGTGCCGGGCTTGCCAATTTGTTCGCCGTCCAGCGTCGCGACTTGATCTGAGCCAATTACTAGCGAGTTCGGGTTTTTTCGACCGATAACGGTGGCTTTTTCTCGCGCCAGTCGTAAAGCCGTCGCGTCTGGTGATTCGTTCGCTGCAGGTGTTTCATCTATATCCGGCATTATCACGTCAAACGGAAGGTGTAGACGGGAGAGCAACTCCTTGCGATAAATTGAGCTTGAACCGAGTATTAGTCGGGGTTGAGGGGATAGAGAAGACATTATTTGATGTTTATTTGAATGACCGCTCAATAAAAGTGCTCTAACACTTTGACCAATAAAGGAAAAGCCTGTTATTATCGCAGGTTTTCCGGGTTCAGCTAAGCCTATGAGCGCTTTTGTAATCGATGCCTTCGACTTCAGTCGGCTTAAAGAGCGACGCGAAGGCGATGTTTCTATCGCCGATATGGCAAGACTTTCGGCCGAGTCCGTGAATAAGTCGGCGTCATTGCATTGGAGTTTGCAAGGTGGTGCAGATTCACTGAATCATCCGCAATTGATCCTGTCTGTTTCAGGTGCAATTGAGTTGATGTGCCAGCGCTGCATGACGCCACTGAAGTTTGCGGTTGAGTCAGAGTCAGTATTGATCCTCGCAAAAACCGATGAGCGTGCAGACGAAATCGACGCCTTACTGGCAGATGATACGGTTGATGTCATTGTCGCTTCAAAGACACTGAATATCATGGAGCTGATTGAAGATGAAGCTTTGCTGGCGATGCCGCTGGCGCCCAAGCATGATATCTGTCCGGATAATGCGTCACTAGACGATTTAATGGGTACAAAAAAGGCATCGCCTTTCGCTGTACTTAAAGGTTTGAAGCAATAGATTTTCTGGTCGCTGCCGTTAAAGCGAGCGGTTTTTAATTGAGTAGTAAAGATTGTCGGTTTGCGGTGAGTTTGCAAGCCGAATGTGTTAAAATTTTAGAACTTAAGGTTTAGGAGTTATCATGGCTGTTCAGCAAAATAAAAAGACACCGTCGAAACGCGGTATGCATCGTTCGCACGACTTTCTGGTTGCTCCGCAACTGAGCGTTGAGCAAACCACGGGTGAAACGCATCTGCGTCACCACATTAGCCCAAACGGCTTTTACCGTGGACGTAAAGTATTGAAAACCAAAAACGACGAATAATTTGTTTGTCGTTCTGGCAAAGAAAGCGGCGCTTTGAGTGTGAACTTTGCGCCGTTTTTTCATGTGCCGAGACAGCACAGTGCGTCATTTTGAATCAAGCCAAGTTTGGCCCATAATTGCGGCTAGAGTGAGGCACGAGTCAAACCAATGACAATAAAAATATCCATAGACTGCATGGGTGGCGACCACGGCCCGTCAGTTACTATCCCCGCCGCTATTTCGTTTGTTGAAAGCGAGCCAGAGGCCGAACTGATTTTAGTAGGGCTGGAAGATCAGCTTTTGTCAGAACTAAAAAAGCACAAGGCAAGCGAGCATCCCCGTCTGTCTGTAGTTCACGCGACTGAAGTGGTCGCGATGGGCGATACGCTGGAAGTTGCATTGCGCCGCAAGAAGGATTCTTCTATGCGCGTGGCAATCAATCTCGTCAAGCAAGGACAGGTAGACGCATGCGTCTCAGCCGGTAATACGGGCGCGCTTATGGCGATTTCGCGTTACGTGCTCAAGACGATTCCTGGCGTTGATCGTCCTGCCATCTGCAGTATTCTCCCCAATCAAAAAGACGGTCCGACCTACATGCTCGATCTCGGCGCCAACGTCGATTGCGAGCCGCAGCATTTGCATCAGTTTGCATTGATGGGTTCTGCGTTGGTGTCGGCGATGGAAGGCAAGCCGAAACCAACCGTCGGTTTGTTGAACGTCGGCGAAGAAGATATCAAGGGCAATGACATCGTCAAGCAGACGGCTGTATTGTTGCGCGCGGATCATGCGCGTGGCACCTTGAATTTTTACGGCAATGTCGAAGGCAACGATATCTTTAAAGGTACGACGGATATCGTCGTCTGTGATGGCTTCGTCGGCAACGTGACCTTGAAGGCATCGGAAGGTTTGGGACGTTTCGTGAAAAGCGTGTTGACTACTGAGTTCAAGAGGACTCCGCTGACGATGCTTGGTGCGCTGATTGCGCGTCCGGCACTGAAAGCAATTTCACAACGTTTGAATCCTTCCCGTTACAATGGCGGCAGCCTGCTTGGACTACGGGGGTTGGTATTCAAAAGCCACGGTGGCGCGGATGCATACGGTTATCAATGGGCGATCAAACGCGCTTTTGATGCAGCCAAATATGATGTGCTGGCGCGTATCTCGACAAAAATCGCTGATTTGATGCCGCAATCGGCATTGACGCAGCTCGCCGAAAATCCAGTTACTGCAACAGAAACAATAGAACAGAAAACCGCATGACTCTTTTTAGCAAAATTATCGGTACAGGCAGCTTTTTGCCGCCTAATCGCGTGACGAATCAGGATTTAATAGAACGGCTGGCTCTCGATGGCATTGAAACTTCCGACGAATGGATAGTTTCTCGTAGCGGAATTTCTGCACGTCATTATGCTGGTGCGGATATGCAGTCTAGCGATCTGGCTGTTGAGGCTTCAAAACGCGCGCTGGACATGGCGCAATTGGCAGCCAACGATATCGACCTGATCATTTTGGCGACCTCGACGCCGGATTTTTTTGGCGGCTTCCCGAGTACTGCATGCGTGGTGCAACGTAAATTGGGCATCACGAATGGATGTGCGGCCGTCGATGTACAGGCAGTGTGCAGCGGCTTCGTTTACGCGCTGGCGACAGCGGATAAATTCATTAAATCCGGCTCACATAAAAACGTTTTGGTAATCGGCGCTGAAGTATTTTCGCGCATCATCGATTTCAAGGATAGAACGACCTGTGTGCTGTTTGGCGACGGTTCTGGTGCTGTTGTTGTGACGGCTTCTGAAGAGCCTGGTGTATTGGCGACCAAGTTGCATGCAGACGGTAGTTATGGCGATATTCTTTGTGGTCCTGGCAGAATCAGTAATGGTGTTCTTGAGGGTAGTGCCTTCATGTATATGGATGGTCCGGCAGTATTCAAGCTGGCAATCGGATTGCTGGACAAAGTCGCTAACGAAGCGTTACAACTTGCAGACATGGACGCATCTGAAGTTGACTGGATCGTTCCGCACCAAGCCAATATACGCATCATGCAAGGCACCGCGAAAAAACTTGGTCTCAGCATGGATAAAATGATCGTGACGGTTGATCAGCATGGCAACACATCTGCTGCATCGATTCCACTGGCATTGGACGTTGGCGTACGCGATGGCCGTATCAAGCCTGGTCAGAACGTCATGATGGAAGGTGTGGGTGGCGGCTTTACCTGGGGTGCCGTGTTGGTACGCATGTAATATTCTGTCTTCGCGTAAATCTGTTGATTATTCAAATTAAAAAATAACATGAGCAAATTCGCATTCGTTTTTCCGGGACAAGGTTCACAAGCGATCGGTATGTTGAACGGCTTTGCCGACAACGCCGTGGTACAACAAACGCTGGCAGAAGCATCGGATGCTTTACAGTTCGATCTGGCCAAGTTAATTGCTGAAGGCCCTAAAGAAGAACTCGATCTGACGACCAATACTCAGCCGGTGATGTTGACAGCGGCGGTTGCCATGTATCGCGCATGGATAGCCGCTGGTGGCAAAATTCCCGCGCTCGTCGCAGGCCATAGTCTTGGCGAATATTCAGCACTGGTTGCAGCTGGCGTTATTCCATTCAAGGATGCCGTGCCGCTGGTGCGTTTCCGCGCCATGGCAATGCAGGAAGCGGTTCCTGTCGGTCAGGGTGGCATGGCAGCGATTCTCGGTTTGTCTGATGCCGATGTACTTGCCGTATGCGCAGAAGCGGCGCAAGGCGATGTGGTCGAGGCGGTCAATTTCAACGCGCCGGCGCAAGTCGTGATTGCCGGACATAAGGCAGCCATAGAACGTGCTTGCGAGATTGCCAAAGCCAAAGGCGCCAAGCGAGCTTTGACATTGCCGGTTTCTGCACCTTTCCATTCTTCATTGTTGAAACCTGCTTCGGATCGCCTGCGTGAATATTTGGCAGAGTTGGCTTTCAGCGCACCGCAAATTTTATTGATTAACAACGTCGACGTCGCGATTGCCAGCAATGTGGATAGCATCAAGGATGCGTTGGTGCGTCAGGCTGCGAACCCAGTGCGTTGGGTTGAATCGGTGCAGAAAATGGCTGCTGATGGCGTCACTGATGTGGTTGAATGCGGCCCGGGTAAAGTGCTGGCTGGTTTGACTAAACGTATCAATGGCGAACTCACGGGTCACGCGATTGTCGATCAAGCGTCGTTGGACGCTGTCTTGGAGCTTTTGAAATAATGACTACAGTTGATTTGACGGGCCAAGTTGCCCTGGTAACGGGGGCATCGCGCGGTATTGGCCGTGCAATTGCAGTTTCATTGGCAAAGCAGGGCGCTAAAGTAATCGGTACCGCAACGTCAGAAGCTGGTGCTGTTGCGATTTCTGAGTATCTTGCTGGTGATGGCAAGGGCGTGGTGCTGAACGTCAATGACGCAGCGCGCGCTGTAGCCTTGATAGATGAAATTCAAAAAGAATTCGGTGTCGCAGTCACCATCCTCGTCAACAATGCCGGCATCACGCAAGATCAATTGGCCATGCGTATGAAGGACGAAGAGTGGGATAGTGTCATTGCCACCAATCTGACTTCGGTAGCTCGTTTATCGCGCGCTGTTTTGCGCGGCATGATGAAGGCCAAACACGGTCGCATCATTAACATTACCTCGGTTGTGGGTTCTGCAGGAAATGCCGGACAAATGAATTATGCTGCTGCCAAGGCAGGCGTCGCTGGCATGAGTCGTGCGCTGGCCCGCGAAATTGGTAGCCGCAACATTACTGTTAATTGTGTAGCGCCTGGTTTTATCGATACCGATATGACCAAAACGCTGAGCGAACAACAAATTACTGCCTTGCTGCAACAGGTTCCCTTAGGTCGTTTGGGTGTGCCGGAAGACATCGCGTCAGCGGTCAGCTTCCTCGCATCACCGCAGGCGAGTTACATTACGGGAACCACCTTGCATGTCAACGGCGGTATGTACATGAGTTAAAGTTGTAATTAGTATTTTTAGTGGAAGTTTCAAGTTTCTTGATTACAAAAGCTAAAAGTGAATTTTCGGTGCGCAAATCTGCTAAAATGCGCGCACTTTCTGTAACCACTCATTGGAGTTAAAACATGTCGGATATCGAACAACGCGTTAAGAAAATCGTCGCTGAACAACTGGGCGTCGCCGAAGCAGACATCAAAATCGAATCGTCATTTGTTGACGATCTGGGTGCTGACTCGCTGGACACCGTTGAACTCGTGATGGCACTTGAAGACGAATTCGAAATGGAAATTCCTGACGAACAAGCTGAGAAAATCACGACTGTGCAGCAGGCGATTGATTACGCCAAGGCACACGTCAAAGCAGCCTAAGTTTTTGTTGAACGACTCCAGGAGAATTGCTTGAGCCGCTCTAATAACCGTCGTGTCGTCATCACTGGTCTTGGTTGTGTTTCTCCCGTTGGTAACACTGTTGCTGATGCATGGAATGCCATTCTTGCTGGTCAATCCGGCATCGCAACCATTACCAAGTTTGATGCAACTCCCTTCAGCACGCATTTTGCTGGAGAAGTAAAAAACTTCAATATCGAGGATTACATTCCTGGTAAAGAAGCGCGTCACATGGATACCTTTATCCATTACGGCGTGGCAGCGGGCATGCAAGCGTGGCAAGATTGCGGACTGGTTGTCACCGAAGAAAATGCTGAGCGTATCGGCGTAATCGTCGGCTCAGGCATCGGTGGATTGCCGCTGATCGAGAATACACATGCTGAACTGGTAAATCGCGGCCCACGCCGCATCAGCCCGTTCTTTGTGCCTGCCTCGATCATCAACATGATTTCCGGTCATCTGTCGATCACCTATGGTCTGAAAGGGCCGAATCTGGCGATTGTGACTGCATGCACTACCGGTTTGCATTCGATAGGCGTTGCCGGTCGCATGATTGAGTACGGTGATGCTGATGTCATGATTGCCGGCGGTGCAGAATCGACTATTTCGCCATTGGGATTAGGTGGTTTTGCTTCGGCGCGTGCGCTGTCCTCGCGCAATGATGATCCAGCGACGGCTTCCCGTCCTTGGGACAAAGATCGCGATGGCTTCGTGCTTGGTGAAGGCGCTGGCGTCATGGTGCTGGAAGAGTACGAGCATGCAAAAGCACGTGGCGCGAAAATCTATGCCGAGTTGCTTGGCTTCGGCATGACTGGCGATGCTTACCATATCACTGCTCCGAATATGGATGGTCCACGTCGCAGTATGGTCAACGCCTTGAAGAGCGCGGAAATCGCTGCCGATCAAGTGCAGTACCTGAATGCGCATGGCACATCAACGCCGTTGGGCGATAAAAATGAAACAGATGCAGTGAAAGCGGCATTTGGAGCGCATTCGAAAAAATTGACTGTGAATTCGACCAAGTCGATGACTGGTCATTTGCTGGGCGGTGCGGGCGGCTTGGAATCGGTGTTTACCGTTCTAGCACTACATCATCAGATTTCGCCGCCTACCATCAATATCTTTAATCAGGATCCAGAATGCGATCTCGATTACTGTGCCAATACGGCGCGCGAGATGCCGATTCAGTATGCCATGAAGAATAACTTCGGTTTTGGCGGTACGAACGGAACCCTGGTTTTTGGTAAAGCCTGATAAAAATCCGGTCACCTTCGCAGGTTGACCGGATTTTTTTACATACTCCTCCCCCATGTCTATCGCGGTCTCTGCCGTGATTCAACCATCCAGACTCTTGTTTTCTCTGGTGGCTGGGATGTGTGTGATTTTGTTGGGTATTGCGGCCATTGTGGCGACCGGGAATGGTGGTAATTTGTCGCTGTCTGCGAGAGCGGTAATTGCGGGGATATGTGTCGCAATATCGATTTCTGCATTTTTTCGAGCCTTGTTACGCAAGAAAAAATATGTCATTCACATCTCGGGAACTGGCCAGATTCGTTTGGCGACCGAGAAAATAAATGAACAAGCCAATGTTGCTGCCGAAGGTGAGCTAGTACACCTGTTACCAATATCAACAATTTGGTCAGGTTTGCTAATCTTGCATTTGCAGAATGAGCGGCGGCAAACTACGGTTGTAGTGATTTTGCAGGATACGGTTTCCGCAAACAGTTTGAGAGCTTTACTCGTGGCCTGTCGATGGATCGTATTGCGCCATCCAGATGCACCAGAGTCCGATGTTCGGCATTAAGCCAAGAATTAATTTTGGAATTTTTGAACCAATCATGTTTCGCCTAGTCAATAGTGCGAACCGCGTGCGTGTTGCAAAATAACAAGGAAATAGGGATTGACGACAGAACGCGAAATTGATCAGCTACTTGTAGAACGTGTACAACGTGGCGATAAAAAAGCTTTCGAGCTGTTAGTGATCAAATACCAACGAAAGCTGATGCGACTGGTGTCGCGGCTTGTTCGCGACCAGGCTGAGGCTGAAGACGTGGTGCAGGAAGCGTTCATCAAGGCGTATCGTGCATTGCCGCAGTTTCGCGGCGATTCGGCTTTTTATACTTGGCTTTATCGCATCGGAATTAATACCGCAAAAAATTATTTGGTTACTCAAGGCCGTCGTGCACCGACATCAACTGAAGCAGATGTCGAAGAAGCAGAAACTTTTGACGACGGAGACCGCCTAAGAGATATCAACACGCCAGAATCTTTATTGGCAACAAAGCAAATCGCACAGACTTTGAATGTTGCGATGGACGAGTTGCCAGAAGAATTGCGTATGGCGATTACGTTGCGAGAGATCGAAGGGTTGAGTTACGACGAGATTGCTGAATCGATGGGTTGCCCTATCGGTACGGTGCGGAGCAGGATATTCCGGGCGCGCGAAGCTATATCGGAAAAATTAAGGCCGCTGTTAGATACGGCACTCGATAAACGTTGGTGAAAAATAAATAAAGAAGTAATTTTTGCTGCAAATATAGGGGTTGGCCTTAATTTTTAGAGGTAGTGATGAATACGACGAATATGATGCGTGAACAAATTTCCGCTTTTGCTGATAACGAATTTTCCGATGGACATTTCGATGTCACCTTGGCTGCTTTGCGTCAGCAAGAAGGACGCGACGCGTGGAATCTTTATCATCAAATCGGCGACGCTTTGCGTTCCGACGATTTGAATACGCAAATGAATACAGGTTTAACTTCCCGCATATTTGCCAGTCTTGATGCGGAGCCGACCATTATGGTGGCTGCACAGCAGCGTGTGCCGGTTGCGAAGCCAGTTGCGATTAAGCGTTTTGCAATGTCCGGTATGGCCGTTGCTGCAGTTGCAGTTGCTGCATTTTTGACCGTGCCGCAAATGATGACGACGCAAAATGCGCCAACGATTGCATCTAATCCGGCACCTATCGTATTGGCGTCGGTTACTCCGGAGAAGGTAACGGTTGCCGGCCCAGAAGGCGAAGTCTTGCGTGATCCACGCATTGATGAATACCTACTGGCTCATCAGCGATTTTCACCTTCGGTCTACAGTACTGCGCAATATGCGCGTTCCGCTACGTTTGCTGTCGACTCTGATAAATAATTAAACATGCTGCAGACATTCGGAATTTTTAGACTCGTCTTTCTTTTATCCAGCGCTATCGCGTTTACTGCTCATGCAGAGAGTGTTGAGCCAACAACGGCTCAACACGATACGCAAGTTTGGTTAAAGAAAATCCAGTCATCGGCGCAAAAGCTGAACTACTCGGGCACCTTTGTTTATCAACAAGGTAATCAGGTACGCACGTCGCGCATTACCCATATTCTGAATGGCAAGAACGAGGTTGAGAAGCTTGAAATTCTCGACGGCAAGCCGCGCGAATACATACGTAACAATGAAGAGATTGTTTGCTATGTTCCTGAAAGCAAATCGATACGTGTAGAAAAACGCGTAACGCAGGATGTATTCCCTGCAATCCTGGGCGCCAATCCAAATGAACTGGCTGAACATTACAACCTGAAAATGGGTGAGACCGGTCGCGTTGCCGGCTTTGACTGCCAAGCCATTATTCTGGAACCAAAAGACAAGCTGCGTTACGGCTATAAATTGTGGTCAGAAAAATCGACAGGTCTGCTGTTGAAAGCGCAAACGCTTAACGAAAAGAATTCCGTCGTTGAGCAAATCGCCTTTACGCAATTAGTCATTGGCAATATCGATGCCAGCCGCGTCAAGCCGAGTGTCAAGAATACCCAAGGTTGGCGTGTTGAGCATGCCGTCATGAGCGAGACCAATCTTTCTGGCTGGTCCGTCAAGGCTATGCCTGCAGGTTTCAAGAAGATGCGTGAAATGAAACGCCTGATCACGGATACGCCAGCCAGTGCGGCAGCCGAAAATGTGGTGCCAACTCAGCGCGAAGTATCGCAAATTGTGTATTCCGACGGCTTGGCTGCGATTTCCATCTTCATCGAACCGGCTTCGCAAAGCCGTACAGAAGGTTCAATGCAACAAGGTGCGATGAATATTGTCGGCAAGCGACATGGTGACTATTGGTTGACGGTTGTGGGTGAGGTACCCGCCGCTGCAATCAAGCAGGTTGCCAATTCAATTGAATTGAAAGCCAAGCCGTAATTTTCGTTAGATTCTTAGTTGGATTGTTATTTAAATTTTTAATCAGGCTTTTGTGAGTGTATGAAAAAGATGTTCATTGTTCAGAAAAAACTGTCTGCTGTTCTGCTTGGTGTCGCGAGCACTTTTCTAATTCCTGTTGTATCCGGTTTGACACCATCCGCGATGGCTGCAGCATCAGTGGCGGGTCTGCCAGACTTTACCGATCTGGTTGAAAAAACCGGCGCGGCTGTCGTCAATATTCGCACAACTGAAAAAGCCAGAGTTACCCAAGGCAATGCTGCTAGCGAAGATGAAGAGATGCAGGAATTTTTCCGTCGCTTCTTCGGGGCGCCAGTTCCACCGCGTCAACAGCCTGCACCACGTGGACGTAATAAACCTGATGCCAATGCCGATGAAGAAGTACCACGTGGGGTAGGTTCAGGTTTCATCATTTCTGGTGACGGTTACGTGATGACCAACGCGCATGTAGTCGATGGTGCAGATGAGGTCTACGTTACTCTGACCGACAAGCGTGAATTCAAGGCAAAGATCATTGGTGCTGATAAGCGTACCGACGTGGCACTGGTCAAGATCGAGGGTAGTAACCTTCCGCGTCTGACTGTTGGTGACTCGAACAAAATTCGTGTCGGCGAGTGGGTGATTGCAATCGGTTCTCCGTTCGGTCTGGATAACACCGTGACTGCTGGTATTGTTTCTGCCAAGGCACGCGATACCGGTGATTACCTGCCACTCATTCAAACTGACGTTGCGGTTAATCCAGGTAATTCTGGTGGTCCGCTGATCAATATGCGCGGCGAAGTTATCGGTATCAACTCGCAAATTTATAGTCGCTCCGGTGGCTACATGGGCATTTCATTTGCGGTACCAATGGATGAGGCCATGCGCGTTTCGGATCAATTGCGTGCAAGTGGCAAAGTAACGCGCGGTCGTATTGGTGTACAAATTGGTGAAGTGACGAAAGATGTTGCAGAATCCTTGGGACTTACGCGTGCACAAGGCGCATTGGTACAACGCGTGGAAACCGGCGGTCCGGGTGAAAAGGGCGGTATCGAAGCAGGTGACGTGATCCTTAAGTTTAACGGTGCTGCGATAGAACGTGCCAGCGATTTGCCGCGCATGGTTGGTAGCACAAAACCTGGTACTCGTTCAACGGTCACCGTGTGGCGTAAAGGTGCAATGCGCGAATTGCCATTAACGATCACTGAACTGGAATCGGAAAAAGTCGCGCAAAAGGCTGAGAAAAAAGCCAAGGTCGAGCAAGTAGCGAATATGTTAGGTTTGTTCGTCAGCGATCTCACTGCTGCGCAAGTCAAGGAATTGAAAATCGATGGCGGCGTTATCGTTGAGTTGGCTGAAGGTTTTGCTGCACGTGCAGGTTTGCGTGCCGGCGATATTCTTTTGAGGCTGAATGACACCGACATCAAAGACGCGCGTCAATTCAATGCATTGGTGGCAAAGCTGGATGTGAAGAAAACGACTTTATTGCTCGTGCGTCGTGGTGACTCTTCGCAATTCGTGACAGTCAAACCGAACGCCCAATAAAATTATTTGCATAAAAAAGGCTGCTGGCTGAAAAGCTTGCAGCCTTTTATTTTGAGCGGAATTTCCCCTTGATTCATTTCACTTTGTACTCGAGAACTTACTGCCATTTGTGTGACGACATGCTGGTTGCACTGCATGCGTTGGAAATTGTGGAGTCTGTCTCTATTACGATAGTTGACGTCGATGCGGATGAAGCACTCGTTGCTACATACGACGAATTGGTGCCCGTATTGCTCGGCAGCAGAGATGAACAAACAGCGCAGCAGCTTTGTCATTACTTCCTGGATGAGGTAGCGGTGCGAGCATTTATTTCTCAAGCTTGAGCGACTTGTGGGAAGCGATGCAGATGTCGTTTTGAACAATTTTGACCTTGCCAGCTGGCAGGCCGGGAATTTGTGGGCTTTCCCCACTGAAATCCGGTAAAATGCTCGGGCCGTCA
>Ga0326733_1000180_pt1 | contig 20737 bp, 24 predicted proteins | sample 14_GP2_308_FD_207946 | JGI IMG/M metagenome (GOLD analysis project Ga0326733, IMG submission 207946) | Glacier ice microbial communities from Ngari, Tibet, China - 14_GP2_30.8 | ecosystem: Environmental > Aquatic > Freshwater > Ice > Glacier | place: China: Ngari, Tibet | collected 2018-07-17 | reverse complement strand
GGTGTTGCTAAAGACACTCACTATTTAGTTGCCGGAGGTAAGGTTGGTGCCAGTAAGTTGCAAAAAGCTGAATCATACGGTACAGCGGTTATAGGTGAAAACGAATTTATTGAACTAATTAAAAAATAGGGAGATACGTACATGGATAAGCTCAAACGCCAAAGCAAAAAAATACTCATAGCTATCGTAGGTGGTCTCGTTACTTTAATTGGTCTTGTACTTGTCCCATATCCTGGCCCAGGCTGGTTAATTGTTTTTGGTGGGCTGGCTATCTTGGCTACTGAATTTGAGTTTGCATCAAGGTGGCTTCATTACGCAAGAGGGAAGTACGATGCGTCGGTTGCTTGGTTGAAACGGCAAAATATCTTGGTTCAAATTGGAGCACTGTCTTTAACGGGATTAGTGGTCGTAGTGACGGTCTTTTTCTTAAATGGCTTTGGGATAATAAATTCACTATTTTCTTTGAATCAAGACTGGCTCGTTTCGCCACTATTTCGCTAAGATACGACACATCGTCCCAAATAAAAACAACCTCATTGCTGAGGTTGTTTTTACGGTAGAATGAACTACCAGTGGAATGATATTACCAGCTACGTTGACGGAATGAACCGCCGCCGTTACCGCCACCATTACCACCACGGTCGCTGCTTCCGCCACCATTGAAGTCACGACGAGGTCGGTCTTCTTTAGGACGTGCAAGGTTAACGTTGATAGCGCGGCCATCAAGTTCCTTACCGTTTAGGTCGTCAACAGCTTTTTGGTTGTTCGCTTCATCAGCGAATTCCACAAAGCCAAAGCCCTTTGAACGGCCGCTGTCGCGATCAGTTACCACACGGGCACTGGTCACTTCACCGATAGTTTCAAAGAATGCTTTGAGGCTGTCGTCGGTAGTTGCGTAAGCAAGGCTACCAATGAATAGATTTTGAGACATAGTCTTGTAGATACTCTTTTCTTCTTAGTACTTCTTCAGATCGACCTTTGCTTGGTACTTTGTAGCGAAGAAGAGAGAATACCTTACGAGTAAGATAAGCGCTCGCCTTTAGCTTTTACATACGGCGTGCTTCTGAACCCGCTTAGTTAATCACATTTCCAGCAGAATAGCCATAGTAAAGTACTAATGCTCCTTAGTAATAAGTTGGTATGCGGCAATGGCAGAGGCTACTTGGTGCTCTCTAACGGTTTGGCTACCATCACGGGTGTCCCACAAGCTATGCGCAAGCCAAAAACCAATGAGTATATGGGCGTAGTCTTGATTGAATAAAGATAGGTGAGTATCAACGTTCTTGCCCGATTTTGCTAGGTCAATTAAGAACATAGTTGTATCGGCATTCCTAGGCGCCACATCGCCCCAACTCCAATCGACTAACCGTGTGCCATGCGCAGGGTGCCAAGCGATATTCGACTGCCGAGCGTCGTTGTGGGCCATGAAAAGTGCTTCGTCGCGCGAAAAACTCATAGCACGTTCTTTTATGGCTGGAAGGGTACTAATTAAGTTTTTGCCTAAACAAGACTGTTCGGCACTCCAATTATTTGAAAATGCTTGAATTTTGCTACTGATTTTTTCAAGGATTTCGTCGGTAATTGAATCCCAGCCTTCTTGCCAGAGCGTTGTGTAGGTATTTTGAATTGAGGCATGATATTCCGGGCACACAGGTGGCGTGATGTTTTGCAGGCTGTTAAATGCTTCGATTGTATCTGTAGTGTACTTTTTAAAAATCTCTCGTTGTCTTGGCGCTCGCCACACCCAGCCATTATCTTGGTGCAAGGCGTCCATTGCTAAGACTGTATCGCCCATTAAAGCCACTCGCTGTGGAATAAAGCTAAAGTGTTGTTGTTCGAGGTGGTGAAACAGGCTGTATTCTTTTTGCAAATATGCTCGCGAGTGGGCTTCGCGAATAGTATCGGTAAAGCGAGCACTGTTATGCGCTTTTACAAATAAGTGGTCATCTTGGTGGCGAGTGAAGAAATGATCATAGGCCATATGCCCGGCATCGATATGTTGAGTTTCTCGTTCTTCGGTAGGCACGGCCAATACTTCTTCAATTGTCCGGCGTGAAGTAGTGTGTATCTCAAGTGCTTTTTTAATGAGTTTGGCGTGCGAACCGTAAAGTGTTATTGGCAATTCGTCAACGTAATGCCAACAAGCTTCGCGTGCGTCATCACCAGCTTGAACGGGCAATGGTTCTGGAACGATGAATAAATACGCCGAGGTTTCCGGCCAAGCGTGAGCGGTTGCGCGTGGGTCGTCGACAATGCCCTGGTAAACGAGTGTTCCTTCGCTTTCGATGCGTAACCCTGTTTCCTCTTCTAGCTCACGGTACGCGGCTTGCATAGGCGTATTTAGTTCGTTAGCATCAACAAACCCACCAGGCAGCGCTAGGTCGCCCGTATCGGAACGTTCAATTAACAGTACTCGTGGCCGATTTTCGCTAGTAACAACAATTGGGTCGGCAGTAAAATTTGGCCCCCAGTTCCAATAGGCACCCCTGCCGGTAGGTGTGCTAGGCTGCATGATGTTTAGGTTTGGGTGAAGTGGCCGGCCTTCAGAGTCGACATCATAGCCTGCTGCCAGGAACGTTTCGGCTTCAAGTTGAGTAGGAAGGGGGGTGTTTTTTTCAATATTTTTTGGTAGCATGACAGGTTTTTCCATTTAAGCAGTTGCCATTTCGCTATACGCTTTGGCAACATTTAAACGAGCATCTTTTAAAGTAATATATCGACGTACTTGGGTTTTGTTGCCGGTATGCTTGCCGGCGTCGTCACTTAATTTAACGGTACTCGTTCCGTTAACTTCGGTTGCTTTCATGACGAAATTGTTTGCCCTTAGCCCCATGTCGTTTATAAGCGAGGTGCCCCAGCCGTACACGACGTTAATTCTGCCCTTAAAATGGTCGGCGAGTTTAATAATTGTTTCAATATTCAAGCCATCGCTGAAAATTAACGTTTTTGTGGTTGGGTCGATATTGTGAGATTTGTAAAATTCAATTGTAGTCTCGCCAAATTCAATTGGGTCGCCTGAATCGTGGCGCAAGCCCTTCCATGCTTCAGCTTGTTCTTTGCTGAAGTCGCTGAAGAAGAATTCGCTGGTAAAGGTATCGGTTAAAGCTATTGATAAATCATCACCATAGCGGTTGTACCAATCAATCATCATTTGGTGGTGGCCATCGAGGGGGTTTTGGTTCTTGTTATCGGCCATAGCGGCGTAGACCATCGGCATTTCGTGGGCGTAGGTACCAATTGGCTTAAGGCTGTGTTTATAGGCAAACCATGGGTTGCTCGTACCAATAAAGTTGGCCGGTAATTCCTTAGCCAGGCGAGCGATCGTATGGTCATGCCAGTCGGCACTAAAACGGCGGCGGGTACCGAAGTCGGCAAATTTAATATCGGGACGATTTTTAAGTATAGCGATTTTTTCGCTCAACCGTTTATCACCGGTTTTCCCTACTTCATTAACGTCCAAACCCTGGGCTTGCATAAGGCCTTGGTAGTATTGTTCATTGATCTCGCTCATCACTACGGTTTCCCAAAGGCTAGCCGAGGCCCACGGACCAGTAGTGTGGACTGCTAGGTCTTTGGTTTTTTCATCGATGGTTACGTTAACTTCGCTTAGTTTTAGGTTAGCTAAGAAAGTAAGGTAGGGCTCATCAAAACGAGCAGTGCCATCTTGGGCTTTTAGGCCGGCGAAGTAAGCTATTTCGTTAGCCGTAAAACCTTTTTCGCGAATTGCTTTAAATCGTTCTTCTAGGGTTTGGATATCAATATATTCACTGAGCGGAAAATCGCCCGCCCGGTTTTTCATGGTGAAGGTAACTTCAGTGGCAGGAAAGCGCTCTAAAGCAACCTGGCCCATAGTGAGTTTATAGAAATCGAGGCCGTCGCTGAGGGTCCGTTCGGTTTCTGGAGTGTGTTCTGGTGTGTTGGTATATTTTTCGTTCATACTATTTTTTACTTTGCCAACCGGAAAGCTTGTTCGTTTAAAATTTCAACCGTGTCTACAAGTTGTGCCCCTGCCTCGGTCATTTGTGTAAGTGCGTTTTGGCCATCGGCAGGCTGGATGTTAACCGCTCTCACGGCATCTTGGGCTACGAAAATGCGCAGTTCACCGTGGCCGGGGTTGATACGTAGGCCGTCGAGAACCGAATTAAGCACGCAGTAATCGGTTGCCAGGCCACCAAATATAGCTGCAACTCGTTCTCGTCCAACTGGGGCAATGATAGTTTCTAAACTGCGATCGTCATGGGTAACGCCTTCAAAAGCAGAATAGCCATCGGTTTGCCCCCTTCCTTTGTCGATAATAATGTCGCCACTGCGAATATCAAGGTTGTGATGTAAGGCCGCGCCTTTGGTGCCAGCTATACAGTGAATTGGCCAGATATCAAAATGGGGAGTAGCGGTAGGGTGTTGGTCGCCAGTGGCCACAACTAGGCCACCCTGCGCCCGGGTAAACGTGTTTAGTTGGTTAAGAGGGGCAATAACCCGGTCGCCATCAGCAACGGCCAAAGCACCACCTGGCAAGAAGTCATTCTGTACATCAACATTAATCGTAACGATACGATCGGCGGTAAATTTTTCCATAATAAGCGCTCCTTTGCTTAGTAAGTGTATTTATAACACTATCTATTCTCAATACTACACATTACTTATTGTTATGTAAACACTAATTGCAAATAATATCTTATCGCGGTATACTATAAGCATAAAAGAAGGAAGTAAACACCGTGGCAATGCCTAACGACATCATCTTTGTCCGTCATGGACAATCCGAAGCGAATATCATCCAAAAAATGGGAAAAGAAGAAGTTCGCCATGAACATGAAGCCGAAATTAATGATAGGCCTGATTGGCAACAGCGACTTTCAAGTAAGGGTATTGCCCAAGCTAAAAATGCCAAACTTTGGATTGATGAAAACTTAGGTGGTGTGGGTTCATTTGATGCTCGCTACGTATCGCCATTCCTTCGCACTCGCGAAACCGCTGCGTACATTGGCGGGCTTACTACGGGCGAATGGACAATTGACGACCGTATTGTTGAACGAAGTTGGGGAGTGTACGGTATTGTGCCGCGCGCCGAACAACGGGCTCAGTTTCCACTCACTGCTAAGCTACATGGTATTACCCCATGGTACGTACGCTTCGATGGCGGTGAAAGTATGCCCGATGTATACGGACGTTTTCGTGATTTCCAGGGTACCTTGCACCGTGAACAATCTGGCCGGCGGGTTATTATTGTTTCGCACGGCGACTTTATAAATGTTGCCCGTTACGGTATTGAACGCATGCGACCTGAACAATGGGAGGCCATCGATCACGACCCAAAGTTTACCATTCGAAACTGCAGTGTTACGCATTACACACGGGTTAACCCGGAAGATAGCAACGACGTTCGCGACAAAATTACATGGCGACGAATGGTGTATCCAGATGCAATTGAAGAGTCGCCAGATAATGGTAATTGGGTTGAGCTGCCAGCTCGGCAACGATTTAGCGGCGAAGAACTATTGCGGCAAGTTGAGTTTGCGCAACCGCTTCTAAAAAAATAACCTAAAATCAGTCAAAACTACGCGATAACACCACGAGGGTATCGGATGTAAAACGGTGCAAGCGTGCTGGACGATGGGCGCCTTCACGACGCATCTCGTCAGTTTCTTTAGTAAGCCCTAGACTTAAGAATTTTTTGCGGAAATTGCGTTTGTCGAGTTCATGACCAAAAACTGCTTCATAGGCGCTTTGTAATTCAGCGAGGCTAAAACGCGGTGGCAAAAAGGCGTAGACTGCATTGGTGTATGTAAGCTTTGAGATGAGGCGTTTGTGGGCGTAGTGAATAATATCTTTGTGGTCGTAGGCGATTTCTGGTAAAGCATCAATTGGAAAAAATGCCGCATTTCCGTCGGTACTTGTGGGGATAATATTTCGCCCTGCACCCATGTAAGTAACTGAAACTGCGTGGCCGCGTGGGTCGCGTGCAACGGTATCGAAGGTGTATAGCTGCTCGATGTAGCTGAGGTCTTTTATGACGTTCATGCCAGTTTTTCGTTGAACAACGCGTTCGAGGGCTTGGATAGTCGTTTCGCCCTCGGGGCTATAGCCGCCAGGTAAGGCCCACTGATCTTTGAAAGGTTCGTGCGCTCGCCTGATGAGGCAAACGTGAAGCACGCTATCGATGAGCTGAAAAATAACAGCATCGACGGTGAGAGTAGGTGGTACATACGGGGTCGTGTACTGCATACAATTAGTATACCTTAGGAGAGTTATTTTCGACCGGTTCAATAATATCTTTTCCCCAGAAATTAACCGTCATTTCATGCTCATGAACTGTTATGTGGGTTAAGGAAACATTATCAGTTTGATAGGCCGAACCGATGGTAGTTTTAAAATGGCTCCACTTTAGTAAGCCACCAACAGTCGCCCGGATTGCTTGTCCATGGGTAGCTACCAGTAAGACACCATTGGGGTACTGTTTGTGGGCGCGGTTCATCCATGAGTACATTCGGGCTGAAGTGTCATTTAACGATTCGCCACCAGGGAGCGCAAAGTCGTGTTGTTGTTTAGCGATAGCTTCGAGTACTTCTGGTGTATATACTTCAGCTCGCGGCAAGCCTTCACTAAGTCCTTGGCTCATTTCTTGTAAGTCTGGGTCGATAACATAGCTATTTTGCTGGCTGGTAGTTTCGTTGTAGATATCAAGTAAGGCCTTAGCTCGAACTGCCGGTGAAGAATAATATCCATCAGGACGGGGATACTGAGTTGAGAATACTTTAGCGAAACGGCGAGCTTGCTCGACCCCGCGTTCTGTAATTGGGGCGTTATTGCTTCTGCCGCCAACAATTGAGCGGTCAGTATTTTGCGGTGTTTCAGGGTGGCGCACGAAATATATTTCAGTCATGTTTGATTTTATTATATCTCATCCGTACGGTAGGCTGCCTTATGAGATGCAGTAGCTGACCTTGTTTGGGCGAGTGTTGCGCAGCTTTTGGCATAAAACACTTGCTAGAATTTATATGGATAAGTAAAATGCTTGCGTTTTGTATATTTTCGCAGCATAATAACTACATGCTGATGCGCATGGGGGCTTAAACTCCAAGCGCTGAATCAAAACAAACATCTGAATCTGCGGCCCCGGGTGGGCGCGCACCAGCAAAAAAAGTACCGTCTCTGGAAGCAGAGACGGTTTTTTGTTGGATTAGTGAAATTATTTACGGACTGACGGGGCTATAAATAATGTCAATTCCATAGAATGAATTTGTAGATGCGTAAGTTAATGAGTTTATACCTCGTCCTAGACCGGTATGCTCAGCGAGATATGTCCCAGCCCTGGCGGTCGATTGAATACTCGTGTCATCGTTTGGTAGCGGCGCGACAAACACGTAGTGATTACCGCCCGCGAACTGTACAGCCAACGATATGACATCGTCAGCCCCCGACGCTACGTTAATGGCTGGAAGAGTAATTGAACTATTGAACAAGATATCAGTCCATGCGCCTGCTGTGCGAGCACCAGAGAACGTTTTTGTAGCTATCGGAGTTTTTGCAAAGGTTGGGGTGCCATCAATACTAGTACCGACCCAGCTATCAGTGTACGCATAGGCTGTTAAGCCTAGTGACAAGAATGTACTATCTGCGCTTGCTGGGTTAAAAATACGAAGTCCAGTAACATTAATTCCAGAGGCTTCTGTGGTATAAAAACGATTTCCGATTTTTAATGAGCCACCTCCGTCGTTATATATAGTTTGGGTCGTAAAGGGCGATTGTCCATTGAAAACAGAGTAGCCAACGGGAGTATTGGCCGAACTCGCTCCATCGGTTGCTACATCCCCAGTTCCGGCCGTACCGGTTGTTGAATTGCAAGTACCGGCTTTAGCAACGAGCGATGTGCTACTTATATAATAAGTACGGCTAGATTGGCTTGAAGCTAAGCAGTAAAGTGAACCATCTGTAGACACGGAGTACACATATAAAGTCCCATTAATACTTGGCAGCGAGAGCCCTGCTACGCTGAGGCTAGCCGGGAAAAGGTTGGTTGGATTACTCGATCGATACATTTCAATTTTTTTTGCTGACTGCGACAAGGTACTTTGAATACTAGAGTTGACCGCATTTTTTCTGACACCATTATATGAGGCGATCGTAATGGAAGCGAGAATTGCAATAACCACAACAACTATTAATAATTCGACAATAGTGAACCCTTGTCTAGATTTATGATGTTTTGTTTTTTTAGGTGTAATGCAAAGCATGGTTCTCTATACTATGAACCATGAGCACAATGAACACAATGATGAACATTTTATGGCATAATGAGATATATGTTTAAAAATTATATTCGCTCAATGTTAGAAAGCGCTGTAAAAAAGTATCTCAAAAATCACCCAAACGTGAAACTTGTTGCTGTTGTTGGTAGCGTCGGCAAGACGAGTACAAAAATTGCTATCGGGACGGTGCTAAGCGAAAAGTATCGTGTGCGGCTTCACGAGGGCAATCATAACTCTGAACTAAGTGCCCCATTAGCAATATTAGGCGTCGAGTTTCCAAATAATATTCAAAGCTTCAGCCAGTGGCTGGCGGTTTTTACAGCCGTACGCAAAAGAGTAAGGCGCCCAGATGATGTTGAAATAATTGTTCAAGAACTTGGTACCGACCGTATTGGGCAAATTCCACATTTCGGGACGTATCTAAACCCTGATTTAACAGTCGTAACGGCAATTTCTGCTGAACATATGGAATTCTTTAAAACCCTCGATAATGTAGCAGCCGAAGAACTGTCAGCGGTTAATTTTAGCAAGCAAGCACTCATTAACCGGGATGATATTAATGGTGCCTATTCGGCTGGTATTGTGAATGCCAATATAAATACCTACGGTACAAATGATGTTGCGGAATACCGCTTTGATACAAGCGACTATACTTTTGAGGATGGTTTTACGGGACGTTTTTTTGCGCCTGAATGGGCTGAACCTGTTGAGACTACTTTACATTTGATGGGTGATCACAGCATTCGAGCGGCAGTTGCCGCTGGTGCGGTTGGCGTTAAATTAGGCATGTCTGCTACTGAAATTACCACTGGAATGCAGAAAGTTCGAGCAGTGCATGGCCGAATGAATGTGCTACGCGGAATGAACGAATCTATTATTATTGATGATTCGTATAATTCGAGCCCATTGGCGGTTCAATCGGCATTACAATCGCTATACCAATTAAAAGTTCCACAAAAAATAGCCGTTTTAGGCAGCATGAATGAACTAGGCGATACTTCTGCGGCTGAACATGAAGCGCTGGCGCAGTGGTGCGACCCATTACAGCTGAGCCATATTATTACCGTTGGTGAAGATGCTGAAAAATACTTCGCCCCAGCAGCCCGCACCCATGGATGCCATACCGTTAGTTTCAAAAGCTCACTTGAAGCCGGCGCATATGTTCATAAGTACCTAGAAAAAGGTGCAGCTGTACTTTTTAAAGGCTCTCAAGGTGGAATTTACTTAGAAGAAGCCGTGAAAGTAATTCTTCATTCAACTGACGATGAAGTTAAGTTAGTGCGCCAATCACCTAAGTGGATGGCAAAAAAGCAACAATTCTTCGACTCTTTAACAAAATAGCACCTATATAACTGCATGTTGCTTATGATATGCTTAAAGCAATATAAATTCTTGAGAGTATTACTTATGCAAAATGACACGCCAAATGACGATACAAACCCTAAGCCAATTGATGCGGTTGAACCACCGACCTTGCAGCCGACACAATTCGAATCAGTTCAGCCTGTAGCGCCGGTAGCCGAAACTACCCCATTTTCCCCTAACCTTGCAAGTAGCGAAATTCCAGCAGGTCCTATTGGAAGTGGTCCAATAAGCGACATTCCACTTGTAGCACCAACACCAAAAAAATCTAAAAAGAAACTTATTATTGTTGGAAGTATTATTGTGGGTACTTTGTTACTTCTTGGAGGTGGCTCAGCGCTAGCTTATAACGTTTGGTACCAAAACCCAGAAAAGGTAGTAACCGATAGCCTAGTGAACGCTTTAACTGCTAGGACTGCACAATCCACTGGCTCTTTGGAAATTAAAAATGAAGAATACCAGGTGAAGATGACTTTTGATGCCAAAGCAGCTACTAAAAACGCCGAGTTAGCCGTTAAGCTAGACTACTCGGCCGGTGGCCAAACAGTTAAGCTCGACGGTGCTGGGCATTTTAGTGCTGACGGAGACTTATATGTAAAAGTTAATAATGTTGGCAGTATTATTAGTGCACTGAGTGGCGCTGAGGCCAATACTGCTACTGCATACGACGACTTAGCTGCCAGGGTTGAAGGCAAGTGGATTAAAATTACCAGCAAGGACATTGGTGAGTTTAGCGAAGCATATAAAAAGACGCAAGTTTGCCTTGAGGATGTATCAAAGCAAGTTGCGGACGATAAAAAGCTAGGTAACGAATTAGTCGACCTTTATAAAAAGAACAATTTCATTGTGATCGTAGAATCACTTGGTGCACGTACTATTAACGACACGGGCAGCCTAGGGTACGTAGTTGACCTTGATACTGAAAAGGCAAAGACATTTGCCGCTGGGCTTGAAACGACTGAAGTCGGTAAAAAGTTGAAAGCCTGCGACGACACAATTAACTTTAATGATTTTGCGGATTCACTCGATACTGAAGAGGCTGACGCTACAGATGACGAAGGTACTATACAGGTTTGGGCGAGCCGTTTTGGCCACGAACTAACCGAAATTAATGCCAATGGCAAAAGCGATGGTGCCGAAATTAAAGCAGTGTTCAACCCAGTATTTAATAAAGATGTAAATATTCAGGCTCCAACCGATTCAATGACACTGGAGAGTTTACAAGCTGAATTCGAAAAAGCAACCGAAGCGTACTACGCCGAATATGACTCAGAGCTTTATACTTAGCCACCCTTTTGCTATACTTACTCTATTATGGAGCGATACAATCCCTCGGTTATTGAACCGAAATGGCAACAAATTTGGGAAGATCAAAAAGCATTTACTGCTGTTGACAACTCTTCTAAGCGGAAATTTTATATTTCTTGTATGTTTCCGTACCCAAGTGGCGTCGGGATGCACGTCGGACATGCGTTTGAGCATTTTATAGTTGACGCAATAGCACGGTTCCACCGTCAACATGGCGAAAATGTTCTCAATCCTATGGGCTGGGACTCATTTGGTTTACCTGCAGAAAACTTCGCAATTAAAACTGGTACCGCTCCAAGTTTAACGACAAAAAATAATATTGCTAATTTCAAGAAACAACTCGCTGTTTTAGGTGTTGGAATTGATTGGTCTCGAGAAATTAACACAAGCGACCCTGAGTACTATAAGTGGACTCAATGGATTTTTACAAAGTTTTTTGAACGTGGTCTTGCGTATCAAAAAGAAAGTTTGCAGTGGTGGTGTCCAGTTGATAAGACGGTTCTTGCTAACGAGCAAGTTGAAGGTGGCCACTGTTGGCGCTGTGGTAGCCTGGTTGAAAAGAAATCAATGAAGCAGTGGTTCTTCAAGATTACAGACTACGCAGATGACCTATTAAATGATATCGATGACCTTGATTGGCCTCAGAAAGTTAAAACAGCACAGACTAATTGGATTGGTAAGTCGCAAGGTGCCGAGATTGAATTCAAGTTTGAAGGCAGTGAAGAGACGGTAACGGTGTTTACTACACGTCCTGATACTATTTTTGGTGCCACATTTGTTGTGTTAGCGCCTGAGCATAAATTGGCAAAAAGTATGGCTGTTGGTGATTTTAAAGAATTTGCCGAAAGTTATATTAAAAATGCCATTAAAAAATCTGAAATTGAACGCACTAATGATACCAAAGAAAAAACGGGTGTATTTACTGGAAGCTATGTAATTAATCCTGTCAGTGGCAAGAAAGTGCCTGTCTGGGTAGCCGATTACGTACTTGGGGGCTATGGAACCGGTGCGGTAATGGCTGTACCGGCACATGACGAACGCGATTATGCTTTCGCAGAAAAGTACAATCTTCCAATTGTTGATGTTATTGAAGCGCCGGTTGAGGGTGAGGTTAAAATTTACCATGGTGAGGGTGTACTTATTAATTCTGGCGAGTTTGATGGTACTTCCACCAGCGATGCTCGTGAAAAGATAGTCGCCTGGCTTGAAAACAAGAACTTAGGCCACTCTCAAACTACTTACAGAATGCGTGATTGGCTTATTAGTCGCCAACGATACTGGGGTGCGCCAATTCCGATTATTCACTGTGCTGAACACGGGGCTGTAGCAGTTCCTGAAAAAGATTTACCTGTTTTACTACCTGAAATTGCTGATTATGCGCCTAAGGGCGATGGGAAACCGGCTTTAGCCCGCGAAACAGACTGGGTTAACACAACTTGTCCTGAATGTGGAGGCCCAGCCCTTCGCGAAACTGACACTATGGATGGATATGCATGTTCAAGCTGGTATCTGTTACGCTATACCGACCCGCATAACACACAAGAGCCATGGAGCCGCGCAAAAACTGATTACTGGAGCCCTGTCGATTATTACGTTGGGGGCGACCACGCCGTAGCGCACCTGCTGTACGTCCGTTTTTGGACGCATGTATTTTACGACATGGGCCTAGTAAACTTTAAAGAGCCAATTAAGAAACTAGTCTACCATGGCCTCATTGGTGCCGAAGACGGTCGAAAAATGAGTAAAAGCCTAGGTAACACTGTCGACCCGCTTGATATTATCAAGCAAGGCTACGGCACGGATGCGTTGCGTACTTATGAATTATTTATGGGTCCAATTGAAGTAGACGCTGACTGGAGTTCGAAGGGTATCGCGGGTTCTTACCGTTTCTTGAACCGTATCTGGACGCTTTCTCAAGAATTCCAATCAGCTGAAAAGAATGTTACGAAAAATGACGATGCGATTCGTGTTATTCAACACAAAACCATTCGTAAAGTAACCGATGATATTCGACGTTTGAGTTTTAATACATCTATTTCGGCACTTATGGAATATGTAAATGAACTATATAAGTTTAAGGTTGACGGATTTTCGCAAGAAGTTTGGCATGAAGCTTTAATAACCTTGGCTCAGCTTGTTGCCCCAATTGCACCACACATTGCTGATGAACTTTGGAGTCAACTTGGTGGCGAAGGCTTAATACAAAACGCTCATTGGCCGGTATGGGACGAAGCTTTGACTGTTGAAGATACTATTACTGTTGCCATTCAAGTAAACGGTAAGTTACGCGGTGAAATAAAGATTGCGAAAGATGAAGTTGAAGCAGACGTTAAAGCCAAGGCATTGGCACACGAAAATGTCGTTAAGTTCTTAACGGGTGAGCCTAAGAAAGTTATTTACGTCGCTGGGCGACTTGTAAGTATTGTCGTTTAGTTACTAGCTTCGTTTGAGGAGCCATCAGCGATAGTAGGGCCGGGCAACGTAGCTTGTTGTTTGAGTATAATATTTTTTTCGTCAACGACTAAGTACTCGACGCCGTCATTTGCCTCTGGGTTGAGGTCTGTCCTTACTACGACTGCTACGTCGCCCGGTTGCGTGTTGAGTAATTGCGCAGACTCGTTAAGGGAATCATATTTTGTAGGCATAACTGCGTTGGCAGCATCGCCTAGTTCGGATTTGACGATAGATACAGCTGGGCCAATAAGATCTGAATCCTGGGTTACAAAAATTTTACCTTTCACTTGGTCGTTAGCGTCGTATCGAGCATTAACTGCGGCATCGATTGAGTTTTTGTACGCTACTGTTTGTGCCTGATGTGCAGCTTCCATTTCTTGGGCGATATCGTGGCGATGCTCGTTTTGCTTATTTTGTCCTACAACCAAAGCGACAGACCCAACTAAGAGCGCTCCTGTTACTACAGCTGATCTTCGAGCTGCTTTTTTTAAGAAGTCGTCGTTTTCTGGTGTGGTTATTTGTTCTTGACTCATATTACTAATACAATACCATATTCTTCCTAAATCCATACCAAAACCACAATCACTTGAGTATCCCCGTGAAAAATAGTATAATGAACCTAAGTTTAATAACACCTAAGAAAAGGAGTTCTTTCAATGGGACAACCAAAGAAGCAGAGTAGCCCTCGCAAGACCGGCCTCCGTCGTAGTCACTTACGGCTCATTTTAGCTCGTCGTGTCAACGGCACATCACCTGTTAAAGTGAAAACCACACGCAAAGAAACCGGCAAAGCCCTCGCTAGTAAATAGTTAGGCCTTTTAGGTATATCGTTACATTTAAAAAATAATCAAAGAGAACTAACGCATTATGGCATCTAATCGTCATCTCGGTCGCATCGTCGCACTACAAACTTTGTATGAATACGAGTTTCGTGTGGATTCTGAAGACCCTTCGGTCGACATTCAAGAAATCTTGAAGCGTAATTTAGATCGCTACGAAACAGCGATTGACGATACTAAGTTCGTTGAAACGCTCGTCGCTGGTGTCATTGAATACCAAAAATCTATCGACGATCAGCTTCGACCAATTGCGCCAGATTGGCCAATTGAACAAATTGCCCGTGTTGACCGCAGTATTCTGCGTATTGGTGTGTATGAATTACTACACCAAGGCGATATTGTTCCACCTAAGGTGGTCATCAATGAGGCCGTTGAACTTGCTAAAGCGTTTGGTTCGGATAACTCGAGTAAGTTTGTTAACGGAGTGCTGGGAACAGCCTTCCGTACACTTATAGAGGGAGCCGACAATGCCAGCAGCACCACAGTTTGATAAGTTTAAAAAATACTTTTCACGCAAAAAACCATCTATTCAAGAAATTGTTCGCGAGCCAACGGCTGGCGGTATTGTATTTAGGCGTGGGGAAAACGGCGTAGAAATTCTGCTTATTCAAGATGCGAAAGACCGTTGGACAATTCCAAAGGGTCATATTGAAGAAGGCGAGACTGCCCAACAAACTGCCCGTCGCGAAATTGGCGAAGAAGCTGGGTTAAGCCAAGTCGACATTTTGGGTTGGCTTGGAAAAATCCACTTCCGTTACCGTCGTATCGATAAACTTGTGCTTATGACGACTCAAATTTATTTGGTTAGGGCTAAAGGCGACACGAACGACATTCAAAAAGAAGAATGGATGAACGGTATTAAATGGTTTTCATTTCAAGATGCTTTAGACGCCATTGAATACGAAGATATTGGCAAACTAATGCTTCTGGCTATGAAGCGCATTCGCATGGAGAAACTATAATGACCGGTATGCTTACTGCACCGTACCAAGAATTCGCTCGCACAAAGCTGGGTTTTGAATTTGAAAATATCGATTTACTTATTACGGCCTTAACGCACCGAAGTTATGTTAATGAACACCGAAAAAGCGTTAGCCATCACAATGAACGTCTAGAATTTTTGGGCGATGCCGTGCTTGAGCTGGTTGTAACCGATTTCTTATTTCGTAATTACAAAGAAGCCGAAGGTATTTTAACCAGCTGGCGCGCTGCACTAGTGCGCACCGAAAGCATTGGTGAGGCCGGTACTTTAATTGGTTACGAGCCACTAGTTCGAATGAGCCGCGGTGAAAAGCAAGGCGGCGATCGTGCCCGAACGCAAATTCTAGCGAATGCTTTTGAAGCGCTTATCGGGGCGATTTACTTGGAACGTGGCTACGACGATGCCGCTACTTTTATTGCAGCGCATATTAATTCAAAGCTCGAACTTATTATTCAAGAAGGCTCATGGCGCGATCCTAAATCTCATTTACAAGAGGTGATGCAACGAATGGATAGTGTTACCCCTCGGTACATCGTTATTGAAGAAGTCGGACCTGACCACGATAAAATGTTCACGCTTGGTGTGTATGCTGGTTCGCGCTTAGTGAGCAAGGGTGTTGGCCCAAGTAAGCAGGCGGCTCAACAAGAAGCTGCTAAAGAGGCTTTGAAAAGCTACGACTCTCAAGTCTAATCCGAAGTCAAATCCGAAGACTAACAGGTTGACTTACAGAGTAAAACAGTGTAATATTATTCAAGAACTTATATAAAGTCTAAGAAGTTAAAAGGAAAGTTTGTTTTATGCTCGCAATTCGTTTGCAACGTGTCGGCCGCGCCGGCTACCCTACCTACCGCCTGGCTGTCCAGGAATCACAACGCCACCCATCAAGTGGTCGTGTTGTTGCTTACGTAGGTAGTTACAACCCCCACACTAAAGATGCTACTGTTCAAGTTGAACTAGCTCAAAAATATCTTGATAACGGTGCACAGCCTACTCCACGAGTTGTAAAACTTATGAAGGACGCTGGCGTAAAACTCCCTAACTGGGTTGTTCAAGCAAGCACTACTAAGCAAAAAACTATCCGCCACGCGGACAAGCTTCGCAAGAACCAGCCAAAAGAAGAAGTTGTTGAAGCGCCTGCCGAAGAAACAACTGAAGCTGCTGAATAGTTTAGGCTTTTCAAATATAAATATCCCGCTGAGATGCGGGATATTTTTTTTGGCAAAAAGTAGCCCCGCATTACTGCGGGGTATTGATGCTCCCGAAGGAGCACCGTTACAACCTTCCTTGCGGATAGGTTGGACGTTGAATGGCGACGATTTTTTTCAGGAGGTAGACCTGAGACTAAGGTAGCTTGAGCTAGGCGTTGACCAGCTTGTGCGTCTCGGATGACACCGAGTTGAGTTCGGCCTCGATTTGCTGGTAGGCGGCGATGAGCGCCTTGTTGGCTGCCGCTTTGCCACCGGCCATGACGTTCTTGTTCTTCAGTTGCTGAGGGGTCAGCTGGCTGTCAAGCATGAGAATAGCCACCTTGGTGCGAGAGATTTTCTCGGCCGGGTTGGCCTTGGCGACGCGGAAGTTCTTGATGATTTGCAGGGCGACGACGCGAATGGCGTTGTTGCTAGCTACAAGCATCGTTTCGGCCCGGTCGGGCTGGCTGGCGACGACGCTGCGGCGCTTCTGAGTTTGCTCAAGTGCTTCGCGGCGTGCTGCTGCCATGGACTCGACACGATCCTCGCTGATGCCGGAGAAGATGTCGGACCCGTAGGCGGTCGTCTGATTGCCACGGCAATGCTTCTGATTTCGCTTCGCCTTACGGCGGTTTTCAGCATGCTGTTCAGCGGTCAGGGGTACGGTAGCGCTTTTGTTTTCCTTAGCCATTATGGCCTCCTGATTGTGAGGAACGATTTCGACTGGACGAAAATTGCTTGGGATATCCACGTACACTACGAAGATGAAAGAATTATAGCACATAAGAGCTAATATGTCAATATACTCACGCTTTCATACGCTAAAAATGAAGCCCTATGCTACAATTAACGTACGAACTTATATGCGACTGAGGAGGGCTTTATGTCGACCATTGACCAGCAATTTATTGAATACATCGTTAAATCTGTCGTTGGACATCCTGACGATGTTTTTGTAGATCGAATTATTGATGAAAAGGGCGTGCTACTTACACTAACGGTGAACCCTGAAGATTTGGGCCGAGTAATTGGCAAACGGGGCGTAACCGCCCAAAGCCTGCGTACTTTGTTGCGTGCATTAGGAACAAAGAACGATGCTCGCTATAACCTAAAAATTGTGAATAATGATGGTCAAGTAGGTGCTATGGTGAGTAGCGACGACAAAGAAGTGCAAACAACCGAATCGGCGAACACCCCTGATAAGCCTGTAACTGAAACAGCTGCTGTGGACAACGCAACAGATGAAGCTGTGGACAACAGTTCCGACTACACAAAAAAGACTCGCGCCGAGCTTGCAGAACTTGATGACCTTGATATATAATTACCAATAGTTCAACACCACAAACCTTTGAACTGCGAGACAACAGCTCATGCGAGCGACAAATCACCATTTGTTGAGAGCTTATGTGATAAAAACACCACCTTTTTGGGTGGTGTTTTGTTTTGGCTTAGAAAGACAAAGGAAAACCCGTCGAAACACTTCAGCCGTAATGGCGAGTATTTCGACGGGTGATTTTCCCGCAGTTATTGGCTGGATAGATGTTCTTAGCGTTTTGATCGGTGATCCTCACACTTCGCGACCTCTATGCCCTGAATTTGCTCGGGGGTCCGAAACGTAACGCCAAAGTATTTGTAGTCGGCCGGCGCAAGATCAGCGGGAAGAGCGTAGGTACGGTACCGAGGGCTTAACTTGTTTACTGAGCCCATAGCTGGTATCACTCCGTACTTTTCGAAGTCAAGCTGACATCCTTTGGTGAGTTTCCCATTACTGGTGTCGTGTACGTAATTTTCTCCGACGGCATGATGAGGACCGTTGATGCGAGTAATCTTACCGACAAATATTGTTTTGTCTTCAGCGTGATCCCACACTACAATACGCATTCCAAGCTTCAAAGAGTGTAATCCACTGAGCGGCATACCATGAATGATTTTCTTGATGCTTGCCATGAGATCTCCAAGTTTTGGCTGCGGGAGGTACAAGCGATTGCTTGGTGGTATATTACAATATATTTACAGATTAGTCAATGTATCGTACACTAGTAACAATGAAGAAATTCCAAGTCATAACCCTGTTTCCGGAGATGTTTACCGGTGTGTTTGAGAATTCTATGATGTGGAAGGCTCAACGAGATGAAATTGTGCACTTAAGCACGGTGAATTTACGTGGCTTTGGCATTGGCCCACGCCAGCAAGTAGATGACACTCCGTATGGCGGTGGCGATGGCATGCTTTTAAAGCCCGAGCCGTTGTTTGCGGCTGTTGCCGAGGCCAAGAAGAATGACCCAACCGCTAAAGTACTACTTATGACGCCGCGTGGGCAACGCTGGAAGCAATCGGTGGCTCAAGGTTGGTCAGAGGCTGAACATGGCTATATATTCATCTGTGGGCGCTATGAGGGTTATGACGAACGAATCGTCAGCTTAGTTGATGAGCAGGTGAGTGTTGGCGACTATGTGCTAACTGGCGGCGAACTGCCGGCAATGACAATTATCGATAGTATCGTCCGACTTATTCCTGGCGTACTTGGTGGTGAAGCAAGTGCCGAGATTGAAAGCTTCTCGGACGGCGAGACGCTCGAGTTCCCTCAGTACACCAAACCGTCTGAGTTTAATGGCTTAGCGGTGCCTGACGTTCTTTTAAGTGGTAACCATGCAGCAATTGCAAAGTGGCGTGCTGACAATTCGTTTAAAGCTTCTAAATAACTTGTTGAATAAATAAATTCCCAAAAGAAAACCCGCCAGTTTTGGGCGGGGATCCTTCGATGTTGTGGTGGATATCGTAGAGCGACTTTATAGCTACAACATTTTCTTTTTTTGGAGTTTTTGTTTTTTACGTAACTTTCGCTTGTTGTTTACTGTAACTTGCTTAGTGCGAAAGCGCAAGCATAATATTCAAAAAAACAACAATTTGCGCAACTGACTCTCGAAGTTTATACTGTTGAGCATGAGCATCTTTGTAAAATCTATCCCAGCTTTGAAACCACGAACTGCCAATAGTGCAACGATATCAATTTTGTACGCAGTGCTATTAGTTATTTTTGCGGTAACGCAACTTTTTACTTTTGAAGAATTTTTAGTATACATTCAATCGGTCAATTTACCTTTTAGCGATACTATAAATTATGCCTTTGCGCCGCTGCTTATCGTTGCTGAAGTATTTGCTATTCCATTTTTACTTCGTATGAGGCTTAGCCCGGCGTTTCGATACCTCAGCCTTGGATTAGGCTTTGTTGTGGCTATATTGTGGGTATTTCTTTCGAGCTGGGTTGTGCTGTCGGGTGTCTCGGTAGATTCAATTGGATTTTTAGGCACATTAGTAACACTGATGCCGGGTTGGTGGGCAATATTTATCAGTTTGTCATTGGGAATTTTAGCAGCGTGGTCTGCATGGGGCCTGTGGCCAGGTAAGCGCACAACCGGGCAAGCATTGTCGAAAGACTAATTCAGCGGTATCATAAAGGCAATAAGTAGAGGAGTTATGTAGTGAATTTTTTAAGTAAACTTGAAGAAAAAGTATTCGGATGGTTTAAAGCTGCTCCAAATTTGCCAAACGAAGCCCGAAAATCGCTAGCCGAAAACATCTGGTGGGTTGTTATTATTGGCATTATTTTTATGGTAATTAATACTTTAAGGGGTTTGTCCTTTATTGAAGCGCAAGTAGCCTTGCAGGGTACCGTAGCGAGCTCGTACTATGTTTCGTCGGTGGCATCGGACTGGTCAATTTTAACCAGTATTGTAAGTGTTATTTTTCTTATTGCGCAAATTACCTTACTTTATATTGCCGTTAAACCGTTAAAAGCAATGCAAAAAAAAGGATGGGTACTTTTATTCGCTAGTTGGTTAGTAAGTGGCGTGGCGCTTGTAGCCAATGCACTGCTTACACTTGGAGCAGTAAGCTTTATTATTACAATGTTGTTTGGTGCTGTATGGTTGGCGATAAGTGGGTATTTTCTGTTCGAAATACATGGGCGTTTTGCCCACGTTGAGCGCTCGAAGGGTGTTAAAAAACGAAATAGCCTGTAGTGCTTGAGCGATTACCTCGGTTGCGGTATAATACATCGGTGCATTACTGGGGATTCGCCAAGTGGTAAGGCATCGGCTTTTGGTGCCGACATTCGGGGGTTCGAATCCCTCATCCCCAGCCAAGAAAAATGACGAACTTTCTGTTCGTCTTTTTTCTTGCTCGCTATTCGGCTCGAACCCCCGGTTTGCGCAAGCAAAACACCACCTTGGAATTTTTAGTTCGAATCCCTCATCCCCAGTTGAAATGGGTATGCTTAAACGAGTTCTTTTAGGCACGTGTTTGGTTACATCGTATCTTAGATATTGACTTAGAATTATATATATGATATAATAG
>Ga0326733_1000179_pt1 | contig 20766 bp, 20 predicted proteins | sample 14_GP2_308_FD_207946 | JGI IMG/M metagenome (GOLD analysis project Ga0326733, IMG submission 207946) | Glacier ice microbial communities from Ngari, Tibet, China - 14_GP2_30.8 | ecosystem: Environmental > Aquatic > Freshwater > Ice > Glacier | place: China: Ngari, Tibet | collected 2018-07-17 | reverse complement strand
GCATCAGGGTATTTATCTCGTGCGTTCATGATTATAAATATAATATAATATTTGTACTTAATAGTCAATAGTTTGTATATGCGCAAAGGACATGATTTTATTCTGGCGGAGAGGATGAGATTCGAACTCACGGTACAGTTGCCTGCACACACGCTTTCCAAGCGTGCGCCTTCAACCACTCGGCCACCTCTCCAGACTTCCTTATTGTAGGGGAAAAAGTGCTTTTGCCAAGCTATTGTTTTTTCCACGGCAAACGAATAGTTGCTGTATTAACGAATTCCTCTCATACTGTAGGTAATGGCTGACACAAAAACTCCTCCCGTTATCGTTTTGAAACAGCTCAAGAAGCGCTTTGGTATTGGCGACGCTGAACACTATGCCCTAGATGGCATCAACTTGACTATTCAAAAAGGCGAATTTATTGCCATCATGGGGCCAAGTGGCTGCGGTAAAACAACGCTGCTCAATGTCTTAGGTTTACTTGATAGCCATATTGAAGGCGATTACGAGCTAGATGGAAAATCAATCGCCTACCTTTCCGCTAAGCGGCAGGCTCGTATTCGAAGTCAGCAAATTGGCTTCGTCTTTCAAAGCTTCAACTTAGTATCACGGCTAAATGTCATCGATAATGTTGCGCTGCCGCTTATATATAAAGGCATGGCGCAACTTGCCCGCCAAAAGAAAGCCAGCGCAATGCTTAAAAGTTTTCATTTAGGCGAGCGTGAGTTTTACATGCCCAACCAATTATCTGGCGGTCAAACACAACGCGTAGCCATTGCCCGTGCGTTGGTAAACGACCCGGCAATTATTCTGGCCGACGAACCAACCGGTAACCTCGATTCTCGGGCGAGCCACATTATTATGGAAGAACTTTCCGACCTGCATAAACACGGAAACACTATTATTATGGTAACGCACAACCCCGACCTCACAACGTACGCTAGCCGTGTTATTACAATGCTTGACGGTCAAATTGATACCGATACTTTCCGCCTTCCTACGCAGCAAAAAACCGATAGCAAAAAACCATTAAATATTGAATCTAAGCCAAAAATTGACGTTAAAGCAGCTATTAAAAAGAAGTTAAAGCAATAATGAAAATTCTTTTCGCCAACCACATTCACATCGCTCGACAATCAATTGCAAGTAGTCGCATGCGCAGCATCCTTACAATGCTCGGGGTTACCATTGGTGTTGCAAGTATAACAACGATATTAGCACTCAGCGCAGGTGCAAATAAAATTGTTGTCGACCAAATTAATTCGCTCGGTGGAAATATTGCTGTTATTCGACCCGGTGCCAGCACTGAAGGCACGTTAAGTGGTATCGCCGAGCTCCCAATTGGGCAACAATATACGGCCAGCACTTTAAGTAATGTAGACATTACAGCAATTGAGAATATCGAGCACGTTCAGGCCGTTGCACCCCTCATGATCCTTGGCGGTTCAGTTAGTGGCGATTCCGAGGGTTCACCACGAACCCCCATTGTGGTTACAACACCAAACTTACAACAAATTAGTAACCTTGAACTATCCGATGGGCAGTTCCTCGACCCAGACCTTAAGGGGGCGACGGCCGTTATTGGCCCACAACTGTCTATCGACCTGTATGGCACCGACCAATCGATTGGCAAAACCGTAACTGTTAAAGGCCAGCCATTCACTATTATCGGTATTTTAAAGCGCACTAACATGCCAATTAACTACAATATGGTCGACTTTGACAACACCGTCATTGTCGACCTTGAAGACGGTCGGGCGTTAATTCAAGGTGCCTCGCAAATTCAACAAATTAACGTGCAAAGCGAATCTGTTGAATATTTAGGCACAATGATAACCGATATAAATAAAACATTATTAAAAAACCACTTTGGCCAGGCTGACTTTACGATACTTTCAGGTGCAGAAATCGCTCAACCGACGAGCAGTATGTTTACTGCTTTGGCCGGGGTTTCTGTGGCTATCGCCGCAATTTCACTCGTAGTAGGTGGTATCGGCATTATGAATATCATGCTGGTAAGTGTAGCCGAGCGTACCCGAGAGATTGGCATACGAAAAGCCCTCGGGGCTACCAATGGTGATATCATTTCACAATTCTTAATAGAATCATTAGCCCTCAGTATTGGCGGTGGTATTACTGGCTATATCGCTGGCTATATCCTAGCCTTCGTTATTAGTACTTTCTTAACCTTTGACCCATTATTCAACTGGGAAATAGCCGGTACAGCACTGGTAGTTTCACTGGTAATCGGTACACTATTCGGCCTTTACCCGGCAATTCGGGCAGCCCGTAAAGACCCTATATCTGCTTTACGTCAATACGATTGATAGGCCCTAGCGCGGGTCGTTGGCAAGTTCTTGTTTCAACTTCTCAATAAGAACGACTGGTGTTGGGTCGACACCATTTAGCACGGCGGTATACGTACTGGCAAAGTCAGCCAAAATAGCGCCCCACAGAAGTTGAGCTAACGGTGTATCACCTTTTAAATGAATACTTTTAGCAGCCGGCCTTTTACCGCTCAGCAATTTATCGGTTAGTTCAAAACGCTGCAAAATTCGTGGTCGCTCGAATGAGCTCAAAAGATCAAAAACGACAAATGGTTTTTCAACTGGGTGTGATGCCCATCCCATAAATTCGTTGTGGTTAAATTCAGAATATTCGTTCCAAAAGGCAACATTTTTTGCGGTCTCATTCCAGCTAATTTTCCATTTATATGCTAGAGGTGCCGTAAATGCGCCGCCATAAAACACAGGTGTTTTACCAACCGCCTCAAAAGCTAACTGCTTGGCATAGTTATCAGCTGTAGGCACTTCTGGTAGCCAATTGGCGCTTTCTTGTTCAAGCCAACCTGATACTTTTTCAACTTCGTCGTATTCTTCGATACCTATAATTCCAAAAGTACCCAATAGCGCCAAAAGCGCGCGAAGGTTGTAAAGCATTGCCATGCGAGGCTGTACACCAGAAGGCAGACTTACATAAGCAATCCCCTGTTCATTGGCAATTTCGATTAACCTACCACCTGACGCAATAATAGCGATTTGAGAGTTCTTCTGCTGAGCCTGAGACAGCGCCGAAAGCGTCTCCTCGGTGTTTCCCGAATAGCTGCTGGCAATAACCAAAGTATTGGCATTCACATAGCCAGGTAGGTCGTAACTACGAATAATATCTAACGGGATTGTTAATTTCGCTTGGTATAAAACCTTCGCCAGTAGTGCAGCCAAAGCCGAGCCGCCCATGCCAGTTACGACTAATGAAGTAATTTCGCGGTCGTCGTGTTCGGCATTCGTTATTTGTGCATTAAATGCAGCTTGTTTAAATTGCGAAGCAACAATAGCCAACGCCCCTTCTGGGTCCCTTTGGTTAAGTACGTTAATGTTATCCAATATATCTGACACGAGTATTCCCACCAATCTATAACTATGATACAGTATTTCTCAAGTAAGCATAACAATTTTATTCGAGGTGGGCCATGGATATTACTCCGCAAGATACAACGACACAACCAATTAGCGATGATCAAGAACTCGCCAAGGCACTTGCCGGTGTTCTTCCAGATGAACCAGAACCTGATACCAGCATGCAGTTTGAAGAAACTCCAGCTCCGGTTCCTACTTTTGTGCCTCAAGTACCGGCGCCTCTCGATGAATCGCCTATTGTTCCAAGCGAAACACCTGTTGTGCCTTTCCAAATGCCAACACCAGTACCAGGCATCGACCTGGAGAGTGTCAAAAAAGATGCTATCCTAGCACTTCGTCCGCTCATCGATCACATCGACCTTCCACCAGAAGAAAAATTCGATACCTACCTTCTACTTATTCGTAGCACCGACGACGCAACCCTCATTGCACCAGCTCACACCGCAGCAATTAGCATTACCGACGAAAAGCGCAAAGCTGAAGCACTGCTTGATATCATCAAGGAAATTGATTACCTTTCTAAGAAAGATCAAGCAACTCTTTAGTTAACAAAACGTATTAGAAAACCCTCGAGGTTTTCTATGCACCTCACAAAAGTAAGGGACAGAAAACCACAAGGGTTAGTTTAAGCCCGAAGGCCTAGATGATGATCTCGAAGCACACAGCTTCTTGACCTTGAAAGAACGGAATCCGGAAAGAAATTTTCGGGTTCTTTGCATCCACAACGTCGACAAAGATTGGTTTGGTATTATGAAGTTCCGTAACGGAAACCACAAACGTAACTTTTCTAGGTATCAACGATGGATCATCCAGTGAGATTGCGGAGAATTTAGCCTCACGCTCTTCACCTACTGCCGCCAGGAACTCGTTAAGAAGCTCGAGGCGGGACTTTCCTACCACTTGGTAAGATGCCATGCCTGCTCCCACAGTATTCCCTCTCTTTAGAACGACAGTGTAATTATAATTATATCATATCTAGAATATATGTAAACATGCACATACTTGTTTAACGGCGCGTAACGTCGTAAATTTGTTGAACAAAAGCGCCACTGAGCTCTTTGGCTTTATCAAAAGGTATACACAGGCCGTTCACTTGGTTTCCGTACACACCAGTGAAATCTGCAGGTTTTAAACCAGTCCATACCGCATGCGAGTCGGGTCTTTTAGAAAGTGCTCGGACTGCTCGGGTTTGACTAGCTTTAATATCAATATAAGTCCATCGATAATCAACATATACAAGATAGTCTGCTCCATTGGCATCTTTTTCTACGCTTAGCTGATGATTGTAATCAATATTTGCTGCTAAAAGCATCGCCTCCGATGCGATCTCGTGCCGCATACCATTAGTCGTTTTTGAAATTCCACTAAAAGCATCTTGGCTAATGGCATGTATAAGTTCTTGGTCGTGGGTGCCGTCGGTATCGGCCCGTACTACAATTGGGTCATCCCGGTAAAACAGCTTCATATACAAACGAGTAAGGCCTACGTCAAGTTCATCTTTTGTTAATGAAGAGTTAGTATTAATTAACTCTTTGAGAGTATGGTTAAAAGGAATTATATCGTTATTCTTTAAAACCTTCAGCTCATCACGTTGGTCAGAGCTAAGCCGACTATCTTTGGCTACATCACTAAGCTCATCTGCGCGTCGTTGCGCCGTAACGAACGATCCTAAGTGGCTTATCACACCTAGTAAATTCTTCTCGGACTCCGAAAAGCCGAGGTCGTCAGATTCGGATAACGATAAAGCACCTATTTCAACTGCCTCTTTGGTCGATTTACCAGATTTTTTAAGGTCGAACAGTAACTGACTTCGTCTCAATGCCTCGACCACGCTTTCAGTTTTTTCAGGAAACGATTTGTGCTCTAAAAGTTTCGGTTTTTCGATAGTAGGTACGGTTTCAGTAGTTGTCATTTTATTCTTTGGAAAATTTGGTTAGTTTGTTATTTAATATAAAATGATATTAGCATATAAAAAGGTTGTTGTCAATGGGCTTATGCTTCATCTGTGCTTGTTTGATCTATATACGGTACAATAGGTTCTAATGACTGCTCGCTACGCCACGCCTGAAGAAATATCCAACTGGGATAGTTTAATTATCGCAAACCCTGATGGTGGAAATGTTTTTTCAAGTTTCGAATATAGCGAAATAAAAAAACTTACCAATTACACACCTCGTTTTATTATTCGAGGCAAGCTTGCGATAACCGTTTTAGAGAAGCAAACTGCGCCACTTGGAAAGTTATGGTACTTGCCAAAGGGTCCGAATGTTACTTCTAGTAAGGAATTGTTTGACACCCTAAAGGCATTGAGGCCGCTCGCTAAAAAGGTTGGAGTATTTACCATACGGATTGAAACCGAGTTAGACCGTACGTGCCAGCCTACCTTAGAGCGACATGGGTTAAAGAAGGCTGCGGCAATTATACCTAACCCTTCAACTATTACTCTTGATATCTCTTCGTCCCTCGAAGAGGTATTAGTTGCCATGCCGCAAAAGGGTCGCCATGCTATCCGACGTGCAGAACGCGACGGTGTAACAATTACATCGGTTACAGCGACTGATAAGAACTGCAAAACTATGTTCGGGCTTTTAAGCGCAACTGCTGAAGGCCAATTTGGTATTCGTAGTTATAATTACTACAAAGAATTTTGGAAGTCCTTTGAAAAAGCTGGTCTTGGGCAATTATTCTTTGCACATTTCGAAGGTAAGGTCGTGGCGGGTGCCTACGCTATGACATTTGGCACAAAAAGTACGTATAAAGACGGCGCCTCAGCTCGAGAACGCACCGCTTATGGCGCAAGCCATTTGTTACAATGGCATGTTATTCAGTGGGCAAAATCGCGAGGCGCAACCCTGCACGATTTCTGCGGCTCGCCTCCAAGCGACGAAATTAACAATCACGACCACCCGCACCACGGTGTTGGCATGTTTAAAACCGCTTTTAACAAGGAAGTAACCGACTACATTGGCTGTTACGACTACGTCATTTCAATTACCCAGTACAAAATTTGGACAAAAATTGGCGAACGTATTCACCGACGTCTGTATTACCAACGTACCAAAGATTATTATTATTAAGTTATAAAAAATCGAGGAAAATAATGATAAACCACACCGTCCTTATGTCTGACGCCCTAAACTTTAGCGCTGAACAAGCAATCAACCCGTATTACGACGACTCTCATACAAACATTCTAAAAGCGCAGGCCGAGCATGACTGTATTCGACAAGCTTTCGAAGCTGCTGGCATAAAAGTCGTTCAGGTCTCCTCACCTACTAGCAGCCAAGACGGTGTGTATACGGCTAATTGGGCGTTGATACGTGGGAATAAGGCAATATTAGCTCGATTACCAGATGTGCGCAAAACAGAGGAAGAGTGGGCGCGACAGCAACTGAGCAGTTTAGAACTTGAAGTTATTGATGCCCCAGAAGGTTTGAAATTTAGTGGGCAAGGTGATGCGTTAGCTTGCGGCGACTATTTATTTTGCGGAAAAGGTTATCGGAGCGATGAAGTAGCTCAAGAATTTGCTGCCAATGAACTTGGCTATACTCGAATACAGTTACAGACAATTCCACAGCTCGACAACAAGGGTAAACCGGTTATTAATGCCGTCTCGGGCTGGCCTGACAGCTTTTTTTATGACATCGACTTGGCGCTATCGATTATTAAGGCGCCTTCTGAAAACGAAAAAGGCCTTATCGCCTATTGTCCAGACGCCTTTACGGAAGAATCTCAAATGATATTGAGCGAATTTAATGACGTAGATAAAATTAAAATTACTTTAGACGAAGCCCAGTATGCCTTTGCCTGTAACCTAGTTTCAACCGGTGAGACGGTTATTATGAGTGCGCACGCGCCCCTACTTGCAAACGAGCTACGAAACCGCGGCTTAACAGTTATTACTCCTGAAGTAAGTGAGCTCGCTAAGGGTGGCGGCTATATTCGTTGCACAAGCTTAACGCTTCAACAAACTTTCTAAAGCAGCTTTTGCAGCACCAGTTTCGTCCCATGGATATTCCCCATCGGCGCGCTCGATTGTTTTTTCGTGCCCTTTGCCAAGTAGAACAACAGTATCATCATCGTTTTTGGCGAGTGTCATCGCAAAGCCAATCGCTTCTTCACGGTTATGAACGATAAACATATCTTCATTCTCTTTTTTACCTTGTTGCTTAGCGCCTTCGGCAATTTGGCTAATAATGGTAGCCCCGTCTTCATCGCGATCATCTTCTTCAGTTAGCACAACTACATCTGCGTACTGTCCAGCAATCGAACCTTGCTTAGCCCGTTTAGTTTCATCGCGACGGCCAGCTGAGCCAAAGACAGCAATAAGTTTACCTTTCACCAAGGGTCGCATGCTTTCAAAAAACTTCTGGTATCCATCTGGGGTACTTGCAAAATCTACAATAACTTTAAAATTCTGCCCGGCATCAATAAGGTTCATGCGACCTTCAACTGTTTTTAATGCCGCAATCCCCTGCTCGATTTGTTGTTTTGTAAGCCCAAGTTTTCGGCCAACAGCAATTGCTGCTAATGAATTGCTTACGTTAAATTCACCCGGAATTTGTACTTTAATTTCGTAGGTGTCATTACCTATAACGGCGGTATAGGTAGTTCCGTCAGCTCTTAAATTTACGTTTTTAGCTTGTAGATTACCCTTTTTAATACCATATGTTGTTTTATTATCAACATACTTTAAGAAAGCGTCAGCATTTGGGTCTTCGGCATTAGCAACACCAAATTTAAGCCCATGTTTGCTAGCAATTTTAAATAATTTTGTTTTGGCTTCAAGATACCGTTGGAATGTTCCATGGTATTCGAGGTGGTCATGAGTAATATTAGTCATGACAGCTATTTGGTAAGGCACCCCCCAAACACGATGTTGAGCCAGCCCGTGGCTTGAAGTCTCAAGCACAACCCACTCAACCCCGGCTTCGGCGAAGGCCTTTAGCCGTTGCTGCAATACCCCCGCCTTTGGGCTGGTAATGTGTTGCTTCTGGTGAGTAATGTCATCACCAATACCGTAGCCCACAGTCGTAATAAGAGCTGACTTTATACCAGCGCTATGCAACATGGTATGAATCATGAACGACGTTGTTGTTTTGCCGTTAGTACCCGTAACTCCAATAACTTTAAGTTTGCGGCCAGGAAATCCATACTTAGTTGACATAATCACCGCTTCAACAAGGTGCCCCGTTGGCTCAATCGCCCGAAATACACCCGTTGGAATCATTTTTTTAACAATAGTTCTAAAACCCATATAGTCATTATACCTATCGACATGGGTTACAAGTGAGTTTTTGTTCGATTGTAGCTATAAACAATTATCACTAATATTATCAAGCCTGCAATTAACCCTATTGTAACCAAACCTTTGTCGTCAAAACCTTCACGAGTTTTTACACTTTTTGTTATAGGCTTAGCCTCATTCTGCGTGGAAGTAGCGATATTTTGGTTTGGGATAGTTACCATGGAAGCTCCGAGGACATTGGATGGACCGTGGCTTTGTAGCGCACTCGATAAAGAGGAGTTTCGATAGGAAGGTGAAGCATCGGCCTGAATGTTACTGCTATTGATAGTTGATTGATTATTTGTAGAAGGAATAATCGCTGCAGCTTCAACTTCAACGGCTATAAAATCGTAAGCATCAATATCATTATCAGAAAAGTCTTTGCCAATTGCATGAACCGAGTGAAACCCTAGCTCGAAATCTGCCGACGAAATTGTAGCTTCAAGGCTTCCATCCTCCTTTGATTGCACCGTACCCAGTTTTTTAACTTCTGAGTGAAGCTCCAAGACAATATCTGTATGCGGTTTAAAAGTAAACACCGGGAATGATATTTCAAACAAATCTTTCTTTTTAATAACTACCTTGTTCAAGAATGGTATAGCGCTTTGGGGCTTAAAATTACTCTCTTCAGCCTCCCAGTATGAACTTGGCGCTGGAGCAGCCCCTGGACTGCCATTATTCATATAGGTGTTAATAGTGCTTAGGTTCGAAAAACTTCGAAGTATTTTTGCTGCAACTTTTGCATGGCCTTCGGGTTTTGGATGGAACGATTCAGCGCCAATTATTTTCACAAACGGTAGTGTGGTAATATCTGGTAAATCATCGCCCATTCGGATACCGTTCATAAATGGTGCTTCAAACGACGAACATAATTCGCCACCGCTTAATGCATTTTCAACATCAACATATTCTATGCCAACATCAATAGCAGCCGATTGAATAACCTGGTTTAAGTACTGAATTGCTTCATTTATAAATACCCTCTCGGTCTGATTGAGCAAAGTACCGACAGTCGATAGGCATAGCTGTTGGGTGGTAATAATACGGGGGTACCCGACGGCGATTACCGGCCCCAGTGTTCGCACTTTCATGTCTATATAAAATTCTTTCAAATGTGGGTATAGGTTTTTAATTTCTAAGGCAGTTTGGCGACGCTCTTTGGCGGTATTGGCCCATTTGCAGGTATCCACCCCTAAACAATCTTTTAATTTACCAATGAGACCGGCATCGTTACCGCCAATACCCACAGTCGCAACTTGCGGAGAATGTGTTTCTAGCTCGAATAACTGTAGGGGCTGATTGGATTTTGCAAACTTACCACGCGCACTCTGCAAGGTAGCACCAGAGCAAGCCGTGCTGTGAGCCGTCATCTTCCAGGAATTTGCCAGTAAAAATGGATATGAACGACTACTAACGTGGCACTTATTTGCAGCTCCCCCTAGATAATACGAATCGTCTATTTCGCCTTCACCGCTCGTAAAAGAATCGCCAAGCGCTAAGTAAAACGGTTCTGTTTGACTATCGTCATTATCGGAGAACAAGGTAATATGGCGAGCCGCAACACTATGAGAGAACACATCGAACGAAAGAGACTTGTCGTTTTGAGAAAATATCGGTCGCAGCGCATATATAAATTCTGGAATATATGAACTTACTGACGCTGGGATATACTCACAAATCGTTACAGCCCCGGTATAATATGTTTGCATAAATTCATTTAGCTTATCTCCACATGTCTCGTTTATTTGAACAACTTGCAAACCCATCCGCAGCCCAGCAAGAGCCACCGTATTACCATCGTTTGATATTGTCATTTCTATGCGCGGATCGGTGCCGTACCCGTATTCGATACCAGGTGCAATAATTCGTCGCATTTCTAGCGTTTGAATATTTATACGTATAAACCCATAATTCCTTAACTCAACTAAAGCCCACTTACCGTTTCGAGAAGCTGCAACTGTCTGCGGCAAAAAAGCCTTACCGTTAAATTTGCTCACTGAAACGACCGGCGCGTTTGTGTTTGGGGTGTAATGAATTACTCCATTTTGGACATTCTTTGTAAGGCTATGCACTAAATGTTTATAGACCCCTGTTGTACCGACGAGTGTATCGGTTGGCTCTGCATACACACAGCCCCATACCCCACGGCATACATCGAGACGATAATAAGTAGTTTGAAACGGAAAACGAATAGCATAAGCCACCCCACCCTGGGCGGGGGCATACGAAGCGACCTTGGTATTTTCACCCATGCTACACGCCAAAACTGACCCTTCCCCGCTAACAGCTATTGTGCCGTAATTACCAGCACATGGCGTTGAATTGTACACCTTAACAACCGACTGCTTAAATTCAGGCACTGCGCTGGACGACCAAGCATTAGCGTTCGTCGTTAAAACGAACCCTAAAATAATACTCGCCACCGTCGCCATTGCATACTTAAAAATAACCCACCACATACGTCCTCCTTGCTGATAGTCAGCTTAGTCTGTGCTTAATATTCTAAGTAATCTCTCAGCAAACTACAAGATACTTCATAATAAATTACAACACGTGATACAATATAACAGATGAAGATACTTGGAATTGAGAGTAGTTGTGATGAAACGGCAGCATCGGTTGTAGAGGACGGAAAGACCGTTCTTTCTAATGTTATTCGTTCGCAAATTGACATACATACAGTGTACGGTGGTGTTGTACCTGAAATCGCGGCTCGAAACCATATCGAAGTTATAAACCCGGTAATCAACCAAGCTTTAAGCGACGCCTCACTCACCTGGGACGACATCGATGCAATTGCCGTCACGTACGCGCCCGGCTTATCAGGAGCATTGTTAGTAGGCACCCTGGCAGCTCGCACCTTAGCGCTGCTGAAAAATAAGCCATTACTACCAATTCATCATGTCGAGGCGCACGTGTACGCTAACTTTATAACTGGCCAAGCCGACCACATCGGCCTCACACTCCCCTCTCAACAACCCAAATTCCCAATGCTCGCCCTAATTGTAAGCGGCGGCCATTCTCAACTTGTTCTGTTTAAAGACCACGGAGATTATGAACTTCTGGGCCAAACCCAAGATGATGCGGTTGGTGAAGCATTCGATAAGGTGGCAAAAATTATCGGTCTCCCCTACCCTGGTGGCCCATCAATTGCCGATACAGCTTTACGCGGTGATTCAAATAAATACAAATTGCCTAAAGCAAAGATGCAAGGTGCTTATGATTTTAGCTTCTCAGGCCTTAAGACAGCGGTTCTAAGGGCCGTCCAACGTGAAGTTGGTGTCGATACAACATTCCCCTCTTTTAAACTCGCAGAGCTTCTAAATGACGTCCAACAGGCAGATTTTGCTGCCAGCTTTCAGCGAGTAGCTGTTGAAACACTTGTTGATAAAACCGAGGCCGCCTTTAAAGACCACTCCCCTGCTTCAGTTGTTATTGCCGGGGGCGTCGCCGCTAACCAAGAACTCCGCCGCATACTTCAAGAACGATTACCCCTTGCAATCGAGTACGCACCAATGCAGCTATGTACCGATAACGCCGCTATGGTTGCTACACTTGGTTACTACTACTCACAAAAAATGGCGCCCACTTCCCCATTTATCCTCGAAATTCAACCAAGCCTGTCAATGACAAAAACTTCTTGGGCAAAATAAAAAGAACCGCTTGTAAGTTCGGTTCTTTCAGTTTAATTTAAGACAAATATCATTTTTTACGACGAACTTTTTGAAGCGCCTTTTTAGCGACAGGTAACCCTTTAGCCCAAACAGAATAAAGAGGGGAGAGTGGCTTATCGAATGTACCCACAAAGAGGGTAGTGTCAGCTGACCACCCCTGTTTGAAGGTTGCGACACCACCAGCCACCATGCCTCCAAAGTCGTACTGTTCTAGGCCCCATTCTTTTACTTTTTTCACGACGTGCCACTTCAATGCGTAATTTGCTCGTAATTCCTGTCCGCGCTCATTCATACCGCCGTACAATTCGTAAGCTGTCTTTTCACTCACAACAAGCCACAAGAACGCGACTGGTTCATCACCTTCGTAAGCAATATAAATAGGGGAGTGATCTTGCATTTGCAAGAAGACGTCGAGGTAGTACTGTCTATCGTGCGTGTTAAAACCGGCTCGTTTAGAGGTTAATGCATACAAATCAAGGCAAATATCAATACCATCGCGGTTTTTAACCTGCTTAATCGTTACATCTGCTGCCGATTTACGTATATACTGACGTGTTTTTTTGGCCATATCAGCCAGCAATTCACTTTCATTTCTTTGCAAATCAAGCAGAATCGTTTCGGCTGGCAACACCTTATTCATAGACCGTTGCCAACCTTCTGGGGCATCGAATTCAAACTTGTCAGGCTCGACGCTTAACGCTACAGAGTGATGGTTCCTTTTAACAAGCTCAGCGAGTGCATTCAAAAACTCTGCCGAATAGGCATGTTCTACAACAGGCCCGCGTGGAACGTACGCAAAACTCCGAAACGGCGTAGGGAGGCGACGAATAAGTACCTGGGCAGCACCTACAATTTCGTCATTGTCATAAGCAAAGATACGCTCGGCAACCCAGCCGTGGCCGGCTTTAACCTGTCCCCAGCCCCATAGCTGAAGCGGATGACCGCCATTTTCCAAAATATAGTCGTCCCATTGCTCTTTATCGCTACACCGTTGAAGTTCAATCATACCCCCATTATACAACCTTATTTTATGGTATACTTTAACTCAGTAGAAAAGAGAGAAATTTCTTAAATAATTGACGGGATTTCATGTGAAATTAGCAAAAACATACGAGCCGAATGAGTACGAACCAAATGTCTATGCACTTTGGGAAAAAAGCGGCGCCTTTAACCCAAGCGGAGTAGGTGAACCTTTCAGTACGGTTATGCCACCACCGAATGCTAACGGTAACCTTCACATTGGCCACGCACTCGATATGGGGTTAAAGGACATTATCGTACGTTATAAGCGTATGACCGGTTGCGACACAATTTATATTCCAGGTTCCGACCACGCTGGTTTTGAAACTTGGGTTGTTTATGAAAAACACCTACAGAAGGAAGGTAGAAGCCGTTTCGACTTTTCACGTGAACAATTGTATTCGCAAGTATGGGATTTCGTTGAACAGCAACGAGGAAATATGGAGCTGCAAGTTCGCGCTTTAGGTATTAGCGCCGCCTGGGACCATGGCGTGTTTACCCTCGATGAAAAAGTTATCGAAACTGTCTACGATACGTTCAAAAAAATGTGGGACGAAGGCCTTGTTTATAGGGGTGAGCGGATTGTAAATTACAGTACAAAGTATCAAACAAGCTATGCTGACATCGAAGTAGACCACAAAACTGAGAAGGGGACATTATGGCACATCGCCTACCCGTTACTAGATAAAATTGGTGAGATCATTATTGCGACAACCCGCCCCGAAACAATGTTTGGCGACGTAGCGGTAGCCGTTCACCCAAATGACGAACGCTACAAAGATTTTATTGGAAGCCGCGTCATGCTACCACTGACCGGGCGAGAAATAACCGTTATCGCCGATGAATACGTAGACCCGGCATTCGGAACCGGTGCTGTTAAGATTACCCCAGCACACGACCCTAACGATTTTGAAGTAGGGAAGCGCCACAACTTGCCACGCCTTCAAGTTATCGATTTTGATGGCACAATGATGAACGTCCCAGACCAATTCCATGGCCTTACCGTAGAAGAAGCCCGAAAACGGACCGTTGCTACTTTAAAATCTGAAGAATTAATTCGAAAAGAAGAGACAATTGAGCATAGCGTAGGGTACGACTATAAAAGTGGCCTGCCTGTTCAACCCCTTATAAAAGAACAATGGTTCTTAAGCATGGAACCTCTCGCCAAAAAAGCCCTCGAAGTTATCGAGCGGGGCGACATTACTTTCTACCCAGCCGGTCGCAAGAAAATCCTAGTACAGTACCTAAAAAATATTCGCGACTGGAACCTTTCACGGCAAATCCCTTGGGGTATTCCAATTCCCGCCTTCCAAAACATCGCCGACGACTCAGATTGGATCTTTAATGAAAACGTTGACGAAAAAACAATAGTCGTTGATGGTAAAACATACAAACGAGAAGAAGATACCTTCGATACCTGGTTTAGTAGTGGCCAATGGCCCTTTATTACCACCGAGTTCCTTAAGAAAGGCGATTTAGCTCGTTTCTACCCAACAACTCTTATGGAAACCGGCACCGACCTACTAGACCGCTGGATTGCACGCATGATTATGCTTGGTCTATACACCACCGACCAAGTTCCGTTTAAAGATGTTTACCTGCATGGCATGGTTCTCGACGAACACAGCCAAAAAATGAGCAAAAGCAAGGGTAACGTTGTGAACCCAATGGAAATGATTGCCGAATATGGCTCAGACGCCCTACGACTTGGCCTTATTGCCAGCCGTAGCCCTGGCCAAAACCAAGCCTTTAGCGTAGAGCGCGTTATTGCCGGCCGTAATTTCTGTAATAAGCTTTGGAATATTGCTCGGTTTATTGAAAACAAAGTAGGCGACAACTACCAACCCCAAGAACCAAAAGCGCAAACCCTCGCCGACCACTGGATTATTAGCGAACTTACTACAGCCAAAGACAACATTAGCCGGGCACTCGAGAACTACCGCTTTGCCGAAGCAGGGGATAGCATGTACCATGCCATCTGGGACAGTGTAGCCGATTGGTATATTGAAGCTTCAAAAGACCAAGACAACCTCGACCTGCTCGTTTGGGTACTCGATACATCACTGAAGCTTGCTCATCCATTCGCTCCATTTGTTACTGAAACTATCTGGCAAACACTTCCATGGCACAATACACTGCTTATAAGTGAAACCTGGCCAACCATGTTGCCATTTAATGAAATCTCTTCAGCTGAATTCGAGCAAGTTCAACAGCTGGTTACCGAAGCCCGCTTTGTGGCAACCTCTTTACCGGGGAATGAAAAATACGGCCTGCTGTACCAACAAGATAGCCTTATACAGGACAACGCTCAGCTTATTACTCGCCTTGCTAAACTGAAGCAAATCCAACAGTCTACTGAAACCCGCGGTATTCGTTTAGCCCTAACTGGGCGCGACGCTTGGCTTGATGTATCAGCCGAGACGCTTGCCGAACACCAAACTAACCTTGAAGCTCGTTTAGCCGGTACTCATAAGGAACTACAAGTGCTGACAGGTCGTCTTTCTAACGAAGGCTACCTCGCGAAAGCACCGGCCGCTCTTGTTGAAGAAACCAAAAAGCAACAAATAGAAAAACAGGCGCTCATTGAACGCCTGCAACATGAACTCGAAGTTCTTAATTAGTCGTTAAACCGATGGCCATAAAGAAGTATTAGTACCACTAGCGGATAATTTTTTGGGCTGAATGTAATTGTTTTCGTTATTACGTGGGGTAATTTTTGGCAACGTTGAATGAAAAACCCTTGATTGGTTTGAAAAGGCGACGCGTTCAACGTGAACATGTTCGCTTCCGCTAATCATATGGGTAGCAGTGTAGGTTGCAAGAACGGCAGGCAAAGCAAGTGCTACTGTAGCTGCTTTGTCGAGGCGCATGTCGTGAAGCAATACGCCAGTTACTACAGCTAGGATAAATATAATCGGGGCGAGGTTGATTGTTTTTTGCATATTTGTGTTTTTAATCTTGTTTGATTAATAATCATTGTAGCATAAGCTTGATAAATTGTCAACTATCAGTCGTGATGGTAAGATCCACCACGGGCAATTTCTTGAGCTCGGTATATCTGTTCAACAAGCATCAAGCGAACCAATTGGTGAGGAAAAACCAGTGGCGAGAATGACCACGTAAAGCTGGCTCGTTTGCGTATTTCATCGGTTACACCATAGGCACCACCAATAACGAGTGCTATTTTTTGCGAACTATTTAAACGCTCTTCCAAAAGGCTCGATAAAGCAGGTGAGTCGATAAGCTTTCCGCGCTCATCTAATAAGATACTGTAGTCATAAGCATCGAGGCGCGAAAGTATACGCCCAGACTCTTCTTGGCGAGCGCTAAGACCTTCAAGCGATGAATGCGGTAAAAGTACCCATTCTAAACTAAAGGGAGCCTTTAGGCGTTTCTGGTAGCGCTCGATACCTTCAGAAACCCAGCTTTCGTGTTTTTTACCAACGGTGATGATATGTAATGGCATAGGTTCATAATACCACCCTAGTGAGGCGATTATGTTTGTGATACGCTGTCATCACCATGGAAAATATATTAACAACACAGCAAGCTCTAGATACGCTGCGTTCACAAGCCGAAGATTCACCAATCCTTCCAATAGTTGTGCCTTTATTTAATACACTCAACTACCATGATGAATATTATCCAAATCGGGTAAGCGAGAACGATGGCTATACCCAACTTCTTTGGAAAACAGGCGAGCAGCGTTATGGTAATCTCGAGCAAGTCTGCTTAACGCTCTCAAGGGCAACACTTAGTATGACCATCGCGCTGTCCTATTCTCACGACATTGACTATGACGGTATACCTAAAATTCATGGTTCTGCTTTAAACGTACAAAGTAGCTCGAGCATGGTAATTGACGCCAACTCTCATACACTCCATGAAACTAATAAAATCAATGGAGTATTACTCGGTACGCATTACAACCATGAAGCAATTTCACGATTTACCCCAAAACTTACTCACCACCTCGCTATCCTAGGTTTATACGGGTACGGCCAAGACATCCAGCTCGAAGTTGGTTAAAATTTCAAACGTTCAGCCATGGCCGACAAAGCGGCGTGATCGGGTTCATCGGTTGTTTCTTTGGCATAGTACTCTTCGGATGTCGTAAAGGGCACAAGTTGAACATGCGCATGAGGAACATCAAGCCCAATTACTTTTTCGCCAATACGTTCTGCCCCAAGTACGTCTCGAAGGCGAAGGGCGACCTTTTGGGTTGTCTGCATAACAGCCAAATAATCATCGCTATTTAAGTCCCATAACGAGGCTACTTGAACTTTAGGAATAACCAACGTGTGGCCGGGAACCGAGGGATAAATACTTAAAAACACCAGTGTTTTATCGTCTTCGTAGATTTTGTGAGAAGGAATCTCGCCCTTAATGATTTTCGTGAATAAAGAATCTTGCATAACATTATTATAACGTAGTGAAATAATTTTGGCGGAGAGGGAGGGATTCGAACCCTCGGAACCTTGCGGTTCACCGCTTTTCGAGAGCGGCCAGTTCAACCACTCCTGCACCTCTCCAACAAAAGCTATTATAGCAGGTATGCAACACCTCTCAGGGTATTGACTTATAAGCATTAGTATGATAATGTATATTTTAGTTACCAGTGAAAACAAAAACGAGGAATCTTATCTTTATGGAGCACACACCCGATGACGGCCCTCTTCCCAATACATTATTTGACGATATGGTCGAAAATTTGGAAGTATCACACGACACAACCATTGAAGCTCAGCAGGAACTTTTGGAAGCCATAAAACAACGACACAACGCCGCTCAACAAGAAGCGGGTATAACACTTGTTGCTATTGACCGACTTCCCATGGAAGCGGTTGGGACAGAACCAGAGATTAGCCTTCGAAGATTACGACCATCACCCGACATCGAAGAAATGTTCCTTAGAATTAACTATTCTGTGCAACAAAGCACTCAACAACGACCTGTTACGAAAAATGTTTTTATTAGTGTCGCTAAACAACGCACAGGGGAGGCTGTTACACCTCAGAAGGGTTTTGATACCGATCAGGCGAACCTTGTGTTTAATCAAGCCGATGAGCTAACAAGTCTTCAGAAAGAGGGTTACATGCCAAACCTATCTGCCGACCTTAGTCGTATATTCGATCCAAGGACGGCAATGATGCGCGCACCTAGTCAACCAAAACCGTAGCATCATCACACTCTGATGCGGTTTTTTTAAACCAAACTATAGCAACTGATATTTTACTGCCTGCGTTAGTAAAATACGCCATCGGCACTCAAACTTTCATCGCATAAGTCGTACCGCCGGTCGTATAATCGAATGAAACGGGTTTAAAAGGTTCGTAAACAGGTTCGTATATAATTTTTGGAATAACACATACTCAGCAAAGCTAGAACGGCTTTAGTAAGCCGCTAAAAGCTAATACGTCGTCTTTGTATCCAGTGTCAACCTTGCTGCTTCCAGGCTTCATACGCCAGGGATAGGACGTGTGTTTTTTAACATCAACGCCATTAATCCTGATCAGCACTTTTGACTGCATATCGTAAATCTGAGCAAACAAAAAGACCTATCTTTCGATAAGTCTCATTGCTTGGTACACCCGACAGGATTCGAACCTGTGGCCTTCGGCTCCGCAAGCCGACGCTCTATCCATCTGAGCTACGGGTGCAAACGATAGAACTCATTGTTTTAAAAACAACGCGCTCTATCTTTGTAACTAAAAGGTACCTTCACCTGAAAAAGATCAAGCGAACAGATGAAATTGTACCATGATTTACAGAAAAAAGCTACACCATGAAGATGAGGACAGCGGCAACTATTGCTGCAAAAATAACTGTCGCAGCAATAATAACTACCCAATACGGGTGTCGTTCATAAAAGGGAACAAGCTGCGGAAACTCTTTCGATATATCTGCGCTTGCTACTGGCTGGGTGTGAAAATTTAATGCAACCTTGTTATCTTTTAGTGAAGATAGTAGTGTTGTCGTGCTTTCATTCGGCCAAAATATCCCTGCGATAGAGAACAAGTACCCACCCGATTTCTTTGCAACAATAATGCGCGGCATAGCACCAAAACCAGGGTCAATATAGTTATCGAACACTTCCACCGATTTAATTTCATTGAAGTTTGCAGATTTTACTACACCAAAGCTGCCGTTGTAATAAAGACTATTAGTATCGACTGTAATTGAACGTCGAGTAATTAAAAAGATAATAAACCAAATGAGTGCAGCGATGCTTACGACACTAATTAACCAACCCAGTGGGCCAAGCCGTATCCAGAAAATAAACGTGATGCCTACGGCTATAATGATACGAGTTGTACCAAGCGATTTCCGATACTTTGCAGCATCTGCTTTTATAGTAAAGGGAAGTGCAGGTGCAAGCGACAAGGACATTTTTTGTTTTTCAGAGGCGTACTTTGGGTTTGTCATCCTCTTATACTAACAGGTAGCCTGTTGTGATTAGAGGCGGAGTTTTCGAACGACAGCATCAACAATATCAAGTTTTAACTCTTGAATAGGCAATCGTTGGCCCAAAATGTCTACAATCCGTTCACCAGCTTCTTCTGGAAAGAACACCGATACGCCGGGTGCAAAACGTTTGCGAGGAATAAGCATAATAGAATGGTTTTCACCATCTTTAATAAGCCCGAAAGCCCGAAAATCATCGAAAATGTACAGGCGTTCACCTACATACAAACCCTGAACCGGGCTTAGGGCATAGGTAAGTACGCGCGGTGGCCGACGGATATAGATAATGATTGCTACAGCCATAACTATAACCAGTGCCGAAAATGTCCATGATTTTATGAAAAAAATATCAATAGCAACGAGCGCTAGAACAACTAAAGCAAATAAGAAAAACCAGCCAATGCCTTTATCGATATGTACGTATTCTTGGGCCGACCAAGTGATAGGGGGGTTGTCGGTAGTGTCATCAACCGCAGGTTGTGAAGATTGAGCAACAGATTGATTGGGTGTCTGCAACGGTTGTTGCGCAGGGTTATTAAGTGGTTGTTCACCATTCGCTAGCTGCTCATCGGGGTTTGGCTCCCAATAGTTGTTTTGTTCATCTGTTGCCATTACAAATTAGTATAGCATGAGCACAAAAAGAAAACGCCCGGAAAACCGAGCGTATTCTTTTGGCGGAGGAGGAGAGATTCGAACTCTCGCTCCAGGTTTCCCCAGACTAATGATTTAGCAAACCATCCCCTTCAGCCACTTGGGTACTCCTCCGTACAGCTGTGCAACGTGATTGATTGTACCATAAAACAGGGGCGCGGACTAGCGTTTGAGGGGTCAATTTGCTATAATTATATTATAATTACATAACAAGGTTTAATATGAAAAAAATCGTGCCGTTTTATATTTTAGC
>Ga0326733_1000178_pt1 | contig 20819 bp, 14 predicted proteins | sample 14_GP2_308_FD_207946 | JGI IMG/M metagenome (GOLD analysis project Ga0326733, IMG submission 207946) | Glacier ice microbial communities from Ngari, Tibet, China - 14_GP2_30.8 | ecosystem: Environmental > Aquatic > Freshwater > Ice > Glacier | place: China: Ngari, Tibet | collected 2018-07-17 | reverse complement strand
AGCGGATGCTTTGGACGACGGCTTCGGGCACTTTTCCAGGTGCGTGCCAGGCTTCGTAATCGGCAATTGATTGCGGATCGTCCTTGAGGTCGAGCAACAGGATATGTTGGGTCACGCGCCCGGTGCCTCCTGAACGACGTCCTGGTGCTGCGATCCAAGGCCTGCAATCCCAAGATCGACGCGGTCGCCGGCCTTGAGGAAGACGGGCGGCTTCTGTCCCATGCCGACCCCGGGAGGTGTGCCGGTGCTGATCACGTCGCCGGCCTGCAAGCTCATGAAGCGACTGATGTAGGAGATCAGGAACGCCGGATGATAGACCATCGTCGCGGTCGAGCCGTCCTGGTAGCGGTGCCCGTTGACGTCGAGCCACATCGCGAGTGCGCACGGATCGGCCACTTCATCCTTGGTCACGAGCCACGGGCCGATTGGTCCGAAGGTGTCGCAGCCCTTGCCCTTGTCCCAGGTACCGTGACGTTCCAGCTGATATTCCCGTTCGGAGACATCGTTGATGACGCAATAGCCAGCGACATGGTCGAGGGCGCGATCTTCGGAAACATATTTGCAGGGCGAGCCGATGACGATCCCGAGTTCGACTTCCCAATCGGTCTTGGTCGAGCCGCGCGGCAAAAGGATGTCGTCATTCGGACCGATGATGGCGCTGGTCGCCTTGGTGAACAGGATTGGTTCGGGGGGAACCGCGAGCCCCGTTTCCGCCGCGTGATCCGAAAAATTGAGGCCGATGCACAGGAATTTGCCGACGCTACCAACGCACGGGCCCAGGCGCACATCCTTGATGATCGGCAGGCTTTCGGGGTCGATCCGCGCAAGGCGTTCAAGCGTGCGCGGCGACAGATCGGCACCGGCCACGTCGGCAATTTGCGCCGACAGGTCGCGAATATTTCCCTCCGCATCGATCATCCCGGGCCGTTCGGAACCGCGCGCGCCAAATCGCACCAATTTCATGTCAAAATCTTTCTCTCAATTGATCCAGCCGCCGTCGATGATGTGGATCGCCCCGGTTGTGAACGACGATTCATCGGACCCCAGATATAGCGCCAGTGACGCGATCTCGGCGACGCTCCCGAGCCGCCCCATCGGCTGGCGCGCACTGAATTCGCGGTGGGCGGCTACGAAGTCGCCGGTCGCGGTCAGACGTTCGCGCAGGGACGGGGTATCGACCGTTCCGGGGCAAATGGCGTTGCAGCGAATGCCTTGCGTGGCAAAGTCGGCGGCGACCGACTTGGTCAGCCCGATGACGGCGGCTTTCGTCGTGCAATATGCGAAACGGTTGGGAATCCCCTTCACCGAACTTGCGATCGACGACATGTTGATGATGGATCCGCTTCCTGCCTCGATCATCGCCGGCAAAAAGGCACGGATCAGGCGAAACATGGAAGTCACATTCAGGCCGTTCGAAAAGCGCCACGCGTCTTCGTCACAGTCCAGGATCGTGCCCGAATGAACATAGCCCGCACAGTTGAACAGGACGTCGACCGGGCCGATCCGATCTGACAATATCTTCGCTGTCGCGGGGTCGGTCAGGTCGAAGACATGAGAAGTGCAGCCGTCGATGGCGGGCAGGGCATCGGCCTTGATATCGACCGAATGGACCTTTGCTCCTTCAGCAATGAAACGCTCCACGGCGGCGCGCCCGATGCCCTGGGCGCCGGCGGTGACCAGCGCCGTCTTGCCGGCGAGGCGGCGGTTCATGCCGCCGTCCTTGCGGACAGCGGGAGGCAGCCCGGGCCGAGCGGATCGAACGATTTGTAGGTCAGGATGAATTCCTGGTGGCCAAGTATTTCGGACACGGTTCGCTGGCCCTCGGGGTTGGCGCAAATCTTGATGACCGGAGAGATCGCCGACCCGACGACCGAGCCGCGCCCGGTCGTGAACAAAGTAAGATGCGCTCCACAAGCGATCATCTCGACGATTTCGGCATTGTCGGAAATATTGGGGAAACCGAATTTGGGCGGGCCGTCGGGGACCACGTCGAGCAGGTACAGACCGCCGGTGGGCGGGACCAGGCCGGGCTTCACGATGCCGCAAATTGGCGAAGATCCTGACTTTGAATAAGCCCCCATCGACTTTTCCTCGATGGTCGTCAGCCCACCATCGGCATTCCCGGGAGCGAAGCTGGCGTAGCCCATCGCCGAATAGTAGGTTTCGGCCTTGGCGACGCATTTTTCGATCTCGACGGCGAGGTCGGGGGAGACGGCGCGTTCGGCCATGATCCGTTCGCAACCGATCAATTCCCCCGTTTCTTCGAAGATACAGGTCGCGCCGGCTGCCACCAGGCGGTCGAATGCCCGGCCGACAGCGGGGTTGGCGGTCAGGCCGCTGGTGCCGTCGGAGCCGCCACAGATGGTCCCGATGACGAGGTCCTCGACCCTGATCGGCACGCGCGGGGCGCTGGCCGCCGCGCTGCGGACGCGTGCGACGCAGTCCAGGCCAGCCTTGATGGTGGCCGCCGTGCCGCCTGCCTCCTGGATCACCAGAAGCTCGACCGGCCGTCCACTGGCTGCGACCACTTCACGCAAGGCGCTGCGATCGAAACTTTCGCAACCGAGCGAGACGATGACCAGCCCGCCGACATTTGGATGCGTGGCGATCGCGTGCATGATGCCGGTCGCATAGGAATTGGGATAGCATCCGGGAAAACCGATGAGGTGGACGTCGGTGTCATTGGCACCTTCGGCGATTCGTCGCGCAACGTGGTGGGCGCATTCGACGAGGTAAGCGACCGCGATGATGTTGCGGATACCCTTGCGCCCATCGGATCGCAAATAGCCTTGCATCGTCATTTGTCCTCGTTCGTAAGCGTATCGCGCGTGTGGGACGCGAGATAGTCGCTTTTCATGTTGTGCGAATGGACCCAGCCGCCGGTTCTAACGTCCGCCGTCATGGAACCGATCGAAGCACCGTATTTGATGACATTTTCGCCGACCATCAAGTTTCGCCGCGCGACCTTATGTCCAACGGGGACAAGTTCGAACGCGGCAAAGTCCTGACTGTCGATGACGAGGCGATCACCCGGCGCGACCGCGCCGGCACACACCAGGATCGTATCGGTCGGATCGAGCAGGATGAGGCGGGGGGGGGGTGTCATGGCGCGATCGCGTCGCTTTTGGCGTAATCGATCACAAGCCCTGCGGAGGCGAGTTCGTGCCACATGGCCTCGGGAATGGCCGCGGCTGCGCGGGCCTGATGGTCCTGTACCTCCCGAGCACCAGCCATTCCGACGAGCACGCATGACACGAAAGGGTTACGACCGGCGAACTGCAGTGCCGCAATTGGAAGCGACACGCCGAAGCCAGCGCAGATACGCTCGATCATCGCAGCCTTCCGGATGACAGTTTCAGATGCAAACGAATAATCATATCTTGGTTGCGAGCGCGACGTCGTCGGGCGTGCGAGAATGCCGCTGTTGTAAGGAGCGGCAGCGACGAATTGAACCCTTTTGGCGTGACACTGTGGAATGATGGTCTGGGCCGCCGACTGATCGAGCAAGGTGAAGCGCCCGGCGAGCAGCACGAGGTCGAGGTCGACGCGCGCGAGCAGATCTTCGCACACCGCGGTCTCGTTGACGCCGATGCCGATCATGTCGATCGCGCCGCTGCTGCGCAGCGCGGCGATGGCTTCATACCCTTCATCGAGGAAGATTCGCATGTGGTGGGCAGCGTCGCTTCCGTGGGTCAGTCCGCCGATGTCATGCACGAGCAGGATGTCGATCCGGTCGCGACCGAGGCGCGCAAGGCTCTCCTCGAACGAGCGAAGGATCGCGTCGCGGCTATAATCGAATTTTGGCTCAAGCGGGGCTGCGTCGACAAATCCGTGCCGTTCGCGATCGGGCAACGCGCAGGGTTCGAGGGTGCGGCCAACCTTGGTGGAAATGATTGCAGATTGCTTTGGGTCAAGGTCGGCGAGGGCCGCTCCAAGCCGGGTTTCCGACAGGCCGAAACCGTAAAATGGCGCGGTATCGAAATAGCGCATTCCGCCGTCCCAGGCGGCCGTGACGACCGCCCGAGCCTCGGCTTCGCTCACCGCAGCGTAGAGATTGCCGATCTCGGCGGCACCCATGCCATATGGCGGGAGGGTCGGCGTCATTGCGCGAGCCCGTAGACGTTCGACGCGGTCTGGTGGAATATGCGGTCATGATCCTTGGTCGGGACGCAGGACTTCGCAAGATCGAGCCAGCTTTCGTAATCGTCCGCCATAGTCAGGACGGGCCAGTCGCTGCCCCACATCAGCCGATCGGCGCCGAACAAGGCCAGCAGTTCGGAGATATAGGGTGCGACTGCATCGGGCGGGGCGTCATCGCATTCGGTCAGCAGCCCCGACACTTTGCAGGTCACGTTGGCAGCGTCCGCAAGCGGTGCAATCGTCGCCCGCCAATGATCGAATGCCTGCTTGCTCCCGACAGTGGGCTTGGCCGCATGATCGATCACGATCCGCATATCGGGATATCGGATCGCCAGGCGGTTGAGTGCCGGCAGGTGGCGAATGCGGATGAGCGCGTCCAGCACAAAATTATTTGTCAGGATCGATCGGAAAGCCGGGTCGAGCCTGGGCCGATCGAACCATTCGGCAGCGCAATGCTGGACCATCGGGCGGATCCCGACAGCCTTCGGTTTCGCGGCAAGGTCGGCGATGCGGGCCGGGGCCTCTTCATCGAGGAGGTCGCACCAGCCGACCACGCCTGCGATCAGCGGTTCACCAGCAGCGATCGACAGGAGCCAAGCCGTATCGTCGGCATGTTCCTGGCTCTGCACAAGGATCGCCGCGCCGACGGCGTTTCGCGACAGGATCGGCTTCAGGTCGTCGATCCCGAAGTCACGGTGGAGCGGCTTTTCAGCGTGGGTGGGCCAGCTGCACTCGGGTCGGTCGAGCGACCAAAGGTGAACATGCGAATCGATGATCATCGTAGCTGCCTGGCTTGCATTGCCGCCGATGGATCATCTAGCCACGACCCTCGAGCCGCGGAAGTCCTGACGGCGTGATCGACTTTAAAGGGACTCAAATTGTCGTGATGAACCGGCCAGCAGCTCCGACCGATTACCGCGAACGCGCCAGAGCGAGGCTGCCGCATTTCCTGTTCGAATATCTCGACGGTGGTTCGTATGCGCAGAGCACCATGCGGCGCAATCTGGCCGACCTCGACGCGGTCGCGCTTCGCCAGAGGGTGCTTCGCGATGTCAGTGAAATCGATCTTCGAACCGAATTGTTCGGCCAGTCCTGCGCAATGCCGGTCGTGCTTGCCCCCATCGGCCTGGCCGGAATGTATGCGCGCCGCGGCGAGGTACAGGCCGCAAGGGCAGCAACGCGCGCCGGATTGCCCTTCACCTTGTCGACCGTGTCGGCGTGCAGCATCAGCGAAGTCGCGAGCGGGGCCCCTGCGCCGTTCTGGTTTCAATTGTACATGATCCGCGATCGTGGCTTCATGAGCGACCTGCTGGACGAAGCGATGGAGGCCGGATGCAGCGCATTGGTCTTCACGGTCGACATGCCCGTGCCCGGTGCACGCTATCGCGACATTCGGTCGGGACTGGCCGGCGCGCCTGGCCTTGCCGGGAAAATCCGACGTGTCGGCCAGGCGATGGTCCGGCCGGGATGGGCCTGGGATGTCGGGGTATGCGGGCGTCCGCACCAGCTTGGGAATATCGCGCCGGTGCTTGGCGGCAATAGCGGGCTCGAGGACTTCTTCGCCTGGATGCGCGGAAACTTCGACCCCAGCGTTACCTGGAAAGACCTCGAGTGGGTGCGAGCGCGGTGGAAGGGCCCGATGATCGTCAAGGGGATCCTTGACCCCGAGGATGCGCGGCAAGCGGTCGAAAGTGGTGCCGACGGGATCGTCGTGTCGAACCATGGCGGACGCCAACTCGACGGCGTCGCTTCTACAGCGCGGGCGCTCCCGGACATCGCGGACGCCGTCGCGGACCGGACCACAATTTTGGCCGACGGAGGAATACGATCCGGGCTCGATGTGGCGCGCTTCCTTGCGCTTGGTGCCGACGGCGTGATGATCGGACGCCCATGGGTGTATGCGCTGGCGAGCGCCGGTGAAGAAGGCGTCGTGCATCTGCTCGGCTTGTTGCACGCCGAACTTCGGGTGGCCATGGCCCTTATGGGCTGTACGCGGATTGATCAGATAGACCGCAATGCCATCTTCGCTTCGTGAGGCGACGTTGGTGCCTGCGACGAGCCAGCGGTCCCAAGTCGGGCCAAACGGCGTGAAGCCGGCCACCTGATCCTGACGGCCTTCCATCTCAAGCCCCCTCATGAGCGCTATCGCCCTCTTTGAACCGTCCACGGCATGCACGCATAATTCTATATATGGAAGTAGCTTCCATATTTGAATTTCCAGCGCAATCCTTTTGACTTGTCGCCGGGGTAGCGGTGATGGCAGATGAGCGTGCCCGAGCAGTGCCGGGCGCCAAGGGAGGCGAACGACGTGGCCGGCAAGTCAGCACAGGATGCAGAAGGACGTCCGGGATATTCTGCTCCGGCATTGGAAAAGGGCCTGGATGTCGTCGAGTTGCTCGCTACCGTTCGCGGGGGCATGACGATCAGCGAGATCGCGACCGCGCTTGACCTTTCGATCAGCCAGATCTTTCGGATGATCGTCGTGATGGAGCGCCGCGGCTGGTTGTTCAAGGACCAGGGCGACCGTTATCGGGTAACCTACAAGGTGCTCGACGTGGCGTTCAAGGCGACCCCGGCACAGGAGCTCGCCCATGTTGCGACGCCCGTGATGTACACCTTGTCGCACGACACCAATCAGGCCTGCCATCTGGTGGTCAGGCAAGCCGCAAGCGGGTTGGTGGTCGTTCGCCAGGAAGGTCCCGGAACGATCGGCTTTTCCCTGCGCCCCGGCACGGTGGTCAATCTTTTTTCAAGCAGTTCCGGACATGTGCTTCTGGCCTTCGCCGAGGCTGCCGTTACCGCGCTGGTCAAGTCCGCGCCGCCCGAGGTCGATGCGCGCAAGATCCAGAAGCGGCTCAACCTCGTGCGCCGACAAGGCTATGAATCGCAGGACAGCGCGCGGGTGATGGGGGTGCGCGACATAAGTTATCCGATTTTCGGCTTCGGCGGCGGGATCGTGGCCGCGCTGACCATCCCTTACGTCACATTCATCGACGGCACTCGCGGGGTCGCGCTGGAGGACGCACGCAAAATGCTGAGCGTCGCTGCGGCAACGATCTCGCAGGGTCTTGGAGCACAGTCCGCCGCTGCGTCATTCGCTTCGCAACCGACCGAGCAAGGCTGACGCCGTTCAGGCCGCGATGATGCGGTCGAGATATTGTTGATGAGTGGGCATGTCGACGGCGGCCTGGTCGATAAGCGTCTTCATCCTCGCCAGCTTTGAGCGCAGCACGTCGGCCGGGAGGATCGAAACCATTGGGTCGAACCGGGCGGGCACGATGTTCTGGCCCATGAATACGGCGGTCCAGCTGGTCTGCGAAAACAGTTCTTCATCCTCGCGAACGAACCGGCCATGGCTTTGGAACAGATCGATCTTGCGTTGCAGGCTGTCGGGGATCGCCATCTCCCGGACGTGGTTCCAAAGCCCTGAATCGTCGCGCTGAGTGGCGTGATAATGGAGGATGATGAAATCGCGGATGTGCTCATATTCGAGCGCAGTCTGGCGGTTATATTCGGCGGTGTCCGCGCGGTTGAAGGACAAATCGGGGAACATCTGGATCAGTCGCGCAATCCCCGATTGGACAAGATGGATGCTGGTCGATTCGAGCGGCTCGATGAACCCCGCAGCAAGACCCAGTGCCACGCAATTTCCGACCCACGCCTGCTTGCGTCGGCCGGGGGTAAAGCGAAGGAAACGCGGCTCGGCAAGCGCGGCGCCGTCGAGGTTTCCGAGCAAGGTGGCGACCGCCTGCTCCTCACTGCAGAAGCTGCTGCAATGCACGTAGCCATTGCCGATGCGATGCTGCAGCGGAATGCGCCATTGCCAACCGGCCTGCTGGGCGCTTGAGCGGGTGAACGGCGACGGCTCGCCAGTGGCTTGGGAAGGCACGACCACGGCGCGGTCGCATGGTAGCCATTGGCTCCAATCGTCATAGCCGGTGCCAAGCGCCTGCTCGATCAGCAGACCCCGGAAGCCCGAGCAATCGATAAACAGGTCGGCCTCGACCGAAGTGCCGTCGGCCAGCGTCACCGCCTCGATCAGGCCAGCGCTTGACCTCAAGACGGTATCGACGATCAGGCCCTCGCGTCGGCGAACGCCGCGCGCCTCGGCATATTCGCGCAGGAGCTGTCCATAAAGTGCCGCGTCGAAGTGGAATGAGTAAGCGATCCGCGACAATACATTGCGCGGGTCTTCCGAGGGCCGCGAAAATTTGCCGGCGAGCGCGGCCTGCGTCGTCAGCGAATAACAATCGAGGTCGGTCTCGTCGCCCAATGCGCGCAGGCGCAACCAATGCTGGTGGAAGGCGATCGATTCAAGGTCAGCGCCATAGCGACCGAAGGGATGGAAATAGGACGACCCGATCCTCGTCCAATCGTGGAATTGAATGCCCAGCTTGAAGGTTGCCTTGGTCTTGCGCACGAACTCATCCTCGTCGAGCCCGAGCAATTTATTGAACTGGAGAATTGCCGGGATCGTCGCTTCGCCAACGCCGACCGTTCCGATTTCGGCCGATTCAATGACGGTGATTTCGCACTTCCCGCGAAGCGCCTGGGCAAGCGCCGCGGCCGCCATCCACCCTGACGTTCCACCACCGACGATCAGCACCTTGCGCAACGTTTCCATAAGCCTCGCTCCCTATAGCTGATCCCACGCGAAATCTATGAAAGTTACAATCACTAATAAAAGAGCTTCACTCTAGAAAGTTGCTTCCATATACGAAAGTACGGTCCAGTGCGGGCCGGGGTCGACCGACCGTCCCACGAAGGACGGCGGCAACAGGAGATGGGGATGTCTGGATCGAGGGCTCGAGAGGTGCTGTGCGCCGGCGTGTCGATGTTCGCTTTGTTGGCGCTGATGCCGCAAGCCGCTGCGGGGCAGGCCACTGCGCCGGCTACCGGGCAGGCTATTGCGCAGGACGTCGCGACGACCGCGGAGCCTGGCGCGAAAACCGAGGAAGAAGTCGCCCCGCCAGTGACGGGTGACGCGAACCCCGAAGGCGAGATCGTCGTCACCGGCATTCGTGCAAGCCTGAAGTCCGCACAGGCAATCAAGAAGAACGCCGACCAGATGGTCGACTCGATCGTCGCCGTCGACATTGGCAAACTCCCCGACGTCAACGTGGCCGAGGCCCTGCAGCGCATCTCCGGCGTCCAGATCACCCGCAATCGCGGCGAAGGAAGCGCGGTCGCCATCCGCGGCCTGACTCAGGTCCGGACCGAGATCAATGGTCGCGACAGCTTTTCCGCGACCGACGGCCGAGCGCTCAGCTTCGAAGATGTTCCCTCTGAATTGCTTGCGGGTGTCGACGTCTACAAAAACCCTTCCGCGCGGATGATCGAAGGCGGCATCGGCGGCACGATCAATTTGCGTACTCGCATGCCGTTCGATGCGCCGGGACCAGTGATCAGCGCTTCCGCCAGCGGGACGCATTACGACCTGCGCGACAAGAATGGCTACACCCTCTCGGCGCTGGTCAGCGACCGCTGGAACACGTCGATCGGCGAAATCGGCGCGCTGCTCAACCTGTCCTATGGCAAGTCCTATTTCCGCGAAGACGCATTGATCGTGGAGCCCTTCTGGGAACGCACCAACGTGCCCGGCTTCGAAGGACAAAAGGTCAATGTCGCCTCGGGTGGCGGGACGTCGAGCTGGAACGGCGATCGCCGACGCATCGGCGGCGCAGCAGCGCTCCAATGGCGGCCAAGCAGCTCGCTCGAATTTCACGTCCAGGGCCTCTACAGCGACTATAAGTTCGTTGATCCGCAGACCGGCATGTTTGGTTATGGCCCGGGTGCCGACGCCGGCTCGCAGCTTGTCGGAGTTCCCGGCTCATTCACCTTCGATCGCCAGGGCAATATGCTTACCGGCGCATTCAGCGGGGGGATCTTCTATCAATCCTTCACTCGCAATCCGGAGCGCGAGTCCTCGACCTACGACATTGCCGGCGGTGCCAAGTGGACGGTTAACGACCGGCTCAACCTGTCGGCCGACCTGCAATATGTTAAGAGCAAGACGAGCTTCAGCGACGTAACCGGGTTCGGCGGGCTCAATTCCTCGCCAGTCCTGTTCATGGACCTGACTGGCAAATTGCCCAAGCTTACCGTCGGCGATCCGAAATTTCTCACCAACCCGGACAATTATAATTACCAGGCCATGATGGTGCGTAGTGCGCGCAATAGTGGCGACCAGATCGCCGCGCGCGTCGACGGCGAATGGGACTTCGACGACGACAGTTTCGTGCGCTCGGTCAGTGGTGGTGCGCGCATGACCAGCCGCGATGTGAAGACGCGTGACAGCGGCTTCGACTGGTCCGGAATTTCGGGGCCGCCGTGGGACGGAAGCCCGGGAGCCACCGCGCTCTTTTCGGAATTTCCAGACTATTATGCGGCCGAGCCGACGACCGATTTGTTCCGCGGGGATGCAGTTGCCTGGGGCCCACATTTGATCGTCAGCCCCCAATTGCTCAAGGACCGTGCCCGGGCCATAGAAGCATTGGCCTCGCTCAATCCGGCCGCGAACAATCCGACCGACTTTACACCGCTCGGCGAGCGCAATGACCAAAGTGAAAAAACCTATTCCGCTTTCGGACAGGTCAAGTTCGGCGCCGACAGTTTCGCATTGCCGTTCGACGGCAACCTTGGTCTGCGCATCGTGAAAACGAAGGTGGCCGCCACGGGTACCCGGACGCTCAAATATCGCACCCCATCGGATACGCGGACCGATATCCAGGTGCAGGAGGACAATGTCGGGCAGCAGAGCTACACCGACTTCCTCCCCAGCCTGAACCTGCGCTTCTTCCTCAAGGACAATCTGTTCTGGCGGATCGGTGCTTCGCGGGGACTTTCACGACCGTCCTTCAACGACCTTCGCGGCAATTTCTCGCTCAGCGAAAACTACGTCGACAGCGACAATAATTTGGCCACCCCCCCGATCCTGCGTGATCGCACCGGGTCGGGCGGCAACCCCGGATTGAAGCCGCTTACCGTCAATCAGATCGACACATCGATCGAATATTATCCGGCACCGACCACGACGCTTTACGGCACCTTGTTCTACAAGAAGGTCAAAAACTTCGTCCAGGGCGGGCTCTACGATCAGACATACCCCGTCCCCGGGTCTGGCGATCAGACCTTCCGCATCAATGGCCCGGTCAACGGCGAGGAAGGAACGATCAAGGGCTTCGAGATCGGCGGCAACACCTTCTTCGACTTCCTGCCCAAGCCGTTCGACGGTTTCGGGGTGCAGGCCAATTACACCTTCGTCGACAGCAAGGCGCCCAGCCCGACGGCGCGTGACACCTCGGGCAATCCGCTCATCGTGCCTTTGGAGTATCTGTCCAAACATAGTTTCAACCTCGTCGGGCTTTACGAAAAGGGTCCGTTCACTGCGCGTGCCGCTTACAATTGGCGAAGCAAATATGTGATCACCACGGCCGGCAACGGCACCGGCGCCTTGCCGATCTACAATAAGGCGTTCGGGCAGCTTGACGCCTCGCTCGGCTATGACGTTACCGGCAACTTCTCGATCAACCTCGACGCGGTCAATTTGCTCGATGCGCGCCGAGAGACTTTCCAGGCGTTCGACAACCGGCCGCGCGATTTCGTCCTGAATGACCGTCGTTTCAGCGTCCGCATGAGGTTCAGCAATTAGGGCCATTCTTCCCGGTCTTATGTCCCTGGCAGGCGCCGCCTCGGTACGGCGCCTGCCATTTTTTTTGAGACAAGCGGCTTTGCGCATGCGCCTTCTTGGCCGCACCAAGTGCAGTAAGGCTCCGGTGGTGGCGCCGAGCGTTTCGAGCCAAGACAACCGATCTGGCTTAAGCGGGAGTGCATCTATGAGTTTTGATATTTCGCGCCGGGCAATGCTTGGAACCACGCTTGCCGCAGGCCTTGTGCGGCCTGCAACTTCGCAGACCAGCGCCGCCAGCTGGCAGTCGCTGGCGGACAGCTACCAGGTGCCCGACTGGTTTCGGGACGCGAAGTTCGGGATCTGGGCGCATTGGGGCCCGCAGTGCCAGCCCGAGTTTGGCGACTGGTACGGTCGGTTGATGTATGCCGAGGGCAAGCTTCCGTGGAGCAAGAACGAAAGCCCGTACGAGCATCATCTGCGCCACTATGGCCATCCGAGCCGAGCCGGCTTCATCGACATTATCGGTCAATGGAAGGCCGAAAAGTGGGACCCGGCCTATCTGCTCAAGCGCTATCAAGAGGCCGGCGCGCGATACTTCATGGCAATGGCCAACCACCATGACAATCTCGACCTGTTCGACAGCGCTCATCATGCCTGGAACAGCGTCAACGTCGGGCCCAGGCGCGACATCATCGGGACGTGGGAGAAACTGGTCCGGCAGACCGACCTCAAGTTCGCGGTGTCGAACCATTCGAGCCACGCCTGGCATTGGTGGCAGACGGCTTATGGCTATGACACGCAAGGCCCGATGAAGGGGCGACGATACGATGCTTATTGGCTCCGCAAGCACCATGGGAAGGGCAAATATTGGGAGGGGCTCGATCCGCAGGAGCTTTATACCGGACCGACCTATGTGCCGCCGGCGGGGATCGAAAGCCCGGAGGCGATGTGGGCGTGGCACGACAAGCGCGACGGGCAGTGGATCCAGGACGTGCCGCCCGGACGCCGCGCTTTCGCGGACAAGTGGTTGCTGCGCCAGATCGACCTGGTCGAAAAGTACCGGCCCGACATGGTCTATTTCGACGACCATCAGCTTCCGTTCGGCCAGACCGGGCTTGACGCGGTGGCGCACTTCTACCGCAAGAGCATGGAATGGCGCGGCGAACCGGGGGTAGTCACGGCCAAGCGACTGACCGAGCTTCAGACGCGCGGCATCGTGCAGGACGTCGAGCGCGGCTTTGTCGGCGGGATGATGAAGCAGCCGTGGCAGACCGACACCTGCATCGGCAGCTGGCACTACGACCGTCCTTTGTACGAACGCAATGGCTATATGAGCGCGAAAAAGGTTATTCAGCGATTGGCCGACGTCGTATCCAAAAACGGCAATCTGATGCTTAACATTCCGGTTCGCGGCGACGGCAGCATCGACGAGAAAGAGGAAGCGATCCTCGACCAGATCGCAGCGTGGAACGCGCGCAATGGCGAAGCGATATTCGCAACGCGGCCGTGGCGTATCTTCGGCGAGGGTCCGACCAAGCCGCCGACCGGACATATGGGTGAAGGCGAGGCCAAAGCTTTCGTCGCGCAGGATTTGCGCTTTACCACCAAGAGCGGTGCGCTTTACGCGATCTTCCTCGACTGGCCCGAAGGCGAAGTGGCGGTGACGTCCTTGGGTCGAAATGCGCTTGGCGGAGCTGCGATCGAGCAAGTGCAATTGCTCGGTGGGGCCGTGCTCGAATTCCGGCACGACCCCGACGCGCTGCGCCTGCGCTTGCCGCCCGGCACGGCGGGCGCCTTCGTGCCAGCCGTGCGGATCCGCGGTCGCGGGCTGGCCTGACGGCCCGTCAGCGCATCTTGAGGCTGACGGACTGGCCAGCGTAGGCAATGCTCGTGTCGGCCCTGGCGTCCAGTGCGAACGGCTTGACCTGGCCGGGGCGGAACCAACGGACGTTGATCGTGCGTTGCCCGTGCATGCCAGGATAAGCGCCTTCGCGCTTGCCGATGACGAGCGTCTTGCTGCGCTGGTCATAAGCCATCGGGATGCGTGAGAAGGCGCCGTTCAAATATTGGCGGCTGGTGCCATCGTCCTCATACAGCGAGAAGCTGCCGTCCGCGCCCGTGTACACGTTGATCGTCAAACTTCCGTCGGTCTTGTCGGCCGTGCTCTGGATCGCCGGGCCCATCGGGACGATCGATCCGGCCTTGACGAACAATGGCATGCGCTCGGCAGGCGCGATGGCAGTGATCGACTTTCCACCGGCATCCGAGCGCCCCGTGTAAAAGTCGTACCAGGAAGCGCCGGCCGGAAGGTGAACAGCGCGGCTGCGCGCCTTGAACTGGGTGACCGGTGCGACGAGAAATGCTTGCCCGAACAGATATTGATCGTTGACGTTCCAGCCTTTGCGATCATCGGGAAAGTCCATCGCGAGACCGCGCATCATCGTCCCGTCGCGATGGTAGGTGTCCGCCGCCACCGAATAGATATATGGCATCAACCGGTAACGCAGTTGGTTGTAATATTGCATCGACCGGTACATCGGCGAACCGGCCGGAGCGATCTCGTAAATCTCCCGCTTCGGCGCCTCGCCATGGCTTCGGAACAAGGGCGAGAAAGCGCCGAACTGGAACCAGCGCAGGTTGAGCTCCCGCCATTCGGCAAGGTGCTTGGGTTCCTGCTTAGTATAACGATCCTCGAGCGCAAAACCGCCAATGTCGGTCGTCCAGTTGGGGATCCCCGACATCGACAAATTCACACCGGCGGAAATCTGGTCCTTGAAGTCGTCCCATCGCGACGCGACGTCGCCCGACCACAAGGCCGCATGCGCGCGCTGGATTCCGGCAAAGCCCGAACGGGTCAGGATGAACGGGCGAACGTCGGGTTTATATTTGAGCAAATTCTGGGCGAAGCCTTCGACGTGCACAAGCGGGTAGGTGTTGAACAAGACCGCGGCGGGTCCTGCGGCGAACGGGCCCATGCGCCGGGTGCGTTCCTCGATCGACAGGTTCGAATGAAAATCGGGCTCGTCCGAATCAAGCCACCAAGCGTCGAAATTCTTGTCGGCGATGCCGTCGCGAACCTGCCGGAAAAAGATGTCCCGCGCCCGCGCATTATAGGGGTCGTAGAATGCGTTGGGATAACCGGGGCCAACCCAATCGCGATAGTTGGCCTTGATCCAGGCCGGGTCGGTCGGCGCGCCCGGGGGAGGGGTGTCGGTCCCATTCAAGATGCCGCCGACCGCCGCAAGCTCCTTGTAATTGGCGGTATTGGGATAGAATTTCGCCCACACCGAAATCATGATGCGCGCATTCTTCGCATGGACATCCTCGACCATCTTGCCCGGGCTTGGGAAGCGCTTGGCATCGAAGCATTGGCAGCCCCATTCATTTTCGGGCCAGTAGAACCAATCCTGCACGATATTGTCGAGCGGGAGCGCGCGTTTGCGATATTCGTCGACGACCCCGGTCACTTCGGCCTGGGTGTTGTAGCGCTGACGGCTCTGCCACAGGCCGTACGACCATTTCGGCATTAGCGACGACTTGCCGGTAAGCTGACGATAGCCGGCAATCACGCCATCCAAGTTGGCCGCGCCGACGTAATAATAATCAATCGCCTTGCCGGCTTCGGACGCAAAGCTGATTGATCGGCGGTCTGCGTCGGGAAGCGGATCATTGTGAACTAGCGCAATATAGCCGGCGTTGGGCTCCCATTCGATACGCAGGTTGATCGGCTTGCCAGCGGTCATCGGCAAATCGAAATTATGGTACCAGGGGTTCCAATTCTGCCGCCAACGGTTGAGCACTTCCTTGCCGTCGGCGAACACCTTCACATAGCTCGACGAGTAAAGCCGGAAGCGGTTGAGCCCGGTCGCTCCGGGTGTCAGCTTGCCCGTCCACACGACCCGCTGCGTCTGCACGGCATTCCCGGCGGTGTTCTGCCCGGTGGTGGCGGCAACGGTCTGAACCTTCGCTTCCGCGGGCCACTTCACCTGGTCATCGATGTACTGATAATCGATCGTGGCTTCGGACCGGGTCGCGGCGAGGCGCTTGCCCAGATAGTAGCGCGTCGTCCAACCCGGCTGCCCGCTTTCATCGGCAACCTGAAGGCTGGTCTTGCCTTCGCCCACCAAACTGTAGGCCTTTGGATTGCCGAAGCGGGTGATCGAATAATTGTCCCACAAGATGCCATAGTTGCGGGTCGACACCAGGAATGGCACCGCAATATCCATGTTGTGCTGGGCGAGTTCGACGTCCTCGCCATTATAATTCATCTGGCCGTTCTGGTGCTGGCCAAGTCCGAACAGGCCTTCGTCGGTGCCGCGGTTGAACTGCTGGCGCGTGGCCGAATAGGCTTTGCCATCGAGTTGCACTGGCACGAAGCTGCCGGGACTCGTCTCCTCGAGATCGACTTGGCCGGTCGCATCAAGAAAACGCACATTGCCGTCCTCAAGGCGGACCACGGCAGTGACGATCGGGGTCGTGACGAACACTTCACCCGCTCGTTCGGACACGGTAAAACCGGTACTGAGCGGGGGCGTAACCACGGTCAGGCTCGGCTCGAGATCGGCACCGCGGTCGGGAGTAGCCGTAACGCGCACGATGCGGTCACCGTAGACCGTCAATCGCACGGCCTTCTCTGGTCCCGAATTTGGCGTCACGATCACGCCATTATCGGTTTTGCGATAGCTTCCGGCTGCGATCGCAGCGCTGCTGGTTCCAAGCAGCAACGCGACGCCAAGCAGGCGGGCGGCGGTCGTATATGGCATTTCTCTTCCCCTTGCTGGTCGTTGTCGACCTTATCGATAAGTTGCGAGCCGGACCTTGAGCAGAACCGGTTCGGACGTGATGTTGAGACCGTAATCGGTCTGGTCGCCATTCCACACGCGCGACATTATCCAGCGGCCCTGCGCATCGAACGTGCCTTCCTCGACACGGGCTAGCATCGAATTTTCCCCGGCAGCCGGTTGCGCAAGGCCAAAGCGGACGCGAACGTCGGACCCGGCAATCAGATATTCGTCAGGACCGAGCTGCGCCACGACCAGTCCGCCGGTCGCTTTGCCCTTGGTCGGATGCGGCGGCGTGTCAGGCGCGAGCCACCTTGCTTCGCCAAACTCCCATTGCTCATATTCCGCCGAAACCTTCCACCGGCCAAAGCTGTGGCTCTGTGTCGGAAAGCCCTTGGCGGTGCCCCAGGTCGGGCGCTCGAGGGCAATCTTCGACCAAGTGCGATGAATGGCGTTGAACAAGCGATATTTCGAGGCGAAGGCTTCGATGGTCGTCGCGTCCAGCGCCTGCGCGCCAAGCGGAAAGTTGGAGTAGCCGGTTGCGTCCATTCCGAACGGTGCAAAGCCGATCCCGCCCTTGCCCAGCGTCGGCCAGAAAAAGCGCGCATAGTCGGTCGCATTGCCGATCTCGGGTATGAACAAGGCGTTGTCGGTTCGGGCATAGCTGTCTAGGTATGACGACACTGTCTTGGCATCGCGATTGTAGATGTCGGGCGAAAGCATATCGATGTTGGGTGCCGCGACTTTCCACAATGGAAGCATGTTCCACTGCGGCCCGCCGGTAGCCGTACTGATTGTGCCTTCGACGTTGAACGGATCGCCCAGCGCTGCATTGGCGTACATCGGGAGCCGCTTGGCCGCCTTGCCAGCCGCGGCAATCTCGTCGGTGTAGCGGCCCATATGCCAGCTGGTGAACGCCTGCTCGGCATATTTGCCAAAGACCTGAGTCCAGGTGCCGGCTTGCTTGGCGAGGCCACGGACCAGCGCGGCCGGCACCGCCCCCTTGAACAAAAGGTCGGCCTCGGGAGCATGGTCGCGGGTCAGGCCATAGCTGCCCATCTCATTTTCGGGCTGCACCATGATGACGCTGTTTTGCGCATCATGGTCGCGCAGATACTGCATCAGCCGAACGAATGCGTTTTTGTCGGCATCGAGCGTTGAGCGATGATGCGGCGAAAGCACGTAGTGGCTGGTGCCGTCCGCTTTTTTCATCCGCGGGAAGCGGCGGGGGTTCGTCTTTACCCACTCGGGCGTGTAGCTCGGCCCGGTATTCTTCCAAGTGCCGAACCATAATAAGACGAGCCGAACATCGTTCTGACGCGCCTGAGCAAGCAGCGTGTCCAGGTAGGAAAAGTCGAAGCGGCCTTCCTGCGGCTCGATCTGCTCCCACGCGACGGGGATCTCCAAAGTGTTGGCATGCAATTGTCGGACTATCGGCCAGACTTTGGGGAGCGCCGACGGATAATTACTGCTGTTGTGCGCCTGCGCTCCAAGAACCAGATACGGCTGCCCATCGACGTATAATGCGTGGCGTCCGTTCTTGGTGACCAGTCGTGGAAGTTCGGCGGCGTGAAGCTGGTGGGGTGCGGCAAGGCCGATGATAAGCGCGAGCCATAGGGCAAGGGTCACCGTCCAGTTCACTTTGATCGGCACGCTCATCCGGCGCGAAGCATTGTCGGATTTTGCTTCACCTGTTGCCGATGCCCAAGCTGGCCCTTGCCACATTTCAAGCCTCCCCCAAGCCGGTCGCATTCAGACCATAATTCTCACTGCCAGTAATAAAAGTTACTTTCAAGCGAGACTTGAGGCTGAGGCAATTTCGGCAACGGGGCCTCGCCAGTTTCGCGCTTCACCATCGTCATCGTGTCCGCCCCGACCTGCCAGCTAAGCAGGCGTTCAAGTCCTTGGACATCGGCGACAACCACCTTGCTCACCACCAGATGGAGTAAAGCGCGATCAGGATTGCGACGACACCAACGCCGGCAATGTTGAAGCCGCGCGTGGTCGAATAATCGACGTCGCTGGTGACGATCCGGTTCGCCTCGCGCGCTTGTGGCCGGATCAGCGATATGACCACCGCCAGCCCGAGCGAGACGAGGAACACGATCACCATCCGGTTCATGAAAGGGATCTCGGGCGCAAGATATTTAAGCGCCAGCGAGACTCCGAATGAGGCTATCGCCGCCGCCAGTGCTCCGGCCTCGGTCGCCTTTTTCCAGAAAAGCCCGAGCAGGAAGATGACGACGATGCCGGGGGTGAAAAAGCCGGTATATTCCTGGATGTACTGGAATGCCTGCTCCGATTTGCCGAGCAGGGGTCGCGCGGTCATCATCGCCAGTACGATCGCGACGGCAGCAGTGATCCGCCCGACGCGGACGAGTTTTTTCTCGATGGCGGGGTCGGCGATCGTTTCGGTGCCGCCTTCGGCCTTTGTCACATAACCCTTGTGCTTGGCGTAGATGTCGAGCGTGAAGATGGTCGCGATCGAGTTGATCTTCGACGCCGTCGAGGCAATGATCGCCGCAATCAGCGCTGCGAATACAAGACCGAGGATCCCGGTGGGAAGCAGGCGCATCATCGTCGGATAAGCTTCGTCGGGCTTGGCGAGATCGGGTGCAAGCACGACCGCGGCAATTCCCGGAAGGACGATGATGACCGGCATCAGCAGCTTCAAAAACGCTGCGAACACGATTCCTTTTTGCGCTTCCTTAATGTCCTTCGCTGCAAGCGCGCGCTGGATAATATATTGGTTGAAACCCCAATAACTCAGATTGGCGATCCACATCCCGCCGATCAGTACCGACAGCCCGGGCAGATCCTTGTAGAAGGGGTTGTCGGGCGACAGGATCATGTCGAACTTTTCGGGCGCGCGCCGGGTCAGCTCGGAAAAGCCCGCGAGAATGCTGCCGTCGCCGATCTGCGACAAAGTGATCCCGGTGACCATCAGCCCGCCGAACACCAGTAGCGTGACCTGGACGATGTCGGTCAGCGCGACGGCCTTCAGCCCGCCCTTGATCTGATACAATAAGGCGAACAGCCCAAGCCCGATCAGCGCAATATCCTGATCAACCCCCGCGACCTGATTGACCGCGATCGAGCCGAGCCAGATAATCGAAGTGAGGTTCACGAACACGTACAGCCCGAGCCAGAACACCGCCATCAGCGTGCGGATGCTTGGGCCGTAACGCTGCTCGAGGAATTGCGGCATGGTATAGATGCCGTTGCGCAGGAAAATCGGCAGGAAATATTTGCCGACGATGAGCAAGGTGATCGCCGCCATCCATTCGTAGGATGCAATGGCGAGGCCGATCGCATAGCCCGACCCGGACATGCCGACGATCTGCTCGGCGGAAATGTTGGCGGCGATCAGCGAGGCGCCGATCGCCCACCACGGCAACGACTTAGAGGCGAGGAAATAGTCCGAGCTGTCCTTGGTATGCCCAGCCTTTTCGCGAGACACATATTGCGCCAGCGCGAAGATGCCGATCGCGTAAAGAATGACGACGGTGAGGTCGATATTCGACAATGTCATGGAAAAGTCTCTCCTCCCGCGATTGTTTCGCGTGATGTCGATGATGACTTATACGACAATCAAACCAAGTCCAGAGTGACGGTTAACTGCGGCGCACGAGCGTCTTTCATCCATTTACGCGTTGCCGCCGCCAAGCGCGACGTACAGTGCAACAAGATTGTCAGCCTGCAAGCGTCGCAACTGGATCAGCTGCTGTTCGGCCGCGAACAAGGTGCGCTCGGCGTCGAGCACCTCGAGATAAGCCGCAACCCCTTCCTGGTAGCGAAGCCGTGAAAGGCGTGCGATCTGGCGAGCAGCGACAACGCCCCGCGTTCCCGCCGCGACTTGGTCAGCATAATATTGGCGGCCGGCAAGCGCGTCGGCGACTTCGCGGAAAGCGTTCAGGATGGCAAGTTCATAGCTTGCGACGGCAATATTCTCACGCGTCTTGGCGACGGTGAGATTGCCGCGATTGCGCCCGCCATCGAAGATCGGCAGGCTGATCGCGGGACCGAAGCTCCACGTCAGCCCATTCCCGCCGAACAGCGAGCCAAGCGCGCTCGAGGCAAAGCCCGCTGCACCGGTCAGCGAGATCGTCGGAAAGAATGCGGCACGCGCCGCGCCGATATTGGCCCGCGCGGCGCGCAGGCGCTCCTCCGCCGCAAGCACATCGGGACGCGCAACCAGAAGCTCCGACGGAAGACCTGCCGCCAATGCCGGTGTCGCGCTTTGCTGGGCAAGCGGGAGCGGCGCGGGG
>Ga0326733_1000177_pt1 | contig 20823 bp, 22 predicted proteins | sample 14_GP2_308_FD_207946 | JGI IMG/M metagenome (GOLD analysis project Ga0326733, IMG submission 207946) | Glacier ice microbial communities from Ngari, Tibet, China - 14_GP2_30.8 | ecosystem: Environmental > Aquatic > Freshwater > Ice > Glacier | place: China: Ngari, Tibet | collected 2018-07-17 | reverse complement strand
GAAGCAAGTAGTTATCCTCTTATCACGTGTCAAGAACTAGCTACCGCGCTTAACGAGTATATCGACCTACCAGCTGCGGTCGACCCGTGTACCGCTTTCCGTGAAGGCGTCGATACTGATACCTTTCGCGCCAAGCTTGAGAGTTGTTATCCTGATAAGATCCAGAAGTCCACGAGCACTCATCAGCTCATCAGCTGTAGCGACTTTGATGCTGGATTTAATAGTTGTGTAAGCAGCCCCACGTTTCGTCGGAAGATGAATGCGACGTATCCTCGGAAGATCGGCGCGAACGGTCTTATCACAGAGGAAGAGTTACAAGAGGCGTTATCTACACAACGGGCGCCAGCGCTACCACCAACGACTATGTTATCACTCAGTTTCGTCGGGTCAGAGCTATTTCTTGCTACTGGGAGTAGCGAGCGGCCGTCGAACGAAGTGCCGGCAGTGATAGCTCACTCCTGTACACTCTCCTCGTGGACGTTTGCCAACAGTGCTTCCGAAGCAAGTGCTACTTTCTACCTTCTTCGTAATTGGGATGAGAATAAGAGAGAAGCGCCTTTAGCAAGTGAAGCGGCTTACTCGTGGACGGTTTCAGGCGGTCGAACGGCGACTGCTGTAGTAAAAGCAGCTCCCACCTTTACGGCGGGAGAATGTCTTACCGTGTGGTGCCTTGATCCGATCGGGACAAGTCGTCACATCCACCTCGTGCTCAACTTCATTCTCGTCTAGAGTTATTTTCTTCTGTTGTGTCAGAAGAAAAACCTATGCTTTCGGAACAGGCGTGATCTCATCACCGTTGACAGTTACCGTGCCATCCTCTTTCAACACGGATAGTAAGTTGGACACCGTCTCGTAACAGCAATGAGGATTGTCAGCAATCGAACGCCGTAATGCCTTCGCACTCGTCTCACCTTCCTGAACCTGTTCAAGTAAGTATTTGTAGAGGAAGACTGTAGGTTCGATAGCGCGTTTCGCTAGGTCGCGCAGTGCTTTGCTATCGCGGCCGCGAGGGCGATGCTGCGGGGAATACAAAGCCTCGCGCCGTAGTAACGAAGGTGTCGTCACCAGATCACTGATAGTATATAACATACGATTACGATAATAGAGGAGTAATGTCTTATCGCGAATGGTGATATATTGTTTCTGTTTTACGCTTATAGCGTGCTTCAGTAAGCGGAAAGTACTCTCGATGTCGCGGTCTACCACGTACACGCCGCGATGTTCAAGCGCGTTCGCGAGCCAATTTACTTCGTTCTGTAATGTTTCTAATCGAATAGTCTCTTGTTTGTCAAGTAAAGTAACAGCGAGTAAGTCTGTATTGAAGATGACGTTGGCACGCATGATGGCTTTCGTAATGCTCGCCGCGACGTTACGCACATTTGCACCTGCTTCCGTATAGATTGGATCGCACACGGTAAAATACATTTTACCCACCCCCTTCCCCGTCGCAAGAAAGGAGCGCAGTGCACTCTTAATATTGAAGCCTTGAGTCTTACTCACAAACTCGCGATCCTCGATGAGTCGTTCGTAAGAGAGGTTAATCGGATAGATGACACAAGGTTGATCTGTCGTCAGTGCGTTAAGCAGCCCCGTGCGCGCTTCCATCTGCTTGCCGCTACTCGAGCGCTGACCTTCGAGAAAGAACTCCAGCCATTCACCGTTATCCGTATATGCACGTAATTGCTGGTTCATCTTCTCACGATAAGCAGGATCGGCAAAGCTACCACGAATGAAGACGGCGCCACACTTCTTCATGATCGGCGCCAGCGGTGTTGCGCCGAGAAAGTCAAGTGCTACCACGCGTGGTTGTCGAAACCCACTTAGTGCGAGAACATGATGAACGATGACGGGATCGAGGTAGCTGCGGTGGTTCGGTACGAGCAGCACGCGCCGTCCTTGATGGTCGCGTAGCTTGTCGAGACCGCGGGTGACAATCTCACAGTTAAACTTATGAAGAAACCTTTTACAGACAAAATACCCAAGAGCTCGCTCTGTGTAATTACCTTGGGCTTTGAGTACGGCACGCGCGGCAGCGAAGGCGCGCGGTGAGTCGTCGAGCGGCGTCCAGTCCGGCATCTTTAGTAGAAGTAGAATATTATTCACGTTTTACAATGAGCTTTGATCTCGCCGATCGGCTTGATTACAAATCGCTGGAGAAGCGTGCTCAAGGCTGGATCATTGCTAATCGTATACAAACAGCAACCGACTGGCTACCGTTTCACTTCGATTATTGCGACTTCTTTTATGGACTACAGTTTAGCCCTGTAGATCTAGGCTGGAGACAATTAGGGACAACTGAAGATCTATTCCAATTACTCTTCGAGCTTAGCCTTGTCCGCTGGTTAGAGTTGAACGGTCTCGAGGTTAATACGCAAGAGTTATTTGCTATTCCCGACGACTTCCGTAGCTCCGAGCTGAGATTACATTATACTTACCGATGTAGTGACCCGCTAACTCGCATAGTAAGCTTCCGGCCGCTACAATTATCATTACAAAATTATACCTCTGATGAACTGTTGTTATTAATCGATTGGTACGGCTTCGAATTACCACAACTACAAGGTTACCAAGTCCCTACAGAAGTGACTGAAAGTGGTATGATTGTGATAACAGGAATAGCGCAACAGAGTCCTCATATCGACCCGCGCGCCATATTTAACAAGTTAGACGAGAGAATAGTTACCATCGCCGCAGCTGAACTACCACGAGCTTTCCTAGCTTACGCTTTAACGATATTAAATGAAGCGGTGCCAGTTTTCGAAGTACCAGTAAGCAATCGCTTACTACAGCACGCTGACGAAGCTAAATGGTTACTGGACTGGGAACCTTGGTTATACGTCCATCGAAGAAGATTAGCTCTCTGTCTTGACACTGTTGCTCATTACGTTGGTAATACCTTCATGGAGATTAACTCTACCTGTCGCAGACAGGGTGGTTTCTCTGATTTGATAGCAAAACTACTACAGTCTTTTACGCTGGTACCACCGTTACCAGCAGAGGTGATAGTCTCGCGTTGTTTACATGGTAAATTTGCCATGAACCTACCTCTTAACGAAGTACAGACTGAAAAGGGCTTCTTTAGTACTACTCTAAAAAGGAGAAAACGCGGCTCGGTCTGTTTACACCTGCGAGTGCCGAAGGGTAAACCAGTATTAGCAGTGCTAGCTATAACTACGAGTGAGATGGAATTGCTGTTTCCGCCCAGTACTCGATACGTATTGACTTCTCGTCAAGTTAGAAGTCGCGTTGTGTACTATCAGGGCTACGTTTTATGAATACACTACAAAAGTAGTGTATGCTTACTGAAACTGCCGCAGTGTCACACTGATCCGTTCAGTCTTCACCCTTTTAGTCACCGGCATCTCGTGCGTGAGGAAGCGCTGTGTCGCACCTTCCATTGCGAACAGGGAGCCGACTGGTAGTGGAATGACGATGCGCGGACGCTCTTTGTCTTTCTTCCACTTCATCACCATGTTCCGCTCTGTGACGAGTGACAGGCCGTAGACGGAGCCGTTCGCCGCGAGCGTGGTCTCGTCGTCTGAGTGCGGACTGATGTAGTCTTCTCCATTGCGATACACATTGACCAGTCCACCATTGAAGCCTTTGTCGAACTCTTTGTTGATACGGTCGCGGATACCAGCAGCCACCGGTGTCCACTCCACAGCAGGATGAACTTTACCACTATAAGCATAGGGTTGCCCGAAACCCATCGAGAGTCGATGCTGGTAGCATTCGCGACCATACTTGACCCCGAGGTAGAAGCGCACCAGTTCCAAGCCGCGACATTCGGCGGCTAGCTCTTCTTGCTCGCTGGCAGAGAGGTAGTTGGGTATCACCCACACGGAGCAGCCTTGCTCGTCGACGTAAGTGATGCGCTCCATCGGTACTGATTAGTGGTAGCGAGTCCGTTTTTTTTCAATTACCTTACGATTGTAAGGTATCTAGGCCATCGAAGGTATCGAGAGCGCCAGCGCGGCCGTCGAGCTACCAGTGCCCTCACCGTGGGGTTCTCGGTATCAGCACATAAGTCTCGCTGATGATCACGATGCCCTGACCCGAAGTCGCACTGCTCTGCGTGTGCGACGCGATGGTATGGGTGGATAGCGAGTTGGTCAGCACTGCTCCGATGGTCACGTCAGAACTTAGCTCGCGGCCGTTCTGGAGAACGCGCGCTTCATAGAAGCCGCCGTGGCTGGAAAAGCGCGTAGTGTGTTGAACGACGATGATCGGCATGGTGGTACTTTCCCACCGGAAAACAGGAGTATTTTCAATTTCGAAAAAGACGTTCCCTCTGAATCCATGTGAAAAAAGTAGAACTCGTCTCGTTCCCTTCAAAGATGACGACGTGGCGACATTGCCTGCGCGCGCAACTCATCGCACCCACCGCACCCGTTTCTCGTGAGAACGTTGATAGTGACGACGATGATGAGGAAGCCCCGCCATCATCCTTCAGCGTCGCACGCTATATCCTTGATTTTCTCACGCTGGATATGATCGGCGAAAGCGGGATCGCACCCACCATCGACTACTACGAGCAGATCGACTCCGACCTCGCGACAGTCTACTGGAACTACGACTTCCCGCTCGCCGACATCGTCGCCTTCGTTGAGAACATCCTACCCGAGCAGGTAGCACCCGAAGTCGCGGGCACGGTTACAACTATTGGTTGGATCTGCTATGACGACCAGCTCTTAACTCCGCGTCCGGAGTAACTACCTTTTTCATCAAACGTGATGAAAAGAACCTCGTCTAATTCAAGGTAACTATGTCACCTTCGACTTTCAACACATGTTGCGCTGAAAGGATGCGCAGTGTATTATGAAGCATCTGTGTTGTTAGTGGCGGTATGACGATGACTTGTGTCAATGCTGGTAGTGTATTCACTCCTTGATCAAGTAGCGTGATGAGGGCTGAATACATCTCAACGAGTGGTGTGATCGCACCAGAAGCGAGTTCGTACAAGCGACGGTCTTCTAGTAGTGGCGGCGGCGGCGTCCAAGCAAATTCTTTCGCAATGAACTCTGGGGGGTTAGCTAGATCGTAGAGACCGTGAATGATACGCTCGCGGTGGTAGAAGAGGTTGAGGGCTTCGGGACTGTTCTTGTTTGGAACATTGCGTTTTAACCCAAGGTAGGAGAATGCGGTGGGTAGTGGCACGGGAGCGTAGTTCATCTCCCGTGATACCAGTATCGCACGTAACCATTCAACTTCTTCCTCGAGAAGCTTAAGATCTATCGCACTACCTTCCGGCTTAGCAAGAAGTAGCGTCGCGATTAAGTCCGTGGTGAAGACAGTTACGCCGCGCTGAACGGCTTCCCCTAAATTAGCAGCAAGAACTGTAATGTCATCAAGCGGCTCCGAGAGGATCGGGTCACCGATGTCAATGTACACCGTGCCAACGCCTTTCAAGTAAGAAGTAACGATGTGTTCATACGAAATACTAATTGGGAAGAAAGCACACGGTTCATCGGCTAGCGCACTTAGGAGGCTAATACGTGGCGCGCGTTGCCGCTCGTTCGGCGTGCGCGCGCCTTCGAAGTAGAGTTGAAGCCAGTCACCGCGATCGGCCACGGCGCGCATGAAGCTATTAACCTCTTTCTGATAAGCAGGGTTGGTAATCCGTTTCGAGTCGATGAAGAAAGCGCCATTCTGTTTCATGAGTTTGGCTAACAATGGAATCTTACTCAAAGCTAGCACTGCCGGAGTGAACTGTGTTGTCTGCCCGCCGATATAAAATAGTAGTCGTAATACTAGCGAGTCGAAGAGACTCGGATGGTTAGGAGCAATGATGTTGCGACGCCCGTTCACCTTCTGTAGCTTTTCAAGACCACGGTAGTGGATCGAAACATTCGCACTCTGAAACCATTGCTTCAGAATCAACATTGAAGTATAGATCGTGCGAGCGCGCGGGTATTTATATTTAGTACCTTCGAGGGAGAGAGTAGTTGTTGATTGCGTTTTGGTGCTACGGTACGCATGTGTAATTGCTGCTGTGCTGGTGTCGAGCACAGTCCACTCCATTTAGCAAGTACTAATTTTAAAGTTCTTCGAGCTTGTCACAAGGTAATCGCCAACCATTGTCAGCATACACACGTTGGATGTTTCGCCATGTACAAACGGTCGTGCCAGCCATTTCTGCTACAACCGCGCGAAGATCAGCCGCGGAACTGCGTCCTCCGGCGACAAGCTGTCCGATCCGTGTATAGACCGCCACGAGTGGGGCTACCGTGCGGATCGCAAGCCCACGGAGGCGAGACGAACCACCCCCCAATGGCGGAACCGATGGACTCCAGTTACATTCGTAGCGCAAGAGAGCAGGTGCTTGCGCGCAGTCGTAGAAAGCGTGAAGCGCGCGGTTGCGGTAGAAGGCAAGCGGTTCCGCGTCCTTGATACTAATCGAAGTTGTAGTTATTGTAAGTAGATGAGCTAACGCTTTCACCGCAGAGTGTAATGGCTTGGAAATAAGTGGTAACTCGCGAGCGCGGATCTCGCTTTCGAGCCATTGAACATCGCGCTGTAACTCGTCGAGCGCGACTTCTACGATCCCCTGTGCTTGCGCGTCAAGTAGTAACGTAGCGATTACATCACATGTGAGAATGGGTATCTCACTATAGATAGCATTAGCCAAGCGCGCGCTGACCTCGTAATGCGACGGCGAGCAGTCACCGTCGAGACAAGTACCAAACGTTACATACACCGTTCCGATCCGGCGCGTGGTGACAGCACTGATCACGTTACTCGCGGCGAAGGTAGCACGGTGAATACCACTGTCATTCAACGCCGATTCGTAAGTTAATGATACAGGACAGAAGACGATTGGCTTCGCGATCAAGCTCTTGATGAGGCCGCGCCGCGGTGGTAACGGCTTCCCACCTTTCGACGTATCACCTTCGAGGTAGAAGAGTAGATACTGTGCGGTGTCGAGAATGGCGTCCATAAAACGCGCCACGCTTTTAATGTAGTCGGGGTCATTCTCGAACGTGGGGCGGATGAAGAACGCTCCGAGATACTTGAGGTACACGTTGAATTGCCCTACCACCTTCGCTTCTAATAAACGATTGGAGGTAGGAATGTAAGGCGTGCGACCTTTCTCCGAGAAGAGGATCATGGCTAGTACCAATGCGTCCAAGTTGCCACCCTGATGATTGGCTACAAAGGCCACTCGTCGCCCACGTAAGTGTTCGAGGCCGCGATACTTTACAACTAATCCAATCCGCTCGAAGAAGGCGCGGATGGCGAAGACCGCAGCGAGAATAGCTTCCTTCCGAACATCTTCGAAGACGATATCGCTACTCGCAGCCGCTTTGAGCGACGGGATCTCCATCTTCCGATAGGTTAAAAGTAATTGCGCAGGGGAGAGATCAAGGCGTTGCCAGCTACCCATAGTTTTAGAAGCGGGAGCTGTAGTGTTTAATGTGAAAAAAAAGCTCTAGTGTGCTAGTTTTCTGCTAAATGAGTCTTCACGCCGCACTCCTCTACATCCTCGCATCTGCGACGATCTTCTTCTGTTATCGGCGTTTACGGCGAGCTCACGCCGATCCACCCTTGGATATCTACACTATCTTGAAGCAAGCACCGCGTGCCGATTCCGATGATTTGGGCTACAAGCAACCACCGCTCATTGCGGAAAGTATCTGGGTCGCACTCGGGCAGGAATTGGCATGCGCAGCGGACGCGTGCCCGCCCTTCGCAGCAGCTCAAGACACTCTTGTCCTAACTCTGAAACTACCTCACACTGCTAAGTTGATACGACGCTATCCACTCTTGAAAGTGCGCGCAGCGGAGGTAATGCGCAACGTGTTGGAAGCCGTTCTACTGCGCTTTGGTGGAATCCGCGGCCATGCGCACTTTGATCATTGGACAGTGCTACTCGCTGCCGGCGCAAGTGGTTATCTCTACGGAGGAAACACCCAGAAACTATTAGCAGAAGCCACCGCTTTCGCCTCCGTCGCTTTTCACCGTGAGTTGAGTGACTTCCCTGACGAAGTGATACACGGCTGCCGTAACGTGATGGTGCGCGGAAGCCTCAGTGTGTGGCCAACTGCGAGACTCGCCTCGCGAGCTTTGTTGTATAGTGCGTATAGCGGAATGGTAGCCGCACTCGCGTATGGCTTGGAGACTAACGTTTCCGGTTCGGAGGTGCGGCAGTTGGCACGCGAGTCGGCCGCGCAGAGGTGGCGATGGCTTCAGAAACGCCGCCTCCGCCCTCCAACTGGATACTGGAGCTACGGCGTCACGTTATGCGCGGCGCGGGTAGTTTATGTGGCAGTGGATCCGCGCACGCAGAAGGAGGTGGAAGTTGAACGAGCCGGTGTGCGCGAGGAAGAGAGCCTTCTTTTCGACGAGGGGAGTATCATCAGCCCCGAAAAGGAAAAAGTATAGAGGTGAGAGTGTAGGGTTGAAAGTGTGACGGGAGGCGTCATTTTTCGGGGACAATTACTCTATCGCGATAGAGTAACAAACTTATATAAGCGGGTGTACGCGTTAGAAATGACCATCGTCTGCTTGAACATGATCGTGCGTAACGAGCGGGACGTGATCCTTCATTGCTTGGCCGCGGTTCGCCCTTTCATCACACATTGGTTGATTCATGACACCGGATCGACTGATGGTACTCAGAAGCTTATTAAGAAGTATCTTCGCGATCTTCCGGGGTCTTTGCGAGAGAGCAAGTGGGTAGACTTCTCTCACAATCGCAACCTCGCCCTCGAGGACGCGAAAGCCCTCGTCAAGGATCAAGGGTATCTCCTCTTCGTGGACGCCGATGAGGTGTGGCAGTACGCTCCCACAGTTAAGTTCCCCCCGCTCACAAAGGATGTCTACTACACGACGCTGCGACAACTCGGTTCGGCAAACGCGCATCGCATCGCCCTCGTTCGAGCAGCTCTCCCTTGGAAGTGGTTCGGTGTGCTTCACGAGGTAATTACTGCCGTCGGCCACCAAACCTCTGGTATACTACCCGACATTGTCAACGTCTGTAACCTTCACCAAGGTGCGCGCGCCAAGGACGCGTTTCCGAGATGGGGCGCTGCTCGCCAAAGCGCTCGTGTCAGACCCGACTAATGCACGGTATGCTTACTATGCTGGTGTTAGTTATTTAGCAGCTGGTGACCTCCCGAAAGCGGAAGAGTTCTTCTGTAAGCGCTTAGATCTGTCGATGGAGCCGATAGAAGAGACTTACCAAGCGATGTATTATCTGGCGGTGACACAGGAGAAGGCCGGTAGGCTCGGCGAGGCGCTACAACACTTCTTAACCGCCTACGAGCTGCGCCCGACGCGCGCGGAACCACTGAAGCACGTGGCGAGTATTCACCAACGCCAGCATCATCCGGCAATGGGGTTACTAGTTGCGCAGATGGGACTAGCACTGCCTTATCCGACGGCTGATAACAGTGTCGATTATACTATCTACGAACATCAGCTCTTGATCGAGGTGATGAATTGCTCTCTGTTGACTGGGAAGTGGCGGGTGGGATTGGATGCGTGTCAGCAACTGTTACAGTTGAAAGACTTGCCCGTTGAGTATCGAGCGGGGGTGGAGAAGAATCTGGCGATGGCGCGGGGTAAGATCGGTGGATTGTAGGTGGTGTGAAGGGGTTAGAGTAGGATGGTTGGCTCGGAGACGAAGAGCTGGATGAAGTTGCGAGCGGGGATGGGAGGAATGGGAAGGAGGTTGAAGCGCAGGGAGGAATGGATGATTTGTTGGTGGTGGCGCTGGCGCTGGCGCTAATGCCGTTTTATGTACGCGACGGTTGCGGATGACAGTAGAATACTTCTTAAAGTAAGAAGTATTCTACTGGTCATTGATCAACACTCCTTCTTTTACCACAGCATAAACTAGTCTTCCATCCCGCGCGAACAGTTTACTAACGGTCAACGCCTCTCGATAGGTATAAGGTGCTTTAAGAACCACAGTAAAAGCATCTTGAGTACCAGTAATAGTTAGATCTTCCTCTTCGCTGGCGAAAGTTTCCAATAAATTACGTAAGTGCTCCTTCCATACTCCTTGGGGTGTATTGTGCGGCAATCCTAACATCATTAAGATCGAATCCGCTACCGCGACTCCTTCATGATACTCTACCAGCATAAGCGAAATCGAAGGAGCGGTAGTTAGCTGATTCGTCGTAATATCAAAAATTGGAAGCATCATGTTTTGAACCATTGCTAGTCTCGCAACGCCATGTTGTGCAAGCACCCATGGGCGAATCTCGGGTACAAATAGCATTGAGTAGAGTTCGAACGAACCGATATCTCCCAGTACAGCCTGTGAAACATCTCGGGGAACCGTAATACCAGTAATGTCTCGAACTATTCTTACGGCGTTACTCGGAGCTAAACCAGAAGGGTCTGCTGCGTACCCATGAATGATGTTAACTACGTCTCGGTTAGGCATCGATTGACAATGTTCTTGGCACTGATCTAGTGTTTCGTCACTATTGTCATCTCTCTCACATTCCCCTGCGAAGTTACAACTATAGAACTGTGGAACCATTTAGTAGTGATTACTTTTTTTGCAATCACGAGTGTTGTGCCATTACCGTGAAGAAGGATTATAGGACGGTAACGATATAAGAGAACTTACTCTACGTTGTGGAGTAAAATTAAGTTCTGACGGGGTTTACCGCCACCACTTGCTTGTACACACCCGCCCACGGGATACGATACCCGTAGGTGGTGAGTTGTACTTCCTTGCCCACTGGAAGCGCTTGCCACTGTTCTGGTACCGCCCACTGCCAATACCAGAGACTGTGCGGGATAAGCAGTTGCTCGCCCTTAGTAGTACTCAGGGCGTAATGCGTTTGCCCTAAGCTGACGATCTGGTACTTGTTATCGATGGTATGGGTCTCTTCTCTGCGGGTGCCGTAAGCGTAGTTCGCATGAACGAGTAGTCCGGCACCGATCAGACCTACTCTGTTTTTCATCTCGCTCAAAGGAATTGTGTAGGCGCGGTTCGTGGTTGCGAAGCTGAAGGCGGAGAGTAGTTTCCAGAGTAGAGACATTCTTAGTAAGCTGTGGGAATGGGGGATGGGAATCAATAGGATTGGTGCTTTCTGTTTGATGAGGGGAGTGTCAACAGGAAGAAAAGGAGGCGGCGGGGAAGGTGACAGTGTAGGGTTGGGAATGCGATGGGTAGGTGGATTTTTGGCGGGAAAAGGAGTAGAGGACGAGTACGGATAGCGAGAGTGAAAGATTACTCTACAATAGTAGAGTAAGGCGTAGCGATGGGTAGAAACGTAGGGTGAAATTGATTTCCTTTTTCGGTACTCGATGCGGGAGTAAGAATGTCGAACGTGCCTGTGAAAGCTGCTTCTGCGGAACCTAGGGTTAGACTAGTTATCAAGGCTGCTCCGGCGGAACCCGACACCTCCGAACACTTGGATAAGAAGTGGTGCTCCCGTTGTACTGAGAAGAAGTCTGTCATCGAATTCACCAAGCTCTCATCTTCCGAGGACGGGTTAGATCACTATTGTCGACCTTGTAAAGCGATAAAGAGGAAGATTGCTAGCGAGGCAGTTAAGGCTCGTGCCGCAGCAGCTCCCGCTAAAACTGTTACTATAACTTCCAAAGAGTGTAGCCATTGCCACGAGATAAAATCGGTGGAGAACTTTGGAAAGTTCGGCCAGTCCAGAGACGGTCTCCAGTATGCTTGTCGCCCTTGTGTGAAGGAAATGAGAAGGGAGCATATTCAGCAACGGAAGGCTCGTGTAGCCGCCTCTCTAGCGACAGCTGCGCCGGTAGTATCGAAGCAATGTCGTATCTGTAAGGAAACGAAGGTTGGAACAGAGTTCTGTAAGGATTGTACATCGAAAGATGGTCTAGCGAGCGGGTGTAAGAGTTGTATCAACGCTATTCAAAGAGATGATCGGGAGAAGAATGCTGAGTTACGCAAATCTCGTCGAGCTGCGGCGTTGATCAGAACAGAAGCTGAGTGGCAGGTCATATGGAGAAAGGCTTTTGGTGACAAGCTCGAAACAGCAGTTCGTAAGTGCTGGGATTGTAAAGAAGAGAAGCTCTTGGGTTGCTTTAGTCGCGATTACAACGAGACTACTGGTATCGGTCGACACTGTAAGGACTGTGAAAGTACCGATAAGAAATCGAGAAAGATACGCCTTCGAGAGCGCTCAGATGAGGAGATCAAGCGCGATCAAGCTAGACTGTTACCGGATCAGAAGAAGCGGTGCGGTCACTGTAAGGAAACCTTACCTCTTGACCAATTCTACTCTCATCGAACCACTCCCACTGGTCTGTACAGAGACTGTGCTACCTGTCTGAAAGAGCATGTCGCTCGTTGGCGCGTCAAGTTAGCTGCCGTCAAGACTGAAGCCAAGAAGGGTAAATGTTGCGAGGTGTGTAAACGCAAGGATCCTCTAATCCTTGAATTCGCTCATCTTGATCGTAGTACGAAACTTCGCGACAAGCGCGGAGTTACGGTCGGACCTGGTGAGATCAAAGCGATCTCAACCTTGATCGCCGAACTACCAAAGACGCGTATTCTCTGCGCGGTGTGTCATGCGCTGGAAACCTCTCGCGAGAACGAAGCTAAGGCGAGTACTAATACCAACGCAGTTCATAAGAGAGCTGTTCGGGCTAAGTTTAAAGCTGAAACTTGTCAGAAAGAGAAGCTGCGACGCGGCAAGTGCGTGGATTGTAAGCGTAAGGTTACACCTGAACTGTTCTGCGCTTTTGAGTTCGACCACCTGCCAGAGTATGAGAAAATTACCGAGGTTGGTAAGATGACTAACTCGCTCGGACAATACACTCACGAGGAAGTAGAAACCGAGATGCGTAAGTGCGATCTGAGATGTCGCAACTGTCATCGTATTAAGACCGTGGAGCGGAGAATGGCGCTGAAGACCGCAAAGGCCGAAGCTGTTGGTTCTAATCAGACCATAATAGCAGATGACGTCCAAGGAGATCTGTGGTCTGAGGTCGACGACGTTGGCTACTCTGAGTCAGGAAATGAAGATTGCTCTGATGTAGGAGAAGACGAAGATTGCTCTGATGTAGGAGAAGACGAAGATTGCTCTGATGTAGGAGAAGATGAAGATTGCTCTGATGTAGGAGAAGATGAAGAAGGAACTGAGGCTGCTTCGGGGTCAGATTCTGAAGAGACCATTTAACTTTACCTCAGTGTAAAGTTACGTTTATGCCCACTGCGTTTCCCCATGCTTCTTATACCACTCAATTACGGAGCTTATTGCCGCCTCAAAGTCTATCTCTTCGCTCCAACCTAGTGTACGTAGAGCAGTGCAATCCACCGAATACCTACGGTCGTTAAATAATCTATCCTCAACTCTCTCTGTGATCTCGTCAAGAGTTTTATGAGGTGCAATGCGCTGACGGAGCAGTTCAGCAATTTCCAGTACGGTGTACTCGTTTTCAGTACCGATATTGTAGATGCGACTCAGTTCACCCTGAAACAAGATCGTTTCGAAAGCGCGCGCCACATCGGTTGCGTGAAGGAAGCTGCGACGCGTTTGCCCGTCACCGTGAATGGTACACTTCTCGCCTCGCAATAGGTGCATAATGAACTTGGGAATTAGCTTTTCTGGGTACTGCCTCTCACCCCACACATTATTGCTACGTGTGATGATAGTTGGAATCTTGTGCGAGATCATATACGACCTTACGATGGCTTCTGAAGCGCATTTCGTCGCAGCATATGGATTTGTAGGGAGGAGAAGGGACTGCTCCGTACAAGTCCCTGTTTCTACAGTACCGTATACTTCATCGGAACTGACATGCACAAAGCGCTTAACCTTACCATACTGCCTTACAGCTTCTACAAGCACGTGCGTTCCCAGTACGTTATCCCTAGTGTAGTCGATGGATGAACTGAACGAGTTACATACGTGGGATTGCGCTGCGAAGTGCATCACCGTATCGATAGCGAAGCTCTTCAGCACATAGGCCATCAGATCTTCAGAACCGACATCTCCCTTGACAAAGTGGTAGTTTGGCGCATCAGCCACCTCCACGTTCTTCATCGACGAACAGTACGTTAGTTTATCCACGTTCACGAAGGTGATATCGGGGTACTTTACGACAAGATAGTTCAGTAGGTTAGAGGCGATGAAGCCGGCTCCGCCCGAGATCAGCACCGATGTGGGTTTGTACGACGTGGTCATTTTAGTAGCGCGGACAATTCTCTTAAGAAAGAAAACACGCTTGTAGCTGAGTTAAAGCAGCAGCAGCACAGTGCTGCTGCTTTAACTGTATTAGTTTCATGAATAGAAGCGTTGGCTCATAGCTTCTATTCTACCGATACCAGAATAAGCTTACGTAAATTGATACTGGATGTGAATACCAAGAAACTTCTCTCAGGAGAAGTTTCCACCCTCTCCCAAATAGGCACCTCCTCGCTCTCCCAAGTCACCCTCAACACCGCCACCTTTTACGCTCCAACTTCGACCCTTAAGACGGCAGTTATTGAGAAGAGCGAGGAGTAAAAGTCTGGCGAAGGACGGAGCTTCCTGTTCATACACTCGCAGTGTTAACGCTTGAGGAAAGAAAATACCCCATAATCTTTTACCTCACAACATCTACAATACATACCCCCACCATTCTCAACTCTGATATCTATCAGAGTTAAACGAAACCAACTCCTCTTCGCCCGCGAAGATAGCATAGACGCAACTATTCTTCTCCATCGAAAAAAAATCCACATATTTCCATCCCCGCTCCCCAATGGACACCTTCCGCCGTCTCAGTATAATCGAGAAGCAAAAACTACTAGCAGCCGGCTTCTCTTCGACGTTCCTCGTCGCGAACGAAAACCTATACGCGTGCGGTCGTAACGATACCGGCGAACTCGGCCTCGGAGATCTCGTAGATCGAGCAGAGTTGACTCGTGTGTCACTAAATGGAGTTGAAGGGGCTATTGTAGATGTAACCGCTAGTATGGTATCGGCGTTTGTCGTTCGACAACGAGCGCTATATGCTTGCGGGTATAACGAAGAAGGACAGCTCGGACTTGGAGATCGCGAGCCTCGTCAAGAGTTTACTAGAGTGCCATTCGACATGGAGATAAGAGCTGTGTATACCGGTATGCGGTATACCTTCGTTGTAACAGAGAGTGGAATGTTATATGCTTGCGGGGATAACTATGAAAACCAACTTGGCCTCGGAGATAAACAGAATAGGTTAGTACTCACCCACGTGCCTACTCCCGAAGATGTAAAGACCGTCGCCGCTGGAGAAGACTTCACAATCGTTCTCGCGGAAAGTGGAGTAGCTTATACTTGCGGTAGTAATTATTACGGGCAACTCGGCCTTGGCGATAAACAAGATCGATCTACTCTGACGCGCGTGCCGCTGGACGAAGCGGTGGAAGCTATCGCTGCCATTTACAATTCAGCATTTTTTGTTACGAGTAGCGGAGCATTATACGCTTGCGGATACAACTATGAAGAACAGCTCGGTCTTGATGACGAGGATAGCTTCGAAACCCTGACACTAGTGCCAATTCCCGAACCAGTAGTGAAGGTATTTGCGCGCTATGAATCTGTGTTTGCCGTGACGGCTAAAGGGGAATTGTATGCGTGCGGTAATAACATTTATGGCCAACTCGGTCTCGGACGCGACGGCGAGGTTGAAGTAATGTTTGCCAAAGTACCAATAGTAAAGGATGTTCAGATTGTAGCATGCGGAAAATCACATACTGCCATTCTGGACAGTGAAGGGCGGTTGTATACGTGCGGCGAGAGCGAATACGGACAGCTCGGCTTCGAAGATCGCCAAATGCAATCGAACTTATTCGTGGAGGTGCCTACGTCTGATTAAGAAGTTACTTTCCTCTTCAGAAAGTAAGATGGGTGCTGCTTTCTCATCACTGCGTGAAGTGGCTCTAAGCATTACCCCGTTTCGCCTCAACAACGATGCGTGGGAAGGCTGGCAACTCGATGAAATCGACAGCGAAAAGACTACTGTCATCGCAAACTACCCCATCGCAACACCTGCTATCATCTTGAGTCGCACAGGGAAGCTCGTATGCGTTGTTATTGACGGGCGAGAGGTAACAATGTCAGATACAGCCTTCGCAAGTGGGTGGCGTTTGTACAGCCCTCGCAAGATTTGATTCTTTTTCTCGAACCTCAGCTGATCACCTATCAGATGATGCGTCTCCTTTCGCTCTGCGTTGTTCTCTGTGGTAGTTTGCTAGTTACGGGTGGAGCGGCCGCTTCCACCAATCCGAAGATGTTGTGGTCGCAGGCGCGTGAGGCGTTGGCTGGCGCGCAAATGGCATTTGCGCGCGAGGTGCAAATGCGTGAACCCGCGGTTACGCATGTGGCACGAGTACAACCTATCTGGGCAGTGAATACTACGACCGTAAAGGCTGGCGTGTGGGATGCGTGTATTGAGATCGGAGGTACCAAGCCGTGTTACTTCGAGTTGGTACAGCTTCACCAAGGTTACCAGTGGCAGGGTGAGCAGATCTGGGCAACGGTGGTACCTGGCACCTATCGCTTTCGCCTGACCACGGGCAACAACGACGTCTTCCTCACACACTGGACTTGTCCTTACGCGCGTCTCGACTTCGAGGTCGCACGCGCGCGAGAGCTACCGTCGCCTGCTGAGAAGTGTCCGCTTGAACATCCTTGGTTCGCAGTAGGTTTGATGATTGGCGCGTTACTTATGGTGTGTCACGGTGGGAAGCTGTTGTTTCGACAGCCGGTGGTAGTTGTGCGTAGACCGGAGCGGATGGATAGCAGCAGTGATGACAGTAGTGCGAGTAGCGAGGCGAAGACGGAGGTAAGTGACAGTAGCAGTTGCGTGCGCGAGTTTAAGCACGTCGACGTTAACGAGCCTTTTGGTTTGGAGTTTCAGGCCGAGGACGTTACTGACGAGATGCTGAGGGAGACGATGGGGTCGCCTGAGCAGTAAGTGAAGTTTTCCACTACGTAGTGGAAATAAACTATGAAAACTAGATACGTATCTAGTTTGCCAATCGCACCTGATCAATCTGGCTCCCCTTCCGGCTTCTTCGCACGAGAGACGGCAACCGCAACCGCTTCCACAAAAGACGCATCTTTCCGGTTCAGATCACGCTCGAGCTTCTCCTTGGTTCTCTTTAGCTTGACATAATCATCCATTATTTCGAGGTAGAGATTGTAATAGCGACTCTGAAGTTTCTCGCTGGTCTCAAGAGCTATCTTATGACCCAACTCTCTTTCTTGTAAAACGTTAACTAACCCCTCCGCCGACATTTGCCGGAATGTATCCATTTGCTTGAGAGAGAATACTGGAGAAGGTGGACTTGGAGAAGAATAACTCATTCCTTGAGAAGAAGAAGGTATTTCTTCGGGGAATCAAATATCAATAACTCTGTACAGAACGTGTACAGAACGTGTACAGAACGTGTACAGAACGTGTACAGAACGTGTACAGAACGTGTACAGAACGATTATCACATTTCAACAACCATCTTCTGTACAAATATTCTCAGTACATCTTTACAACTACGATTATATTCTCAGTACATAATGTACTGAGATAGTTCCTTATTCTAGGGTAATAACTACGTCGACCGTGTGCTTATACGACAGGTTGAATGTACTCAAGTACATTGTTAAGCACTTAGGGGTGTAAAATTGATAACCGCTACAAAGTATTGTTGTCATATCACAACAATGTTTACATGCGAAGCTTGTAATAGTAGTTTTAAGGGTAAGAACGCAGAACATATCCATCCTATATCGTGTTCAAAATGGACAGCTTTTCACGATAATACACCGCATCCGGCTATAGCCGTACTAGCTCAATGCTCTGTAGGTGAAGAATGTCCTTACTGTAAATGTTCATTACCGAAAGATCGTAGCGCGATGATTATACATATTGTTAAGAGAACTTGTGATAAGCTTGATAATGTAAGAGGTCGTAGAGTAGTCACTGCTCCTGTAGTCACTGCTCCTGTAGTCACTGCTCCTGTAGTCACTGCTCCTGTAGTCACTGCTCCTGTAGTCACTGCTCCTGTAGTCACTGCTCCTGTAGTCACTGCTCCTGTAGTCGAAGGAATAACGGTTCTACCCACAGAGGAAGCACGATTAAAACTTCAGTTAGACATATATCGGAGACAGATCGACACTCTTCTCAGCCAGAAGTTCAGCTACGAAGAAGAAATCGAAGGGTTGAAAAGAGTAACTTATTCCGCACAGACTAGAACCAATAGATTACTCAAGGAACTCAGAGAACTCAAGAGTCTAAAGAACAACGTAGCCCCGATAGTGAGTGAAAGGTTTCTCTTGGAATATACTACCAGCTATGAGAAGAAATGGGGAGATGGTATCAAGATGGCCGAAGTAATCGCTATGTCCAAGCCAACCATTATCACGGAGAAGTTAGACAGAATGGGTATTAAAAGCTGCGAGAGTAACTTCTTCGGAGATGTTAGCGAGAGTTCCGATGAGTCCGAAGAGGAGATATCAGAGGCTGTAATGGCAAAAGGACTAGTTCGCGGCGCTCTTATGACTGAAAAAGATCGCCTTGAAGTAATTAGACGCTACGATCTACCTTCGAACGCCGTCTTCAATACAGTTGATGAAGCGTTGTTGTTACTCGATGTAACCTAGATTCTCATTGGTATAATGAGAATAAGTAATCCTAAACTATGGACAATTATCACCGTAGAATACAACCTCCGTAAAGATTAAAACTAGATCTATCTAGTTTCTCTACCTCACCTCCAACCCCACCTTGCGTCGATACAACCAGATCCGTTCCTGTCGCTGCTCCGTGAAAGAGCTCTCCTGTAGCTTCACGATCTTCAACAGTAGAACTTCTTTCTCCTTCAGACCATCAACAATATTCCGTAGGCGCTCGATTTCGGCGAACGCTTCAAGGCAGCGCGGTTTCGTACACAGCACCGCTGCCATTTTCTTACCTTATACCAGTTTAAATTAGTCGCGTTAAACCACTCCTTCCGTCTCCAAATGCTCGGCCTCCTCAGCCTCACCGGCAGCCCCGCCACTATCAAACTCGTCACTACCCGTCTTCAAGCCAGCGGCCTCCTTGCAGCGACGCAAACCCTCTACTACTCTCGTACCGCCGTACCGCATCCCAACAGCACTCGCCTCCCCGAAGACAAAGACCTCTACCTCCGCGCAAAACAAGCCCCTTCGAACACCTTAGTATGGGCGTTGAACACAACCCACTACAACACCAGTACCCCCGCCGGCCAAGACTGGCTCGAATACCAGCTCTTCTTCTTGATCGATAAGTGGCGACAAGCACTATCAAGATTAAACGAAGGTTATGAAAGCTATGGCGTCAACCTTCATAGTGCGCCCGAACTCCACTTCGAAGGGCATTGCTTCTGGTTGACGAGCGCCGCGATGAACGCACCCACGCTCACACGCCCGTTCTGTGCTTTTCAGAGCTTCTGCAATCATCACCGGCAACGCTTTCCTGCTACCGAGTATAAGGATGCGAACTTTGAACAGAGCGCACCGTTCTCTTCGCGGCGCCTCGTCGAACGGTTAGCCCGCTACGCACCAGAAGCGCCAACATTCGCGACGCTCTGCGCCTTGCTGGTGTACGCCAAAGACTACTTCGACGCGTCACCATCGCGCAACGCTGAACGCCCGCGTATCCTTACTGACCTTACTGACCCCGCGCTACTGGCGACACTGGCTTGCAGTATCGGTCGCTTGGATGTGATCATGCCGCGCGCGAAGGCTACATCGTTGCTTGCCAAAGCTTCAGAATATAACCTTCTCTCTTCTTGTAATGTAAGTTGTGAAGCTGAACTCGATCCCGTCGATCTACTCTTCACAACAGCCGCCGCGGTAGAACACTGGTTACCGCTACTAGCAACGAACGGTATTATCATCGTTTCCGGTAGACATACGGGAAAGAAAGCGTCTCTGGTGACACAGGTCAGTGGCGACTACACGCTTCTCGCTCGTAACGAAGCTGCCTTCCGCATTGCGTGAGTACGCTATTTCATCTAGGTAGATGAAAAGAAGAGAAGAGAACGTCGCTTACATGAAGTGGCGTTGTCCGCGCGAGTCCAGCACCTCGCGTTCGTAGCGCGGGTGCTTGTGAAGACATGCATTGTGTTGCTCGCGATCGAGGTTACTGCCATCTTGGTACTGACACGCACCCCCGTCCGGACACGGTATCGGCGCTTCAGTATGATGAAGGTACTGGCACTCGAAGTTGCGGCACGTGCGATCGTGACGGCACACGCGACCCATGCGGCGCGGATGGTTCAGCGCGCAATGACCGTTACCGATGGCGTGATCGTAGCAGTTACCAGCTTGCGGACACGGTTCAGCGCGATTAACCGGATGGGCGAAGATGCAATGGTCGTTGAGACAGTTCACGCCGAAGCGACACGGCTTCGGACGGTTCGTGGAGTGAAGCAGTCGACAGCTGTAGTCGCTGCATTGTTGATTGCCAAGACACGCAGCTGGCCGATCGATGCGATGCTTGAACTTACAGTCCGCGTTCGGACACATACGCAGTGCTTCCTTCGACAGCGACCATTCACGAGTCTCGTTGTTGTAACGATGGTCTTCGAAGCGACAGTAACGGACGCGGGTCTCTGCCGCGACCACGGCCGGCGCCGTCTTTGCGGCAACTACCGCCGCACTTGCCGCCGACCGTGCCAAGGACTCTCGCTTCCACGCCGGCATGTTCTCAGTTGTGATTGAAGTCATTGTAGTCGAAGGGATCAAACGCTTGATGCTAGTAGTTTCAGCCCTGAAAAAAGAAGTTTTTTCAAATGCGTACCATCAAACTGCGACACCCGTAATGGCGCTGTGCCTGCCATTCGGGGTTACTCTGATGCAGGGCGCGTTCCACAAATACTAAGCTTGTCGC
>Ga0326733_1000176_pt1 | contig 20926 bp, 19 predicted proteins | sample 14_GP2_308_FD_207946 | JGI IMG/M metagenome (GOLD analysis project Ga0326733, IMG submission 207946) | Glacier ice microbial communities from Ngari, Tibet, China - 14_GP2_30.8 | ecosystem: Environmental > Aquatic > Freshwater > Ice > Glacier | place: China: Ngari, Tibet | collected 2018-07-17 | reverse complement strand
AACTGAATGTTTAAGCCATATCGGATTTTCGTATAAATTTGTTGATAGCTCTATCTTGAAGTAAAACTCTTTCGATCACGGAAACAGGTAATCCTGCTCTCATCAACATACATTTTGCAGCCTCAACTCCTTTTCGATCACTCATGATTAAACCTTTTTTTACAACACTTGAAAATAACACATTACTTCTTTCTTGCATGATTTCACTCTATTCAAAAAAATACATAACATGATAAAAGGGGTTAATGTTAATTAAATAATTATCAACAATATAGATCCTAACAAATTAGGCATCTGTTGGTTGCCGCACATAAAAAGTGGAAATAAAAAAAGTTTGTGAATATCTATATGGCTTATATCTTATCGCACCTCAAATACTCTCTACCTTTGTTAACAATTATTTTGCCCATTTCGATGTATAAACAACCACATGGGCAATAAAAAACCAGCCGGAGCTGGTTAATTAATTACTTTCTGCATTAAATACTTTAGATCTAGACTGATCTGCGACTAAATCCAGCAAATCCAATCAAAGCAGAACCAAATAACCATGCTGCAGCTGGAGCTGGTACAGCGCTTACTTCATTAATACCAACTACATAGTCATCAAAGTCAGCGTCTTCTGAACCACCATCATTAAAACCCACTAAAAATGCAAATGGATTACCTTCTGCATCTTTAATAAAATCAACATTTTCAATAAATGCAATATTTACTTCTGGGCTAATAGTGTTAGTAGCGGTTAATCCACCATTACCTGTAAATCCAAAATTAACGACGCCTGCTGTTGCATTCAGCAAGAAGCTATCATTGATCGTTGCTGTGTTAGTAACTGAACCCGCTGCTATTAAACCATTTAGAAGTAATGAATTGATATTGCCTGCTTCTTTACCTAAAAATGTAAATTTAAGTGTTGTGTTTTGTGTAGTTGAGAGTTGGCCGAATGTGCCAGTTGTCGTATTGATCACATTGTTTGTACCATTAAACATGGTTGTACCAAAAGTGTTCAATTGCAAGCTACCCAATGTTATTGCTTGCGCCGATGTTGTGATTGCCATAAAACCTAATGCCAGTAAGATCTTGTTCATAGTCATTTCCTTTGATAAAATAAAAATTAATTTGATAAGAATTTTTGACATTGTTAATGGTAATAAATGTTTCAACCGTGTGTTAGCGTACATAAATGTTTGCATTAGCCCGAATGGGCTATTGGAAAATGCAATCAACTAGCAAATATGAAGACGAAAAAAAACCTACTCATTTCTGAATAGGTTGTTTGTTAGGTGAATCTATTACTTGTTCATTACGTACATTGTTACTTCAAAGCCAAAACGCATTTCTGTAGCTGCTGGTGTTGTCCACATGATAAGTCCTTTTAAGTTTTGCGATTCACAATTATTCGCTTGATGTGTTTCATTGCGCGCGCCATCTTAAAATCAACCCTATGTCCTTCACTCAATAAACACTAGTGATTTTACGTAAACATATACTCATTTATACAGTGAAAATTGGCTAACGAATCGACACAGGTAAGAACGCGGGTAAGAACTACAGATATAAAAAAACCGCAAAGCCAATAGGCATGCGGTTCTCTTACTATATGTTGGCGGAGTGGACGGGACTCGAACCCGCGACCCCCGGCGTGACAGGCCGGTATTCTAACCAACTGAACTACCACTCCAGTTTTTTAGTACTACATAATATTTTAAAACTAAATTTTAAAATATAGTTTTTGTATTCCCTCAAAATTAAAGAGTGCTAAGCATCTAGCACTCTTAATTAATATTGAGGCAATATCTGTTAGTTGTTGGTGGGTGCTAACGGGGTCGAACCGCTGACATTCGCCTTGTAAGGGCGACGCTCTACCAACTGAGCTAAGCACCCTGTGCCCATTTTACAACTTCTCTATTTTAGCACAGTTAAGAATCTACTTCACTAAAACCACATAACTAACTGAAATAATTAACTAACTGTGTTTCAGTAATTAACTGCTCAATCACTAAAGAACACTAGTTTACAGCATCTTTAAGCGCTTTACCAGCCCTAAACTTAGGAGAATTTGCAGCTTTTATACTTATTGTTGCTCCTGTGCGAGGATTACGGCCATTTCTAGCCTCGCGCTTGCCTACGTAAAATGAACCAAAACCAATTAAAGTTACTAAATCACCTTTTTTAAGTGCTTTAGTGATAGCAGCGGTTGTTGCGTCTAAAGCGCGACCAGCAGCTGCCTTTGAAATGCCAGCTGATTTTGCAATATCATCAATCAATTCTGATTTGTTCACGAGTAATCCCCTCAAATATTGTTAAGTAAATAACAGGCGTATCCTGTTATGACTTTATAACAAGCTACAAAAGCCTGTGTCAAGGCTTTGCGGGCAATTTCGCACTTTAAATAGTAAATTAATGCAAATAAATATTATTAATACTTAAATTCAGTGTGTAACTGGCACATTGGCGTCAGGCGTGACCTCAGCTGCAACGGCTGCAATCTCAACTGTTTTTTCAGCCAAGGGCTTTGGGGCGCTTTCTAAAGCCAATTCTAAAACCTGATCTATCCATTTAACTGGATGAATCTGCAACTGACTTTTAATATTATCTGGAATATCGACTAGGTCTTTTACGTTTGATTCTGGAATAAGAACTGTTTTAATGCCGCCGCGATGCGCTGCCAATAGCTTCTCTTTAAGACCGCCAATAGCTAACACTTCACCGCGCAAGGTAATTTCGCCCGTCATTGCTACATCAGCACGCGCTGGAATACCCGTTAATACAGAAACCAATGCCGTGGTAAGCCCAATACCGGCACTTGGGCCATCTTTAGGTGTTGCGCCTTCTGGTAAATGGATATGAATATCTTTTTTCTCATAGAAATCTTCAGCAATGCCTAAATGCGCGGCACGACTGCGAACCACGCTCATCGCCGCTTGCACAGATTCTTGCATCACATCACCCAATTTACCTGTGGTGATTGTTTTACCTTTACCCGGCAAAAGCACCGCTTCTATCGTTAACAACTCGCCACCAACAGATGTCCAAGCCAAGCCTGTTACTTGCCCTACTTGGTTTTCTTTGGCTGCAATGCCATAGTCGTAGCGATATACACCTAAATATTTATCTAAATTTTTAGAACTAATGCTGATTTTTTTAGCTACAGCAATTGTTTCTATTTTAGTATCGGCATCCGTAACGCGACGTGATTTTTTAGCATTTGTTTGGTTGAGCAATAACTCTTTCACTACCTTGCGGCAGATCTTAGCAATTTCTTGCTCTAAACGGCGCACACCCGCTTCACGCGTGTAATAACGCACAATATCGCGAATAACGGATTCTGAAATATTGATTTCAGTCGGTTTAAGGCCATGCGTTTTAAGCTCTTTGGGCAATAAATATTTCATGGCAATATTAATTTTTTCGTCTTCGGTGTAACCGGCCAAACGAATGATTTCCATGCGATCTAACAATGGCGCCGGAATATTCATGGTATTAGCCGTTGCCACAAACATCACATCGGATAAATCATATTCCACTTCAATGTAGTGATCAGCAAACGTATGGTTTTGCTCAGGGTCCAGCACCTCAAGTAAAGCTGAAGAAGGATCACCACGCATATCTTGGCCCATTTTATCCACTTCATCTAGTAAGAATAATGGATTTTTAACGCCAACTTTAGTCATGCTTTGCATCACTTTACCTGGCATTGAGCCAATGTAAGTGCGTCTGTGACCGCGAATTTCCGCTTCATCGCGCACGCCACCTAATGCCATGCGGATAAATTTACGATTAATGGCTTTAGCAATACTTTGACCAAGCGAAGTTTTACCAACACCAGGCGGGCCAACTAAACATAATATTGGCGCTTTTAACTTACCAACACGTTGTTGCACCGCTAAATACTCAACAATACGTTCTTTTACTTTTTCAAGACCGTAGTGATCGGCATCTAAAATATCCATCGCCGTTTGCAAATCTTTACTGATCTTAGTTTTCTTTTTCCAAGGCAAATTAACCAAGGTATCAATATAGTTGCGCACAACCGATGCTTCAGCCGACATTGGCGACATCATTTTCAGTTTTTTTAGCTCAGCATTGACTTTTGCGTGCGCTTCTTTAGACATGCCAGATTCTTTTATACGCTTTTCTAAGTCGTCTAATTCGGCATTTTCGTCTTGCTCACCCAACTCTTTTTGGATGGCTTTTACTTGCTCATTTAAATAATACTCGCGCTGACTTTTTTCCATTTGGCGTTTAACACGGCCACGGATGCGCTTTTCAACCTGCAGGATATCAATTTCAGATTCCATTAAATGCAACAAATGCTCTAAACGCTCTGTTACGCTGAGCATTTCCAGAATCTTTTGTTTTTCTTCAAGCTTCAGCGTCAGATGCGCAGAAATGGTATCAGCCAAACGCCCTGCTTCACTGATTGTGGCCAGTGAAGTTAAAATTTCTGGTGGAATTTTTTTGTTTAATTTAACGTATTGATCAAACTGCGTAAACACAGTGCGCATTAGCGCTTCTGTTTCGCTATCGTTTTCAACTGGGTCTGCAATTTTTTCAGCTTTGGCTAAAAAACATTCTTCCGTTTCAATAAACTCTGAAACGCGCACGCGATGTAAGCCTTCTACCAACACTTTTACCGTGCCATCTGGAAGTTTTAGCATTTGCAACACGGTCGCTAGCGTGCCAATTTCATATAAGTCTTCAGCATCTGGCTCATCTTTATTGGCTGATTTTTGCGCCACCAATAAAATCTGTTTATTGGTATCTGATGCGATTTCTAACGCTTTAACCGATTTTGCACGCCCAACAAAAAGTGGAATTACTAAATGTGGATAAACCACCACGTCGCGCAAAGGCAATAAGGGCATCAAGCCATCTGGCTCATTGCCTTTAGGTTTGATTGCGTCAGGTAAATCATCTGAAAAAGTTTGTTCTGTCATAAAATACTTTCAAGGTCGCATAGACACATAGTTAAGCAGGCAAGCTGCCTATGCTATTAGGTTGGGAACATACTTTGATAGTTCAAGGGTGATAATGAAATAAATCGTTTATATTCAATTAATATGGGTGTATTAATGACTATAAACGACTTATATTTATTTGCAACAGCCCTGTGGAGGGCACAGGGTAATTAACATTAGCGGAAAATCAAATCGTTAGCTGGCCGATTCCACTTTTTTTGGTGTGTCTTGAAAAATCATCAATGGCTGTGATTCGCCTTTAATGGTACCTTCATCAATCACCACTTTACTTAAGTTTTCAATTGATGGCAGGTCATACATCACTTCAAGCAATGAATGCTCTAAAATTGAACGTAAGCCGCGCGCACCTGTTTTGCGTTCCAGGGCTTTTTTGGCGATTAATAGCAAGGCTGACTCTCTAAACTCTAGATCTACGCCTTCCATTTTAAATAGCTTCATGTATTGCTTGGTTAATGCATTTTTTGGCTCAACCAAAATAGTCATTAAAGCCGCTTCATCTAATGATTCAAGCGTTGCAACCACTGGCAAGCGGCCGATAAACTCAGGAATCAAGCCAAATTTAATTAAGTCTTCTGGCTCAACATCGCGCAATACAGCACCTACTTCGCGTATATCGTCTTTGCTTTTTACTTCTGCGCCAAAACCAATGCCGCCTTTTTCAGAGCGTCTGCGAATCACTTTATCTAAGCCATCAAACGCGCCACCGCAAATAAACAAAATATTGGTGGTATCTAATTGCACAAACTCTTGGTTTGGATGTTTACGGCCACCTTGTGGCGGCACAGAAGCAATCGTACCTTCGATTAGTTTAAGCAAAGCTTGTTGCACACCCTCGCCTGATACATCGCGGGTGATTGATGGATTGTCTGATTTACGTGAAATCTTATCCACTTCATCGATATAAACGATGCCGCGTTGGGCTTTTTCAACGTCGTAATCACATTTTTGCAATAATTTTTGCATAATGTTTTCAACGTCTTCACCGACATAACCAGCCTCGGTTAACGTAGTTGCATCGGCCATCACAAATGGCACATCTAACATGCGCGCCAATGTTTGAGCTAACAATGTTTTACCTGAACCAGTCGGGCCAATCAGTAAAATATTACTTTTCTGAATTTCAACATCGTCTTGGCTGACGTTTTTAGAGCTGGTATTTTGTGAAATATGGTTGTGACCAAGGCGTTTGTAATGGTTATAAACCGCTACAGAAAGATTCTTTTTAGCCTGCGTTTGACCAATCACGTATTGATCTAAAATCGCGCAAATTTCTTGCGGCGTAGGCAACGATTTATCCGTCGATTTAATATCGCTTAAACTTTGCACTTCCTCTTTGATGATGTCGTTGCATAAATCAACGCATTCATCACAGATAAACACAGACGGACCTGCAATCAGCTTTTTAACTTCGTGCTGGCTTTTGCCGCAAAAAGAGCAATACAGTAATTTTTCACCTTCGGCTTTAATCGCCATTCAACATCCCTAACCCAACTAACTTGTTACTTTAAAAATAATTTCTAGTTACTACTTTTTTAACACTTTAGACCGCAAACAACTTAAACAGCTGGTGTACGCGTTTCAATCACTTTATCAATCATGCCATATTCAACCGATTGTTCTGCGCTCATAAAGTTATCACGCTCAGTATCGCGGTCAATTTCTTTAGCCGTTTTACCTGTGTGATGCGCTAATATCGCGTTTAACTTGCCACGCAAATATAAAATTTCTTTAGCATGAATTTCAATATCCGTTGATTGGCCTGAAAAACCGCCTGATGGCTGATGAATCATTATGCGTGAATTGGGCAAACTAAAACGTTTACCTTTTGCGCCAGCCGCTAACAAAAATGCACCCATACTAGCCGCTTGACCAATACATAGCGTGCTTACATCTGGTTTAATAAACTGCATAGTGTCATAAATTGACATACCAGCCGTTACCGAACCGCCAGGTGAATTAATGTATAAAGAAATGTCTTTATCAGGATTTTCCGCTTCAAGGAAAAGCAATTGAGCCACCACTAAATTGGCTGTCATGTCATTAACAGGACCGACCAAAAAAATGACGCGTTCTTTTAATAAGCGTGAATAAATATCATACGAACGCTCACCACGGCCGCTTTGCTCAACCACCATTGGGATTAAACCCAAACCTTGCGGTTCCAGGTTTTTACCTGCATTCATGTTGTTACTTGTATTCACATTAAAATCACTTATATTATTGAACATGCTGTTTGCTAATCCTAATTTATACGGTATTGCTATTACGACCTATTGACCAGCCATTAATTCATCAAACTTGATTTTTTTGGCGGTTACTTTTGCTTTATCTAGTACCCAATTTACAGCGTTTTCTTCGGTAGCTAAAGCGGCTGGTTCATCTAAGCGTTTAACATCGGCATAATACCAACTCACTAATTCACTTGGTTTTTCAAAGCTTTGTGCAAACGAATCAACCATTGCACGCACTTGATCTGCCGAAGCTTGCAAGTTATTGCTATTCACTAATTCGCTTAAAATTAAACGTAATGCGGTGCTGCGTTTAGCTTGCTCTTCAAACATGGCTGGCTCTAATTGAATCGCTTTAGGATCCATGCCACGTTGTTGAAGATTTTGCGCCGTTTGTTGCATCATGCGATTAATTTCAGCATTCACCAGCGCTTTTGGCGTTTCAATATTTGAATCCGCCACAAGTGCTTGAAATACTTGCTCTTTTACGCGTGCTTTTAAACGTTTTTCAACTTCTTGCTCTAAGCTTGCTTTGATTTCGGCTTGCATTTTTTTAACATCGCCGTCATCAATGCCTAGACTTTTTGCAAACTCAGCATCAATTTCTGGCAATACAGGTTGTGAAACTTGATTATACGTAACCGCATAACTCACTGTTTTACCCGCTAGTTGCGCTGGATTATGGTCTGCTGGGTAGCTAATTTCAAATACTTTAGTAGCGCCTGTTTTGCCGCCGGCTAAATGATCATCAAATTCGGCAATACGACCTGGTTCGCCTAATACTAAATCAATGCCTGTTTCGCCAGTGCTTTCAACTTGTTGGCCGTCAATACTAGCAACCAATACCACATTAATTTGGTCACCTTTTTTGGCCGCGCGTTTTACCGGTTCAAACGTAACACGTTGTTTTACCAGAACTTCTAATGTTTTTTCAACATCCGCTTCAGATACTTCTAAGGTAGGTTTTTCGATTTTAAGTTTACTTAAATCGTTTAATTTCACTTCAGGAAACACTTCAAATGTGGCGGTATACTCAAAATCGGTAGCCGCTTCAGCAAAAGGTTTGTGCTCAATATTAGGAAAACCGGCAACGCGCAATTTATTTTCTTGCACGGCGCTGCCAAAGCTTGTTTCAACCGCTTGAGAGTAAACCTCATCGCGCACTTGATCACCATAATGCTGATTAACCAAGCCAATTGGCGCTTTTCCAGGCCTAAATCCAGAAAATTTAGCCGTACGGGAGATTTGCGTCAGCCTTTGTTTAATCTGGCCTTCAAGCGGTGCCAACGGTACTTTAACTGTTATGCGACGTTCTAAGTTGCTGATTGTTTCGAGCGATGCTGCCATGTTGCAATTCCTGTAAAAGTGTCACCTAAATGAGTTAAGCAACGATTGATGGTTAAAAAGTTAAGACTTAAAAATATAAATTCAGTTTTAATAAAATCTTATTTAAACTGAATTTAATTGTTTAATTAAACCTTACTTTTAGCAAGATTTAACGGTGTTGAGATAATAAAATAGCCTTGAAATATATCACATACTAGGTTTGAAATAAACGAATTTAAATCATACACATGATTATTGACGCCATTATCGCCTACTTTAAAACCACTGACCAAAGACATTAATTAAAAACGTAAATCTGCTTTTAAATCATCCTCATGCTCTAATCCCACCGCTATTCTGACTAAATTATCGCTAATGCCTGCTTCTAATCTAGCTTCAGCCGTAATGCGGCTATGAGTTGTGGTGGCGGGATGCGTGATAGTGCTTTTCGCATCACCTAAATTAGCGGTAATTGAGATTAACTCGGTTGCATCAATTAAGGCCCAAGCCGCTTCTTGTTTGGTTTGACCGGCTTTTGGACTAACTTCAAAACTCACAATGCCGCCGCCGCTTAGCTGTTGCCTCATGGCTAAAGCGTGCTGCGGATGAGAGACCAAGCCGGGGTAAAAAACGCGCGCCACTTGCGCTTGCGATTCTAACCAAGTGGCCAAGGCTAAGGCTTTGCGCGCATGTGCTTCCATGCGAATATGAAGCGTTTCTAAGCCTTTTAAAAACACCCATGCATTAAAGGCACTCATGGTCACGCCCGCTGTGCGCAAAAATCCATATACGGGTTCCATTAAGGCTTTAGTGCCAAGCACAGCGCCGCCTAAACATCTGCCCTGCCCATCAATATATTTGGTCGCAGAATGAATAATGATATCGGCGCTTAAATCTAGCGGCTTTTGAATCGCTGGCGTGCAAAAGCAATTATCCACCACCAAATAGGCATTGGCCTGATGGGCAATATCGGCTAAAAGTTGAATGTCGCATACTTCTGTTAATGGGTTAGATGGCGTTTCAACAAAGAATAATTTGGTTTTGGGCGTAATCGCCGCTTGCCATTCCGCTGGATTAGTCAATGACACGAATGTTACTTCTAAACCCCAACGTTTAAGAATGTTGCCAAACAGCTGCACACTTGTGCCAAAAACACTGCGCGACGCTACCACGTGATCACCCGCATTGCACAAACCCATTACGCAGGCCAATATGGCTGACATGCCGCTAGATGTGGCCACACACTGCTCTGCGCCTTCTAACGCAGCTAGTTTGTTTTGAAACATAGTAACCGTTGGGTTAGTAAATCGCGAATAGATATTACCCGGCTCTGTGCCGCCAAAGCGCGCGGCGGCTTGTGCTGAATTTTTAAATTTGAAACTAGAGTTTAAAAATAAAGCCTCTGAATTTTCACCAAATTCAGTGGTTTCGGTGCCAGCACGCACGCTTAATGTCTCAGGATGATAGGTTTTGATGGTCGTCATAATGTCTGTTAAATCACTTTTATGGTGTGGCAAATTTTTTATGATGCAGCAAATATTGGGGCGTTAAAAAACCCGTGTTAGCTAAAGAATAAGCTAAAACGGGTTTTGGCTCTCGCTTTAGCAGGATTTATTATGCGCCCGCAAGCTGAGTAAGGCTTTGTTTAATATTGGCCACTCAAATCAGCGCAATTCCATTTAACGCTCTTAACATTACGTTGTCAAGCATATTACCAATCAAAAAATAACCGGACAACAATTTTGCGCCCATTACCTTTAAAACTTCACTTTGTTGCTTACCCAAACCCACCCACAAAGGCAGGCGCAGTAAGCGTTCTGACAATTGATCAGTTTGTTTGAGCTCACCATGAGCACTCTCAAATTGCTTGCCAGCAGGCGCGTTATGTAAAGGTATATAGTGGAATACAGGATGAATATCTTGTTTTTTGAATTTTTTAATCAGTTCAGTCTGAATTCCGTTTAAATATTGCCCATTCTGGTAGTTATTAATTAATTACAAATGAAAAACTAGCTTTATTGCATTAATGAAACTTGCTCTACCGCTTCATCTTCCTCTGCATCGATCAAATTCAAATCAAGCTGGGTGCTTGAATTGCTGGGTTTTTGCTTTTTATTAAAATCGCCGCGCGCTGATTCTATTCGATTTAAATAAGCCGCATCCACATCGCCTGTGACGTATTTTCCATCAAAACAGCTGCAATCAAACACGCGCATTTTGGGGTTGGATTGAGCAATCACCTCAACCAATGCGTCTAAATCTTGATAAATTAGCGCATCGGCACCAATCTCTTGGCAAATTTGTTCATCGGTACGGCCTGTTGCCAACAATTCATCACGGCTTGGCATATCAATGCCATACACATTAGGAAAGCGCACTGGTGGCGCGGCTGAGGCAAAGTACACTTTGTTAGCGCCAGCATCGCGCGCCATTTGCACAATTTGTTGCGACGTAGTACCGCGTACAATTGAATCATCCACTAATAAAACGTTTTTACCTTTAAACTCAATGCCAATTGGATTTAGTTTTTGACGCACGGATTTTTTGCGCAATGCTTGGCCCGGCATAATAAAGGTACGACCAATATAGCGATTTTTAATAAAGCCTTCGCGGTAATCTAGCCCTAATGAAATGCCGACTTGAAGTGCACTGGGGCGGCTAGTATCCGGAATCGGAATCACTACATCAATTTTTAAATGACTCCATTCGCGCTTGATTTTTGCCGCCAATGTGGTGCCCATGTCTAGGCGGGTTTGATACACCGAAACGCCATCAATAACGGAATCAGGACGGGCTAAATAAACATATTCAAAAATACAAGGTGTTAATGTTGGGGCTTCAGCACATTGGCGGCTAAATAAATTGCCGTCCATATCAATAAATACCGCTTCGCCTGGGTCTACATCGCGCATTAATTGAAAACCTAACACATCCAGCGCAACGCTTTCAGAAGCCACAATATATTCAGTGCCTTTATCGGTATCTAATTTACCAATAACCAATGGGCGAATACCATTGGGATCGCGAAACGCTAGCAAACCAAAGTTAGCAATCATGGCGACCACCGCATAAGCACCCTTGCAACGTTTGTGCACGCCAGAAACGGCATCAAACGCCATATCGGTGTTCAATACAGCATTGCGTGATGTTTTTTCAATTTCGTGTGCTAACACATTTAGCAATACTTCAGAATCGGAATTGGTATTGATGTGGCGTAAATCCTGGCGAAACATTTCTGATTTTAATTGTTCAGAATTGGTTAAATTGCCGTTATGTCCAAGCACAATGCCGAATGGTGAATTCACATAAAACGGCTGTGCCTCAGCCGCGCTGGATGAACCCGCTGTTGGGTAGCGTACATGCGCGATACCCGCATTGCCAACCAAGCTACGCATATGGCGTGTTTGAAACACATCTTTAACTAGCCCATTGTTTTTGTGCATAAAAAACGTATTGCCATCACAGGTAACAATACCTGCCGCATCTTGCCCGCGATGTTGCAACACCAACAAGCCGTCATACAACAACTGATTAACGGGGTTTTTGCCAACAATGCCTATAATTCCGCACATAGATGAATTTCCTTAAACAATCAGGTTTTAACTGCAACAATACACTTTTAACCGCGTACTACTTAAAAACAGGCAATACTTTAAAACACGTATAACTTTAAAACAGGTCAAACTTTAAAACAGGTCCAGCTTTATTGAGATCTTTTGAAACGGTCGTTCAGATAATCACCTAATTTTGAGTAATTACCTAGCGGCATTTAGTCATATTTAACGTATTGGGCTACTTTTTGCGGCATAAAGGGCAATGCCGCTTTTACTAATGCTTCTAATGGCGAACTAAACATGGCATTTGTCCAACGCACATCTTTAGGAATACTGGTTAAGCCTGCCAAAAATACCAAAATACAGACAATCAGCAAGCCTTTTGCAAACCCGAATAATGCGCCAAAAAAACGATTTAGCCAACTTAAACCAATTTTTTCTAGCACGCTAGAAAGCGCAATGGAAAGCAAGCTAACCACCAACAATACGCCTAAAAACAAAATTAAAAAAGCAGCCAAAATACGCAGCGAATCCGTAGGAATATCTTGTGGAAACAAAGGCACTAATTGGGTTGAATAGGTTTTTGCCACATAAAGCGCGGCCAACCAACCAATAATTGACAGCATTTCACGCACCGCGCCGCGCATCATACTAATAATGATGCAAGCGCCGATAATAATAAATACCGTGTAATCAAAGATGGTCATATTGAATCTTGACCTTTACTGGCTAACAACCATACCAGTTAGGCCTGCGTCTTTAATATTTTTCAAAGCAATGGCCGCTTCGTTGCGCTCACCTAGCAAATTAGTACGCAGGCGGATTTTTTGACCTTTAGCTGTATCGATTTTTTCGGTTTGTGTAGCGTAGCCAATATCGCTTAACTTAGCCTGTAATTTTTTAACATTGGCCGCATCTGAAAACACACCAATTTGTACATAAAATTTAGGGCTGTTGGTAGTTTTCTTTTCTAACGTTTGTGGTGTCTCTGTTTTAGGTTGAGCTAAAGCTACCTTTGGTGCTGCTTTAGGCTCAATTTTAGTTGCAGCTGCAGCTTCAGAATCTGGTGCTTCAATTTCTGGCACCTGTTGAATTTGTGGCGGCGCTTGCTCTGCTTGGCTTACTGGTTCATCAACTACTGATTCACTGTTAAGAGGAACGACTTCTGCTGGATTATTTTCGGCTGGCACAATATTGGAATCAAAATCAGAAGCGGCAGGCGCTGCGTCAGTAGGCGCATTTTGGCTGGATAATGTAATCGTGACTTCTTCCGTTGGCGTGCTTACTGACCGATCTTTTAAAATCATTGGCAACACAATAATCATCAACAATACCAATGCAATGGCGCCAACTAAACGGCGGCGTGCGCGTTTTTTTAAGGTTAGCTCTTGATCATTAGGTGCGTCTTTTTGCATATTTAACTTTCAGCCCTAGCTTTGTGAATAATAATAATGGGGGTGAAGTTGCCGATTTAAACCGATATTAAATAAATGGATTATTCAATATTTTTACTAGATACATGCGCAATGGCATCAGCAACGGTGTAAAACGATCCAAACACGATGATTCTATCATTTTTAGTGGCAACTTTACAGGCAGCAACCAGCGCCGAAGCCACATCGGCAAATAAAACTGTTAGCGCTTTTGAATTATGTTGCATTAATTTATCCTGTAAATTTTGCGCTTTTGCACCACGAGCACTATGATTATCGGCGATAAACCATTGATTAATATGCGCTGATAGCGCTTGAATCACGCCATCAATATCTTTATCGGCCAGCATGGCAAACACGGCTAAGGTCTTGCCAGTGCAAGCTGTGGTTTTTAAGTTATGCGCTAGCGACAAGGCTGCATGCGGGTTGTGCGCCACATCCACAATAATGCTGGGATTAGATTGAATAGCATAAAAGCGCCCTATTAATGTCACGGCTTGCAGTGCTGTGTAAATTTGATGGGTTGTGACTGGCAAAACGGATTGCATGTGTTGCGCCGCGCAAACCACACAAGCTGCATTGTTAAGCTGAAACTCACCTTGCAAGCCTAAATTAGGCAGCAAGTAGTTTTCTTCACCCTGCGAATATTGCCAACCATGCGCCAATTTTTTAACAGAAAAATCGCGATTGATTAATTTTAAGGGCGCTTTAATTTGTTCAGCATGATTGATTAAGCTAGTTGGCGGATTATCATCACCACAAATGGCTAATATAGCGGGCCTAAAAATACCGGCTTTTTCAAAGCCAATTTTTTCACGCGTATCGCCCAAAAATTCCATATGATCTAAATCAATGGTGGTGACAATTGTGCAGGCAGGCTCAAATATATTAACCGCATCTAACCGGCCGCCCAAACCCACTTCTAACACCACCACATCTACATTTGATTGGCAAAAATGCCACATGGCAGCCAGCGTGCCCATTTCAAAATAGGTTAATGCAATATCTTTGCGCGCATTTTCTACCGCTTCAAAAGCGGCACATAAATCATTATCAGATATGTCTTGCTGATTAATGCGCACGCGTTCGTTATAGCGCAACAAATGTGGCGAAGTGTAGCAACCCACTTTATAGCCAGCCTCTGTGTAAATTTGGCTTAACATGGCGCAAGTGGAGCCTTTGCCATTGGTGCCTGCAACCGTAATAATAGGAAAGCTTGGCTTAATGTGGCAATTTTTGGCAACAGCGCTAACGCGATCTAAACCCATAGCGATGGCTTTAGGGTGTAGCGCTTCGATATAAGCCAGCCACTGCTGTGCAGTAGTTGGCTTAAGTGTAGAATTAATCACAGATTTTTAGAAAAACAGAATTGAAACTTGGTAATGAAGGTTAAGCCGCTTTAGGAATTTTCATTAAATTGGATAACATGCCCGCTAAGCGTTGGCGCATTTCGCGGCGGTCAATAATCAAATCAACCGCGCCATGATCCACTAAAAATTCAGCACGCTGAAAGCCTTCTGGCAAGGTTTCACGCACGGTTTGCTCAATCACGCGCGGCCCTGCAAAACCAATTAATGCGTTGGGTTCTGCAATAATAATATCACCCAACATGGCAAAACTGGCCGAAACACCACCCATGGTAGGGTCGGTTAATACTGAAATATAAGGCAAGCCTGCTTGCGATAATTTGGTTAAAGCCGCGCTGGTTTTAGCCATTTGCATTAATGATAGCAGGCCTTCTTGCATGCGCGCACCACCGCTGGCTGATATACAAATAAAGGCTGATTTGCTTTTGATGGCGGCGTCAATTCCGCGCACAAAACGCTCACCCACCACAGAGCCCATAGAGCCGCCCATAAACTTAAACTCAAACGCAGCAACCACAACGTTAACATCTAAAATTTTGCCTTGCATCACAATTAAAGCATCTTTTTCGCCCACTTCTTTTTGGGCCGCTTTCATGCGTTCGGCGTAACTTTTGCTGTCTTTAAATTTTAATGGGTCAATTGGCTCAATATTGGCGCCAATTTCAATTCGTAGTTCTGTTTTAGTGCTGGGGTCGAGTAACTGATTTAACCTTGCGCGCGCGCCAATACGGTTATGGTGCGCACATTTTGGACACACTTCAGAATTGGATTCTAAATCGGTTTTATACAAAACCGATTGGCAAGAATCGCATTTACTCCAAAGGCCTTCTGGCACATTTTTCTTTTGTACGGCACCCACAACACGTTGAATTTTTTGCGGAATTTTATCTAACCAACTCATATCTTCACCCCTTAAGCGTCAATTGCAGCGCGCAATTCCAACATTAATTGACTCACATTTTCGACTAAATTATCGTCATTTGAATTTTCAATAGCCTGTACCATGCGGCTACCAACCACCACGGCATCGGCAAATGCGGCCACATTTTTTGCGGTAATCGAATCTTTTACCCCAAAACCTACACCAATTGGCAAGTTGGTTTTTTGGCGAATTTCTGCCACACGCGATCTCACTTGCTCAATATCTAAATTTGCAGAGCCTGTTACACCTTTAAGTGAAACGTAATACAAGAAACCGCTGGCTTGATTAACAATTAACTCTACCCGCGCAGCGTCTGATGTTGGCGATAGTAAAAAGATACTATCCATATCGTTAGCTTGTAACTGCTTAATAAAATCCTTGCATTCTTCTGGCGGATAATCCACCGTAATCACGCCATCGATACCAGCCGCTTTGGCAAGTTGCGTAAATTTTTCACTGCCCATCGCCTCAATCGGATTAGCATATCCCATCAAAATAATTGGCGTTTTATTATCCGTTTGACGAAACTCAGCAACCATTTGCAGCACTTTAGTAAGCCCAACTTTATGCACCAACGCACGCTCACTTGCGCGCTGAATCACAGGGCCATCCGCCATTGGATCCGAAAATGGCACACCTAACTCAATCATATCAGCACCCGTTTTCACCAAGGTATGCATAAGGTTAACCGTATGATTAGGGTGCGGATCGCCAGCGGTAATGTAGGGAATTAAGGCTTTTTTGTTATTGGATTTTAGGGCTGCAAAAACGGTTTGAATACGTGACATAAATTAGACTGGATGTGAGTTCGAAGAAATCTGGAAATTGAAAAGCACAAAACAAGGCAAGGCGCGAACTAAAAATAAAAACGAAGCATATGTTTTATATGTGAGTTTTTGGTTTTTAGTGAAGTAACGCAGCATTGTGAAGTGGTTTTCGATTTACAGGGTTATGTTGGCTAGTTTGGCTACAGTATTGATATCCTTGTCGCCACGTCCTGACAAATTCACCAAAATGATTTCATCTTTGCGCATGGTTTTGGCCATTTTTTCGGCATGTGCCAGCGCGTGGCTAGATTCTAATGCAGGGATAATACCTTCTGTACGGCACAAGCTATGAAATGCCGTCATGGCTTCATCATCGGTAATCGCCACATACTCAGCACGCTTAATGTCTTTTAACCAAGCATGCTCTGGGCCAACGCCTGGGTAATCAAGGCCAGCCGATACGGAATGTGTTTCAATAATATTGCCATCGGCATCTTGCATCAAATAAGTACGGTTGCCGTGCAATACACCAATTGGGCTATTGGCCGTTAAAGGTGCGGCATGCATGCCAGTTTCCATGCCATGCCCTGCTGCTTCAACGCCAATTAAACGCACATTTGGTACATCAATATACGGGTAAAATATACCCATGGCATTAGAACCGCCGCCTACGCATGCAACTACTGCATCTGGCTGGCGCCCGACCATTTCTTGCATTTGAATTTTTGCTTCTACGCCGATAACCGATTGAAAATCGCGCACCATCATTGGATACGGGTGCGGGCCTGCCACTGTGCCAATAATGTAAAACGTATTTTCAATATTAGTCACCCAGTCACGCATCGCTTCGTTCAGCGCATCTTTAAGCGTTTTTGAGCCACTTTCTACTGGCACCACTGTTGCGCCTAACAGTTTCATTCTAAACACGTTAGGCGCTTGGCGTTTTACATCTTCAGAACCCATGTAAACCACGCATTCTAAGCCTAATCTGGCGGCAATAGTGGCTGTGGCAACACCATGCTGGCCAGCACCTGTTTCAGCGATTACGCGCGGTTTACCCATGCGTTTTGCCAATAATGCTTGGCCAATGGTGTTATTTACTTTGTGCGCGCCAGTGTGATTTAAATCTTCGCGTTTTAAATAGATTTGCGCGCCACCCACTTTATCAGACCAGCGTTTAGCGTGATAAATAGGGCTTGGGCGACCAACAAAGTGTTTTAAATCATAAGCAAATTCGGCTAAAAAAGTCTCATCGTAACGATATTTTTCATACATTACGCGTAGTTCTTCTAGCGCCTCAACCAAAGTTTCGGCCACAAAAATACCACCAAATTGACCAAAATGACCGCGCTGATCTGGCATGTCATACACTTGCATCACTTACTCCTCAAATCGATCTTTTATACAATTTTTTCGAAATATAAAACAGCCATCAAACAGCCATTAAACAATCATCAGTTAGCCGCTTGAACAGCCAACATAAAAGCGGCTATTTTATCGGCATCTTTTATGCCTTTGCTAACCTCAACACCGCCGCTAATATCTACCGCGTAAGGCTTTATTTTTTGAATCGCTAAACTGACATTTTCGGCTATTAATCCACCCGCCAAAATCACTGGTTTGGTCATATTTTTGGGAATTAAATCCCAATCAAACACATGACCTGTGCCGCCATAAGCCGCCTCAGAATAAGTATCTAAAAGTAAGGCATTTGCACTACTAAAATCCAGTGCACATTGTAACAAATTAGTGTCAGACTTAACGCGAATCGCTTTAAAATAAGGCAATTTAATTCGCTCACAATCTGCAGCTGTTTCATCGCCATGAAACTGCACAATATCAATACGCACTTGCGATAATACGGCTTCAATTTCAGCTGGCGTGGCATTAACAAACAGCGCCACCACACTAATAAAAGGCGGTAATGCGGCCACAATCTGTTGCGCTTGCTGCACACTTACATGGCGCGGGCTAGCGGCATAAAACACTAAGCCAATCGCATCGGCGCCACAACGCACCGCTTCAAGCGCATCTTGCACGCGCGTAATGCCGCAAATTTTAACTCTTGTCCTTAATTGATTCATTTTGCTGGTTTTGATTCCATTTAAAAGTACTTTATTGCAAATGCCGATTGTATTATAAAAGCCTTAAATAGCGCCTTGTATCAGGCAAGTTAAATTGCGTGGCGTAATCAACGCCGGTTAAATACAAGCCATTGGGCGAAAAAGTGGGCGGTGATAAGGTGCGGTCTTTCTGTTTCAGCAAATGCGCTATCCAATCTGGCGCAAACTTGCCGTTGCCCACATAGATTAAAGCACCTACCATATTGCGCACTTGGTGCTGTAAAAATGCGTTAGCCGAAAAGTTAAAAATAATCGACTCATGCTGCGCAATAATGGTGGCTTGTGCCAACTGCCTAATCGGTGATTTCGCTTGGCATTCGCTGGCTCTAAACGCACTAAAATCATGCTCACCCTGCAATAAAGCAATCGCCTGCTGCATGGCGGCAATATCTAAAGGTAAATGATACCAACCCGCTTTGGTAGCCATTATGGCGGGCGCTGTGGGCTGATTAATCAATAAATATTGATAATGGCGTTTAGTAGCCGAAAACCGTGCATGAAAATCATCACTGACATTTTGCGCCCAAATGACCCGCACTGTTGCGGGTAAAAATGCATTAACGCCTCGCACCCATGCCGTTAAAGGTCTGCTCACATCACACTCAAGATGCACAACTTGCATCAGCGCATGAACACCTGTATCGGTGCGCCCTGCGGCGTGTATTCGCACATCTTGCAAAATTAGTTTTTTAATCGCCGCTTCTAACGCATCTTGCACGCCGCACAACTGTGGCTGACTTTGCCAGCCGCAAAAACCGGCACCATCGTACTCAACGCCTAATGCAATGCGCATTATGTAAAAGCTTTCAGTAAAACGTATGCGCTCACCACCATTAAGCTAATAAGCACGGTGATATCGATTAGTTTAAAAACAGGCATCTTAAAGGTGATGCAAAATTCGGCCTGCGGCGTATTGTTGGTTTGGCCAAACTGTCTTAATTGATTCAAAAAATTTTGTGGCTTGTCTAGTTGCTTAGCAGATTCAACATACTCAAGCGTTAACCATAATCGCGCTGCAAAGCGCTCTATTTTTAAGCCCACACTTTGCAGGGGTAACAACATAAAATAAAATCCAGAAATCAATTGCTGCTTGGTATTAATGGCCATGATTAATGACAAAACGGCCAGCAAGGTTAGCATTCTAAACACTTGCAGCAAGCCAGATGCCAAACCTTCATAAGTTGGGCTAAATAGGTAATCCCAACCTTGAATATGTTGGCCAGGCGTGTTGAATGCAAAAATAATCAACATCACCAAAAAAAACCATTTCATGCGTTTGAGTATTCGCAAAAAATGTGTCGCTTTAATGGATACAAGGGCAAGCATTAATATAGAAAAAATTGTCAACACATGCGTTAGGCTAAGCCGATTCATCAGCACAGAAAATACCAAAAAGCTGCTTAACTGTGTAATGGTATTAATGATAAAAGTTGGTTTTAAATCTGGCATATTGATTCAGAAGTCAGTTTTAAAAAGCACACGTAATAAAAAAAGCTGAGCAATAAACTCAGCTTTTTTAGTGGCAATCAACATTAAAAATGTGAAACAGCCATTACAACAATTAAACCAGCTTTGCCAATAAAGCCTCAGCGCGCTTGCGTTGTGTCGCTCCGCCCTCTTTCATTACTTCATCAAGCAATTCTTTTGCGCCTTCTGCATCATCCATTTCAATGTATGCAGCCACCAAATCCAACTTGGTTTCAATCTCAATTGGCTCAATTTCATTCAATTCAGCCACCTCAAATGGATTTGCATCCTGCGTTGAAGAAGCATCTGTCATGTCTAAATTAATGCCAGATAAATCATAGGTATTTGCAGTTGCCGTACTATCGTCAACGTAGCTAGGCGCATCATTTGACAACGAACTTAAATCAAAATTAAAATTGGTTTCTTCAACAGCCGCATCAGCGCTTTCAAAACGGATATCGTTCACATCGGCCAAGGTTGGCTCATCTAAATTCGTTTCGCCTAAATGCGGTAAATCAGATGCATCAGATATTTCTAAGTTTGCAGAGGTATCAACTGTAAATTCTGGTTCAATTTTTGTTGATTCAAAATTGGACATATCCAAGCCAGGCATGGTGTGGCCAAAGTTAGAATTATTATTTTCCGCATTCGTTGCGGTAGCTGATGTTAAATCACCAAAGTCAAAATCCAGTGCATCCATTGATTCTGCTGCTGATTTAGTTTCAGGCGCAGCTTCTGTAATTGATACAGGTTTTAC
>Ga0326733_1000175_pt1 | contig 20964 bp, 26 predicted proteins | sample 14_GP2_308_FD_207946 | JGI IMG/M metagenome (GOLD analysis project Ga0326733, IMG submission 207946) | Glacier ice microbial communities from Ngari, Tibet, China - 14_GP2_30.8 | ecosystem: Environmental > Aquatic > Freshwater > Ice > Glacier | place: China: Ngari, Tibet | collected 2018-07-17 | reverse complement strand
TAAAATAGAGTAGTAGGTTTTCATACTTTAATTTTCAGATAATAAACCCTCTGAGTATTCCTTAATTGCTTTTTTATAAGCTACACCGCACACTTGTACTAATGCGCTTCTATATTCAGCGCAAAGCGTAGATTGTTTTGCCAAAACCAAACCAATGTTTTCAATAAAAAAATATGCATTTAAACTGTTTTCTTCCGTCATTCTATCAAACCAATTCCTTTTAATTCGAAAACCAGGCTTTGGCTCATACATTGATCTTTCAATTTTTAACCTGCTAATTTCCTCTTTTACATAGCCGATAAATTTTTCATCAGTAACTATATCGCCAATGGTTTTAAATTCTTTACTCATAATTTTTATTTATTAAACATCTCTAATTGTGAATCATTAATTATTTTCTCCTCTTTCAAATCAGCCTTAAGCGCTAAAATCATATCGGGTTTAAAAGGTTCCAGGGTGTGGCGGCGTTCTTCTATGCGGAGGCGTTCTCGGTAGTACCAGCGTTTAAGGTTGTCAAATGGTAAAACATCGGCGGGGAAGCCATACCAATCTAAAAAACGCTGAATGTTAAAATCAACCACCATATCGGTTGCGTTGGGGTGGTGGCACCAGCGGTACATTTCCTCACGCAGTAAATCATCAATGGCGTTGTTAAAACTTTTTATATCCCGCTCGGCAATGTAGCCGCCGTATTTAAAGAAATAGCTTTCGCCGATATAAACCGGGTAGGCCAGGTAGTTTTTATCATCAATTAAACTGGCCGATGGTTTTATTTGCCAGCTGTTTTTTTTCTCGGGCTTGCGCAACTTGCTCAATATAAAGCTGGGTATGTAGCCGTTTTCTGAAAGTAAAAGATGCTCGCCATGGGTGATAAGCAAATAGTGCTTAATGTGTGGCTTAACCGGAATAAGAATTTTAACGTTCATTTTTATTGCGCTGGGTTTAGCGCAATACCTTGGGGAGGTTGGACTAATTTACTAAAAATTATCAGTCGGTAAAAATATAAACCATCAAAAAAAAATAGTTTTTAATTTTTATGCAGCCCTTTTCAAAAAAATGTTCCATTGTTCACACGGTTCCATCCTGTTCACACTGTTCACACCCCTGCAAAATATATTAATATGCTTTTATTATACTTTAAATACATATTAATACCTATGAATGGAACAATGGAACAGTGTGAACACTTTTTGCGTAAATTTTGCAATGACTGTCTTTTTTTAATAAAAATTTACCCTAACCCTGTTTAAATCATTTAAACGCATATTCCATTTTTTAGCTGATGAAAGGAACACCCACCCCAAATGATGGAACACCTACGGAAATGAATGGAACACCCCCCTAAAAAAATGGAACACCACAACATATAATGTTTAAACATGTATTTATTAAAGCCAATAAAACAAAAAAAGCTTAGCAAAAGGCTATGTGAAACCTTTATACTAAGCTTTAAAAAAAAGTGGGATTATTTTAATTACCCCAACTTCAATTTTCTAAACCGTATTTTTTTATACATCGTGTTAAAATTTTGTTCACTCTACTTTTACTTAAACTAAAATGGTTACCTAATTGCTCTTGTGTTAAATTTGGTTGGGCTTTCCATTCCTTAAAAACCTCTTTATAAATTGGGTTTTCTCTCGTGTTTCTGTTAAACTTTCTATTACTAATGTGTGCTGTTTTCATAATTATGAGGCTAATTTTAAATCACTAATTTTATTTACCATTGCTTCGCACCAGCTTTTAACAACTTTAGGCACTACTGAATTTCCTATAAATTTCTTTTGATCAGTTTGATTCCCCTGTAAAATATAATCAGAGGGGAAACCTTGAATAAGCTTTAATTCTGGCACCTTAAGCATTCTCATTTTAATATCAGCTATGCCATACAGTAACATAAATTCAATTATTTTAATGCGAATAGATTTTTGGTTTGATATATCTAAATCCGAATTAGACAAAAAACAATTTAAATCTTTCCAAATTATACCAGGTATTGATTGAGTAATATAAAGCGGTGCTTTATCTTGCCTCGCTATAATTACAGGGCAAGGTTTATCTGTAGAAGTTGAATGCCCCCCATGTGATGGGTTGATGATATAATGATGCCTTCTTGATGCTAGTAGGGTTGGGGAAGGATCTTCGATTGATTTTAAATTACTCCCAAAGCTTGTAGCCATTATAAAAGGATTTATCGTTACTTTAGAATGTTTATCAGCTGTCATGATAACACCTGCAGGTTGTTCAATAGATTGATGATTATGCTTGCCCGAATATTGCTTATCTAACCAAATAGTTTGAAGCTTTGCAACCCTATCTTTAGTGGTTAAAGTTGGCGCAGGATTTTCAATAGAACCCACATTATTTCCATTACCGTAATAACTAGCTAAAAAAGAAGTTTGTATTAATGATTGCCCATCTTTTGTTGTTACGGTACCAGCCGGACCTTCTATTGATATTACTTTCCCTTCTGGCCTACCACTATAATATTTTGTAATAAAGCACATTGCTAATCTATTTTGGCAGGAAATAGTTGGGCAAGGCTTTAAAATATCATTAGCCGTTTGCTTAAAAGTTCCGTTTGCGCTGATGCTGTTATACTTTACCAAGAAAGCATCCTTACCACCTGCTACATATTTTATTAAACCTGCATAAATACGTTCTAATGTTTTATCTGAAAGTTGTTTTTTCCTAGCAAAAATACTGATACCCTCATCTTCAAAATCTAATACATCTTTAACAGCTTTCCATTTTTTTAGTCCGCTGCCAAATAAATCAGATTGCTCTACTTTTTTTGAATGCGTAGGCTCTGGCCAAATGATGGGTAAATTTGGTTTTGCAAAACACCCAAATAACCTGTTTCGTGAAGTATAAGCCCCAAAATCAGCCGAATTAAGCTCTCGCCATTCGTTACGATAGCCAAATGAATTTAAATGATCACACCACTTTAACCAGTCAGAGCCTGACTTTCTACTTACTGGTTTCCCTTTTGCATCTAAAGGTCCCCAACTCATAAACTCAACTACATTTTCAATTTGGATATAATCAGGATTTAAAGCAATCACATAACGCTCTAAATGTTCAGCTAATGTTCTACTATCCGCATCCCTTGGTTGTCCGCCTTTTGCCTTGCTAAAATTTGTGCATTCTAATGATGCCCATAAAATAACTTTTGCTTTTGAATAGAGAAGTCGATACTTATTTAATAATTCAAGTAAAGGCTTTAAATCTAATATTCTTATATCCTCTTCAAAATGTAAAACATCAGGATGATTTCTCCAATGGCTTTCAATGGCTTTGGCATCGTGATTTACACAAGCAATAACTTTAGCACATTTTTTACCATTCTTATTTGCTTGATCAAAGCCAATGGTAGTTCCACCAGCTCCGCAAAACAAATCGACAATTAAAAATTCAATATCTTCTGTTTTCATAATTCTTTTAAATCTCCTTTCTCTTTTAATTTAATAAGGTCGGCTTCTAAACGCCACTCTGTTTTATTTTTACCCAAGGGCAGTAAACCTATTTCGTAACCTGATTTAATATCGCCCACATAAACCGGGTAAATATCAACCACCACCACCACCAACCTGGTTTGCTCATATCGCCACCAGGTGTTTCTATCAAAATAATTAGGCTTTAGTAATGGCATGGCTTTTTATTAAAAAGGTAAATCATCATCGGTTTTATCTGCAGTAATATCTTCACCGGGTTTATCCGCTTTATCGGCACTCTTTGAGGTGTAGTTGGCATCATAATCTCTGGATAAATTGCTTTGCCTATCTGGCGTATAAACCAGCATTAAAGCACTGGTATTCATTTTCTTTTTATTGATGGTGCTTTTAAACAAGGTGCTTTTGCAGGTGCCTATAAAATAAGGCTGATCTTTCATATACATTTCTATGGTTTGCATATTGATGCCGCTTTTACCAGTTGCGCTGCGCTTTAATTGCATGTACTGCGTATGCACATTATTTAAGCGGATGTATAGCACCTCGGTTTGGTTTTCAAAATGGTGCACCTCTGTGCTGCTTCTGCTGGTGTTGCGATTAACGTAGGTAGAGTTTTCAATTTTAAAATCGAAGCCAGCCTCAATTTTATGCATATCCAATAAAACCTCCACTTGTTTCCAAAAATCAGATAGCACATTGCTTTCGCTCATCATGCTGCTCAGCTTGCAAACCTCTGCAAAGCAATGGGCAAAAAACGTATCATAATCTACCGGGAAACCTAAGCGGCCACCCAGTAATTTAACCATGGCCAGTAAATGCGAGTAATTACCTACAATTCGGGTTTCGCCAACTAGCTTGGCTTCACGCAAAGCCTCAAGCATTTGTGTTTTAACTTCGCCAAGGGTGGCGGCGTAATAATCTTTCACCAATTCGCGGTGCGCCAACAGTTCACAAAGGATAGAGCTTAAACCACTTTCCTCTGCTTTTTTTAAATCATCATAGGCTTTTAAAACAATTTCGCTCCGCTCGTTTTGCTTTTTAAACGCAATGGGTATGCAACGGCTTAACACCGAGTTATCATCTTTGGTAGATAGGTACTGGCCCATTAAAATAACGGTGCAATTCACTTTTTGCACATCGCTTTTGCCTTTTTTAATGGTGCCACGCTCTCGGCCTTCGCCATCATAAACCGCTTTAAGCGCCCTAAACCATTCCTCTTTTATGGCGTTTTCATCAAATTCGTTAAACATTACCGGGCAGTTTTGAAAACGCATCAATCGGTTCCAAAAGGCAACATCAGTACCTTGGTTAAGGTTAAAGGCGGGCATTTGGTTAAAAAACAAATTGCTCACACTTTCGGCAAATTTAGATTTACCACTTTGCGCCTCGCCATAAGCGTAAAGCATGGGGCAGTTGTTATCTACCTTAAAAACCAAATCTCTAAAAATGGTAACTAGGGCGTAAGCCGCACCAATGTTGCCTACCATGCCGAAGGTTTTTTGCATCATTAAGCCCCAGTCTTTAAAATTTAAGGTGTTGGGCTTATATTTTAAAAACTTATCACTCTCATGCGGATCATCGCCCGCCCTAATCATTACCTTTTTTATGGATGCCGATTTGCTGATGTAGTTTACGCCATCTAAAGCTACAATGCCGTATTCGTTAAAATCCTGCATTCCGTCTTTATAAACCTTGTTGCTATATGCAAAAAAGCCCTCATTTTGCCAGCCGAGAACTTTTAATTCATAACAGGTGGGGTAATTACCAAAAAGTTTCACTTTAATACGGTTGAGGTGGTTTTTACTAAAATTGCCCATGCCCACATAATTGCCGTAGTTGCCCACAGAATTTTCAAAATCCATCACACTTAAAAAAGCTTTGGTGGGCATATCAATCACCCGGGTATCAAAACCATTGCTCAGTTCGGTAACCCTTACGTTTTCATCAGGCGTATCGCTGTAAATGTGCACTATCGGCTCCAATGTAAAATTGGTGAGTTTGCTGTAACCGCCGCCATCGGCAAAGTAAAAGCCAGTATCCTCGCCGTCTTTAAAACCGCCAAAACCGTAGGCAATCCACTCATCGGCATCAGCCCAGTAAGGTTTTACCAAATCCCGACCTTTGCGCTTTTCATCCGTAGTTTTAACTCTATCCTCTACCGAGTTTTGGACCTGCTTGCTAATGCTGGTTGCTTTAGCACCGGTTATTTTTACCAGGCGTTTGGTATAATCTTCCTGCTGAAAGGTAGAGGGAAGCATGCCCACCAAATAAGCCACATCTTTTAAGGCCTGCTCTCGTTTTTGCACATCTTGGCCCGCCTGCTGCATGAGGTAGCCGGCTTTCCATAAAATACCATCTTGGCGGTTTTGCTGTATGTAAGTTTTCAAATTGGGTTAGTATTTTAAATCTGTCCAATTAATAAGTTTGCCAGTAAAGTCTTTATTGAAATAGGAGAAGAAATCTTGAATTGTATCAAATCCATCGTTAATTGCTAATGATTTAATTTCTGATCTTCTTAATCTTTTTCCATCTATTTCTACAATAAAAATTACACCTTCATTGCTAATAAAAGAGTATTCAGAAGCGGTCATTAGCATACTGCGTATCTCGATACTTTGCACACTTACACATTTAATTATCGGCGCAAATTGAAAGCGATTTGAAGAGCGATTATTGATCACAAAATGAACATCATTCCCAGCTTTCCAGCGGTTGTTATTATCCTCCCTAATGGTGTGAATTTTTGGTTTACTGCAAACCAAGTTTTCGCCAAAATCTTTATTAAAATCATTATTATAGGTGTCTCTATAATTTTGATAATCTGAAATTGTGGCCAAGTCATTTTTGATAAAGCCGTTCCAAATTTTATCTACAAAGTAGTTTGGTTTTTTGTTAATGATTTGTGAAAATGATAGTGTCATAGTTTATGAGTTGATAGGTAAAAATTTCAAGGCTTCACTATCAAGCTCCTGTTTAAGAATAGTCTGTAATGGTGGTAATATTTCTTTTGAAAATCTGTGGCAAGCCTGTTGGTATTTATTGCCATAAATCATGTATGCCATTCCTTGGTACATTTTACCTCCGAAATAATCTATATTCAAACCAACTAAGAATTGTCTGAAATCATTATCTCCGTAACTTCTCCATGCAAAAGACATATTGCCGTAGTCGGTTACTGCGGAAAACATTCCATCACTTGTTAATACAATTTGCCCAAGCCATTCGCCTGTTTCTGTTTTTAAAGAGTAAACCTTTGCTGTAATTTCTTTCATTTTATTATAGTTTAAATTGGTTTAAATTCTCATTACCTCAACGCCATCCCTTTATCCTCTAAAACCTTTTGTTGGTTTCTTATAAAGGCATCAGGATCTAGGCCCGAGGGGAGAGGCACTACTTCGGTTTTTATATTGTTTTCTACTAAAATATCAATGGTTTTTAGTGCGCTGGCTAGTCCGGCTTTGTCGCCATCCGTCATGATGATGGCATGAGGGCAAAACCTTTTCAATTGTACGGCATGCTCCTCGGTAAAGGCGGTGCCACTTGCCGCAATGGTGTTGCAAATACCAGCCTGGTGCATTTGGCAAACATCAAACTGGCCCTCTACTAAAATAGCGTGGCTTTCTTTTCTGATGGTTTTTTCTGACTGGTATAAACCGTAAAAGGTGCTTTTCTTTTTAAACAGCATACTATCCTTACTGTTAAAGTATTTTGGGTTTTGCTCATCGCCATCATCACTTTTGCGCCCTGTAAAACCTGTAATCCTGCCCAGCTGATCTATAAACGGAAACATAATGCGGTTACGGAAATAATCATAATTACCGCCTTTAGCGTTGGTGGCAATTAGCCCCAAATCTTTTAATAAAACGCTTTGCTCGGCATCTTTAAAAGTATTGCATAAAAAATCCCATCCATCAGGCGCAAAGCCTAGTTTAAAATCAACGATGGTTTCATCAGACAGGTTTCTGTTTTGGTGCAGCTCTATGGTTACCCAGTGGTTAGGCTCGTTTTGTAAAATATGGAGTAGGTTTTTTTGGAACAAGGCGCAAACCGAGGCGTTAATTTCAAAAAGTGAGGTTTTGGTTTCTTTGATTTGTACATCCTCCGCATTGGCGGCAATCTCTACCAGAGTAATGTTGAACTTTTTTGCCGCATATCGTACCGCATCCGGATAAGTAAGACGCTCCTGCTTCATTAAAAACTTAATCCCATCGCCACCCTCGCCACAACCAAAACACTTAAACATTCCCTTTGATGGGCTTACATGTAAACTAGCGGTTTTCTCGCCGTGGAAAGGGCAGCAAGCGGTAAAACCACTTCCCGATTTTTTGAGCGTTAAAAAATCAGCCAATAATTGGTCTATAATAATAGCCTCTTTTACAGCGGTGATAGATTCTTCGGTTATCATTTAGTGGTTATGTTATTTTCAATTTCAGCATCATACACCTCCAAAATCTTGTGTAACTCGGCTTTATCAAACAGGCCTAGTTTTCTTTTATCAGCGATAGCGGCAATGCGAAGGAGTTTCTTAAAATCATCATCCATTATGTGGTCATAATGGATTTTTTGAGTTGCGTTTATATGGCCAAGCTTTCTCTCTAAATCTTCAATTATTGCTTTTTTAAGTTCTAACTCTCGGGTTACATAAAGCAAATCTTCCTCATCATCATGCGTAAGCACACCGCCTGTAAAAATGGCTAAGAAAACAAATGCCACAGGGTGGAAATTAGCGGCCCATGCCAAGGTGATTAAAAAAACGGAGGCTATTAAAGCGGCTAAAGGGTTGATGCCTTTTTTCATTGGGTAACCTCCATAGCTGCCATTTGAATTTTATAGGTTATAAAGCCTATAAAAACAAACATAATTACACAGAGCGTAAAAATAGGGTAGGCCTTATCTTGCAATAATTGGTAACAAATATAAGCCATGCCTATGAGGCATATTTTTATTAATAAAATAGCAAATCGGATAAATAAAGGCTCTTTTTTCATGTTTTTTTAAATTTTTAAGGATAAAAAACCCTCGGCTTATCACCACCGAGGGCGTTAAACTTGGCACCTCCCCAGGTACTGCTGTTTAATATTTTTGTAATTCGGCCATCATCAGGTCTGTGTCTATAAAATGGTCGAGGTGTTTAATAAGTAAATTATTAGTCTCCGTTAAATCATCAGCCATGTTTTTAATATGGTTATCGGTATCTAATAAAAACCTTATCGCTTCATCAGCAGTTAGCATTTGCAGGGAATCATTACACATTAATTTATCCATTACTTGCGTTTTAATAAGCTTTCTTAAAAAGGAAATTTCATTAAGCATTTCAATTGCGGGTTCCATTTGGTCTAGTTTCATGCGGCTTTATTTTGGGTGAACCCATGCTCACGTAAGTAGGTAATGCAAGTTTCAATAATTAGCTTTTGACTTGGCAAAATATCGCCACCACGTTTTTTGGCTATGTAGTTTAAACCCGCAATTTGGCGGCAAATTTGTTGCAGGTTAAACCTGGTGGTTTCTCCGCTGGCCACTATATTTAAAACAGGTTTTAAAACTTTAAACCAATTAAAAGCGGGATGATTAGATGAAATCTTTTGCTGTTGGTGCGCAGCTTCGTAAGCCTTTTGGCGATGATTTACCAAGCTTAATAATGCGCTTGCTGCTTGTACTGATGATTTGATTTGCATATTATACCAAGTTTAATTGATGGGCGATGATAGACAGTTGAGCCTTTCGGCTGGTATTGGTTTTAATAGAGATATGATCCTTATGGCAGCGCAGCGTATCCTTCGCGATAGCTAAAACACTACATATTTCTTTATCTAATAAGCCTAAACCAATGTATTTCAGCACCTGCACCTCTTTAATAGTTAAAAAATAGGGGTTGCTGCAAACCACGTTTTCGCCTGGGCAATTGCCACGGTTACTGCAACGTATAAACTCACGCGGGCCAAGCTTACCGCAGGCGGTAACATCAGGCTGCTCATCAGCATCGGCATAGTTGCAATTGAAATATTTATTTATTTTTTCTTCCGAGGTATTAAAGCCCATATCGGTAAGCTTTTTTACAGCCAATGGCTGGCTAAATAATTGAAGGCTTAGCAGATTTTTAAAAGAGTAACACAAGGTTTCCATTGCGTTAACCTTACCGCCGTTAGCTAAAAAAGATTGGCTATTGGCAATAAAATACTCTTTGTGGTTATCTATTAAGCCGGAGATCATAAGTCTTTTATTTTTTGTTTTTGAGCTGCTACAGCCGCATTAAAATCTTTCACTAATTGGATAGCGGTATCAATTACATCTTTTCTATAACTAGCAGGACTTTTTAAAACTCGCCTAACGGTTTCCTTATGAATATTTAGGCTATCTGCAATTTCTTGCATCCCTCCATCGGGTAAAGCGTCTTTAATTTTTGATAATTCTTTTGTGTTTAGCATCGCACTTTTATGTGATTGTACATGTTGCAACATTGTTGTTGTTTTGTGTTGTTAATGTTTGCACAATATTGCGCATAAATATTCAACAAATGCAGATATATTTATTAAAACGAGCAATTAAATACACAACTATTTGATAATCAAATGAAAAAATTTGCAAACTTTTACGCAATGAAAGATGTGATAGGAAATATTTTGCAGACGGAGTTAAAAAAAGAGGGCATGCCAACCATTAAAGATTTTGCCAGCATGTTGGGGATATCTTCACGAAGCTTATACAACGTTTTTAATGGCAGCAGCGACTTAACAATTGGTCAGCTTTTTAAGGCCAGCGATATTTTAAAAATAGATATCATCCAGCGGCTGGCGGGGTTCAACCTATCTGGCAACGTAGTATCAGACCCGCAAGAGAATTTTCACGCTAAAAAGAAAATGCTCAGCGTGAATATTAAAATAACCGGCAGTGTTGACAGCTTTAAAGATTTCCATCAGCTATTAGAAATTTTTATAGAGCAGGCGGCCACTTTTGGTTTTAGATTAACTTAAGAAAACCAAATAAATATGGATTTAAACTCAGATAACAGCCAGCATTTTGGGCAATTAGTAAAAAAGGTTATTGATTTAAAAGTAATTTCACTTTTAGATGCGGCCTCATACGCTGAAATAAGCCTAGAAAAATTAAAGATGATGCTCGTTAGAGACGAATGGACAAACCTAGAAATCAAACAATTTTCTATGGCTTTAATGTATGATTTTGGTAAACACCTTTCGCCTTGGGAAATAGATGTGAACGCATTTCCAAACCATCAGGACTGTAATTTTTACATTTCATACAATGTGGCAACTGATGCTGATAAGATTAAAAAGCTAAATATAACGGTCCGTAAATTATGCGGGGAAATAGGCCTAAACTGCGATTAAAAACGATATTCTGTCGCAGTAGTATAAGAACATAACAGTAAATCAAATAGTTACAAAAAGAATCAACACCAGGTGGGTGCACAATAAAATTGAAAATAACGGTCGCATAGCTCAGCTGGATAGAGCAACTGCCTTCTAAGCAGTAGGTCTCAAGTTCGAATCTTGATGTGATCACTAATTTTTGTCGCAGTACATTAAAAAACCTCCCCAGGTGTTGCAATTTTTACCTCCAATTTGCTAAAATCGGCAAATTGGTCGCAAGCTGTCGCAACCCATGAATGAAAAAAACAAGTACAAAATTGCAATTGACACCAAAATAAAAGTTGGCGGCGCAAGTAAAATTTATTTAAGGCTTAGATTTAACGGACTAAAACACGATTATTATTTCGGCATAGATTGGCCCATTCACTTATTTGATCCCCAAGCAAGTAATCTTTTACCACGTTTTACTTGCGATAATGAGGTTGAAGGAAAAAATATCATCATTGGCGATATTCTTTCCAGGGCAAGTAAAGTTTTCACATCCGCATATTTCGATAAAATAGAGCTAACCATCCCCACGTTTTTAGACAGATTTAAAAATTTTGTAAGCAGCACCGATAACTTTTTTAACTACTGGCACAATAAGCTCGAAAACTTAAATAATAAGGAAATCATCACCAACCAAACCTACAGGCGGCATAAATCAACCCGAAAACAACTGATAGAATTCAATAAAAATCTAATATTACCCATAAATAAAATAGATACGCAATACATTCAAAGCTATGATGCCCACCTTCGTAAGCGTAAAAAATACGCTCATAATACTGTTTGCGGGTTTCATAAAGATTTTAAAAAATATTTATCCCTGGCGGTTGAGGATAAATTAATAGACATTAACCCTTACAAATATTTTTCATTTAATTTTAAAGACGGTATCAGAGACGCTCTAACTGCCCTCGAATTAAAAAAACTTAAAGAATTCTTTATAAAAACCAAAGGCGGCGATAAAAAAGAGATTTTAAGGCGTTTTCTATTTAGTTGCGTAACAGGTATTAGAATAAGTGATAGCAGACAGGTAAGTGCCAATATGATAAGAAATAATGCCCTTATATTAAATGAATTTAAAGGGAGCTCTCGTAATCAAAAAACCACCAAAATACCGCTAGGCAGTTTCGCACAAGAGCTTATAAAAGGTTGCGATGGGCTTTTATTTGCAGTATTTAGCAACAAACACATTAACGAGCAGTTAAAAATAATAGCTGCGCAAGCCGAAATAGATAAAAACCTCACTTTTCATTGCGCCCGAGACACCTTTGGCACCCTGTTTATAGAAATGGGCGGCGATATTAAATCACTGCAAATGCTAATGGGCCACACTAACATAAAAACCACCATGATATATTTAAAAATGAGCGATGAAAGGCGGCAAAACCTAATGGCTAATTTTGATACTTTATTATCTTAATATTTTTTTAAAACACCAGGCTATAACTTTAGCGGTGTAATAAAATAAAAAGTTGCGGTTGTAATACATATTTATTGTTTTTCAGCTAATACTATTTTAAAATTATTGTCTAAAACAAAACGATAAGTTTCTTTTGCTTTACCTCCCATTCTATTAGCGGCCAAAAAATCATGATAAACCTCATAACTTCCATCGGTATTTTTTTGATATTCTGTAAACCCATAATCTTGATAAGAGCTGGGGTCTGTCATCATATCTAAAGTATAATCTTTTACCTCTTTTTTTATTTTGGTTTCTGTTTTTAAAGCAAATGGATCAAAAAAATAAATTATAGAAACGATTAAAACGCCTATTGTGAAGTATAACGCTTTTTTCATAAAGTTTAAGTTTTAGTTTCCCTAAAGTAATAAAAATTTAAGCACTTGCGCCATCTCTGGTTTGCACCCTTTTTTGTAGCTCTTCCTCTAGCATTCTTAAGTTTAGGCTAACCTCTTGGTTTTGCACTTTATCAATCAATTGCATTAATAACTGGTTGGTGCTACTCATATCAACATTTGTATTGCTGTTATTGGTTACATTTTGCTTCCACTCTGTTGGCGCAATTCTGCCCCCGCTACGGTAAAACATATCTGCTGATAAAGCTGCGCTACTATTAAAATTAACCTTTGCCCCGCTTCGCCTTTGGCTGCTATATAATAAAGCATCAATAGTTTCGCGGTTGTTGCGGTAAGTTTCCCGACTTAAAATAGGTTCTCCGCCCTCAATTTCAGCAACTACATTACCATCACGGCCTAGCACTTTCATACCACCTTCGTTATGGCTTGGGCCATCAGAAATAAAACCCCCTTTTGCTTTTTTTTCAGCCTTTTTAGCGGTTAAGGCACCAACCGCTTGTGCGCCAACGGTTGCAATACCTATGCCTGCTGAAATTTTAGCCACCGATATGTTTTTAGCAATAAAAGCCGCTCTAGCTATACCTGTTGGGTCGGCAGCGAAAATTGGATTTCCGTAAGCCGCCGTCATGATGCCTGATATTTGCTTTTGTAAATTGATAATAATTTGAGAGATGGCGGCAATTTTTTCAACCATGATAAATGCCTTGTAAGCCGCCGAGCCTTGCTCTAAAAAGCCCGCAATTAATGATGCGCCGGCTTGCACTGCCTCGGTTGTGGCTAATTGAAGTTGAATTTCAGTTTCAACCATTAACTCGGATAGGGCTTTCTTATCATCAAACTCCTTTTGTTTAATTGCCACCTTCCTATCGGCTAAAGCTTGGTCATACTCCAAACTGCTTTCATCAAAGGCCCTGTAAAGCATTTGCAGAGAAAGTAACCTTTCGGTTTCTAAATCATACTCACGCTGCGCCCTTTCTTCGGGTGTTAAATCCTCACCAGCTAAGCCTACTTTTTGAGCCGAGTTATCACCAGCGAGAATATTTTTTGCCGCTTCAAAATCCGTCTTTTTTTGTTTTGTGGCATCTTCTTTAATAAATTTTTTAGAGCTTAAATCCACACTGGCATCTTTTAAAGCGGTGTATTGTGCGGCTAAATCTAACTGATTAAACTCTTTTGCTTTTGCAATCAGTGGATCATACTTTTGTGCAATTTTAGCCACTATTTGGTCTAACTCATCCATTTTAGTAATATCTAAATCGGCTAATTCCTTATTAAAGTCATCTTTAAGGCCCTGAATATCTTTTTTACGCTTTTCCCTTTGTTGCTCCGCTCTCTTTTCAGCCGCCTCCTGATCAGCTTTTGCCTGTTTATTTAATAAGCCTTTTTGAACTCTTGCATTCTCATCAGCCGCTTTTTTTGAAACATCAGATTTTTGCTTTTCCTGGTCTTCATAAGCCTTAATAGTGCCTTTTTCAATATCAATAAGCTGCATTAATTTTTCTTTTTCTTTTTTTAACACATACTTAGCAGCAATACTTTTAGCGGCAGATATTTTATCATCAAGCTCTTTTTGTTGTTCTAATAAATCTTTTATGTAAAGCTTTCCGCCCTCAATAATTTGAACCCGTTCCTCAGCAGTTCTTTTATTTAAAGATGTTAATGCATTACCAACTTGCTTATCGGTGTTTTCTTGAATTACTTGTTCTGTACTTTTAAAAGCTTCCCCAAGCCATGATAAATAACTAGAAATTGCAGTAATTGCAGTATATAAAATGCCCCCGGTTCTACTTCCAAAAGTTACTAAAAGCTGATCCCAAGCATCGCCTAAATTTGATATTTTACCGCCCAGCGTTTCACTTTGCTTTGCCATACCATCAGCAACGCCTTCCATTTCACCAAATGATAAAACTGCGCCTTGTATAGCTTCATCAGTGAACTTAACCTCTTTGGTTATGCCTTTAAAGGAAAGCGCAACCATATCTCCGTTTTTAGAGGCTCTGATGCCAAACTCTTTTAATCGTTCAAACTCTCCGGTACCGGCATCCAAAACGGCCTCGGTTAACTGATTAAAGCTTTTACCTTGCGAGCTTGCCAAATCACCCATTTTGGTCATTTGTTCCATACTTGGAATAATGCCCCGGTTTACAAATTTTACATAGCTTTCTGTTAATTCGCTTAGGGAGAAAGGAGTTTTTGCCGCAAACTCTTGCAGGGTTGCCATGGCTCGGCGGGCAGCTTCTTGTGAGCCTAATGAGTTAGATAAAACAGTAGAATACTTTTCAAACTCGGTGTAAGTTTTAATGATTTGCCCGCCAAAATCTTTAAGCATTCCGATACCGGCCTGTATAAACCCACCCGCAACAACACCTTTTGCAATATCTTTCCAGCTTGTTTTTAGGTTAGTGCTTTCGGCATTAACGCCACGCATGGTGGCTTGCATTTCTTTTAATGCGCTGCGCTGTAAATTAATATTTCTGGCAGCCTCGGCGTAAGATTTTGGATCATTAGCCTCACGCATTTTCCTAAACTCCCGCTCGGCGGTTTTAACGCTGTTAGTTAAGCCATTTATGCTGGTTTCGGCTTGTTTGCCCTTAATAACCAGTTCTAATACCGAGGTTTCTTTCTTTATGCTCATGCTGTTAAATTGCTGCTATGTGAGTTAATACGCCTAATCCGGGCTTTTATGGTTTCCATGGTTTTTTCGTCCATATCTGCCAGTAATTTTTCAGAAAGTATTTTGATTTCACGGTACATGGTACGGCTGTACCACGGTTTTGGCTTACGGTTTACGGCGGCTTTTAATGTGCCGGTTTTGTTTCTATAAATTGCAAAAGAATCAGTACCTCGTTCGCCTCTGGCAATTCCTCGGCCAGTACCCATATCCACAAATCGCCCGTATTTTAAGAATTTGAATATAGCTACGGTAACATCTCCGCCAGCCCTGTTTATTTCATATTCTATACTCTTTTGTAAACCGCCGCTGTCTTTAATCCCCATTTGGGTTAAAGATTTTATTAGTTTTCTAGCGGCAAACTTGCCCCATAAACTTACCTGGTCATCAAAACTTAATAAATCCTCTGCCATACGCAAAATTTAGCATAAGGAAGGGGAAGGGAAAGGACTTGTTTAGAGTATCAAGATGCTAGTATCAAGTAGCAAGATGATTTGCGGGGTGGGTCTCGATACTTGATACTTATATCTTGATACTTTTAAAACACAATTTGAAATCCTAAGTAGAAAACGCCATTAAGAGGGGCGAAGCTGTAAGTTCCATTAAATGTAAAATTTGTTTTATTGCCGTTTTGCTCATAATAGCGGGGCTGCCCTGTTAAAACCCTCAATTCATAGGTTTGGCGTACAGGGCGGTCGGTAGGTAAATTTACACTGGCTCTTTCGCCTAAAGTGCCAAAGGTATCACAGCTTCTGGTAAAGCTATGTTCAAATATTTTGGAAGAAACACCATCTAAAATTGCATAAACCTGAATATCAATTTTATTGAATAAAGCCTGGTTAAACTGGCAAAGCAAATAGGTTAGAAAAAAGCCGGCTGTTACGGTTGGCACTTCAATACTTGCCTTTCTGTTTACTCTATCATTGGCAATTACCGAAAATTCGCATTTAATGCGGCTTGCGTTATTGTTTAAATCAAAGGCGTTTTTTTCTATTAAATAAGTGCCGTATTCGCCCTCTTTAGAGATAAAAGCCACCCTGTCATTTTCTGTAATCTGGCTCAATAAATAAGAAGGTAGCGTGGCAACAACTCTTAATCTTTTTGCCTGAGTTGACCAAGTATAATACAACAAATCATCGGGCCCTAACTCATCAGGTTCGCTTTCTGGCCATACATCTGTACCGCCTATGTTTACCATGCCGTTAAAATTTACCACTCTGGTAATGGTTTCCAGCTTAAAATCATTGCCTGTAAAATCGTGATAAACTTCTTTTTTAAACTTTACCGATTTAGAAAGCCCAACTACATGAGGTTTTAATGTGGAGATATTTAACTCTAAATTCTGATCAGCCTCGGCAACCTTTAAATAATTGGTAGGTAGTGATTGTGTGTTATCGGCATCGGTTGCCACACTAAAAAACGCATCATCAGCATCGGGTTTTAAATTAACGTTGTAACCCTTGTTGTTTACAATTTCAATTTCGCTAATCTCCTCCACAAATTCGCTGATATCAAAAACCTTTGATTGCTTAAGCAGAAATTTAAAAGTGTCTATTTTGACAATTTTAGTTTCGTAATTAAATGAAAACGATAGGTGGTACCTGTCTCTGATTTTCTTTAAAAACTCGCCCACCTTTTCATCCCTAACCATGTAAAATAAAGAATTAACCCTGTCTTTATTGCCGCCAACATTACCCGTGTTGGGATGATTTATAAAAATGTATTTTTTCTTAAATTTTGGATCCGTAAAAATGCTTCCCTCGGCTTTAAAGCCTAAATATTTAATAATTTTTTCTATAATATAGTTTAGGCGATAGTAAAAGCCTAAAACATAATTAATTCTGGTAGCAGGAAATGCGGCGGGGTTTTGCGCAAAAAACTTCTGACTGTTTACGCTCCAAAAATTAACATAATCATACCCTTTACTCTCGCGGTTGGCCAGGGGATTGTACACCGGAAAATAGGCTAGAGGGTAATTATCGGGGTTTACACAAGTATCTTTCATGTAAGCCTCAAATGCTGCAGTAGAAAGCGTGTTTAATAAGGCATCATTAATGCGGATATCAACCACATCAGTAATGGCGGCTTTATTGGCTACTGATGCAAAATTTTGCTTTAGCGTAAAAGAAAAATTGTTTTTTAAAACCCGATAGGAGAGTGTGCCCGCAAAAAAGAAATTGTTATTAACCAATAATTTCACCTCTAACTCATAAGCCTGGTTGCTGGCACTTACCAAATGGCCAAACTGAAAAAACAATTTATTGCCAGGCGTAAACGGCGCACTTCCGCTGTAGCTAACATCCATTAGTAATTGCCCTGACGGATTAAACAGCGCATTATTTTTCTCAACCGGGATATTGCCATCAGCAAAATCCATAACCAAGCCTTTAGAGTTAATGATTTCTAACATTTTCTAATTATCCTTTACCAACCAAAACTCCATCATTTTACGCTCTCCAAAATTGATGTTTAAGCCATCTACAGAGGCGTTAAATTCTTTTAAAGTAAACATGGCCACTTTAGATTTTTCTATTTCTGTGGTTTGTTGTACATAATAATCCTGAAAATCGTAAAAAAGTGGGTGTGAGGCGTCAATTTGCTCCTCTTTAAGTAAGTTGTTTTTATCGTAAAAATCGCTAATTGCTTTTTCCCTGATTTGATTAACCACCTCTAGCTCTTTTAAAATTACCTCAATGCGTTTTACATCTTGGTAAGTTGGCACCTTAAGCGCCATGATGCTACGGCTTAACTGAGCCGCAACACCTAAGCCCATTTTGGGCTCTTGCTTTTTAAGCTCTTTTATTTTAACGGCCATTTTAAACCCCCAGTTTTTTAGTTGCTAAAACACTAATTGCGGCTTTAAAATCTGTTAAAGCCTTGTCAAAAGATAATTTATCTGCTTCATTACCCACGCCGTCAAAATCTGATGATACTAAGCTTAAAGCTTGGCCGTAATTAGGAGATTCAACCCACTCTGCATCAAACCTTTTAATGGCGTTTTGATGATTAAGGTTAATTAATCCGCTGGCAATATCAATGCTGATACCGCTCACTACTTTTTTCTCAATCGGAACGTTGTTGGCTCCTTTTACTGTTACAATTTCCATTTTTAGTTTATTTAAGATTTTTAATTATTCTTTGCCTTTAGGTTCGTAACCATCGTTTCCACTACCTGCTTTGTATTTAGTGTTAGTTGATTTAGTTCCCTTTCTAATAAGGACTATTGCAACTACTACTATAATAGCTGCAAGAATGATTAGTGCTGTGCTCATTTTATATTCCAGTTTTTGTTAATTCCAAAGTTTTACCATCTAAAGAGGTTGGGCTTATACCCTCATTAATAATTTCATAAGTGAATGCTCCATCATAAATTAATATCAATGTTTGTGAGCCTACGGTAGATCCCGAGGCAATTGTGATACTAAAAGATCGCGTAAATCTACTGTCAGGAACTCCGCCGCTGTAAGCTTGAACCGTTCCTACAATTACAATATCATTACTCCAACTAATTGGAGAGGCTACATTTACAACTATTCTACCTTGTCCATTTACCGATAATGTGATATTTATATAAACGGTAGGTGCTGGCGGAGCAGCGCAAATTGTGTAACTTATTATTTCACCAGACAAATTTATTTGATAAATTTTAGTAGCATCGGTTGCGTTAAAATCAAGGTAAAAACCGTCATCTGCCGGAATACTAAAATCTTCATTTTTATAAGCAAAAAAACCAAGCCTTTGACCATTTGTAGTTATGGTTCCGTTTTGAATAGCATTAAATGCCGCCCCTTTTAAATAAACAACTCTTGCATCTGTTGTGGCTACACAGGCAGAACTCCTTAAACTAGTATAGATATCATAAATTAAATCTTCTAGCGTGATAGTTTCTACATCTCCGTATTTACGCCCTTCAGGGTTATTAATAAACGGACGAATATTGATAATATCAAACCTTGCAAAAGGAGTGTATAAAACTATTTGTGTAATTAAAGATTCCTTTGCGGTAATAGGATCTTCTGGCCAAGTAAACTCGGTATAAATTGAGCCTGTTGTTAATTTATATTCTACTCCGAATGTGGATGAAGCCTCATAGAATGAGGATAAAGCGGTAATATTAATCCTAATCCTGTTGGCAAACTTTTTAGGAATAGAATTAATTGCAATTTTTGCCAAGGTATTTAACCCTCCATCATTTAAAGCGATATAATCAGTAATTAAAGCGTCGGCATCATCAAAAACAGGCAAAGATCCTTTAAACCTTCTACCAGCGGCATGGTAGGGGTAATTAACTCCGTTAACTACTACCAAACCAATAAAACCAGTTCCAATAACTGCTCCCGCATCATCCGTAATTTGAACCTCAACAATAGCATCTAAATAAAACAGGGCTTTAATGTCTGCAGCTCCGTAAATGTAAGCGGCCACCAAAGCATCAAAAGAGGTTAGAATAGTTCCAATAGTATCTTCCTCGTCTAATCTAAGGGCGTTTCCGTTGTTTAAATACGCTGAAATTCCTGCTGGCATTATCCTACAAATTTTAGTGAAACATTTCTGTTAACTCCAAGGTTGTGAGGGAGGTAAAGTTTGGATGTTGCTTTTAGAGTTGGGGATTCAACCGAAGTGGCAAAATAACCTGTGCCGTTTACTGCAAGTTTGTAATTTTGCTCTGTTGTGCCGTAACCTATTAATATATTTCCGCCGTAAGGAACTAAGGCGACACTGCCATGAGTATTTAGGGTACTATTAAAATTAAAAATTCTACCGATACCGCTCGATGTTTGAAAATCAAATATCATTTGATTGCCCGAAAAATCAGAACCATCAATTGTTCCAGTAGCAATAATAGCCTTTGATACAAGAGCGTGAGAGGTGCTTTTACCTCTATTAGTAACGCTTTGCAAAGTCTCAGAATTAGCGGCTGTAAAAGCTGTTACAGGCTGATAAGCTGCTGAACCTAAACCACTAATCAATTGATAAGGAGAGAGAGCGGCAGAAGTAATAAAACCTGATGGATTTATTGAATTATAAGGCGTAAACCCTAAAGCAGAAATCACCTCCGCATTTGAGGGCGTGTAGCCGATTGCTTTAAACCTTGCATCACCCAAAGCATTAAAATCTGTAATTCCATAACCAGCAATAGTTGTTGGTTTGCTTGTTATGGATGCAAAAGTGTGGGCGTGGTTGACAAGCGAATACAACCCCGAATGATTTCCATAACCAAACGCCACATCCCAATTGCTTTTATTATAACCAATAGCAGCGGTTGTTCCGTTTAAAATATTATTTATTTCGGGCTTGGTGAAGTAGTTGCTTAAATCTGTAACTACATTTTGATTTTGCCACTTACCTAAAGCGGTATTGTAAACTAACGCTTGTCCGTTTAAAGGACTTGCCAAAGACACATCCAGCAAATTGTACAAGTATTGTGCGCCTGTTGGTGGTGGGCTGCCGCCTGATCCCGCAGTAGTTTTAAATTTAAAGGATACTTTTCGGTTTGTGCCTAAATCATGTGGGATAAATAAACTAGATGTTGCTTTTAGAGTTGGGGATTCAACCGAAGTGGCAAAATAACCTGTGCCGTTTACTGCAAGTTTGTAATTTTGCTCTGTTGTGCCGTAACCTATTAATATATTTCCGCCGTAAGGAACTAAGG
>Ga0326733_1000174_pt1 | contig 20997 bp, 17 predicted proteins | sample 14_GP2_308_FD_207946 | JGI IMG/M metagenome (GOLD analysis project Ga0326733, IMG submission 207946) | Glacier ice microbial communities from Ngari, Tibet, China - 14_GP2_30.8 | ecosystem: Environmental > Aquatic > Freshwater > Ice > Glacier | place: China: Ngari, Tibet | collected 2018-07-17 | reverse complement strand
ATCCAGTAGATCGCGGTCGGCCACGCGAAGAACAGGATGGCCGCGACGGCGAGGATGCCCCCCAGCACGAAGGTCATGGTGACGCCGATGCGCCCGAGCCGGCGGTTTCCCGCGATCAGCTGGGCCGAGCCCGGGATGAGGATGTTCAGCCCGACGAGCCACCAGCCACGTTTGGTCATCGTGCCTGGCGACTTCAGGTCGGGGTGCCTCACCGGGCTGACAGCGCTCACAGGGTGGACTTGAGCGCGGCGTTCTTCTCGGCGACGAGGGCCTCGAGGTCCCTGGCGTGCTGAGCGAGTCGTGCGGTGAGGTCGGCGTCGGACGACGCGAGGATGCGGATCGCGAGCAGCCCGGCATTGCGCGCGCCGCCGATCGAGACGGTCGCGACGGGAACGCCAGCGGGCATCTGCACGATCGAGAGCAGCGAGTCGAGCCCGTCGAGCATCGACAGCGGAACGGGAACGCCGATCACGGGCAGGGTCGTCACCGAGGCGAGCATGCCGGGAAGGTGGGCTGCCCCGCCGGCGCCGGCGATGATGGCGCGGATGCCGCGACCGGCGGCCTCCTTGCCGAAGGCGATCATCTTCTCCGGGGTCCTGTGCGCCGAGACGACCTCCACCTCGGCGGCAACGCCGAATTCGGCGAGCACGTCGGCGGCGGCGCGCATCACGGTCCAGTCGGAGTCCGACCCCATGACCACGGCAACAAGGGGCTCAGGCATGCACACCATCGTAGTTTGCCAAGTCCTTCACTGCCGCCGCACCGCCGAAGCTCAGCCAGCCGCCTCGCTTCCGAGCAGCGCGGCCGCCGAACGCGCACGCCAGACCACCTCGTCGAGGTCGTCGCCCCCGGCCGTGGCGTGCCCGATCTTGCGTCCGGGCCTGGGGTCCTTGCCGTAGGCGTGCAGCTTGACCGTCGGCTGGTCGGCGAGGGCCGCCGGGTAGCGGTCGGTGAGCGAGCCCGTCACCGGACCGCCGAGCACGTTGACCATGACCGACCACTCGTCGCGGCACCCAGTGGCTCCCAGCGGCAGGTCGAGCACGGCCCGCAGGTGCTGCTCGAACTGGCTGGTCGTGGACCCGTCGATGCTCCAGTGCCCCGTGTTGTGCGGGCGCATCGCGAGTTCGTTCACCAGAAGGCGGTCGTCGGTCGTCTCGAACAGCTCGACCGCGAGCACACCGGTGACGTCGAGTTCGCGCGCGATCGTCGTCGCGATGTCGAAGGCGACCTCGGAGATCTTGCCGGCGGAGGCCGGTGCCGGCGCGATGACCTCGGCGCAGACGCCGTCGCGCTGTACGCTCTCGACGACCGGCCAGCCGACGATGTCGCCCGACGGGCGCCGCGCGACGAGCTGGGCGAGCTCCCGACGGAAGTGCACGAGCTCCTCCACCAGCAGCGGCGTCGCCTCGCCGAGCCAGTCGGCCGCGTCGGCGGCATCCGTCACGATCCGCACGCCCTTGCCGTCGTAGCCGCCGGTCGCGGTCTTGAGCACAGCGGTGCCGCCGTGGCTGTCGAGGAATGCGGCCAGGTCGTCGGCCGTGCCGACCCGCGCCCAGTCCGGCACCGGGAGGCCGAGCGCGCTCAGGCGCTCGCGCATCAGGATCTTGTCCTGGGCGAGCAGCAGCGCGTGCGGTCCGGGACGCACCGCGACACCGCGCTCCACAAGCGTGGACAGGATCGCCTGGGGCACGTGCTCGTGGTCGAAGGTGATCACGTCGACACCCTCGGCGAACCGGAGGACCGTGCCCTCATCGCGATAGTCCCCGACGGTCGTGGCCGCGAGCCCGGCGGAGCTCCCCTCGATCTCCGCGAGGACCCGGATCTCGACTCCGAGGCCGAGAGCCGCGGGAATCATCATTCTGGCGAGCTGTCCGCCGCCGATTACACCAACGATGGGGGTCATGGTTTTCTTTCAGGAACATTGGAAGTGCTGTGATTAGACTGCCAAACCGGCGTGATCCCCATCTTTGCCTATCGACCGGGAGGGCGCATGCGAATCATCATCGGGCAGTTCACCCGCTTCGGCCTCGTCGGCCTCGTTGGTCTCGTCGTCGACATCGGAGCGTTCAATTTGCTCCGGGCGACGGTGCTCTCTCCGGAGGCGTATGGCGAGGGTCCGCTCCTGGCGAAGGTCATCTCCGTGTCGCTCGCGATTGCGGTGAACTGGGTCGGCAACCGGTACTGGACGTTCAGGCCCCACCGCAGCGCCAATGCACTCCGCGAGGGGATCGCGTTCGTGATCGTGAGCGTCGGCGGGATGCTCATCGCGCTCGGCTGCCTCTGGTTTTCGCACTACGTGCTGGGGATTCAGAGCGCGCTCGCCGACAACATCTCCGCCAACGTGATCGGCCTCGGGCTCGGCACCGCGTTCCGATTCTGGCTGTACCGCACCTGGGTGTTCGCGGGCGTGTCAGGGACGCCCGAGCGCGCGGTAGAGCCATCCGGCCTCGCGCCACTCGACGGGGTCGAGGCAGTTGCGCCCGTCTACGATGGCGCGGGTCGCAACCGCTGAACCCACCACAGCCGGGTCGAGCGCGCGGTACGTCGTCCATTCGGTGAGCAGGGCCACGGCGTCCGCACCCCGCAGCGCGTCGTCGACGGATGCGACGTAGTTGAGGTCGGGGAAGCGGCGGCGCGAGGTCTCGATGGCTTCAGGGTCGGTCGCCACGACGTCGGCGCCGAGCGCGGCGAGCCGCACCGCGACGTCGAGCGCGGGGGAATCGCGCACATCGTCGGAATCCGGCTTGAACGCGAGGCCGAGCACGGCGATCCGCTTTCCGGCGACGTCGCCGCCCACGACCTCCGTGACGAGGTCGACCATGCGTCCGCGGCGGCGGAGGTTGATGCCGTCGACCTCGCGCAGGAAGCTCAGCGCCTGGTCGACGCCGAGCTCCTCGGCGCGGGCCATGAATCCGCGGATGTCCTTCGGCAGGCATCCGCCGCCGAAGCCGAGCCCGGCATTGAGGAACTTGCGGCCGATGCGCGCGTCGTAGCCGATCGCATCGGCGAGCTGGGTCACGTCGGCGCCGGTGGCCTCGGCCACCTCCGCCATCGCGTTGATGAACGAGATCTTGGTGGCGAGGAACGCGTTGGCGGCGACTTTGACCAGCTCGGCTGTGGCGAAGTCGGTCACGACCTTGGGGGTGCCCAGCGCGAGCGCACAGGCGTAGACGGAGTCGAGGAGTTGCTCGCCGACGCTGTCGCCGGGCGCCAGGCCGTAGACGAGCCGGTCGGGGGTGAGCGTGTCCTTCACGGCGAATCCCTCCCGCAGGAACTCGGGGTTCCAGGCGAGGGACGCCCCGCTGCCGGCGGAGCGCACAACCTCGGCGAGGCGTGCGGCGGTGCCCACCGGCACAGTGGACTTGCCCACCACGAGGTCGCCGGAACGCAGGTGCGGCACCAGCCCGGTCACCGCCGCGTCGACGTACCGGAGGTCGGCGGCGTTGCTCTCGCCGAGCTGCGGTGTTCCGACGGCGATGAAGTGCACTGCGGCACCGCTCACCTGTGAGATGTCCGTCGTGAACGACAGCCTCCCCGAGGCCATCGCCGAGCTGAGCAGCTCGGGCAGGCCCGGTTCGAAAAAGGGTGGGCGGCCCGCGGCGAGCAGGGCGATCTTGTCGGCGTCGACGTCGACGCCGATGACCTCGTGCCCGAGATCTGCCATGCACGCGGCGTGGACGGCACCGAGGTAGCCGCAACCGATGACGGAAATTTTCATGGACCTTCTCATTCGCTTCGGCGGAAGCCCAAGCCTAATCGTGCCGGAATCAGCGCACGCCCCACGCGGTCGTCTGGTCCGACGCGCTCGACTGCTCGGCCTGGCGCCTGGCCGCGATCGGGTTGAGGCCTTTCTCCATGAGGTCGTGCAGGGCGCCCTGCACGAGGTCCGCACTCGGCGCATCCTTCATGACCACCGGGTTATCGAGCCCAGTGTTGACGATCACGTCGCCGCTGCGGAAGAGGCTCTGCAGAGCATTTTTGCGCACGGAGACGTCGTAACCGCGGCTGTGCAGAAGCTCCTGCCGTGTGCGCACGAACAGCCCGTAGCGCAGCACGATGCGCCTCGTCGTGATGATGTACCGCTTCGCGAGCCAGAACAGCAGCGGGAGCATCCACAGCAACACGATCACCGCGGCACCGCCGCCGAGCACGGCGAGGTTCTGCCACTCCTCGTCGAAGCGCCCGTAGAAGTAGGCGATGGCCCCGACCCCGCCGATCAGGACGAGCGAGGGCCAGAACATCGCGCGGCCGTGCGGCCGGAGGCTCGCGACAATTCGCTCTGGTTCAGGGCCTGGCTGGCCGGGCTCCGATGACATGCTTCATTCATACCGCAGATGTGTCACGTCGCCGGCGGCGACAGCCTGAACCCGGCCATCCGTCTCCCGTTTGACGCACAACCGTCCGGATCGGTCGATGTCGATCGCGGCACCGGAGAGGTCGTCCCCGCTGGGCAGGTGCACCCGCACCCGCTGCCCGAGCGAGCTGCACGCCGCGGAGACCTGCTCGCGGATCCCGCTGCCGTCCGCATCGCCGCCGAGGTGGAGGAACTCCCCGTACAGCGGCCTGAACTCCGCCAGCCAGCCGGAGAGAACCGCGTCGGCGAGCTCGTCGCCGGACAGGGTCGCCCCCTCGAGGCCCAGCGACGTCGAGGTGGGCGTGGGGAGGCCGTTCGCCGGGATTGCGAGGTTGATGCCGGCGCCGAGCACGAGTCCGTCTCCGCGGGGCAGCAGCTCGGCAAGGATCCCGGAGACCTTGCGACCGTTCACGAGCACATCGTTGGGCCACTTGAGCGTGGTGCCGTCTGACGGAAGCAGCGCGGCGATCGCCCGTGTCAGGGCGAGGCCCGCGATAAGCGGGATCCAGCCCCAGTGGCTGAGTTCGAGCGCTTGCCCCGCTGGCAGCCGCGGGCGGAGCAGCACGGACGCCGCGAGCGTCTGACCGGGCGGCGCGATCCACTCCCGCCCGAGCCGGCCCCGACCGGCGGTCTGGTTCGCTGTCGCGACAACCGTGTATTCGGGTGAGGATTCTGCGAGAGCGAGCAGCGCGTCGTTGGTCGACGGCGTCTCGTCGAGCAGGGCGACGCGGGCGAGGGCCGAACTGCGGGGAAGATACATTCCCCAAGGTTACGGTTTCGGGCAACGCCGATCGCCGAGCTGCGCGGATTCGTCAACGTCCCGGCGCTCGGTTGGTCGGTAAGGTGAACGCGTGACTTCTGACGACACTGCCGGGCCTGACATGTACACAACAGCGGGCAAGCTCGCCGACCTCAAGGTCCGCTACCACGAGGCGGTGACCGCGAGCGGAGACGCCGCGATCCGAAAGCAGCACGCGAAGGGCAAGAAGACCGCCAGGGAGCGCATCGAGCAGCTCCTCGACCACGGATCCTTTGTCGAGCTCGACGAGTTCGTACGCCATCGCACCCACGCCTTCGGCATGGAGAAGTCCAGGCCGTACGGGGACGCGGTCGTGACCGGCACCGGCACGATCCACGGCCGGCAGGTCGCGGTGTACGCGCAGGACTTCACCATCTTCGGCGGCTCGCTCGGTGAGGTGGCCGGCGAGAAGATCATCAAGGTCATGGACCTGGCCCTCAAGACGGGCGTGCCGATCATCGGCATGCTCGACTCCGGCGGCGCGCGCATTCAGGAGGGCGTCGTCGCCCTCGGCAAGTACGGCGAGATCTTCCGGCGCAACACCGCGGCATCCGGTGTCATCCCGCAGATCTCCATCATCATGGGGCCCGCCGCGGGAGGCGCCGTGTACTCCCCGGCTCTCACCGACTTTGTGATCATGGTCGACAAGACCAGCCAGATGTTCGTCACCGGTCCCGACGTCATCAAGACCGTGACAGGCGAAGACGTGGGCATGGAGGAGCTCGGCGGCGCGGTCACCCACAACCAGAAGTCCGGTGTCGCGCATTACCTCGCGAGCGACGAGGACGACGCGCTCGACTATGCGCGTGCCCTGCTCAGCTACCTTCCGGACAACAACCTCGCCGAGCATCCGCTCTACGCGAGCGATGTCGAGCTCGAGGTCACCGACGCTGACCGCAAGCTCAACACGATCATCCCCGACAGCCCCAACCAGCCCTACGACGTGAAGTTCATCATCGAGCACATTGTCGACGGCGGGGAGTTCCTCGAGACGCAGCCGCTGTTCGCGCCCAACATCGTCGTCGGCTTCGGCCGCGTCGAGGGTCGCGCGATCGGCATCGTCGCCAACCAGCCGAGCGCCATGGCCGGCACGCTCAACATCGAGGCGGGCGAGAAGGCCGCGCGGTTCGTGCGCTTCTGCGACGCCTTCTCGATCCCGATCCTCACGCTCGTGGACGTTCCCGGGTACCTGCCCGGCACGGAGCAGGAATGGACCGGCGTCATCCGCCGCGGCGCGAAGCTGCTCTATGCCTACGCCGAGGCCACGGTTCCCCTCGTGACGGTCATCACCCGGAAGGCCTACGGCGGCGCGTACATCGTCATGGGCTCCAAGCAGCTCGGCGCAGACCTCAACTACGCCTGGCCGACCGCCGAGATCGCCGTGATGGGCGGGCAGGGTGCGGTCAACATCCTCTACCGCGCGGAGATCAAGCAGGCGGAGGCGGACGGCGAAGATGTCGCCGCGGTGCGCACGCGTCTCGCGAACGAGTACACCTACAACGTGGCGTCGCCGTTCCTCGCGGCCGAGCGCGGTGAGCTCGACGGGATCATCGAGCCGGCCACCACCCGCGTCACGATCGTCAAGGCGCTGCGGGCGCTGCGCACGAAGCGCGCGTCGCTGCCGCCGAAGAAGCACGGGAACATCCCACTGTGAACCGCGTGCCAGAGGGCGAGGCCGGCGCGGAGATCAGCATCCTCGCCGGCAGCCCTTCCGCCACGGAGCTCGCCGCGATCGCCGCCGTTGTCACGGCCCTCGCCGAGGAGCTCACCGATGACGCGCTCCTCGAGGGCGGCAGTGGCGAGAGCGCGTGGCAGCGGAGCCAGCGGGGGCTGCGCACCCCACTCGTGCCGGGGCCGGGTGCCTGGCGCTCGTTTTCGGGCTGACCTCGCCCCCGAATGGGGGGTGATTGCCTCGATTCCGTCGTTGGGAACGAACACAATTGCGGATTCCGCACCTCCCGTCACCGATATCGTCGTTGCCGAGCGAACCGGCGGTGCTAATGCCCTGTCTCGGGCGAAATGTACCCCGTGATCCGTTGCCGTACTCCCGCCGTTATTGGCCTCGAGGGTCCCCCAAGGGGTGACAGGGTACAAGATTGTCCCCCGGAAGTCCCCTAAAGAGACGACTTTCCGGGCCGTGCGGATCGTTGCATGATTGATCTTGCGAGGTGTTGCTCAATGAGCACACCGCCAATCATTAGCCGACTAGGGTAAGCGGGCTAATGATTGGGGGCGAGTCAGGGCGGTATTCGGGTTATCGCCCTGACTCGGGGATTTGGATAGGACCGGCCTCTGGCCGGTCCTATTCCTCGTTAAGGCCTCCGCCTACAGACTGCGTGCGCTGCGCTCGACGACCCGCGGGATCTCGAGCCACAGGTCGATCTCGTCGTCGTCATCGTCGTCCGACTCCTGGCCGAGCGCCGAGCTGATACCGTCGTTGCCGGAGCTCAGCCCGACGACCGTCACGGCCGTCTCTGAGCCGTGCGGCACGGTCCTCGCGATGATCCGGTCGGCCTGGGAGCCTCCGATCGCCTCCGCGAGGTGGTTGAGCACGCGATCCAGCTCGTCCTCGGACAGGTCGTCGATACCGCCCTCGTCGAGCAGCGTGACGGTCGTGCCGCGACGCCGGGAGGCCATGACCTCGTGTCGCACCCGATCGTTGAGAAGCTTGCGCCCGCGGATCTCATCGCGGATCGCCCCCTCGAGCAGCAGGCACTCCTCCCGCTGGGCATCCGAGAGGTCCCCTCCGCTCGCGACGATCTCCCGCAGCATCGGAACGGCCATCCGACCGGTCTGGCCGAGGCGGAACTGGCGCTCGAACACGTGAGCCTCCTGCGCGGCGCGCCACTCGGCGGCCTCCCGCTCGGCAAGGGCGTAGTGACGAGCATCGCGGCCGGCCGAGGCGAGCGAGTAGGCGAGCGCGTGGGAGATCGCGACCCACAGGATGCTGCCGAGGGTTCCGACCTCGAGCAGGGCGCCGAACCCCTGCCAGGCGACGGTCTGTACGGCGAGGGCGCCGACCCCGATCCAGGCGAGCGACTGTCTCCTCCGGGTGGAGGTGATGACCATGAGCGTGCCGATCGCGGCCGTGTGCCACGCGGCGTAGCTGTTTCCCGGCCCGTTCGGCAGCTGGCTGGTCACGAGGAGGGCGACGGCGAGGGAGACCGCGACGTTGAACGACGCCATCCAGATCGGCATCCTGGTCGACTTCGTCGGCCACAGGCTCGCCGTCGTCGCGATCGCGTAGAGCACCATCGCGGCGATATACGGGCCGATCCGCACCGGGACGTCGATCGACACCGCGGCGAGCAGCAGGTGATATGCCGAGAACACGGCCGCGAGCATCACGATGAGGTAGCGGGAAATCGAGATGCTCACGACGCCACACCCTCGCCCGAGGCCACCGGCACCGCGCCCTCGTCGGCGTCCCCGCCAGAATTTGGCCAGACGCTCTCCGCGGCTGGCCAGCGGATCGTGATGGCGGTGCCCTCGCCGGGATGGGAATCCACGTCGACGCGCCCGCCGGCATTGCTGACTCGCTCGAGGATGGAGATCCTCAGCCCAATTCGCGCGGTGGGAACCGCCTGGGGATCGAATCCGGTGCCGGTGTCGCCGACGACCACGACGACCCCGCCGCCGGGCGCGCATCGAACCCCTACCCACCTCAGAATGCCGGGATCGGAACCGGCGTGCTGGGTGCTGTTGACCATGGACTGCACGGCGGCGGAGTACACGGCCTCCGCGGCCTGCGACGGGAGGTCCCAGTCGCTGATGTCGCTGGACCGGTACTCGAACGGAGCCGAGAGGGCGTCCGCCGCCGACCGGATCCGCAGGGCGAGATCGCGAACCCGCACCTTCGTCGAGTCATCCGGCGACGACGCTGCGGCGTCCCTCAGGTACCCCATGGCATTGCTCGCCATGCGCGCGGCGAGCACCTCCGCCTCCGGGGCGTGGGAGCGCGCCGCTGAGATGAGGGTGGTCAGCACGCTGTCGTGCACGATCGCGTCGACCTGCACGCGTTCGACCTCGGTTGCGTGCTGCCGCACGGCGTAGGAGTAGCGGTCGATCGCGGTCGACTGGGCAAAATCGACCGACGCCGCCGCCTGCCGCAGCATCGTGATGATGATGAGAACGGTACCGCCGAGGATGATCGCGTAGATCACGTCGTACGCGGCGAGGTCGAGCGGTGCCGCCCCTCCGGCCGGCGTCACCCGCACGATGCCATAGGTGAGCGGGGCGACCACGAGCGTCACGACGGCGGCCCACACCGGCCAGGCGACCGCCGCGGCGGCGGTCGCCACGGTGCAGATGAACCACGGCCAGGGGCGCTGCTCGGATACGACGGTCATGTCGGCGACCCCGGTCGGCCAGGTTGCCATCACGGCGAACCAGGCCACCGCGACGAAACCGTTGACGAGCAGCACACACCGCTTCAGGATCGACGCAGCGACCGACAGCAGCAGCCCGCCGAACATCAGCGCCTGCGCGACGACGGACCACACCGGAAGCATGAACGGTGACTGCTCGAGCAGGACGGGAACGGTCTGGGCACCGAACACGAGCCCGAACATCGCCGTGGAGCGGGAGATCACCGTCTCGATCTGACGCCGGCTGATCGGGTTGCGGGACGACTTGGGCTGCCCCAACCCCCCGTGGGGTGGTTCGTTAGCGACCATCACCGGCTTCCGGGTCGAGGCCCGGAAGGATGCCGTCTTCGACCGCTCGCCGCAGCAGGTCGACCTTGGTGGGCGCGGGCCGGCCGACCTCGACGTACTTCACCCGGATGCGATCGAGGTATTCCCTGGCCGTGGAGTATCCGATGCCGAGCTGCTGCGCGGCGAGCTTGAGCGGGAACCCCGAGGCGTACAGGTGCAGGATTTCGCGCTCGCGGCGGCCGAGCTGGGCCTTGGCGAAGTCGCTGTCGGCGTCGATGGCCGTCGCCCACTCCAGATTGTTGAGCACCTCGCCCCGTGCGACGGTCTCGACGGCGGAAATCACGGTCTTCGTCGCGGACGACTTGGGGATCACGCCCGCCGCGCCAGCGGCGAGGGCCTCGCGCACCGAGGCGACCCGGTCGGCGATGCTGTGGATGAGCACAGCAGATCCGACCGCCTGCACGCGCTTGACGTTCTCCGTCACGGTCGAGCCGTCGCCGAGGGAGAGGTCGAGCACGACGACGTCGCACTCCCGGCCCGCCAGCTGCGCAATCAGTTCGTCGACCGACGCCGCGGCGACGATGAACTCGAAGCCCGCGTCGGTGCAGGCCGCTTTGAGTCCGAGCCTGACCGACTCGTGGTCGTCCACGACGGAGACGCGCACGGTCGTGGCCGGCACTCCCGCAACGGGAACCTGCGTTGTTGGCTGAGCCATGGTGATCCTTGTCTGCTGCAGACCGCAGAAAACGACGGCCTCATCGCCCAGCTTAACGCGGCGCGGGGTACCCGCGTGGGTTGCTGCGGCGTGCCGGGCAGAATCGGGGCACGTCAGCTCCTCACGAGCGTCGCGACCGCCTCGACGTGGTGGGTGTTCGGGAAGAGGTCGAAGGCGACCAGCCGGGACATCTCATACCCCTGCGCCGCGAACAGTGCGACGTCGCGCGCCAGGGCGACCGGGTCGCAGGCGACGTAGACGATCTGGGCCGGCTCCAGCCGCACGAGCTCGCTGACGACCGCCTTGCCCGCCCCGGCCCGCGGGGGGTCGAGGACGACGGTCGCCGCGCGCAGCCGGGACCGGTCGGCGCCGCGCGCCTCGGTGCCGACCTGGCGGAGGTAGCGCTCGACTCGCGCGGTGACGGCCGCCGCGCCGACCCAGTCGACGAGATTCTCGGCAGCGTGGTCGGTCGCACCGGCGTCGCTCTCGACGCTCGTGATGCGCACCGCCTGGCCGAACCGGTCGCCGACCGCGGCCGCGAGCAGGCCGACCCCGCCGTAGAGGTCGAGGTTCGCGGCCCGCGCGTCGAAGAGGGACTCGTCGATCGCGTCCTGCACCGCCATGGTCAGTGTCTGGGCCGCGTGCCGGTGCACCTGCCAGAACCCGCGAACGTCGAGCCGGAAGTCACGGTCGCCGACCCGTTCGATGATGCGATTCGAGTGCTTCGTGTGTCCGGCTGCCGCGTCGTCGGCGAGCACGAAGGGGTTTCCGGTCGACGGCACGACGATATCGACGAACTCCGCTCCGGCGAACTTCTCGTCGAGCGGAGCGATCTGCCTGGCCTCGGGCACAGCGAGTGGAAGATCGGCCACGGGAATGACCCGGTGCGACCGCGCCGCGTACGGTCCGGGCGTGCCGTCGTCGGCGACGTGAAGCCGCAGCCGGGTCCGCCACCCTGTGCCCTGCTCGTCGGCGATCGTCTCGCCGGCCACCTCGCCGGACGGGAGCGCCCCGACGGCGACGTCGACGTCGAGCTTCGCCATCCGTTTCATCGAGTCGACGATCACCTGCCGTTTGAGCTCGCGCTGGTGCTCGAGGAGGATGTGGCCGAACTCGGCGCCTCCCGCGCGCTGGGCAGGCTCCCTGTCGAGGCCGGCTGCGTCCCAGACGTGGGGGCGCCGGTGTGGCGATGCATCGAGCACGGCGACGGTGTCGGCGCGCCAGAACGACGACTTCGCGTCGTCCGTGATCTCCGCGATGACACGCTCCCCTGGGATCGCGTCGCTCACGAAGATCACCCGCCCCTCGTGCCGCGCGACGAAGATTCCGCCGTGTGCAACGCCTGTAATCTCGACCTCGACGCGTTCGCCCTGCATGTCACCCATCCATCGAGCATAGGAGCACCGTGCGCCTCTATCTGGCCTCCACCTCTCCCGCCCGGCTCGCGACGCTGCGTGCCGCGGGAATCGAGCCGATCGTCGTCGGGTCCCTCGTCGACGAGGATGCGGCGGTCGCCGCGTGGGTGGCGGAGAACGGGCCGATCGGCGCCCCCGAGATGGTCGAGTTGCTCGCCCGGGCAAAGGCCGAGGCAGTCGTGGGGCGCGCGATCGACGGGCAGGACATCGACGGCTTCATCCTCGGCGGCGACTCCGCGTTCGTGCTCGACGGAATCATCTACGGCAAGCCGCACCTGCCGCAGGTCGCCCGCGAGCGCTGGCTGCTGCAGAGGGGACGCACCGGCCACCTGCACTCGGGGCACTGGCTGATCGATCACCGCACCGGGGTCGCCGCCCGCGGCGCGGGTTCGGTGACGACCTCGGCGGTCACGTTCGCCTCGGACATCACCGACGACGAGATCGACGCCTACATCGCGACCGGCGAGCCGCTCGCCGTCGCCGGGGCCTTCACCATCGACAGCCTCGGCGCCCCCTTCATCACCTCGATCGAGGGCGACCCGCACGCGGTCGTCGGGCTCTCCCTGGCCGCATTGCGCCGCCTGTTCCGAGGTTTTGACGTCAGCTGGCCGGCGCTGTGGAACCGCTGACCCTCCCCGCTTTGTAGGAGCTCTCCCTGCAACACGACCCTTTTTTGTGGGTCGTGTCTAATTCGACGGTGCGGCGCGGCAATATAGTTGGGCACTATGCCCCGGATAACTAAGGTTCTGATCGCCAATCGTGGAGAGATCGCCGTTCGGGTCATCCGGGCGGCGCGTGACAGCTCCATCGCCTCGGTGGCCGTCTACGCCGACCAGGATCGCGACGCCCGCCACGTCAAGCTGGCCGACGAGGCGTACGCGCTGAACGGCTCCACCTCGGCGGAGACCTACCTCGTGATCGAGAAGCTCCTGTCGATCGCCCGCCGGTCCGGCGCCGACGCCGTCCACCCCGGCTACGGCTTTCTCGCGGAGAACGCGGCGTTCGCCCGCGCCGTCACCGACGCCGGCCTCATCTGGATCGGACCGTCACCGGAGGCCATCGAGCAGCTCGGCGACAAGGTCTCCGCCCGCCACATCGCCGAGCGAGTCGGCGCCCCGCTCGCACCCGGCACGCTCAACCCCGTCTCCGGCGCATCCGAGGTGCTCGACTTCGTCGACCTGCACGGCCTCCCCGTCGCGATCAAGGCCGCATTCGGCGGCGGCGGGCGCGGTCTCAAGGTCGCGCGCACCCGGGATGAGGTTGCGGAGCTGTTCGACTCCGCGACCCGTGAGGCCGTCGCCGCGTTCGGCCGCGGCGAGTGCTTCGTCGAGAAGTATCTCGACCAGCCGCGGCACGTCGAGACCCAGTGCCTCGCCGACGCCTTCGGCACGGTCGTCGTGGTGTCGACCCGCGACTGCTCGCTCCAGCGCCGGCACCAGAAGCTCGTCGAGGAGGCGCCGGCACCCTTCCTCACCGACGCGCAGAACGAGCTTCTCTACACCGCGTCGAAGGCGATCCTGCGCGAGGTCGGCTACGTCGGAGCTGGCACCTGCGAGTTCCTCGTCGCGAAGGACGGCACCATCTCGTTCCTCGAGGTCAACACGCGACTGCAGGTCGAGCATCCGGTCTCGGAGGAGGTCACGGGCATCGACCTCGTGCGCGAGCAGTTCCGGCTCGCCGAGGGCCAGGCCATCGGCTACGGCGACCCTGTCTCGCAGGGCCACTCGATCGAGTTCCGTATCAACGGCGAGGACCCGGGCCTGAACTTCATGCCCTCCCCCGGCCCCGTGCACGTGCTGCGCTTCCCCGGCGGACCCGGCGTTCGCGTCGACAGTGGCGTGACGACCGGCGACGTCATCAGCGGCGCGTTCGACTCCCTGCTCGCCAAGCTCATCGTCACGGGCTCCTCCCGGGCCGACGCGATCGAGCGATCGCGACGGGCGCTCGACGAGTTCGAGATCGCCGGGCTGCCGACCGTGCTGCCGTTCCACCGCGCGATCGTGCGCGATCCCGCGTTCACCTCAGAGCCGTTCAGCATCTACACGCGCTGGATCGAGACGGAATTCGTCAACGAGATCGAACCGTGGAGCGGATCGCTCGCCGAGCAGGAGCCCACGTCGGTGCGCACAAGCGTTGTGGTCGAGGTCGACGGCAAGCGCATCGAGGTCGGGCTGCCCGCCCGCCTCGGATCCGCCGGCGCCGGCCCCGTCGCGCCGCCCGCCCCGAAGCGCCGCGGCTCCGGCAGGGTCGTCGCGGCCACGGGCGACTCGGTCAAGGCTCCGATGCAGGCGACCGTCGTGAAGCTCTCGGTCGAGAACGGGGCGCGCGTCGTCAAGGGCGACCTGATCCTCGTTCTCGAGGCGATGAAGATGGAGCAGCCGATGACCGCGCACAAGGACGGCATGATCGCCAACCTCAACGCGACCGTCGGCCTGACGGTGTCGTCCGGGCACCTGCTGCTTGACATCCAGACCTGATTCGCGCCCAACTCCGGCGATTTTTCGCTGGGCGGCGGGCAAGTCCCATGTTTCCGGGCGCGGATGCCGCCGCATCCGAATCTCACCGGAGTTGTGAACACACACGTGGAGCGACTGACGGGTCGCGTGCTCGTCGGAAATCCAGACCTGATTCGCGCACAACTCCGGCGGTTTTTCGCTGAGCGGCAGGCAAGCCCCGTGCTTCCGGGCGGCGGATGCCGCCGCATCCGAATCTCACCGGAGTTGTGAACACACAGGTGGAGCGACTGGCGGGTCGCGTGCTCGTCGGACATCCAGACCTGATTCGCGCGCAGCTCCGGCGGTTTCTCGCTGATCGGCGGGCAAGTCCCGTGTTTCCGGGCGGCGGGCGCGGCAGCATCCGCCCCTCTCCTGAGTTAGGCACGCACCTGGGCGCCAAACAATCGCGGGTCGGCACCTGCCCGCCCGACACGTGGCCAGCTACGGGACGACGTGCATCGCCCGCGCGGCATCCGTGATGCTGCCCGACAGCGACGGGTACACCGCGAAAGCCTGCGCGATCTGGTCGACGGTCAGGCGGTGCTCGATCGCGATCGCGATCGGCAGGATGAGCTCGGACGCGTGCGGCGCCACGATGACACCGCCGATCACGGTGCCCGACCCGGTGCGGGCAAAGAGCTTCACGAAGCCGTCCTTGATGCCCTGCATCTTTGCACGCGGGTTCGAGGCGAGCGGCAGCTTGTAGATGTCGCCCTGGGCGAGTCCGTCCTCGATCTGCTTCTGCGTCCAGCCAACGGTCGCGATCTCGGGCTGCGTGAAGATGTTCGAGGTCACATTGCGGAGCTCGGTCGGGTTCACGGCATCGCCCATGGCGTGGTAAACCGCCGTGCGGCCCTGCATCGCGGCGACAGAGGCGAGCGGCAGGAAGTTGGAGCAGTCGCCGGCCGCATAGATGCTGGGCACCGAGGTGCGCGCGACCCGGTTGACCCGGATGTGCCCCGAGTCGGTGAGCTGGATGCCGGCCTCCTCGAGTCCGATGCCCGCGGTGTTCGGGATGGACCCGACCGCGAGCAGGCAGTGGGTGCCCTCGACCGTTCGTCCGTCGGCGAGGGTCGCGACGACGCCCTCCTTGGTGCGCTTGACCGACTCGGCGCGCGACTTCGCGAGCACCGTCATGCCGTTGCGCTTGAAGACATCCTCGATCACGCGTGCCGCATCGGCATCCTCGCCCGGGAGCACCTGGTCGCGGCTCGAGATGAGCGTGACCTTCGATCCGAGCGCGGTGTACGCCGAGGCGAACTCGGCGCCCGTCACGCCCGAGCCGACGACGATGAGGTGCTCGGGGATCGCCTGCAGCGTGTAGAGCTGGGTCCAGGTGAAGATGCGCTCGCCGTCGGGCTGCGCGGTGGGAAGGATGCGCGGGCTCGCGCCGACAGAGACGATCACGGTGTCGGCGTCGATCTCGTCGAAGTCCGTCGCGCCCTTGCCTCGTCCCGTGGAGACGATGAGCCTCTGCGGTCCGTCGAGGCGGCCATCGCCCTGCACGATGCGCACGCCGGCCTTGATCAGGCCGGACTTCATGTCCTCCGACTGCTGGCGGGCCAGCCGCATCAAGCGTGCGTTGACAGCGGAGAGGTTGACCGCGACCTCGGGGCGGACGGGCCGCCCGGAGTCGCCGCGGGAGAAGAACTGCACACCCAGGTCGGCGGCCTCCCCGATGGAATTGGATGCCTCGGCGGTGGCGATGAGCGTCTTCGACGGCACCACATCGGTGAGCACGGCGGAGCCGCCGACACCGATTCGTTCGACGAGGGTGACATCGGCCCCGAGTTGGGCGCCGGCGAGAGCGGCCTCGTAACCGCCCGGCCCTCCCCCGAGGATGGCAATGCGCTGCTTTCGCTCGAACTCATAGGACATGGGTTCATTCTCGCCTACCGCCGCGACCCTCCCAAACGACGATGTCGTACGCTGCTCGCAGGAGAATGACGATTTGTCGGGGGACAACACGTGAGAAGCACTACTCTCGGGCCGATTGCCGCGCTCGTAGCCGGGCTGCTCGTCGCCTCGGCGGTCTCGGGAGGGGGCGCCTCGGCGTCGACCCTGCTGGCGGATGTCGCCGTGTCAGCGGCGTCGTCGAGCGGAATCACGGTCGAGCGGGTGAGCGGACCCGACCGCTACGCCGTCGCGGTCGGCGTCTCGCAGCGCGCCTTCCCCGGGCGGGCGCGCATCGTCTTCGTCGCGACGGGCGTGGACTATCCGGATGCGCTCGGCGCAGCACCCGCCGCCGCAAAGCTCGGCGGTCCCCTGCTGCTGACAACGCCCACCGAGCTGCCACAGGCCGTTGCCAGGGAGATCGAACGACTCTCCCCCGCGAAAATCGTTGTGGTCGGCGGCACGGCCGCGGTGTCGGACACGGTGCTCGCCGCGCTGCGCCCCCTCGCCCCGAGCGTCGAGCGGCTCGGCGGCGCCGACCGGTACGTCGTGTCGCGCGCGATCGCCGACTATGCGCGCGGCACCGGATCGGCCCTCGCCTATGTCGCAACGGGCGCGAACTTCCCCGACGCTCTCTCGGCGGGTGCCGCCGCGGGCGGCGTCGGCGCCCCCGTCATGCTGGTCGGTGGCACCCAGTCTGTGCTCGACCGGCCGACGCGTGAGCTGCTCGGCCGCCTCGGAACGGCGGCGGTCAAGATCGCCGGGGGGCCCGCAGCGGTGTCGCCCGCGCTGGCCGAGTCGTTCACACGGGCGGGCATGACCACGACCCGGTTGTTCGGCGCGGATCGATTCGCCACATCGGTCGCCGTGAACGCGGATGCATACGCCCGCGCCTCGACCGTCTACCTGGCCACCGGATCCCGGTTTCCCGATGCCCTCGCCGGATCGGTGATCGCCGCGAAAGAGAGGGCACCACTGTTCATCATCCCCAGCACGTGTGTGCCCTCCGCCGTGCTCGGCCAGATCGGCAGGCTCGGCGCCACCCGCGTGGTGCTTCTCGGCGGGCCGGGGGCACTCAGCGAGCACGTCTTCTCGCTGACCTCGTGCGGCAAGGTCGTCTCGCCGCCGAGACCCGCGCCGGCGCCCACTCCATCGCCATCGCCCACTCCATCGCCATCGCCCACACCGGACCCGGACCCGGGCACCGATCAGGTCGTGTTCCCCGACGAGCAGGTCGCGCCCCTCGTCGCCGCCATCCCGGGCCGCGTGCCCGCATCCCTCGGGCCGGACCGGCTCGTCGCCGGGGTGATCGCTCCGACGAACCGCTGGTTCTCCGGCCTTGCATTCGGCGTCTCCCCCCAGCCGGTCTACCCCCTGCCCCTGTCATTCGCCCTGACCGAGCGGGGGTTCAACTTCGGCGTTCCGCGGGTCACCGCCACGGCCGACACGATCTTCGGGGGGCACTCGCCCCAGATTTCCGTCGACACAGGAGCGACGTCGACCGTGGTCTCGTCGTACGACGACGCCTCCGTCACGATCGAGCAGCGATCCGGCGACGTCGCCATCGGCACCATCGTCATCGCGCAGGGCTCCCCGCTCGTCACCTTCACCGCCTCCCGCGCGGCGACACTCGCACTCGGTCAGCCCCTGACTCCCAGCGGCCCGGACGCCTACTCGAGCACCGCCGGCGGCAATCAGTTCGGGCTCGTCACAAAGGGATCCGTCACGACCTCGTCGATCTCGCTCGAGAAGGGCCAGACCGCGGTCTGGGTGGCCGTGCCTCGCGACGGCGACCTCGCCTCGCTTCTCGACTACGCCGGCGGCGTCACCGGGGTCGACCTGTCGTACTCGCTCAGCCCGTCGACCGCATCCACGACGCTCGCCTACCACGGCGCCGGAGACACCCTCATTGCCGCGATGCCGCACCAGCAGTCCACCCTCGGGACAGTGACCGGCTGCGGGCTCGGCACCTATCCGTCGGTCTATGGCAAACTGGCGCTCTGCGCGGGACCGGGGATCAGCTGGTCGGTGCCACGGCTCGCACCGGCCGCGGCCCTCGGCGCGGACTCGCTCGGCACCGACGACCGGGCGGCTCTGCGTTCACAGCTCGCGAAGGATATCGCCGCGACGCCAACTCTCCCCGGCGACACCTACTTCGGCGGCAAGGCCCTCTACCGGCTCGCCAACCTGCTGTCGCTCGCCACCGAGCTGGGGGACGACGCGTCCGCAGCAATCCTGAGCGGCCGGCTTGGCCGCGCGCTCATCGAGTGGACCGAACCCGATGGCTGCGCCGTCCGCGGAGAGAGGTGCTTCGTCTACGACGTCGAGGCGAGAGGGATCGTGGGCCTCGCGGCGTCGTTCGGCTCCGAGCACTTCAACGACCACCACTTTCACTACGGGTACTTCCTGCACGCGGCGAGCATCGCCGTGGCGCACGACCCGTCGCTCACACCGAAGATCGCTCCGGTGATCGACCTGCTCGCCGCCGACCTCGCCTCGGCGGGATCGCCGAGTTACTTCCCCGAGCGCAGGGTCTTCGACGCCTACGCCGGCCACTCCTGGGCATCCGGCACCTCGCCCTTCGCCGACGGAAACAACCAGGAATCGAGCTCCGAGGCCGTCACCGCGTGGAACGGCCTGGCGCTGTGGGGCGCCGCGACCGGCAACGACGCGCTTGCCCTGGAGGCGGGGTGGATGCTCTCGGCCGAGGCCGACTCGGCGCGCGCCTACTGGACCGACTTCGACCTCGACGAGCCGGTCTACGACGGATTCGAGCACAGCATCACCTCGCTCAACTGGGGAGGCAAGAGGGACTACGCGACGTGGTTCAGCGGCGAACCGTCGGCGAAACTGGGGATTCTGGTTCTGCCGATGAGCCCTGTCGCCGGCTACCTCGCCGGCGACGCCGACCGCATCGCGCTGAACCTCGCGCCGGCGACGCCCACAGGGTTCGACGTCATGTTCGGCGACTACCTGCTCATGTATGCGGCCCTGAGCGGGCCGGCCGCGGCCGCTGACGCTCTCGCCACGGCGCGTCTGCTGCCCGGCCACCGCATCGACGACGGGAATTCCCGAAGCTACCTGCTCGCCTTCATCATGACGCGATGAGCAGCCGGGCGGCGGATCATTGGATTTCTCGCCGTCATGAATAGGGTGGGTCTCATGTCGACTACGCAATCCCACATTCTGGACGATCCGACGACGGATCCCTTCGAGGTCGCCGCCGCCGCGGCCGCCGACATCGCCGAGCTCACAGGAGTTGCACACCACGACATCGCGCTGACGCTCGGCTCCGGATGGGCCAAAGCCGCCGACCTGATCGGTGAGACGGTCGCGACGATCCCCGCCACTGACGTCAGGGGTTTCAGCCGTCCAGCCCTCGAGGGACACGTCGGCTCGCTCCGCTCGATTCTGCTGCCCGGCGGCAAACGCGCACTCGTGATCGGCGCGCGCACCCACTACTACGAGGGCCACGGCGTGCGACGGGTCGTGCACAGCGTGCGCACGGCGGCCGCGACCGGCGCCCAGGTCATGATCCTCACCAACGGCGCTGGCGGCATCAAGCCGCACTGGACGCCGGGAACGCCCGTGCTCATCAGCGACCACATCAACCTCACCTTCGACTCCCCGCTCGAGGGAGCTACGTTCGTCGACCTCACCGACCTGTACTCGTCGAGGCTCCGTGCCATCGCGAAGGGCATCGATCCGACCCTCGACGAGGGCGTCTACACGCAGTTCCGCGGCCCGCACTACGAGACGCCGGCCGAGGTGCAGATGGCCAAGGCGATCGGCGGGCACATCGTCGGCATGTCCACGGCGCTCGAGGCCATCGCCGCACGCCAGGCGGGCATGGAGGTGCTGGGCATGTCGCTCATCACGAACCTCGCCGCCGGCATCCAGTCCACCCCGCTCAGCCACGCAGAGGTGCTCGAGGCCGGCCGCGACGCCGAGCCGGTCATCAGCGCCCTGCTCGCGCAGATCGTCGACGCGCTGTGACGGCCGAGCACGAGGTCATCCGTCTCGCCAGGGGCTGGATCGACCAGGACCCGGACGCCGAGACCCGGGCCGAACTGGAGGCGGTCGTCGCGGATGCCGAGGGCGGCGCACCATCGGCCGTCGCCGACCTGCACGACCGCTTCGACACGCGCCTCGAGTTCGGCACCGCCGGGCTGCGCGGCGCGATCGGCGCGGGCCCGAACCGAATGAACCGGGTTCTCGTCAGTCAGGCCGCTGCGGGATTCGCCGCGTGGCTACTCTCCCGCGAGAGCAGCCCGAGCGTCGTGATCGGCTACGACGGACGCACGAACTCGCGGGTCTTCGCGATCGACACGGCGGAGATCATGGCGGGCGCCGGGGTGCGCGCCATCCTGCTTCCGCGCCTGCTGCCGACACCGGTGCTCGCGTTCGCGGTGCGCCGGCTCGAGGCGAGTGCCGGGGTCATGGTGACCGCGAGCCACAACCCGGCCGCCGACAACGGCTACAAGGTCTATGTGGGCGGCGCGGACGGCGGCGCCCAGATCGTCGCCCCCGCGGATGCCGAGATCGCCGAGCGAATCTACGCCGTCGCGGCCGAATCGCTCGCGACCGACCTGCCCAGGAGCACCGACTTCGAGACCGCGAGCGAGGAGGTCGTCGACGACTACGTGCGCCTCACAGCCGCCCTCGCCGGGG
>Ga0326733_1000173_pt1 | contig 21005 bp, 19 predicted proteins | sample 14_GP2_308_FD_207946 | JGI IMG/M metagenome (GOLD analysis project Ga0326733, IMG submission 207946) | Glacier ice microbial communities from Ngari, Tibet, China - 14_GP2_30.8 | ecosystem: Environmental > Aquatic > Freshwater > Ice > Glacier | place: China: Ngari, Tibet | collected 2018-07-17 | reverse complement strand
TGCCAGAATATATTGTTTTAATTTGTTCATCTAAAATCTCCCTAATACAAATTGTGTAATTGTGAACGCGAATACAATAACCACTAATCCAATAACCGAATAGAGAATAGCGTTTCTTGCTTTTGCGACCGATGCTGGATTACCACCACCGACAACGAACGTAAATCCAGCAATGATAATCACGATTATTGCGACGAAGCCTGCGATAAAGTAAAACGTATTAAGAATACCAGCCGTCACAACCTCACCTGTCAGGGTTGGTATGTTGTCTGTTGGTACGCGCGGCACCTGGGCCAGCATGTGCAAAATATTCATTATTATACAAACCTTATAATTAAGTTAACAATGGCGATGGAGGCGATTGATATAACAATCCCGATCACGGCGTCTAGGATTGTCTTCCTGGCTTTGGCGGCGTTTGAAGGGTCACCGTTGCTGGTCAAGAACAAGAAGCCACCGTACAAAACAAAGATAACTGCGATGTAGCCAACCAGGCGAAGGCCGATATCAATTATATTCAGAACGATTGTCCAGATAAAGTTACTCAAGCCATCTTTACCGGTCCCCGGGGCTTTGATGCTACAGTCCGGGTGTGGATTCGTTAGTCCACGATACCACGCAGGAAACCCAAGAAAGCTAGCTGTACAGGTTGTCTGTGCGGCATATGTTGCCTGTGGTGACACGATGGTTACAGCGGCGCCACCGACAAAAGCAGTCATGCCAATCGCCAAAATCCACGTTTTAATGTTTCGGGCAGAGATTGTTTTCATTACGCGAACACTCCGCCTGGGATAATAAAGTTTAGTACCGAGAACATCAGCAAATAGGCGAGTATGCCAATGACAACGTTGACGATGACCGTTCGGGCTTTTTTGACCTGATCTGGGCTACCACCAGCACTTGTATACAAGATTGAGCCGTAAACAATACCCGCAACTGCCAAGATACCAACACCGACGGTCATGATGTTGATGACGAGCAACAAAATACCCCACACGCCTGATGCCTCGATAGCCTGAGAATCTTTCGCTGGCTCAGAACCGTCTTCGCACTTTCCACCGTTGTCCTTTGATGGATCTTTACTATTTTTTCCATAAGGGTCTGATCCATCCTGACAAATTCCCTTTTGTGCACACGAAATAATTGAAGTCTGGACGCCACCGCATTCAGCAGCATACGAAACCGCCGGAAACAGAACCGTGCTCAGGCCGGCAGTCAACGCCAATGCTATTAGTGTTTGTTTTATTTTCATAACTATCTATAAAATACGACAAAATCGACATATCTGCAAGTATTGACATAGATAAAGTAAGCATTAGCTATTGCATTTTTAAAGATTTTAGTGTATAAATAGATCCAATCAACTAAAGCATTCACGTAACCACATAAGCATACAAGGAATCCACATGTCATCTGAAGAAAACCCAAACCTCCGTACAAAAATCAACCACTCAGGTAATGCACCCGTCGAAAACCGCGAGATTCCTGTTAATGAATTTGATAATACGTCGCTTCAAGAAGCAGTCGATCAAAAACTCATAACAACACCCGACACTACCGAAGCGGCGCAAGACTGGACTCCGAATGTATTTCCAGTAAATGGTATCGAGAAGAAGCCACTTAGCCTAAAAAAGAAACTTCTTGCAGGGATTGCAGGAGTTGCACTACTTGCTGGCGGTATTGGTATTGGTGTCGGTGCGACAAATAATAATCAGGTTACACCCGTTGCCGAAGCACCGGCCGACCCAACCGTCGAGCCAGCGCCGACCGAAGCGCCAATCGATAGTCCCGAGGTAGTATCGCCAGAGGCCTTCACTTTCACTGCAGAGACAATGGAGCAGACGGTTTCAATCGAAGCAATGGAATCGATGGGATTGACTGAGTTTGCCAATTTGCCCTACGCAGACCGAGCGGCATATATGATCGCAAACACACCAGAATCAGCACTAGTTGCAAGCATGAGCCTTGAGAAAGACTTAATTTATGATATTGAGAATAATCCTGATAATATAACCGGTTTATTTATGGGCCAGATCGACACAGTCGCTTATGGAACCGGTGACGCAGATGTACGAGCAAAATATTATGGTGGTAACTTTTATTACACAGCCACGGATGATGGACAGGTAGCGCCTTCATTCGAAGCCGTATCTCAAGATGTTGTTTCAAAGGGCGCAGCTGGGACTGGTACTCAAATTGGCTACCAGCTTGAAGGAGCTGGTGCCTTCCAAAGCGGCATAGACCGCTACGGTAACCCGATCGACTTTATTAACGTAACCATTACACCAATCAATGGATATACTGGTGAGATTAGCCCAACGAGGACCATACAGACACTCCGCGTTCCCGTAACCCTACTTGATGGATCAACGGTATATATGTACCCCAGAGGGTACAGCGCAGAGGGAACGGCTTCGCCAATCGAAGGCGGCACCTACTAGCACCCACCTGTCGCCGGCTGCCGCATGTTAAAAACACTCTTCAGACAGAAGGGTGTTTTTTTGAGCGAATACGATTATGCTTTGTTATACTATCAAGTAGTGAAACAAATTCTCGCTCATATACACATACTATCGATTGGCGCGGTCTTACTCAGCGCCATTTTGTCACTATCAACCTTTCAGGTGGCGTACGCAGCCGACAAGGCAATAATAAAAGACTCTGCATGTTCCGCAAGAGATAATAGCTACACTACAAATTACAAATCGCCCCATGCGACAACAAATTACATGTGTCTGGGCAAAGACTACACAAGCGATTTACGGTTCTTCCAGTTTGCAGTCAATCTGCCAGGGGTCATCAAAGACGCTACTGTGAAGGGCGTAAACGGCAAGGGTCAAACCATCGCGTTTAATAATACCGGAGACGACAAGCTGTATGTCAGCATTCCGAGTTCAGGCGCAGGGACATACGACAGGGGTATGGGCTATGGTTCGGAGACACCCAGCGGCTGCAGTACTAGTCCCAAAAACCCATTAAACCAAATAACCATAACAGTAACTGGCAACGGCAAAACTGCCGACAAAATAAAACTAGACCTGTGTAGCCATACGAACGATACGCAGACATTAATTTATTCAGAAGCGGTTGGTTTGACCGCCGATTCTGGGGCGGTCAGTGCTGTTGGTAACATCACCGGACAATTTGGCGCCGTTCGTGACGATCCAATTGCAACGGCAGAGAAAAATAGCTTATATCAAAAGGTTGGTATTACCAGTATAAAGTTGTCGAGTGCAAATGGTGGCAACAATTTTGATGACGTAAATGGTAGTTGGTACACATTGAGCAACGGGCGCTTAGATATAAAAGGCATCAAACCCGGGATTTACACTCTAAAATTTACCTATGACGACAAAAGAGTTGCTGCAAGTTCCAGCATCGGCGATGTGTCTGACCAAGCATCGAGTGAACTTACCTACACGAAGATAAGTTTTAAAGTAAATGCAAACGAAACCTATGATTTAACCCCCGATGGAATAGAGTACCGTGACACTACCAATAAGGTTGTCGCCGTAACCGAACCTAGCGACGAAGAGCTAGCCTCCAAGACAACGTGTGCAATTGATGGTGTCGGTTGGATTATATGTCCAGTCATGAACTTTATGGCAAATATTGTCGACGGTGCCTACGAAGTCGTTGAGGGTCTTCTTATTACACCAGCCTTAAATATAAATACGACTGATGCTAACAACGGAACGTATCAAGCGTGGGTGATTATGCGAAATATTTCAAACGTAGCATTTGTTATCGCATTTTTGATTATTATTTTCTCGCAATTAACGAATGTCGGTATTGGTAACTATGGTATTAAGAAGATGCTACCTCGACTTGTTATCGCGGCGATTCTGGTTAACGTTTCGTTTTTGATATGTGCGATTGCAGTTGATCTTTCAAATATTATCGGTGGTTCGATGCAGCAACTTTTCAATGGACTTGGAGCGCAAATAACAACTCCTAATTTCACCGATGCGATTAAAACCGGTGGTGCGCTGTCTGAAGGAACAAGCTGGCTTGGCTTGGTTGGGTTTATATTGGCCGGTGGCCTAGTGACGGCAGGTGTTTTTTACGCAGGGCTCTCTATATTGCTTCCTGCCCTTATTGCAGCGCTTGTGGCAATCGTTACGGTATTTCTAGTCCTAACACTACGACAGGCTCTTTTGATTATGTTGATCGTGATATCACCATTGGCGTTCGTAGCATTTTTGCTGCCAAACACCGAGGACCTGTTCAAAAAATGGCGCGTCCTTTTCACAACGTTGCTGCTGATGTTTCCGATTATTGCATTCATTTTTGGTGCGTCTGCGCTTGCATCAAAAATAATCATGTCTAGCGACACGGCTAGTTTTGCTGTACAGGTTATGGGCGCGCTGGTTGCAATCATTCCTCTGTTTATTACACCAGTTGTCATGAAGACGGCGGGCGGGCTGTTGAATCGCTTTGGTGGTGTTGTTAACAATCCAAACAAAGGACCATTCGATCGGATGCGAAAAGGCGCGGATAATGTCCGTAAACGTGAGATTAACCGTATGAACAATCGCGCAATGAATAGTGGCGGTCGGGTAAACCCGCGACGTGCCTTTTTGCGCCGTAATGCAAAGGTTGAATCAATCGACCAAAACCAAGCGAGAGAGCTTAACCGAACAAAGACCGACTATATCGCCGATGAAGCACAAAACAATAGTGCGTTCCTAGGAAGGATGACAGCTGGTGGTGGTGCTGGCGCAGAAGGACGAGCGCTTGGTGCGGCTGCGAATATTAGTGCGAAGCTTGAAGCGGAAGAAGTAACTGCGGCATCTGCAATTATTAAAAGTCTTAACTTATCCCAGTCGGAGGCTAGAACGCTTGCTAACGGAGGGAGTGTGAATCGGACGACTGCCAGCGGTACTAGAACTGTTGCTAATTCCGCAGAAGACTTATCTCTTCGTATTGCCGCAAGACAACAGGTGGTTGGCTCTAATGATGTGAAGGGTATTAATGATCTTATTGACAGTTCTGCGAGCTGGGGCGAAAAAGACCGTGTCTCACTATCGGACACACTCAGTTCCGCCTCGGGCAGACCATCGTACATAGGCCAGGGTGCACTGGCTAAAATGCGTTCTGGTGTCACGTCAGGGCCCGCTAAAATGATGAATGCAAATGAAATGGTCGAGGCGGCGATTCGTGACAACGTATACTCTGCGGCTAAAATTGCAGCTGCTGACAAGGACGAGTTAAATGTTGTTGCAAATATTGCTGTTTCAAGTCCAACAATATCAACCCCAGAGAAACAAAGGTTGGTCGACAATGCAACTACAGCACTTGTTGATCCTGAACTCAAAAGGACTATTACGAAGAACCTCGACAATGTCCGTCACGTTCAGACGAATACAAGCCCTCCTCCTTTAACCTAGTTGGATGTAAATACTGATATACTATAAGCACTATGGCAGTCTATAAAGTTCCCCAAGATGTAGAAGCTGACGACAAGCTGATTGGCCCGTTTAGTTTTCGTCAGTTTATCTATCTGATTATCGTCGCATTATCGATTGCAGCTGCGTGGGGATTGTCGCAACTGTTTTTACCACTCCTGATTATTCCACTGCCAATCATTATCTTTTTTGGAGCCTTGGCGCTGCCGCTGCGCAAGGATCAGCCGATGGAAATCTATTTGGCGGCAATGGTTTCGTTTTACCTGAAACCTCGTCGACGCTTGTGGGATGCCGATGGCATCGAATCACTTATTGAAATTACCGTCCCGAAAACCGTCGAGATCCAGCGTGTTAAAAACATATCCGGCGGTGAAGCCGAACAGCGCCTTGGGTATCTAGCTCAGTTGGTCGACAGTCAGGGATGGGCGGTGCGAGGGCAGGGAGTACAAGCGCCAAACAGTGCAATGAACAGCGACGTCTATTTTGAGGCTCAGCAAGCCGAAGATGTACTAGACGACACCAACAGTGTGTCGCGGTCACTTGATTACATGATTGACCAAAGCGACACGCGTCGCCACCAAGAAATGATTGATCGTATGCACCAGCCGGCTACACCGACGCCGCCAGCACCGATTGCGCCAGTCGCACCAGTTGTATCAACCAATCCATATGACTTCTTCTCTTCGGGTCAGCCAGTCGCACCACTGCCCCCACAGACACCAATCATGCCAAGCCAGCCAGCCCCGTCGGTCTTTGAAACCGCTGCTGCACCACCGACATTTAATCCATATCCAACCAACATCCAGCAATCTGTTATTCAGCCTCTTTCCGAGCAACCCGTTGCGCCGCCGCCGCCTGTCGCTGCCGCTGCGGCGCCTATTTTGCCAACCACTAGCGAAAAGCCTGTCTCTGCTGGTATAATAAGCCTTGCAAACAATGCCGATTTGTCTATCGAGACAATCGCGCGTGAGGCCAAGCGCATTCATGAAAAAGAAGACATGAATGAAGAAGTGGTTATCTCGCTGCGATAATAATCGGGCACACTAAGAATCAGGAGTGGGGAAGCTCGTTACATGCCGCCAAACAATCAATTTCCAGCACAACCAGTACCAGATCCGAATACGGCCGGCCCGTCTTTTGTACCACCAGCGCAACCAGCTTTTGGCGCTACAACCCCGACAACTCCAACTCCACAGGTTCCAAAAAACCCTAATTCAACTCAAAACACACTTTTGTTATCAGAGATTCGCGACAGTATTGTCATTATGGCCGACGGGTCGTTTCGTGCCGTCGTGGCCTGTAAATCGATTAACTTTGATTTGATGAGCAGTCGCGAGCGTGAAGGGGTAGAGTATAGCTACCAAAATTTCCTTAATTCGCTTAATCACCCGATTCAGATTTTAATCCGTTCTCAGCGGGTTGATATTGGTCCATACCTCGATCGTCTGGCTATCATTCGCCGCGCCCAGGACAACATGCTACTGAATGTTTTGATGGATGACTACATTAACTTTATCGACGTCCTGTCACAAGAAGCGAACATTATGGACAAGTCATTCTTTATTGTTATTCCGTTTTACCCACAAGGCGACATCGCCAACCTCGTCGAGCAGGGCAAGGGTTTCTTTGGTAAGTTATTTGCCAAACAAAACACCATTACCAAAATCGACACCGCCACCTACCAGCGCGCCAAGGATGAAATTAAAAACCGGGTTGATGCCGTTACGTCTGGGTTGTTCCAATTAGGCGTCCAAAGTGTCCAACTAAACACTAAAGAGCTCGGTGAACTGTACTACAACACCTACAATCCAGATACCGCCGTGCGTGAACCGTTGGGCGATTTTGAAAGTGTCACCGCGACGTATGTTAAAAAAGGCGAGGGTGTCGCTGTAAATTCTGGATATGGGGGAGTGGCATAATGGCAAAAAAAATCGACGCTGTTGATATCGCCGCACAACAACGCGCTCGCGAACAAGTCGAAGTAGAGCAGGCTTTTTTGAAGGGTGTCACGACGCTACGTGATTTGATTGCCCCAAGTAGTCTTGAAATTCATTCGTCGCATTTTCGCTTGGGGACCAAGTACGGCCGAACACTGTATGTGTACGGCTACCCGCGCCAAATCTACACCGGCTGGTTAAGTTCGCTGATTAATATCGACGAGGTGCTTGATGTTAGTATGTTTATCTATCCGGTCGAAAGCCAGGTGGTGCTAAATAACTTGCGCAAAAAAGTGACTCAACTTGAAGCGACCGCCTCGATCAACGGCGAAAAGGGGCGAACCCGTGACCCAGGGCTCGAGGCAGCGATTAATGATGCCGAGGAACTGCGTGACCAGATTCAGGTTGGTGCTGAACGATTCTTCCGCTTTGGCCTGTACGTCACGCTGTACGCCGATAGCCTCGACGAGCTTAGTTTTGTCCAACATAAGATCGAAACCCTGTTCGGACAGCAACTTATCTTTAGTAAGGTAGCAAGTAGCCAGCAAGAGCAAGGGCTCAACAGTAGTGTGCCACAAATGACCGACCAGCTGCAGATTCGTCGCAATATGAACACAGGCGCAATCAGTACTAGCTTTCCATTTACCAGTGCCGACCTAACTCAAGAGAAGGGTGTTCTTTACGGTATCAACATGCACAATAACGGGCTGGTTATTTTTGACCGCTTCTCACTCGAAAATGCCAACATGGTTGTCTTTGCCAAGTCTGGTGCGGGTAAGTCATTCACTGTTAAGCTCGAAGCACTACGCAGCATGATGACTGGCAGTGAAGTGATTATTATTGACCCAGAAAACGAATATCAAAAGCTGTCCGATGCTGTCGGTGGAAGTTATATCCGTCTGAGCCTGAACGCTGACACTCGCATCAATCCATTTGATCTACCCCGTGTAATCGATAGTGACGAGGCCGAGGATGCACTGCGGGCTAACTTGGTTACCTTGCATGGATTGTTCCGTTTGATGCTTGGTGGTACTCAGGTGACAGCTGCGGGTGTTCCAATGTCAGCTCTTAACCCGGCCGAAGAAGCCGATCTTGATCAGGCGCTTATCGACACCTACGCCCGTGTCGGCATTACAAGCGATCCGTTGACGCATAATTCGTTGCCTCCAACAATTTCTGATCTGTACGACACACTGCTACACATGGGTGGAAGTGGCCCACAGCTGGCGCAACGACTGCGCAAATACACAACCGGTACATTTGCCGGCATCTTTAGCCAACAATCGAATATTGATATTAATAACCCGATGGTTGTCTTTAATATCCGCGACCTCGAAGACGAGCTGCGACCGGTTGCGATGTACATCGTCCTATCGCACATCTGGAACATCACCCGAACTAACCAAAAAAAGCGTATGCTGATCGTGGATGAAGCCTGGCAGTTAATGAAGTATGACGATTCTGCCAACTTCTTGTTCTCGCTCGCTAAACGAGCGCGTAAGTACTTTTTAGGGCTGACAACAATTACCCAGGACGTCGAAGACTTTATGGGAAGCAAGATGGGGCGCGCGATTGTCGCCAACAGTTCGATGCAGGTACTACTAAAACAGTCATCCAGTGCGGTTGATGTCCTGTCTGATGTCTTTAAGTTAACCGAGGAAGAGAAGAAGCGACTCGCTAACTTCCCGGTCGGGCAAGGTTTGTTCTTTGCTGGTCAAAACCACGTTCATATCCAGATTGTCGCCAGTGCAACCGAACAGCAACTTATCACAACCAACCCCCAGGCGTCTGTCCCACGCGTGACTCAGCAACCAACAGGGCAGAGCCCGCCGCAAATCGGTGGCTACGTTAATCCTGGGCAACAGATATAAGGTATAATGAGACCTAATTATGGCGACCATTACACCTGATACAAAAGAAGAGCAAGATGAGGCATACAGCCCCCAGGGCCGATCAGCGCGTGAACTAAATGACGCCGAAAATTTTGACGCCCTGACAAGTCCTGAAAACATGGATAAAAATGGTGTCTCTGGTGATCTTTCTGGTGGCGCTCGAAAAGCCGAAGAATCAGGTGGGTATCGAAATAACTTTACCGGTGCACAAAATCAGTCGATTAAGTCGTCGAAGGGTATTCCGTTTATCCGTCGTAAGGGACCGCTGGCTATTATACTCACGATACTCTTGGGTGGGGGAATAGGATTTTCGGCATTATTCACACCGGGTATTTTGATTGTTCAAATGAAAGAAGTGATGGTTGATCGCTTTAATACGCAACTGCCAAGTATGAATGTTCGGACAACCAAACTGATATCCGCAAAAATCGATAACACAACGGGTGGTGTCTGTACGGTTGTAAATATACGCTGTAAATATACGACTGTGTCAGACAAGCAGGTTCAAAAGTTTCGCGCCGCGGGAATCGAGATTTCGCCCGTAAACGCAGGTAATCGAATAAAACCAGTTAGTTTTACGTTCAATGGTGGCGACCCAATTTCTGCACGTGAATTTAGTTCAAAAATGAAGACCGACCCTGCTTTTCGCGCCGCAGTGAAAAACGCCTACAATCCAAAGTATGCTGGCTTCTCTGATAGTAAATGGACTAAGTTTGCTCAGAGATACAAGCTGACAAAACGACAGAATATAAGCGGTGCTGATGATACCAAGCGGACCGAAAACCTGAACAACACTGTAAAGAATGGTGAGACGGCGACACCTCGTGTTGTTGCGATTGGTAATAATATAGACCCAGCTTGTACTGAAAACTGTGATACCTATACGGACCAAGATCAAGTTGATAAGGTAAATGACTTTAACGAAAGTGCAAGAGCAGGTACAAAACCAGGTGCGGCCGCGGTTTCAGCAATTGAAGAGGGTGTCCAGAGTGGGTCAGCGGCAGTTGGAAATATTGTTAAATTGACCGGTGTAGCCGATACTGCTTGCCAAGCGTATGGTGCAGTACAAACTGTTGGCTATGCGGCAAAAACAGTCCGTGCGGTACAACTTGCACGCTATGCGATGGTGTTTCTTAACACGGCAGACCTGATTAAATCAGGTGATGCAAAGCCCGAGGATGTTGCCTATGCAGGAACAATACTTACATCGCTTGCATACGACGCAAAGTCAGCATCTCGTGGGTCTGCAACAGATTCGTTTGGGTATAAATATGCAGCGTATGGTGATACTGGAAAAATGAATAACTTCTCTTCACAATTTCTTGCTGGTGGTGGTTTAACAGGCGACTTGATAAGCGTGACTTCAACAATTAGGAGTTTTATTCCTGGTCCGGTCAGAGAGACCTGTTCAACGCTTGCAAACCCCTGGGTACAGGCCGGCTCGCTTGCTGGTGGACTTGCCTTGATGCTCATACCGACAGGTGTCGGCCAGGCTGGTATGATTGCCAAATTAGCTACACAAGCCGCCCTACAGGCCTCTTTAAGTGTCGCTTTGATTGTTCTGCCGGAGCTTCTTAAAGACATTGTTGCTGGTACGACAACCGACGGTATTGTTGGCGCGGATTCAGGTGATGCGTTTGCTTCGGGTTCAGGTGGTCTGATGGGTGGAGTTGCGAATATCGGTGGAAACGCCCCGATGAGCAAAGAAGATGCGCTTGCGTATAATAACCTTCAATCAGACACATTGGCATTATATTCGGCCGATGAAGCATCACAACTCAGCCCGCTTGATGCAACCAATCGTAATACGTTCCTTGGTAGTATTGTCTTTAGCTTACTTCCGTCGGTATCATCCAATCAAGCAATTATAGGTGGCGGGCTGTCTACTATCGGTTCAATACTCTCGACGTCGGTATCGAAGATTGTTCCATCGGCTGGTGCGATTACAACACAACAATACAGTGATTCGCTTGATGTTTGCCAAGATATTGACTACGTCGAACTAGGTATCGCAACAGATCCGTTCTGTAACGTCATCTACGGCATACCACCAAAATACCTCGACAAAGACCCTCTGGTTGTTCTTGATGAACTAGCAGGTCAAATCGATGATATAACCGGTGAGCCGATCGGTGAGTACGCGACATTCGTCCAAAACTGTATTGAGCGTACCGAACCACTCGGAAATGGTGGCCCGACACTCGATCCTAAAAAAGATGGATCTAATTGTAAGATTAATGATTCAAACGCAAATTATTACCTGCACGTTATCGATCAACGTGTAAACGTGGGAATGGAAGAATAGTACATGAGTATGTCATTAAAACACTATTCAATACTGTTTATCATGAGTGTATTTGTTCTTTCGGTTTTTGTGCAAACATTTCAGGTATATGCGGCTGACGAAGCCTTTTATTCAAAGAATGATATCTTGTTTTATAATCCCGATGACTCAGATGGTTTGAGTTGTGCAGCAGGTGGGTCATCGATTACTGCTTTGTCTGGTAAAGATAACCGTGAAAAAATGTGGAATTATTTGACTGCAAAAGGACTTACATCAGAACAGGCTGCGGGTGTACTGGGGAATATTCAAACGGAATCTGGTGGAAGATTCAGCCCAACCATCCAAGAATATGGTAAGACTTTTGGACAGGGTGGATACGGAATCGTACAATGGACTAACTATAAAGAGCTGGCCGGTGGAAGGCGCGATTCTGTTGTCGCTCAACAAAAAGCAGAGCATCCTGAGTTAATGAGCAAGTATTACAATATCGACTATAGTACACAAGGTTTATCGTTTTCTGACATCAATGATGGGTTTGTACCAAAAAGTGCCACGACTGGTGCCTTAATGCCTGTTGCCGACAACGATGCACTTCTTTTGTCGCAACTAGACTTTTTATATAATGAAAGTACCAACAGGATAGTCAGTTCATCTGGAATTAGAAATAGCACAGGTGTTACACGTGGCGATACGGAATGGGATGCAGTTAAAAAGCAAACGACAATCGCTGGTGCTTCAAACATTTGGGTATATAGCTTTGAAGTCCCAGCCGATATTGACAACACGGCAATTGCACGTGTTGCGAATGCACAGAAAATCTATGACTTGTACTCGACGTCCGTCTCTGGTGATGCCTGTTTGGTTTCGGCAGATTCGATTGCAATTGACCAGGCCAATGTGTACGCCGACTCAACAGCAATTGCCTGTGCGGTTGGGACAGATGACGCTGGGCTTGAAGACGGATATTACAGAGGTGTAAAGGTTGGTATCAGATTGTGTTCGCTTCCTAATACAATCGATCAAAATCACGGTGGTCGACCAGTGCGAGTCAACTCTCGGGTATCTGGTGCGTTTCTGGCCCTTACGAATGGCTTGTACGCCGATAATGCCAGTAGTACTATCAGACGTGATGGTAAGTTGTTGATATCAGACAGTTTTCGAACCATGGCGGAACAAGTTGCCGTCTGTATAGCCAACCCTGGAGTTCCTTGCGCTAAAGCTGGTTACTCAAACCACCAAATGGGGATAGCGCTCGATTACAGGTTAATTTGGGGTTACGGCAAAGCTCGACCAGTTGGTGATCCTGTCTATGACTGGCTAACGGCAAATGCTGGTCAATACGGTATTGTTCAATTAGCCTCCGAGGGCTGGCATTGGCAGCCAACTGCAACAAATTAATAATAGATAGGTGGATTATGTTTGAGAAATTTATAAACAAAAATCGTAAACTTGCAATAATACTATTCACTGTGCTTGTTGTTTTGGTTGTTGTCGTTTTTCTATACTTTCTGACTTCACAAAACCGCGAGAGTGAGGCTGATGTATTAGAGAGGCAGGCGAGTGACTTGAAAGAATCACAAGAAACCGCGTATAGTAATAGTTTATATACCATTAGTGATCGTCGTGGAGATAAAAATATAATCACCATCGATGCCAATGCTGGGTATCGCAATGCGGCAATAAACAAATTATATGACTTAGGGTTTGATCCAACAGATTTTACAATACGTTTTAATAATTATGAAAGCACTTTTACGCCTTATGAATAAAAAGAAATATATCATAAGGTGAACTTAACTGTTATCGATAATGTCTCTATGTTGGTATATAAAACAGAAGGTTCCATCACAACAGACATAGCAACGATTGATAAATCCACGTCACTTTCACTAAAAAACGGTACTTATTGCGCGAAACCATTAAGTGATTCCTTTGACAAAAGTCCCATCTGTTTTGATGTAGAAAACAACGATATGAGTATCATAATTGATCCAGACTATTCAAGAACACGCCTTGAAGCACTTCTTTCTGACCAATTGGCGGTTGTTAATGCTGTTATTACGACAAAATACGGCTCGATTATTGATAATTATACTGTTCAAGATGGCCAGTTATATGAGAAAGGCCAATGGTATGGAACAACATTAACTGAGATTGTCGACAGAGGTGGTCGCGGGGATGTGTATCGTCTTGTTCTGAATAAAAAAAATAACCAATGGACAGTTGCTGCACATCCGCAAATTGTTTTGAGTAAGTTTGATTATCCAAATATACCCTTTTCTGTCTTAAGTAATGTGAATAGGCTTATTGGTGAATATTAACCCAGGTTAATATGATGATAGTTTTTACTATCCGACATAATATGGGTGCTGGTAATAATAATCTGATGTGTTCGGATGGTGTCGCTCAACGCTTTCTGGCGATCAAGATCTAGTTCACTAAACACGTCATCCAGCAGGATGAGTGGTTTTATATTTGTTATCTGTTCAATAATTGCAACTTCCAGAAACTTCAGTGCCAGCACAATCGTCCTCACTTCTCCACGTGAGGCAATCGACAAAGCGGGGGAGTTATTAAACTGAAACACCACGTCGTGACGGTGCGGGCCGACGCTGGTGTTACCCAGGTGTTTATCGCGGTCGCTGCTGTGTTCGAGTTCGAGCAATAGCTTCTGTTTAATGTTGCCAATCGAAGTGTGTGAATAGTGTACCGAGACAATATCACTCGACTCGGCAATGTCATTATAGGCGTCGTTCAACTTACTGTTAATTTCCTCAATAAACACTGTTCGTTGTTCAATGATATACGCGCCGTATTCGCTAAGAGCGATATTCCAGACAAAGAGTTCGTCGTTGCTCGTGAAAGGCTTTTTAAGCAGGTTATTGCGTTGCTTGAGTGCACGTTCGTATTTACGAAGTGCCGCACCGTAGAGCGGGTTTAACTGACTAATAAAGCGATCGATAAACTGACGGCGGCGCGTGGGTGAGCCATTCAGCAGTCGCAGATCGTCCGGCTCAAATAATACGACTGGGTATTTATGTTTTGGCGTTAGGCGATAGCTGGTTTTTTCGTCAACGACAAATTGTTTTTTTCCAGATACGCGAGTTGGTTCGAACTTAACTGTTCGTTTTGACTCATCTTCAAACAAAATATCAATCCGCCACCAGGGGGCTGTTTTTTGAAGTAGGTCATTATCACTGCCTTTAAAGGAACTACCTTGGAGGGCGGTATAGATTGATTCAATTAAGGTTGTTTTACCACTGCCATTCTGCCCGGTAATAACAGTAACCGACGGTGAAATATCCGTCACAAAATTATCATGGGAGCGGATATTTTGAACAGATAGTTTCGTCACCACCGTCATAATCTGTGGTGTTAGCTTTTGAGTGGCATGATTATGTGGTAATAATTCGTTTTTGGATCGGTTGACTTTAAAACACATGGTGCGAGTTTACCGCTAAAACTAAATTCAACACTGTCACCGTCAACAACAGATAGTGCTTCGGTGAGGTAACGGGAATTAAGCGTTACTTGTCCTTCACCAGTCACGTTAGCTGTGGCCTCGGACGTATTCTCTCCCATTTGAGAGGCAATGGAGTGGATCGAGAGGCTTTTGTTTTGTTCATCGGCAGTCAACGTGACACTTCCACCTGATTCACGGGCAAACAACCCAGCGATTTTTGTAATACGGACAAAGTCTGACTTTGGAATTGTAATAATTGTGTCTGATTTTTTTGGTACGAGTTGACGATAGTCGGGGAAGTTACCGTCAATTAAACGACTGATGATTTCGGCATCGTTAATCCGGAAACGAACCTGGGTTTCGTCAAATAAGATATCAACTTCTTCTCCGTCGTCTGTTATCGTTCGAAGCACTTCCTGAAGTGTCTGCGTTGGAATGATTGCTGATACTTCACTGGTTGTTGGCACCAGAACACGCTCAGACAAACGATACCCGTCAGTTGCTGCTAGTACAAGCTGACCTTCGTGTGAGTGCCAATACACACCGGTAAGGACAGGCCGTGTTGTATCGTTACTGGTGGTGATAATTGTTTGACTAACAGCTTGCTTAAAGTCTTCTGTTTTTACACTGTATTGAATTGATGAATCTTCGTTAATGGTTGGAAGTTCCGGAAAGTCATCGGCAATGACACCATTGATGATAGATGTATACTTGCCACTTTTAATATGAAGGTTATCATTAACAACTTTAAGATCAACTGATTCTCTTGGCAGACTTGAAATGAATTCCGAGACTAGGCGGGCGGGGATCGTGATTGCACCAGGTTTGATAACCTTTGCGCCAATATATTGCGTTGTGGCAATTTCTAGATTTGTCGCAGCGACGAGTAAACGGTTACTGTCTGTTCGAAGTAAGATGTTACTAAGTATTGGTAGTTGTGTCTTTGTACTGGCAACACGTCCTACTGCACTGAGTGCTCGAGCGAGATTTTCTTGTGTGACTGTGAGTTCCATTGGTTATTACCTTTCTTTCAGATTTTCTTTATTGGTTCTAATAATAGGCGCTGTGGATAATGGGTATAAACAACGTTTAACAGATTAAATATGATAGATTTTGGTGTGGATAGTAACTGGGGAAACATGCGGACAGATGTTCGGATAACTCCTAGTTTTCCATTGGTTGATGGGCGAGTAGTTGTTGTGTTCGGTCGGGTAGGGGATAAAACAACACTGTTTGTGCCACGTTCAACCCGCAGCTTGTTCACATTTTTTACCCAGGCTCGAATAAGAGATTTACTGCAATTTTCAACATTTGATGTCTTAAATTCCAACCTAAGCATAAAGTTTCTCCCGGATTGAAGCCACTTGTTCACGAATAAGAAAATCAAGTTTGATAGCCTTTTCAATTTTCTCGACTGAGTGGATTGCCGTTGTGTGATCCTTACGACCAAGTTCTCCAGCAATCTTTGGAAAGCTCAAATGTAGTTCACTTCGTAGTAAATACATCGCAATCTGGCGTGGAACGACAATATGTTTATCTCGCTTCGGGCTACAGACTTCTTCGACTTTCAATTGAAAGTGTTTCGCCGTTCGTTCGATAATCTGTTTACTGGTAATATGTTGCGGTCGGGAATGACGAACGTTACCAAGCAAGCCTTCGGCAGTCGATATATCTGGACTAATCCCGCGCATTTCGGCGTAGGCAAGTAGTTGATTAAGAGCACCTTCGAGTTCGCGAATGTTCGTTTTAATGTTTGTCGCCAGGTACTCAACTGTTTCTTGACCAAGTTCGACACCCGAAAGCGCTGCTTTTGCAGTCAAGATTGCACAACGTGTCTCAAAATCTGGCATTTGGACATCGATAGCCATACCCATCTCAAACCGACTCCGAAGACGTTCGGTAAGGGTTGGAATACTCTTTGGTGGCTTATCGCTACTGATAATGATTTGTTTGTTGTTTTGATGAAGGTGATTAAAGGTATGGAAGAATTCTTCTTGAGTCTTTTCTTTACCAGCAATAAACTGCATGTCATCAACAATCAATACATCAACATTACGATACTTCTCGGAGAACCCCTTTTTCTTAAACCGGATGTGTTCGAGGAATTCATTTACAAATGTTTCACTGCTGATATACAAGACGCGCGTCCCTGGCTGTTTAACCATGATTTCGTTACCAATTGCCTGCATAAGGTGAGTCTTACCAAGACCGACGCCACCATAAAAGTAGATCGGGTTGTATTTGATACCAGGACTGGCAGCAACAGCTTGACTGGCGGTATATGCCAGGTCGTTACTAGAGCCAACAATAAAGTTATCGAATGTATATCGAGGGTTCAATCCACCAGCGGCAACAAGTGGTGCGTTTTGCGTGTAGGTGCTAGTGACCGGTGCGGATATCAGACTATCAGCCGTCTGTGTCTCTGGCCCCATGGTCGTCTCACGATTAACACGAGTCTTTTTACCGGTGGTCGTAATTGTATACGTAATGTGTTTTGGGGTAACGCCGTTTTTCTCAAGGACGCTTCGGATCTGATCGTTAAACTTTACTTCAAATTGTTTTTTAGCAAATATATTTGGTACGGAGATGACAATACCAGAATCGTTTTGGTCGATAAGTTCCGTGTTCTTAAACCACGTTGTAAACGTTGCATGAGAAACCGACAACTCGATTTCGCCCAGTACACTTTGCCATAGGGCATGATGCATACGCTTATTCTCCCTTAAAAACACACTTTATTACCTATAACTATACAACAAGCTCAATGTTTTCCACAACCTAAAACAATCAGGAAATAATAGGGGAGTATAGGGGTGTCAGTTATACACATTCTTGAGTCACTAGTGTTAATGTGTGGAGAAACTACCTGTTTATGTGGAAAAGTTTTATATACCAAATAATCGTTATGGGTAAAATTCAAGTCATGACTTGCTAAAACGGTCTGTTTTCGTTAAGCTAGTAAAGATATGCCAAAGCGAACACACCAACCCCACACCCGTCACCGCGCCCGTACTCACGGCTTTCGTGCACGTATTGCGACAAAAGCAGGACGTGCTGTGATTAAGCGTCGCCGAATCAAGGGCCGCGCTCAACTCACCGTCTAGTGACGACAAAGACATAATAAAACACCGTGTTTAACAACACGGTGTTTTTAATGTATGTATAATAAAGACTAATGATTCCATTTCGAAACCGTTTTCACGGTCATAACAGCCTCCGGTTTGTCTATAAAAACGGCAAAGTTGTTCGCTCGCGTTTCGCGACGCTCAAATCAACCCCAAACGTTAACCGCATTCACCCGCGTGTTGTCGTCGTGGTGAGCAAAAAGGTATTAAAAAGTGCAGTCTATCGCAACCGGATTCGCCGTCGTGTGTACGAGCATGTCCGTCAACAAATGCACCGCTTTGATAAGAACTATGATCTTGCAATTATCATCACCACCAGCGAGGTAATGACGATGCCAGCAGCTGACCTGGCCGTACAGCTTGAACAGTTGTTTGACCAATCAGACCTGTATAAAAGCTTATAAAACTGATATAATAATGACTAATAACGGATCGTTTTTGGAGTTCTTTGCCCTGTGAATATTTTTGAAGTTTTGATTGTTCAGCCAATATTTAACCTGTTGGTCTTACTGTATAGTTTAATTCCTGGCGGTGACTTTGGTATCGCCCTGATTATCTTTACGATTTTGATCCGTTTCGCACTGTGGCCACTCGTAAAACGCCAACTGCACCAAGTCAGTGCAATGCGCAAACTTCAGCCACAACTTGCGGTGATTAAAAAGAACGCCAAAGGCAACAAACAAGTCGAAAGTATGCAGATGATGGAGCTGTACAAGAAAAACGGCGTCAACCCATTCCGTTCAATCGGCATCTTACTGATTCAACTCCCAATTTTTATCGCTCTATATCAGGTCATCCAGATTTTTACATTGTCACGTGACCAGATTGGAAAATTCACCTACGATTTTCTAGAAAACATCGGGCCAATCAAAGTACTCATCGAACAACCTGACCAGTTTAACGAAAAACTATTCGGTCTGGTCGATCTGACCGCTCACGCTATCGGTGGACCAAACGGATTTAACTTCTACCTCGTTATCCTTGCTATTATCGCAGCCGTAACACAGTACATCATGTCCAAACAGACCATGCCACAGCAAGAAAGCCAGAAGCGTCTCCGTGACATCATGACCGAAGCGGCCGACGGCAAGCCAGCCGATCAAGCCGAGATGAACGCTATTGTCATGGGTAAGATGATTAAAGTACTCCCGTTCATTATGTTGATCGTAATGTTGAACCTACCAGGAGCGCTAGCTCTGTACTACGCAGTATCAAATATCGTTGCCGTATTCCAACAACATATTATTCTCAAACAGGACGTTGATGAAATGGAAAAGATTGCTGAAGAACCGCTCAAAAATGGCGGCAAAAAAGCGACTGCCAAAGCTCGTGCCAAGGCCGCACCAGAGGCGAAAATTACTCGAATCGTTGCCAAGGACACACCTGTAACAAAATCAAAAAAGAGGGAGTAGTCATGAACAACGAACAATCGATTCAGTTTGCACACAAATATCTCGAGGACTTACTTTCATTTTTTGGCGTCAACCTAAGCGTAACTTCAAGTTGTGATGAGGACGTGATTGAACTGTCCGTTCCGTCCAGTGACCTCAATAGCCTGCTGATTGGCCGTAATGCCGAAACACTACGCAGCCTTCAATATATCGTCTCGACAGTCCTACGTAACAAAAATGCAACCTTAACCCGTGTTAACATTGACATAGCTGATTACAAGAAACAACGTGCTGATCGTATCGCAAAGCAAGCTCGTGAATGGATTGAAGGCGTCCGCAAGACTGGTGATTCATACATTGCCAACCTTAACGCAGCTGATCGTCGTATCGTGCACCACGTTGCAAGCGAATATAGTGATATCCGTACGTTCTCTGATGGAGAAGGTGTCGAACGCAAGATTACGATTGTTCAAGCGTCGAGTTAGTTTATATTTTTAATCAAATTGGTTTAGTCCTTATTAATTCTCACTTTCTGCTTGGAAAGTAACAAACAAGCTTCTTTTGGTGTGCAAAAGAAGCAAAACATTTTTGGCGGCTTCACTGCGCCGGAACTACCAGGTAACCCAAGACTGGCACTGCGGAACTTGCTTCGCTCAGACAGTCCTCGTGCTTGGTCTCAGTCTTAGATCACCAGCTAGCTTCGGGCAGCTGCAGATTCCAATTAGGCTCATGGGGTCTGGGGTCTATGAATTAGCCGATAAAATACCGAACTCTCCCCTAGCTATTCGAGGATGTTTGAGACGAAGTCGAGTTCCGCAGAATACTAAGAGCGAGAGAGGTATTTTAGACGCGATAATTCATGAACCCCAGCAGTTTTGATTCTTTTGCAGCCAAAAGAATCGCGTTTGATTACTTTCTGCGTCGAAAGTAAAACTACCTATTATCTTCTAGAGCTTTCATATACACCGCATGTGTCTGCCCGGCCATACGCTTCCATGAGTATTTTCGAAGCTGTCGATCACCTTCGTTAATCAGTTCGTTGCGAAGCAGTTTGTTGGCAAGCACTTCATCGATGGCTCGCGCCATGTCGGTTGTATCGTTTGGATTAAAGTAATGTGCGGCGTCACCGTAAATCTCCGGCAGACAGGTTGCACTACTACTGACAACTGGAGTGCCGTAACCCATTGCTTCCAGACCAGGCAGTCCAAACCCTTCCATAAGTGATGGAAAAACGTAGGCATCGGCAGTAGTATAGAGCCAATCTCGCTGACTGTCGGGAATAAAATCAGTAAACAGGATGTTCTTGTAATTGCGTTCGGTAAAATACGATTCGTTCTTGATTACACCGGCATTTTTCTTACCCACCAGTATCAGACCAAGGTTGGGGTATTTTTTTATCAGTCGTTGGTGAGCGTCGCCGAGTCGCCAAATATTTTTATAATCGCTTTGTTGCCCGACGTATAAAAGATAGTGATCAAACGGATGACTATAGGGCTCGACAAGAT
>Ga0326733_1000172_pt1 | contig 21033 bp, 17 predicted proteins | sample 14_GP2_308_FD_207946 | JGI IMG/M metagenome (GOLD analysis project Ga0326733, IMG submission 207946) | Glacier ice microbial communities from Ngari, Tibet, China - 14_GP2_30.8 | ecosystem: Environmental > Aquatic > Freshwater > Ice > Glacier | place: China: Ngari, Tibet | collected 2018-07-17 | reverse complement strand
AAACATCATATGGCTTTTTCAAAGGTTCCCAGACCTTTGAAAACTCCAGCACCAGTAACTTGCCACCGGGCTTTAAAACACGCCGCATTTCTGCTAGCGCTGCGTCTTTATGCGTCATGTTGCGCAGACCAAAAGCCACGCTAACACGATCAAAATAATTATCGGGAAACGGCAATTTCTCCGCGTCACACAACGATGTTGGGATGATCAAGCCATAATTCAATAGACGATCACGCCCGACGCGTAACATCGACTCATTAATATCCGTCAACCAGACTTCACCGGTAGGCCCCGCCTTTTTGGCAAATGCCTTGGCCAGATCGCCGGTGCCGCCTGCAATATCCAGCACCTTGAAGCCCGGACGAATACCAGCCTGCGCAATCGTAAAAGTCTTCCACAAGCGATGCAGCCCTGCCGACATGACATCGTTCATCACATCGTACTTTGCTGCCACCGAATGAAACACTTCAGCGACCTTGTGAACTTTCTCTTCTTCAGCGACGGTTTGATAACCGAAATGTGTTGAATTTGTCATAGCTGGCAGCTCAATTTACTGGATTATACATGCGTTAAGAAAATGTGAAATACGGGTAAATTTTTATTTTTGCATCGAACAAATACTTGCAAATTAATGGCTGCTACAACCGCTGCCGCTCACGACGGCTGTATTCATTGGCGCATCGCGACCGCCTTCGCGTGTAAAACCGGCAGCCTCAAGACGGCGCAAATAATCTTCCCACAAGGCATCTTTATTGCTACCCAAGTGGTGCAGATATTCCCATGAAAAAATACCGGTATCGTGGCCGTCAGAGAATACAGGTTTGATTGCGTAATTGCCGACTGGTTCGACTACGGTAATTTCTACATTGCGTTGACCGGTTTGCAGGGTTTCCTGTCCCGGGCCGTGGCCGCGCACCTCCGCAGAAGGGGACCAGACACGCAACAATTCAAACGGCAGTGAAAAATTTTTGCCATCATCGAACTCTATTTCCAGCACGCGCGATTGCTTGCGTACTGTCAGTCCGGTTGGTTGCGGCGCGGGAAGTGTTTGTTTGGAACCAGTCATAATCGTCTCTAGCTTTTGGAGTTGCGCAGAGGCAAAATATTTTGCGTCTGCAATTGACATCTGTAATTGATATAGCGACTCAGCCTACGCAAAATGCGTTACGCACATCTCGCGGGCTGAGTTCATGCCTATTCATGCTTATACCAGCACCCGTTCGATGCCGCCGTTGTTAGCGCGTGCGACATAGTCCGGCATCCAATTTGGTCCGAGCAGATGCTTCGCCATTTCAACCACGATGTAGTCGGCCGTAGTTTCAGAGTCATCGTTGTAACGCGACAAACCTTGCAGGCATGATGGGCAGGAAGTCAAAATCTTGACCTCGCCGGCAAAGCCATCGGCGCGCAATTTATCTGCGCCCTTGGTCATCTCTTCTTCTTTGCGGAAACGCACTTGGGTCGAGATGTCGGGACGCGAGACAGCCAGCGTGCCAGACTCGCCGCAGCATCTATCGTTCTTTTCGATTTTCTGCGCATCAACTGTCGTAATTAATGCGTTCACCGTTTTCAACGGGTCCTGCAATTTCATCGGTGTGTGGCAAGGGTCGTGATACATGTAGCGTACGCCGTTCACGCCTTCGAGCTTCACACCTTTTTCCATCAGATATTCATGAATATCGATGATGCGGCAACCGGGAAAAATCTTCTCGAACTCATAACCCTGCAACTGATCGTAGCAAGTGCCGCAAGAGACGATGACGGTTTTGATATCGAGATAATTCAGCGTGTTCGCCATGCGATGGAACAGCACGCGATTGTCGGTGATGATTTTTTCAGCTTTGTCAAAATTGCCGGTGCCGCGTTGCGGATAACCGCAGCACAGATAACCCGGCGGCAAGACAGTTTGCACACCGACATTCCACAACATCGCCTGCGTTGCCAAACCTACTTGCGAGAACAGGCGCTCAGAACCACAACCAGGAAAGTAGAACACCGCCTCTGTATCCATCGTGGTGGTCTTCGGATCGCGGATGATAGGCACGACGGTATCGTCTTCAATATCCAGCAAGGCGCGCGCGGTTTTCTTCGGCAGATTGCCCGGCATCTTCTTGTTGATGAAGTGAATCACCTGCTCCTTGATCGGCGGTTTGCCGACAGTCGCACGTGGCGCCGAGGTTTGTTTCTTTGCGAATTTCTTGAAAAAATCATGGCCGAAACGCTGCGCCTTGTAGCCCCAATCGATCATGACCTTGCGCGTCGCATTGATCGTAGCCGGATCGCTCGCATTCAGGAAGAACATCGATGCCGCAGTACCTGGATTGAATGACTTCTTGTCCATCTTGCGCAGCAAATTGCGCATGTTCATCGACACATCGCCAAAGTCGATATCGACCGGGCAAGGCGTCAAACATTTATGGCAAACCGTGCAGTGATCGGCGACGTCTTCGAATTCTTCCCAATGCTTGATCGAAATACCGCGTCGCGTTTGCTCTTCGTACAAGAAGGCCTCAACCAGCAAGGACGTGGCGAGAATTTTATTACGCGGCGAGTACAGCAAGTTCGCACGTGGGACATGCGTGGCACAAACCGGTTTGCATTTACCGCAGCGCAGGCAATCCTTGACGCTATTGGCAATCGCGCCGATATCGCTTTGCTGCATGATCAGCGATTCGTGACCCATCAAACCGAAAGATGGCGTGTAGGCGTTGCGCAGATCCGCGCTTAACTCAGGCGCATTCATCAGCTTGCCTTTGTTGAAATGACCGTTCGGATCGATACGTTTTTTGTATGAGCGGAAATCAGCCAATTCTTCATCGGTCAAAAACTCAAGCTTGGTAATACCGATACCATGCTCGCCGGAAATCACACCGTCCAGTGAACGCGCCAATTTCATGATGCGTGCTACTGCAGCGTGCGCATCCTGCAGCATCTGATAATGATCCGAGTTGACCGGAATATTGGTATGTACGTTGCCATCGCCCGCATGCATGTGCAACGCGACGAATACGCGGCCGCGCAAGATGCGTTTATGGATGGCGTTGGCCTCTTCGAGGATCAGGCGGAATGCAGCACCGCTAAAAATCTGACGCAAAGGCACACGTGCCTCTGTTTTCCACGAGATGCGTACAGTGCGGTCCTGTACCACGTCGAACACGGTAGCAGTCGGCTGCACTTGCAAACGCTCGTTGAATGCGGGCGCGAGTTTTTCCATACCCAGCGCGAGCAATTCATCTTTGGCATCCAGCAAAGGCTGGTCAAGATTCCTCAGCACATACGACCAGCGCGCTTGCGTTGCTGCGATCAACTCTACAGCCTGATGCACGCGGTCTTCCAGCAATTCAGCCGCTGGAATATCGTCGCCTTCTGCATCGTCACTCTTGCCCAAAGGAAGATTGCCTTTGGCGAAAAATGCGTGCAGCTCATCAAGGAACTGCAATTTATTTTTGATCGACAGCTCAACATTAATGCGCTCGATGCCATCGGAATATTCGCCCATGCGATCAAGCGGAATTACCACATCTTCATTGATCTTGAACGCGTTGGTGTGTTTGGAAATCGCCGCAGTGCGCGCGCGATCAAGCCAGAATTTCTTGCGGGCTTCTGGGCTGACGGCAATAAAACCTTCGCCTACGCGCGTATTCGCGATACGCACGACTTCAGACGCGGCCTGCGCCACGGCGTTTTCATCATCGCCAACGATATCGCCGAACAAGGCCATCTTTGGCAAGATGCCGCGTTTGGATTTGGTCGCATAACCAACCGCGCGCAAATAACGCTCGTCCAGATGCTCAAGGCCAGCCAGAATCGCGCCGCCTTTTTTGGTTTCGGCGTCGAGGAAATCCTTGATCTCGACGATCGATGGAATCGCATCGCGCGAATGACCAAAGAATTCCAGACAAACCGTGCGCGTATGTTTTGGCATCTTGTGCAAAATCCAGCGCGCCGATGTGATCAAACCATCGCAACCTTCTTTTTGCACGCCCGGCAAACCGGACAGAAATTTATCGGTAACGTCTTTGCCCAAACCTTCCTTGCGGAAAGTACGGCCAACGATTTCCAGTGTTTCAGTTTTGAAGGGCTGATTGACTTTGCCCTTCTCGCTCGGATGGGTCCATTCGAGTTTGAACTTGGCCAACGGCGCATCGTGAATCTTGCCGAGGTTGTGCTCCAGACGCGTGACTTCCAGCCAATCGCCGTTCGGATCAACCATCCTCCAACTCGCCAGATTATCGAGCGCTGTGCCCCACAAGACGGCTTTTTTGCCCCCGGCATTCATCGCGATGTTGCCGCCTATGCACGACGCCTCGGCGGAAGTTGGATCGACGGCGAATACGAAGCCGGCTTTTTCAGCCGCATCGGACACGCGCTTGGTGACCACACCAGCGCCGGAATAAATCGTCGCGTATTCACGATCAACGCCCGGCAGCATCGTCATTTCGACCGCGCCCAGCCCTTCGAGTTTTTCGGTATTGATGACGGCCGACATCGGCGTCAATGGGATTGCGCCGCCCGTGTAACCAGTGCCGCCGCCGCGTGGAATGATCGTCAAGCCAAGTTCGATACAACCTTTGACCAAGCCGGCCATTTCATCTTCGCCATCCGGCGTCAAAACGACGAATGGATATTCAACGCGCCAGTCGGTCGCGTCGGTCACATGCGAGACGCGCGATAAGCCATCGAACTTGATATTGTCCTTGGCGGTGTAGCGACCTAATACTTTGTTAGTGCGCTTGCGCAAATCATAAGTGTTGCGGAATTCTTCTGCAAAATCAGCCACCGCTTTGCAGGCAGCTTGCACCAATGCTTCGACCGCGACAGCGCGACGCTCGGCCTTCGCATCGCCGGTATTGGCCAGATCATTCTTGCGCCGCTTGTCGACTTCACCCAGCCGATGATTCAAGGCATCGATCAAGGCTTGACGGCGCTTCGGGTTGTCCAGCATATCGTCTTGCAGATACGGATTACGCTGCATGACCCAGATATCACCCAACACTTCGTACAACATGCGAGCCGACCGCCCGGTCTGACGCTCGCCGCGCAATTCATCCAGCAAAGCCCAAGCTTCTTCGCCCAATAGGCGAATCACAATCTCGCGATCGGAAAACGAAGTGTAGTTATAGGGAATTTCGCGCAAACGCGTAGGCACAGCGCCGCCGGGAGCATCGGCAAGTAGAGTCTGAATTTGTACTGGTGCGTTCATCGATGGGCGTTCATTAGTGGTTCATTCACGCTAAATACTCATTTTAGCTGATTGCAGTGCCGCACGTTTGAACTGCGTGCTGGAGAAATGAAGGTAGAAAGGTTGAAAAGCAAAGCGAAAACAGCGAGATTTTATCTTAGTCAATCATGGGAAATAAGTTGTCGGCGGGAATACCGTTCAGATAAGCACGGATTCTTCCCGACTGGGTTCCCCGCGCAGGCGCAACGGCGACGAACTTACGAACGAACACGTGAAGCAGAGAGCTTTACTCCCAGCGCTTGAAGCAGCTTAATCATCGTGCCTTAGCGCGGCTTAGCGCTCATCTTGAAGAACGCGCTCAAGTGCCCACTCGTCACACTCCCTCTCACAAGATTGATCCCAGTCGTTTGCGAGGTGCGCCAGTTCATGTAAGACGAGGTGATTTAGAAATGTCGTCGGAGTAGTGAGTGATTGCCTAATTCTTGGGAAGCCACCAAACAACTCGAGACCGTCCAAGACGCTGGTGATCTGCTCGGCTCCGATTGAGCGGCGGATCAGGACTACCCAATCTCCGGAAGCACGATGTACCAAGGCTCTGGCAATAGGGTTGCCTTGCCCAAGTAGGTCGTGATCTCTCGACCATTGTTCGACATCTGGCACGACACTGAGTCGGACAGCATGTGCAGTGTGGCGAGTGAGGAGTACTTCCAGCTCGCCTCGATGAGTTTCGACGTCTTCGATTTGCATTGCGCTCTAACGTTGAAGGTAAGGGGTGCGCAGCCGGCTTGTCGGCGAAGCGCCCCTTTTGACCGAGAGGTTAAGCCTTAGCGGCCAATAACTTTGCGCGTTGCTCACTAACGTATCTCTCCGCAATTTTCGCAACAGCGTCATGCAGCTTTGATAAGAACTCAATATCGATACTGTGATATCCGGCCTCTTCGAAGAGATAGCGCCACTCAACAAAAACATTGGACACCATGGTCAGGCGACTTTCAAAGCCACTATCTTCACCAACAACCAGTCGCTCAATCTCGACTTGTATTTCCGGGGGAAGTTTTCCGAACAGCTCGACAAACTTATGTCCATCAGATGGTTTGTTGCACCCAACTAGAATTGCTTTAAATCCAAGTTCGATAGAAAAGGCTAGGCAGACAACAGCCGGAATAATTGCGTTTAACACACCGTTGTTCGCAGGTAAGCCATTGCCATAACAAAGCTCAAACCCACGATGGAAGTTCTTTGAGGTAGATAGAATGGAGGCAGGAGTCATGTTGGCCTAACGTCGGAAGTAACCACACCAAAGGAATTGGAGCGACGCTTGCGATGCGAACGCCCTTGGGCGTCCGCGTTGACCAACCTGTTAGGTCTTGAAGCCACGGCGAATCCACAAAATAGTGTAGACGAAAAGGTAGGAAACGAGCCAACCGACGACGACCGGAAGGATTGAGATTGTGAATGCGCCGATAGCACTAAAGGTTGGCATGATCATCATAACCTTGGGCGAGAAGTCCTGGCCGTCTGCGACCGCCTGTGCGTGGGCCAACCTTGTTCCCTCAACGTCATTAACCCACTCGAATGACATAAACGGGAAGTAATTGGCGAGCCCGGAAGGATGGTTGTTCAGTTCGTAGAAATACGCGACCAATATAGCTATCGCCCAAACAATCGAGAGAGCCACTCCAATTCGTTGCCATCCATTGAGGCGCATAGCAAGACCTAACTTATTTATATAGAAAAAGTGATGGATAACAACGGAGCGTGCTGCATAACTCGGCAACGCCATACCGTGGAAATCCGCTTGCAAACTGGCCTAATCCAAAACGAATGCATGAATAGACCGTGTAAAAATCCCTAAAAGCGGTGTGCTTTGCAAGACGCTATTCGGTGTCAAGAGGTCGTATTTAATTTTATCTTGGCGCGAATAATTGCTGATTATAGTTTGCGAAAGGGAAACTAAATTGTGTATTTGCAATACAAGCGCAGTAGTGATCGCCATTGCTGAATTGATGTAATGCGATCTCAGTGCGAAATGCAGAGCAGGAGTCAGTCATTGAAGTGTGTACGCAGGTCGATTGAAGAATGTTCAGTGCTAGATCAAAACAGTTTGATCAAGTATTGCCAGAAACCGTCAGGCACATACAACAGCAACCAAGTTATCGTCACATAGCGCAAGAACTTGCCTATCGCCATATAAGCCACGCAAAGCCAGAAAGGCAATTTCAACCAGCCACCCAACAGGCAGATCGGATCGCCTATTACGGGCAGCCAGGCCAGCAACATGGTTTTGGGACCGAAACGTCGCAACCAGGCAAACCAGCGCGTTTGCTGTTCCTTTGCAAAAATCCGTTTAGCGCCTACCCCCATCCAGTAATTGATCACACCGCCTATGGTGTTGCCGGCAGTGGCAACCAATATCGTCGGCCAGAACAAGGCTGCATTGGCCTTGATGACGGCAAAAACTACCGGCTCGGAGCCCATGGGCAGCAAGGTGGCGGATATCAGACTGATGATAAATACCGAAAGCAGCCCGACTTCAGGTACTGCCAGTAAATTCAGCAACCATTGCACGCTGGCTTCAATCATGTTTTCGCTGAGGTGAATGTTTCAATCAAATATCCCAGCTTGGTAATCGCTATTTAAGAAGAAAACTGCAGGAATGCGGCATCGCAAAAAGTCGTCCATTATAATGAGCGACTGCTCAGCATCGTTTTTAGTTTATGGCTGAGCCAATCACATTGATCTCTATGACAACCGACTATCTGAAGAAAATCCTCACCGCGCGCGTTTATGACGTTGCCGTGGAATCTCCACTCGAATTGGCGCCAACGCTGTCGCAGCGTTTCGGCAACCAGATTTATTTCAAGCGTGAAGATATTCAAAGCGTTTTCAGTTTCAAGTTGCGTGGCGCGTACAACAAGATGGCGAATTTGCCGCTGGCACAATTGAAGCGCGGCGTGATTTGCGCTTCTGCCGGCAATCATGCACAAGGCGTCGCATTGTCCGCGACCAAGCTCGGTTGCTGCGCGGTGATCGTCATGCCAACTACCACACCGCCGGTCAAGATCGATGCGGTAAAAGCACGCGGCGGAGAAAATGTTGAAGTCGTTTTGTTCGGCGAGTCATACACCGATGCGTATAACCACGCACTGACGCTGGAGAAAAAACGCAAGCTGACCTTTGTCCATCCATTCGATGATCCGGATGTGATCGCTGGCCAAGGCACAATCGCGATGGAAATCCTGCGCCAACATCCGGGGCCTATCCATGCGATTTTTGTCGCCATAGGCGGTGGCGGCTTGATCGCCGGCATAGGCGCGTACATCAAAGCAGTGCGTCCGGATATCAAAATCATCGGCGTGCAAACGACAGATTCCGACGCGATGGCTCGCAGCTTGAAAGCTGGCCGCCGCGTCTCCTTGCCTGACGTCGGTCTGTTTTCCGACGGCACTGCGGTGAAGCTGGTTGGTGAAGAAACCTTCCGCATCGCCAAGCTGGTAGTCGACGACATCATCTTGGTCGATACCGATGCAGTATGCGCTGCGATCAAAGATGTGTTCCAGGACACGCGCAGCATTCTTGAGCCAGCCGGTGCACTGGCAATTGCCGGCGCCAAAGCGTATATCGAACGCGCGAAGCAAGATAAAAAACCGTTGAAGAATGAAACGCTGGTCACAATCGCGTGCGGTGCCAACATGAACTTTGATCGCTTGCGCTTTGTCGCCGAACGCGCTGAAGTCGGCGAATCACGCGAAGCAATTTTTGCCGCGACGATTCCGGAAGAACGCGGCAGCTTCAAGCGTTTCTGCGAATTGATAGGCCCGCGTAATGTGACCGAATTCAACTACCGTATCAGCGATGCCAAGCTTGCGCACATCTTTGTCGGCATGCAAATCGCCGATCGCGATGAGCCGAACAAAATCACCAAACATTTTCAAAAAAACGGCTTCAAGACGATTGATCTGACACACGATGAATTGGCGAAAGGCCACATTCGTCATCTGGTCGGCGGCAAGAGCGAACTCGCACATGACGAATTGCTGTATCGCTTTGAGTTCCCGGAACGTCCGGGTGCATTGATGCGCTTTCTCGATAGCCTAGCGCCGAACTGGAATATCAGCTTGTTCCATTACCGCAATCAGGGCGGCGACGTCGGCCGCATTCTTGTCGGCTTGCAAGTGCCGAAAAAAGAGATGAAAGATTTCCGCTTGTTTCTGGCAGGACTTGGCTATCGCTATTGGGATGAGAATGAAAATCCCGCTTACAAATTATTTTTATAAGAGTTAACGCGATGACAAATCCTTCTGGACCAGCGGCCTCGCCACTAGGCAAACCGTCGAGTTATCAGGCGCATTACGATCCGTCGCTGCTGTTTGCCATTCCGCGGCAGTACAAGCGTGATGAAATCGGCTTGAGCAACGGTACCTTGCCATTTTTCGGCGTCGATATCTGGAATGCGTATGAAGTGTCTTGGCTGAATATGCGCGGCAAGCCGCAAGTGGCGATGGCAAAAATCATTGTGCCAGCCGACTCGCCGAATATCGTCGAATCGAAATCTTTCAAGCTTTATTTGAATTCGCTGAATCAAACAAAACTAGGCGGCACCGAAGCCTTACTGGAATTGCTGCGGGAAGATTTAGCCGTCAGTTTTGGTACGCCGGTACAAATTTCGTTGACCTTGCCTGAGAATTTTTCCAAAGTGCCTATGGGTGAACTCGATGGGATGCTGCTGGATAGATTGGATATCGAGGTCACAGAATATTCGCCAGACGCTTCCTTGCTATCGTCGGCAAAATACGAGCCGGTAATTGAAGAAACTTTGGTGTCACATCTGTTGAAATCGAATTGCCTGGTTACCGGCCAACCTGATTGGGCCAGCGTACAAATCAAATATGTCGGTGCTGCGATTGATCAGGCCGGCTTGCTGCAATATTTGATCGGCTTCCGTGAACACAATGAATTTCACGAGCAATGTGTAGAGCGCATTTTCATGGACATCATGCGTCAATGCAAACCGCAGAAGTTGGCGGTGTATGCACGCTATACCCGTCGTGGCGGTTTGGACATCAATCCGTGGCGCAGCAATTTCAGCACCGGCCAACCATCCAACGCGCGTAACGCTCGTCAATAAAAAGCGCGACATCCCGCCCAAACCGTCATTCCCGCGCACGCGGAATGATGGAGTTAGACATGAATACTCCAACAATCCGCGAAGAAGTAAACTCAAGCACGCATGCCATCTGCGATTCTGACGAAGCGCAAATTCTGCTGTTTTAGTTTATCAATCAACTGTGGCAATACTTCCAGAATCACGGCCTGACCATTGCCTCTGCGCGATGAATTGCCATCATGCAGAAGCAAAATATCACCAGCCCGCGCATTCGCCAGCAAGCGCTTGGTAATTTTTTTCGCATCATGCACACGCGTATCGAAACCGCGGCGCGTCCAACTTACCAGTTTCAAATCCAGCCTGTGCAATACCGGATCAAGAAAGGGATTGCGCAATCCAGCCGGCGCGCGAAAGAACTGCGGCTTTCTGCCGGTCGCTTCTTCAATTGCGTGTTGTGCAAGCAGAATTTCCTTTTTCATCCCGCCCATTCCCATGACAGAAAAATAATGGCGATGCTGCATGCTGTGATTTTCAATATGATGACCTTCGGCGATCATTCTTTTCACTACATCAGGATGTGCCTGCACCTTGGATGCAATACAGAAAAACGTTGCCTTGATATTTTTTTCGGCCAGAATCTCCAGCACAAGCGGCGTGACTAGCGGATCAGGGCCATCGTCTATGGTCAACGCGATTTCTGCCCTGTCACTGGACAGGCGCAATACATTCGGACCCAGCAAAGAACTCTTGGGCCACAGGCCCGCCGCTGCCAACACCACATGATTGGCAATCAGGCTTGCAATGCCAAACGCCATCGTGCTTGGCCATACCAATGCTGACGCTGCCGCACCTGCATGAAGCGCGGCTGATGCTTTGAGAAAAGCACTGGCTTGCCATTTATTTTGCATCACTATTCATTTCCATTTACTGCATTGATAAGGCATGAAGACAAGAACACTTGATAAGGCAGGTTTTCGGTTTCAACGATCCGTTCACGCTTTGCGACTGTTGTTGAAGTAAGCATCTATGCTTTGCTTGATCGTTGCATGGGGGAAGTCACGATTCACCCGTTTTCTGCATGCGTATTCAACGACGAACATCAAAATCACCAAGGGCCAGTTCAAAACATTGGCAAACAGCGACCAGGTTTCGATTGATGCAAAAGCAAAGATCAACAATGACAACACGACTTGCGTTACGAAAAACAGCGCCCACGCGATAGTTACCTGGCGCGTGTAGCGCTCAATGCTAGCCGGCATGTCTGCATGTATCGTGCGCGCCACAGTAGTGATGATAGGGGCACGGTCGCCAAATAAGGTATGCGCGAAAAACCAGCACAACATTGAGTTAGCAGCGATGTGTTCAGTCAAATAAATCAGATCCAGCCGCGCCAGCAACACCGACCAACAAATCAAAACAACATAGGCCAGCGAAATCGCCATCAGTACGCCGAACACCAGCCGCGCTATTTTGCCGACACCCAGTTGTTTTAATAATGTCACCGCACCCCAGCACGCAATACTGCTCATCGGCACCAGCAACATCAACATCGCAATCTGGCGCCAGATGCGATGCGCATCATGTACCGAGAGTGCGACATGGCTCAAGGTCACATAAATGATGATGAACGCGATTACCAGCAAGGTCTTTAAAGAGGACATCAAGGTATCGCTTTACAAAAAAGTGGCTGCCACGAGCTTAGTGTTTGAATAGCTCGCGTCTAATACGATGTTGATGAAATTTGGCTGCAAATCGCAAGCGCCCAAGCTGACAACTCTTTCCACAGGTCGAAAGAAGGTTAAAACCGCACCGTCACTTGTCTCGTCATTCGGCGAAAATTATACGTGAATTCTTTCGCGATTCAGAACTGCAGGATGCAGTGTTGTACCAATGAGCGGCTCATCTGAAAATGCAGACACCGACTATGTACAAGCAGATATCAAACGCTCAAAGCCGGGCATTTTTATGAACAACATCGGTAGAAAATGCAAGTTTGCAAAATAGAATGGGGTTATTGAACAACAATTTGGCGCGACGCCCACCTGCGTTTCCTCAATCTGGCTTTCTCGCAAAAAATAGGCCTATAATTCTTGCTATAGCCCATTTTTGTGCATCGCACCATGAACCATTTAAGCCAAATTCTTCCACCCGGCAATGTCGTGCTCGACCTGGATGTTTCCAGCAAAAAACGTACATTTGAGCAGGTCGGTTTGATCTTTGAAAATAATTGCGGCATCGCCCGTTCGGTCGTCTCCGAGAACTTGTTCGCGCGCGAACGGCTCGGCTCGACGGGTCTTGGTCATGGCGTTGCGGTTCCGCATGGTCGTATCAAGGGATTGAAAGCGCCACTGGCAGCATTTGTTCGCTTGGCCCAGCCAATTCCTTTTGAGTCGCCAGACGGCCAGCCCGTCAAGCTTCTGATCTTCTTGCTGATTCCCGACAATGTGACGCAACAGCATTTGGAAATTCTGTCCGAACTGGCAGAAATGTTTTCCGATGAAGCTTTCCGTAACCAGCTGGCGACGGGTGAAGATGCGGCCGCGGTGCACGCACGTTTGATCACCTGGCAACCTAGTCTTCAAAGTTCAAACTAAGCCGTCGTCCGGCTGCGCATTCGTTTCCGTCCTTAGTCCAAGTACTTACGCACACCATGCCATTACCGACCCCGCTATCCATCCAACAACTCTACGACGACAATCGTGAATCGCTACAGCTAGGATGGTTTGCAGGATTCCCGGGGGGCGAACGACTGATTTCGGGCGACGCAACTTCCGCAGCTGATCAGGTCGGACATTTGAATTTGATCCATCCGGGCCGCATCCAGATTTTCGGTCACCAGGAAATCGAATATTACAAACGTCTTTCCCCTGCGTCTCGTGCTTATCAAAGCGCGGAACTGGTCGCAGGAGAACCGCCAGCATTCATCATCGCACAAGGTCTGGAAACACCGGAAGACATCCTGGCGATCTGCGATGAAAAAAATATTCCGCTGTTTTCCACTCCGCTGCCAGCCGCACAAGTCATCGATTATTTGCGCGTATATCTTTCCAAAAAACTGGCGCAACGCGTCACGATGCACGGCGTATTCATGGATGTACTGGGCGTAGGTGTACTGATCACTGGTGAATCCGGACTGGGTAAAAGCGAACTTGGCCTAGAATTGATTTCACGCAATCATGGTTTGGTGGCTGATGACGCGGTGGAATTTGCCCGTATTGCACCACACATGATTGAAGGTCGTTGCCCACCCTTGCTACAAAATTTGCTGGAAGTGCGCGGTCTAGGGCTGCTCGATATCCGCACTATCTTCGGTGAGACTGCAGTCCGCCGCAAAATGCGACTCAAGCTGATCGTGCATCTGGTTCGGCGCACGACACTGGAAGAAAATTACGAACGCCTGCCGCTCGCGCAAAGTGAAGAAATTCTCGGCCTGCCGATACGCAAAGTCGTGATCCCTGTGGAAGCAGGTCGAAATCTGGCCGTTTTGCTGGAAGCCGCGGTGCGCAATACGATCCTGCAGTTACGTGGCATCGACACACTAAAAGACTTCATGCTGCGCCAGCAAAAAGCGATGGAAAGCGACGACTGACAGCCCTTGTAAAGACCGCTGCAGTCAGTATCACCAACGCTTTTTCGCTACCGTTCGTCCTTGACTGCTATCGTCGACTTTCCAAATGCCATCACGCTCTCGACACTGTTTTGTAGGCCATCGCGGCTTGCGGTATGATTAACGCCATGCGGATTATTCTCATCACTGGCATCTCCGGTTCCGGCAAATCTGTCGGGCTCAAAGTTCTCGAAGACGCGGGTTATTTTTGCGTCGATAACCTGCCTCCTAATTTATTGCGTGCACTGGTTGCCACGTGTATCGAGGAACATACCGATACGCTGGCCGTCGCAGTGGATGCACGTAGCGCAAATTCTCTACTCAGCCTACCGAAAGATATCGTTTGGCTGCGCGAGCAGGGACATGAGGTCAAGGTTCTGTTCCTGACCGCGAAAACTGATTCACTGATCGCGCGTTTTTCTGAAACGCGCCGCAGTCATCCACTGTCGCATCGCGTCTTCAGCCCGCAAAATACCGCAAACCCAAGCACCTTGACCGAATGCATACGCGAAGAACGCGAAATGCTCGCCGACGTGGAAGAAATCGGCCATGTCATCGATACTTCAGGCATGAGCGCCAACAAATTACGCGCATGGATCAAAGGCTTGGTGGCCAGCGATCATTCACCACTGACCTTACTCTTCGAATCGTTTGCTTTTAAATTTGGTGTGCCGCTGGATGCCGATCTGGTGTTCGATGTACGTGTATTACCGAACCCGCATTACGATGCACGCTTGCGCTCACTGACCGGCCGCGACGCACCAGTGCAGGCTTTTTTGCAGGCGCAGACCGATGCCGCTGAATTAATCGCAGATATTCGCAGCTTTGTCGAAAAATGGCTGCCGGCGTTCAAGAAAGATAATCGCAGCTATCTGACGGTCGCGATTGGTTGCACTGGCGGTCAACATCGTTCGGTCTATATCGTTGAACAACTGGCGCAATATTTCCGTCCTGCTGAACACGTATTAGTGCGTCATCGCGAACTCGATTGATGCAAATCTGCTTTGTATTTACTTGTTCAAGTAAATACGCCAACTCCACCTTGCTCCATTTTCATCATGCCTGAAAACGAAAACTGGCTTCCGCTGTTCCCGCTCAACACCGTCTTGTTTCCTGACAGTATCTTGCCCCTCAAAGTTTTTGAAACGCGCTACATAGACATGGTGCGTAATTGCATGAAAAAGGACGCGCCCTTTGGTGTCGTCCTGATCAAATCTGGGCAGGAAGTCGGCGCTGCGGCAGAACCGGAAAACGTCGGTTGTCTGGCGCACATTACAAACTGGGATGCGCCGCAACTCGGTGTACTGCTCTTACGCACAAAAGGCGGTACACGTTTTCGCATACTGGAAACGCGTGCACACAAAGATCAACATCTGGAAGCACGGGTTGAAATGTTGGACAACATTGCCAGTGTGATAAAAAAGGAGCATGCGGCATGCGCCACCACGCTGGGACTCATGATCCACGACATCACCAGCAAGGGACGCGCTGAACAGGGAGCGGATTTTGAAAATCCATTTACGGAAACATTGCAGCTGAATGATGCTGGCTGGGTCGCCAATCGATGGAGTGAAATATTGCCGATACCTTTAAAGGCAAAGCAAAAATTACTGGCGCTGGATGATCCGCAGATTCGTTTGACGATTATTGATCAATATTTGCAGCAACATCATATTATCTGAGGCCTTACTTTACCAAATCAGATAGCAGATCCGGCTCGCCAATCAGTGCCAACAATAATTTTTTGATGGGCGCAGGCAAAGGCGCAACAGCCATTCTATGTAGCGGATACCAGTTGTGAGTAGTTTGTCCGGCGATTTGTAAACGACCTGACAAATTAATTCGATACGGCAATATACGTAATTTAAAGTGTGTAAAGGTATGGGAAAACTCTGTCAGTTTTTCTACTGAATCAGGCACACCAAACGCTGCCGTCGCACGCGTCAAAGCCATATCAAAATCCGCATTACCCGGTTCCAGCGCGGCATCCATTTCCGGCAGGGACAGCAAGCCACCCCAAATGCCTTTATCAGGGCGCTGCTCCAGCAATATATGGTCATCATCAATAATCACCAACATAGCGGTAGCTTTTTCAGGCACCGCTTTTTTCGACTTGCGTATCGGCAGCTCGTTGGTTCTGCCAGTCGCATAGGCAACGCAGCGCTGCGCAAGCGGGCAGCGATTGCACGAGGGTCGATTGCGCGTACACAAAGTCGCGCCCAGATCCATCAAACCTTGCGTATACGCTTCCACACCAGTTGCCGGCAGCAGAGCAACTGCACGCAGCCACATTTGATTCTCTATTGCCTTTTCACCGGGATAGCGTTCAACGCCAAACACGCGTGCGAACACGCGCTTGACGTTACCGTCCAAAATTGCCGCACGCGTGCCATAGGAAAATGCCGCGATCGCCGCCGCAGTGGAACGACCTATGCCGGGCAACTCTTCAAGCACGACAGGATCACTGGGAAATACGCCACCATGCTGCGCGACGATCGCCTGCGCACATTTGTGCAAGTTGCGCGCGCGCGAGTAATAGCCAAGACCACTCCAGTGCGCCATTACTTCTTCGGAAGGCGCTGCAGCCAGCGACTCTACAGTGGGAAAAGTTTGGAGGAAGCGTTGGTAGTAAGGGATAACCGCCGCGACCTGCGTCTGTTGCAACATGATCTCGGACAACCAGACGCGATAAGCATCGCGCGTATTTTGCCAAGGCAAGGCATGACGTCCGTGCTGTTTTTGCCAGTCGATCACCTCTTTTGAAAAAGAGGGATCGGCTAAATTCGCTGCAAGCATATCCTTTGCAGCTACTTTTTTTGCATTTGTTTTTTGATCTGAAGAACCTGCAACAACCTGCTGTTCATTGACTACACGTTTCATCTAGGCCGCTGCTTTATACAAACCCAGCTGCGCCAAAATCGCAGATTTCAATTCATTTTCCAGGCGCTTCAGTTCGGTTTTTTGCGCTTCGAGTTCGGCTTGCATCTGTTCAAATGAATGTACTTTTTCTTCTAGGCTATCGGTTGCCAGATGGATTTTTTCTATCGATTTGCGGCGACGTTTCAATTGCAGTTTATGTTCGCCGATCTGCGCTTCCAGCGGTGCCATCACTACTTTCAACCAGGCTTCCACATCACGATTGGCTTGCAGAAAACTTTGTTTGACGCGCGAGGCGATCGAGTCGAAGAACTTTTGCATCAACACGACTTGCGGCGTGGTCAGGATCGTCGCTGCCCCAAATTGCTTGTGGTACAGCTTTTCGATCATATCGATTTCTTTCATGTATTTTTCCAGAGAAAATGGCATGGGCGTCGATAAGGCCAGGCCGTGTTCCGTGGAAAATTTGCGATACATGACGGACATCATTTCACCGATTTCATCGGTTTTTTGAGCGGACCGATTTAGATTGGTCAGGGCCTGCTGAAAAAAGTCCTTTACAGCCGTACGCAAGCCCGCCGAGAACTTGCTGCTTTCCATCGCGTCGCGTGTGCGGCGTATATTTTCTTTCAACACGCCCATGCCCAGATGGGTAAAGACTTCATTCGACAAACGCGTAAACACCGAGCGCGTAGCTTGCAACTTAAACAGACTGCCATCAAATTCTGTTTTTTCCATATCGATGCGTTTCATCATATGATCGAGAATGCTCTGATTCTTGCCACGCAAACTTTTCAACTCGACCAGCTGCTCGACCACATTACGCGAGCGCGACGACAGCAATGCCTGTTTGGATGACGCCAGCTCTTTGACTTCAGTGATCAACTGCTCGCGAATAATGTCTTGCTTGGCTGGCAGCAGTTCGTTCGACAAGGCGCTTTCCAATGTTGGCAAACGACTCTTCGCCAATAGCGGCGCATCCAGATTTATTTTTCCGACCAAACCTTTTTGCGCAGACACCGGGAATATTTGTCGCTCCGCGATGCCCAAGGTTTGAGCTACATTACTGATCTGCATATTGATTTGCTCTTCAACCTCGGCGGGCGAACGCAATTCATCCCACATGCTATCGATCTTGTTCAGCACAACCAGACGCCCTGCGCCGGTACCGCCTATGTGATTGCGCCAGATCTCGATATCGCTTTTGGTCACGCCTGTATCGGCGGCAAGAATAAATAGCACCGCATGCGCGTTCGGAATCAAATTGAGTGTCAACTCAGGTTCAGTACCGATCGCATTCAAACCCGGCGTATCGATGATGACCAAACCCTGCCGCAACAATGGATGCGGAAAATTTACAATCGCATGCCGCCATTGCGATATTTCGACCGTGCCGTTTTCATCCACGCCCATGGCCATATCAAGGTCAGTCTCACCGTACAAACCATACAGTGCGGCTTCTTCAATCGGCACGCGTTTGGTCATGCTGACTTGCTTGAACGCTTCCAGCATGCCGTCGCCGGATGATGTATCCAGCGGCAGCACGGTCCAGACTTGGTTTTGCGATTTGAAATCGCTGGTCGATTGCGCTTCGGCGCGCGTTTCGATCGGCAGCAGGCGTATCGATGGCGGAAGGGTTTCGTCGTACAGCAGTTCGGTCGGGCACATCGTAGTGCGGCCAGCCGATGTCGGCAAAATGCGTTGCCCGTAATCGGCAAAGAAGATGGCATTGATGAGCTCTGATTTGCCGCGCGAAAATTCAGCGACAAAGGCAATCGACAATTTATCTTCATTCAGCCGCGCCACCATATTCATGAAGCGCTGATCACTGGCTCCATCCGATAATTCAGTGGCATTCACGCAATCGCGATAACGCAGCAGCGAATTTTTGACGTCATCGCGCCAGCTGCTGTATTGCTGAAATTTTTGCACCAGATTACTCACATGAACCTCGTTTATAGTGTTTTTATACCCAGCGCGTCATTGAGACTGCGTTTCACAAAGCGACACTAGCATCTGTCTTCACTTTTGACAATTTGGACAATAAAAGGTCGAGCGCTGACCTTGCACGATTTGCCTAATCGGTGCGTTGCAAATACGGCAAGGCTTCCCAGCCCGTGCATAGGCAAAATAGTTTTGCTGAAAGTATCCAGATTGGCCGTTGACACCTATGAAATCCTTAAGCGTGCTGCCGCCCTGCTCGATAGCAGCAGCCAAAATTTCTCGTATTGCCTGCGCCAGGCGTTCGTAGCGTTGCAAGCCGATTCGATGCGCTGACGTCTTAGGATTGATACGCGCCTGGAACAAACTTTCCGATGCATAAATATTTCCGACGCCGACAACAATGTCTCCAGCCAGCAACACTTGCTTGATTGCCGCGCTGCGGCCGCGCGTCTGTTGATACAACCATTGCGCGCTGAATAGGTCTTCCAGCGGCTCTACGCCCAAAACGCGCAGCAATAGGTGATTATCTGCCGGGCCTTCGGTTGCCGCATGCCATAACACGGCGCCAAAGCGGCGGGGATCCGTCAGCCGCAGCACCTGATTGCCGACAGTCATGTCGAAATGATCATGTTTTTGCGGTGGCACGCCGATCGGAAGTATCCGAATATGACCCGACATACCAAGGTGAATAATCAAGGTGCCATGATCAAAATGAATCAACAGGTATTTACCCCGCCTGCCGGTACTGCGCACTGTATGGCCAGCCAAGGTTTGCGCCAAGTCGACCGGGAAAAGCCAACGCAAACCAGTACGCCGCAACTCGATACCGGTAACAATTTTCCCTTCCAGATGGGGAGCTACTCCGCGACGTGTTACTTCAACTTCAGGTAATTCTGGCATGACGACAACAACTTCCGTGGTGGTTCGCGCATCGCATCTATCGCGCCACTGCGCACATTAGGTAACGGTTAAGCGTAGAATAAAAACTTGCTCGATTTGCTTGGACTTCAATTGAAAAATGCCCTCGTTATTGTAACGCTGTCCGTCCTGTTATCTGCTGGCACTGACCTGCAAGCTCAGCCATTTGCGCCAATTAAGGCATTGCAGCTCTCGCAATTGGCGGCGAAAGATGGCCAAAAACCTTCTGCAGCAAGCAGTCAGAATGTGGGCAAAAAAGCTAGTGGCGATGCGCAGGAAGATCCTTTGCCGACACATGATATGTCGGAAGATCTGCTCTTTAAACTGCTCCGTGCCGAACTGGCTTACCAACGCGGCGATTGGCAACTTGCCTATGTGACGATGCTGGTGGCCGCGCAAGAAACTCGCGATCCGCGACTCGCACGCCGTGCTGCGGAAATCGCCTTGGGCGTCAAGCAAACCGGCGAGGCATTGTCGGCGGCTAGACTGTGGCGTGAACTGGCGCCGCACTCGGATGAGGCCAATCAGTTTTATCTCGGCCTCGTGATACGCGGTGAAAACCTGACGGAAGCCAAACCTATTTTTCAAGAACGATTGCAGGAAGTCACCCCCCAAGCACGCGGCTTGCTCATCTTGCAAATTCAACGCCTGTTAGGCCGCACCAAAGACAAGAATGCTGCATTTGCGTTGCTGGAAGAATTAACTGCTCCGTATCAAGATCTGGTGGAAACACACATAGCGCTAGCACAGGCCGCATTTGCAAAAGGCGATCTGGCACGTGCACGTAGCGAAGCGGGCAAAGCGCTCGCCATCAAACCTGATTTGGAAATCGCTGCCTTGATGCAGGCGCAAGCCGCCGCCAACCGCGACGAAGGATTACAGACTCTGACGAGCTTCCTGAAAAGATATCCAAAAGCGCGCGATGTCCGCGTCGCTTATGCAAAATTCCTGATCGACGGCAAGCAATATGACGAGGCGCGTAAACAATTTGAAATTTTGCTGAAGGAGCAACCCAAGGATTTGAGCATCATTTATGCGATGGGCATTCTGGCCGCACAAATGAACGATAAAGAAAACGCAGAAAAGTATCTGGGTGCCTACCTGAAGGAACTGGAAGCCAGCCCTGATGATGAGCGCGATCCGGTGCAAGCCTTGCTGATTCTTTCGCAGATCGCCGAGGATCGCAAGGATTCTCCTGCGGCACTTAAATGGCTGGCACAAGTTGAGCCCGGCCCTGCTTATCTCGAGGCGCAAGTTAGAAGCGCGCAAATCATGGCGAACACTGGCGACTTGACTGGCGCACGCAATCTGCTTAGTCATTTGAAACCGGAAGGGCAACGCGAACAAATCCAAATCATGGTCGCCGATGCGCAATTGTTACGCGATGCCAATCGCGTT
>Ga0326733_1000171_pt1 | contig 21056 bp, 18 predicted proteins | sample 14_GP2_308_FD_207946 | JGI IMG/M metagenome (GOLD analysis project Ga0326733, IMG submission 207946) | Glacier ice microbial communities from Ngari, Tibet, China - 14_GP2_30.8 | ecosystem: Environmental > Aquatic > Freshwater > Ice > Glacier | place: China: Ngari, Tibet | collected 2018-07-17 | reverse complement strand
ATCAAGCGCAAAGACGGCGTCTTCGACCAGTGGCCGCCAGCTGGCATCGGCCGGGGCATCGGCGAGAACTTCGCGCCACCGCGTGAGTGCTTGCTTGGGCTGCCCCGACCGTGCTTCGGCCAAACCCAGGAAGAACGGCGGCGCGGGATGGCCAGGTGCAAGCTCGGCGGCGCGAGCGAAAGCAAATTTTGCGCTGGGAGTCAGCGTCCCAGCATGATCCGACAGCGCATTGCCAAGTCCGACCCACAGTGCGAAATCGGTCGGGCGCGCACGGATACCGCTGTTCATCACGCCAACCGCATCCGCGGTGCGACCGCGCGCGGCATAGCCTTCGCTGATCGTCATCCAAGTATCGGCTACGGTGAACTGACCGGTAAGAGCCTTGCGCGCCGCGGTCAAAGGGATCGGCGGGGAGCGGTTCACGGCAAGATGGGGGCTGCCCCCAAGCGATGGTCGACCTTGAAACGCATAGCCCGCGGCGCCGAGCAGCAGCGCAGTGGTTGCCAGCGTCAACAGCGCCCCACGAAGCTTGAGCGTCCACAACAGGACGAACGTCGCCCCAATTAGTATCGACAGGACAGCAAAACCCATCATGCGCGCTTCCTGAAGCGCCCGCGCAGCAGCCATCCTCCCAGTGCCAGCAGGCCAACCGGTGCGACCCATAATGGCCAGCTTAATGGTTCGAGCGGCGGTCGATAGCTGACCCACGCGCCATATCGTTCAATAAGCCAGGCGCGCACCGCCTCGGGCCGTTCGCCGCGAGCGATCCGCTCCCGAACTAGGGCGCGCATGTCGCCGGCCAGCTCAGCGTCCGAATCGGCAATCGACTGGCCCTGACAGACCAGGCAGCGAATTTCCTGCATCAGCACAGTCGCGGCAGCTTCCTGGCGGGCATTTGGCAGTTGCTCATTTGCCCAGCGCGACGGTGGCAAGTCGCTGTCAGCGTGCAACGGGGCGGCAATTAGCAGCAAGGCGAACAAGGCGCGCTTCACTTTGCATCCTCTAATGCCATGAGGATGCCGGCGACATCCTGCGGCATGATCGGACCGATGTGCTGGGCGCGAATCACCCCGCGACCGTCGATGACAAAGGTTTCGGGAACGCCGGAGGAGCCCAGTGCAATTTGAACACGGCTCCCTGCGTCGCTACCAATCCGCGTAAACGGATCGCCGTGCTGGGCAAGGAAGACGGCAACGTCTTCGGGGCGGTCGCGGATCGCGATGGCGTCGATCGCTACGCCGCGGCGCATTAACTCCATCAGCGCCGGGGCTTCGGCGGCGCACGGCACGCACCAGCTGGCGAAAATGTTGAGCAGGCGCGGCGTTCCCTGCGCAAGATCGCCTGAACGAAGGCCGGATTTACCTAGAAGCGCCGGTGGTAGTGCGAATGACGGCAATTGCTGACCTTCCAGCCGTGACGCGACCCGGTCGTCACGCGGCACTGCAAGGCGCCATGCCACTGCGACCACGATCAGCGCAAAAACAATCAACGGGATGAAGCGCGCGCGGCTCACGACCCAGCCTCGCTCAAACGGCGGCGCGTGCGGTAACCACGCCACCAGCGTCCAATCAAGGCGAATAGACCGCCAAGCGCAATGAGCACGCCGCCGAGCCAGATGAGGGTCACGAAGGGCTTCCACCACAAGCGGATTTGCCAGCGACCGGTCGCCACATCCTGCGCGCCGAGCACAGCGTAGAGTTGGCCGTTCCAGACGGTTTCGATGGCGGCTTCGCTGGTCGTCGTCACGGGCTCGGTGAAGAAGCGGCTCTGCGGCCTGAGGATTGACACCCCGCCCCCGCGCGACGCTCGAAGCTCAGCCTCGAGCGCGGTCCAATTCGGCCCGGCGACGGGCGAGATCGTACGCATTTCGACGACCCACGGCCCGACGCCGACCTGTTCTCCCGGAAGGGCCGTCGTCAACTTCTCGCGCGTGAACGCGCTATCGCAAGCCATGCCGATCAGTGCCACGGCGACGCCCGCATGCGCGATGCACATCCCCCAGATGGCCAATGGCGTGCGGCGAAGCGACCTGCCCAGCAAAGGCGCAAGGCTCGCCGGGACAAGCCCTGCCCCAAGCGCAAGGCCAAGCCGCGCAAGAAGCGTGATGTCGGGAGCAAGCAGGAATGTCGCGACCAATGTGGCGATGGCAATCACAACCCCCGGCGCAAGACGCGGCACGATTGCGGCGCGATCCTGCCGCCAGCGCAATTGCGGGCCGATCATCATCAGCGCGGCAAGGATCAGCGCAAGTGGTCCCGCGGTGGCGTTGAAATATGGTGGGCCGACCGAAAGTTTCTCACCCGTAACAGCTTCGGCAATCAGCGGGTAAAGCGTTCCGACGAGAACAATGCCGAGGATCACCGACAGGAACAGATTGTTGGCAACCAGCGCGCCCTCGCGGCTTACGGGATCGAACGGCGTGCCTTCCTTGACGTGGCCGATGCGCAACGCGAACAACGCCAGCGCGGCGCCGATGTAGAGCGTCAGCAGCACGAGAATGAAACTGCCCCGCGTCGGATCGACCGCAAAGGCATGGACCGAGGTTAATATTCCCGATCGCACGAGAAAGGTGCCAACCATCGACATCGAAAAAGCGACCAGCGCGAGCATCATAGTCCAGGCGCGAAGCCCGCCCCGTGCGGCCATGACGTTGAGGCTGTGGAGCAAGGCCGTCGCCGCAAGCCACGGCATCAGCGAAGCGTTCTCGACCGGATCCCAGAACCACCACCCGCCCCAGCCAAGCTCATAATAGGCCCAATAGCTTCCGGCGGTGATGCCAAGCGTCAACAGCACCCAGGCGCCCAGCACCCACGGCCGCATCGCCCGGGCAAGCGCCGGGCCGACCTGGCGCGTTACCAGCGCCCCGACCGCCAAGCTGAACGCGACCGATAAGCCGACATAGCCGAAGTAAAGCGTCGGCGGGTGGAAGGCGAGCCCCGGGTCCTGGAGCAAGGGGTTCAATCCCCTCCCCTCGAGCGGTGCCGGGTTGAGCCGGGCAAAGGGATTTGAGGCAAACAAGAGGAAGGCGAAAAAGCCCAACGCAAGCGCCGCCTGCGCGGCAAGCGTTGCGCTCAGGCTGCGCTCGTCGAGCCGGCGTTCGAACAACGCCACCACCGCGCCGGCGATCGCGAGCACGCTTACCCACAACAGCATCGACCCTTCGTGATTGCCCCAGGTTCCGGCGAAGCGGTACAACCACGGCTTGTTGGCATGGCTGTTCTCGGCAACAAGAAGGACGCTCAGGTCGGTGCGCACGAAGAGGATGATCAGCGCCACGAATGCCGCAAGCGAAAGCATGCCCTGCGCCACCGCCACGCCGCGAATGGACGCTATCGCTTTGCCCTGAGCGCCGCCGATGCCCAGGGCCAGGCCAAGCTGAAGCGCGGCCAACGCCGCGGCGAGCCACAATGCGGCAAGGCCGGCCTCGGCGATCATTGCCGCTGCGCCGGGTTCGCCATTTGCGGTGGCATGTACCGCTCGTCGTGCTTGGCAAGAATATTATCAGCGACGAACGTATCACCCTCCATGCGTCCCTCCGCGACCACGCCACTTCCTTCGCGAAACAGGTCAGGGGTGATCCCGCGATAGCGCACCGCTGTCTTGGCGTTCAGGTCGCTGACAACGAAACGGATCGTCACGCCGTCCGGGTCACGAACGAGAGAGGCTTGTTCAACCATCCCCCCAAGCCGGAGCGCCTTGCCGCCGGCCGCCTTGCCCGCCGCGATTTCGGTCGGAGTAACGAAATAAGCCGCACGGTCGCTGAGCCCCCACATGGCGAGCAAGACGGCACCGAGCAGCGCGACGAGTGCGAGGCTGACGAGCACCAGACGCTGGTGCTTGGGACGAACGATCATTTACTGCCGACCGCGGCCGCGGCGACTTCAGCGCTGCGCATCGCTCGCCAGCTCGCCAGCACGAGAAGGATCATCGTCAGCGCAGTGACGGCATAGGCGCCCGCAACGTAGTCCCATTGGCTCACTTGATCGCACTCCGGCGCAGTCGCGCCTCCATTTTCGTGCGAGCCAGTTCGGCGCGCATCCGCATCAGCGACACGCCCGCAAAAACGGCGGTGAAGCCGATCATCGTCAATGGCAAGGGCCATAATAGTTCAGGCTCAATAGACGACCCGCCGACGAACGAGATCGACTGGCCCTGGTGAAGCGTACGCCACCACAGCACTGAATAATGAATGACCGGCAAATTGACTGCCCCGACCAGTCCGAACAGCGCCGCCATGCGCCCTTCTCCGCCACGCTCGCGTTCGGCAGCGGCCAGCCCGATGTAGCCAAGATAAAGGAAAAACAGGATCAGCATCGATGTCAGTCGTCCATCCCATTCCCACCAGGTGCCCCACGTCGGCCGCCCCCAGATCGACCCGGTGGCGAGACAAAGTCCGGCAAAGGCCGCGCCCGGCACGGCGACTGCGCGCCCTGCAACCGCGGCAAGCGGATGGCGCCAGACGATTTGGCTGATTGCAGAAGCGGCGATTGCTGCCCACCCGGCCATTCCCAGCCAGGCGGCCGGGACATGAATATAAAGGATTCGAACGGTCTCGCCCTGGAGATAGTCGGGCGGCGTAATGAACAATCCGCCCACGACCCCGGCGGCCACAAGCATCAATCCGAGCCCGAGCAGCCAATTTGTGGCGGGACGCGCAATTTTGAGGAAACGGGCGGGGTTGGCAAAGGCGTGCATGGTAAAACGTCCCTAGCCAAACACGATCGTCATGGCGAGGAGCGAAGCAACGCGGCAAACCAGGGCGGCCGATGGAAGGCGCCGTGCTCGCGACAACCTCTACCGCCCGATAAGCTTTTGCGCCATTGCGTCGGCCACCGCGGCGGGGTTGGTGCCGGTCGCCGCGGCCTCGGTCCAGATACGCTCGAGCCGATCCGGGATCGCGTCGATCCGCTGGCGTACCAAGCTGGCATCGCCATCGTCGAGAAATTCGGTCGAGACGTTGATGATCCCGCCAGCGTTGATAACATAATCGGGCGCATATAAGATGTTGCGGGCCGCAAGGCGCCCGCCGTCCTGAGGCGTCGCGAGTTGATTGTTCGCGCCGCCAGCGACGATCGGTGTATTCAACTGGGCGATCGTCACCTCTGTGAGAATTGCTCCAAGCGCACATGGGCTCATCACGTCGCACTCGAGCGTAAGGAAGGTGTCCGCCGGAACCACGTCGCCGTCGGTCTGCGCGGCAAGCGCATGCGCTCGAGCCGCATCGACGTCGGCAATCGACAATCGGGCACCTTCGGCGGCGGCCAGCCGGGCCACTCCCCCGGCGACGCTGCCTGCGCCCTGCAGGCCGATATGGAGCTTCGCCAGACTGTCCTTGCCCAAGGCGCGGCGGACTGCGGCCTTGATACCAAGGAAGACGCCAAGCGAGGTGTGCGGTCCCGGGTCGCCCCCGACTTCGCCGCCAGAAACGGGCAGGCCGGCAACGAAGCGGGTCTGTTCGCGCACCGCGATCATGTCCGCCACCGACATGCCGACGTCCTCGGCGGTGACGTAATTCCCGCCAAGCCGGTTGATTGCCTTGCCGAATGCGGCAAGCATTTGCGGCGACTTTGTCCGCTCGCGATCGGCGAGGATGACGGCTTTGCCGCCGCCGAGTGGAAGTCCCGCCATCGCATTCTTATAGCTCATCCCGCGCGACAGCCTGAGTGCATCGATCAGCGCATCTTCGTCATCGGCATAATGCCACATCCGCGTGCCCCCGGCGGCGGGGCCTAAATGGGTCGAGTGAAGCGCGATGATCGCACGCAAACCGCTGTTTGCGTCCGTGACGAAGTGAACCGCTTCGTGAGCGTCGAAGTCGGAATAGCTCCAGAGAGTAGTCATCGAATCGAGAACGCCTATCAATGCTAAGAAATGGTCGCTACCGGACGCCCTAGTCGGTGCCGCGGAAATGACCGGAACAAATAATGGGGCGATCGACGGGGCTTGAACCCGCGACCCTCGGTACCACAAACCGATGCTCTAACCAACTGAGCTACGATCGCCACGACGCTCCTTCAAGGGGCGCGGTGGCTCCTTAAGGGGCCCGGAGCAGACATGCAAGCAAGTGCCTTCGGACGTCCCGCGATCGTAATGAACACAGGCGCAACAAAATGCGAGACGGAGGGAGATTTTGCGCGGCTCAGGTATTGTTAATCAAAATCACCATAAATGATTGATGTCGCACGCTAGCCGAAAGGACAGCGGCCCCAACTTACAAGGCGCTCGATGACCCCCAACTCGCAGATTTCACAGCATCCGGCTCATGCCTCAAACAACAGCTCGATCATCCAGCTTCTGATTGGGCTGGGATTAACCGAAAACCAGGCAAAATTGTTTGCCGACATGCCAAGCCGCAGCGTCACGGTCGAACCGCGCCGCCCGTTTCGCGAACCAGGAGCCGCGAGTGACGAGGCGATCTTTGTTCGATCCGGCATCATCAGCAAATATAAGAGCGATGGTAGCGGACGGCGACAGATCGTCGCATTGCGTTTTCCCGGTGACGGCATTCTGCCGCTCGATGCCAAAGCCGATTATGGAATCCAGGCGATCGTCCGCAGCGAGCTCAGCATTGTCCGGGCCGAACATTTTGACGAGATCGTTTCGGCACATCCCGACCTCCTGCGTTTCGTCCTGAAGGCAAACCAGCGTCATACCTCGATCGGCTATGAGTGGCTGGTCAATTGCGGGCGCCGCGATTCGACTGCGCGTGTGGCTCATCTTTTATGCGAAACCGTCGAGCGCAGCGGCATCGATGCGACTCGCGGAATGGTCAACCCATTCACCCAGCAACAGATTGCGGAAATCACCGGGCAAACCTCGGTCAACGTCAACCGTGTCTTCGCGGACCTTGAGCGCCAGGGGCTGATCCGCCGCGAGGGCCGCCGAATTCTTTTCCAGGACTGGAGCGAGCTACGGCGCTTCGCCAGCTTCCAGCCAGCCTATCTGCAATAGCCAAGCACGGCATTCCGTGGATTTAGCAATCCAGACTGGTATGGAGGGCGCGACGGGCATGGTGGGCGCGGCAGGGATTGAACCTGCGACCCCACCCGTGTGAAGGGTGTGCTCTACCACTGAGCTACGCGCCCATGCCGGGACCGATGCGCCCTTAAGCGACCGGCCTGTAAGTGTCTAGCTTGTCTAAGCTAACGCCTCGCCTCCAGAAGAATCGAGCCGTTGCCAGGATTGCCGCTGTTGCGCCACTGGGCGACCCGCTCAGACGTCCGAAGCGGCTTCAGATCAGACGTGCTGCTTCATTGTACGGCATCCTTAAGGACTTTACCGGGCCGAAACTTGGGCTGACTGCTGGCTTTGATCTGCATCGGCTCGCCAGTACGCGGGTTGCGCCCGGTCGATGCCTTACGCCGAGTCACTGAGAAATTTCCGAAGCCCACCAAGCGAACTTCATCGCCACGTTTAAGCGTCGAGGTAACCACTTCGAGCATGGTTTCGATCGCGCGGGCGGCATCATTTCGCGACAGTCCGGCACGATCGGCGACGTGACCAATGAGTTCCTGCTTGTTCATGCGCTCAACACTCCCGAACCAGCCTCGCGTGACTCGCGCGGCGCTGCAAGGCGCTGTTAAAGACAAGGTTCGGGCAGGAAGTCAAAGGTTCGCAATCAAAGAGACTAATGACGAATCGGCGCTCCATCGCCTGCCACGGCAGGATGCACCATCGGCTCGGTTGCCTGTTCGTCGGCATCGGTCCATTCGATGGGGGTAAGCGGGCGGCTCAATGCGCGCGCCAGCACTTGATCGACGTGCTCGACCGGAACGATCTCGAGCGCATCCTTCACTGACGCGGGTATCTCGGCAAGGTCCTTTTCATTCTCGGCTGGGATGAAAACGGTCTTGATCCCTCCGCGCAGCGCGGCAAGCAATTTTTCCTTAAGACCGCCGATCGGCAACACCCGTCCGCGCAACGTCACCTCGCCGGTCATCGCCACATCGCGTCGGACCGGGATGGCGGTCAGCGTTGAAATCATCGCTGTCACCATGCCGATGCCAGCCGACGGGCCGTCCTTAGGAACCGCGCCTTCGGGCAGATGGACGTGGATATCCTTGCGACTGAAGACCGACGGCTTGACCCCATAGACTGGCGCGCGCGCTTTGACGAAACTCATCGCAGTAGCAATCGATTCGGTCATCACCTCGCCAAGCTTGCCGGTCGTCTTGATTGCGCCCTTGCCGGGAACAGTGACCGCCTCGATGGTCAATAATTCACCGCCCACTTCGGTCCAGGCGAGGCCGGTGACGGCACCGATCTGATCCTCCTCCTCGCCCATGCCATAGCGGTAGCGAGTGACGCCAAGGTATTCGCCGACATTGTCGGCAGTCAGTTCGACCGACTCGACCTTATTCTCGAGGATCCGGCGAAGCGACTTGCGTGCCACTTTAGCTAGTTCACGCTCAAGCGTCCGCACCCCGGCTTCGCGCGTGAAGTTGCGGATCATTGCGCGCAACCCGTCTTCCGCGAAGCTCAATTCCTCCTCCTTGAGGCCGTGCGCTTCCATCTGTTTCGGGATCAGGTGGCGGCGCGCGATCTCGACCTTTTCGTCCTCGGTGTACCCCTCGAGCCGAATGATCTCCATCCGGTCGAGCAACGCCTGGGGCATGTCGAGCGAGTTGGCCGTCGTCACGAACATGACGTCGGACAGGTCGTAATCCAGCTCGAGATAATGGTCCTGAAATTTTGAATTCTGTTCCGGGTCGAGCACTTCCAATAAAGCCGATGCGGGATCGCCACGGAAATCCTGGCCAAGCTTGTCGATCTCATCGAGCAGGAACAAGGGGTTCGAGGTGCCCGCTTTCTTTAAGTTCGAAATAATCTTGCCCGGGAGCGAGCCGATGTACGTCCGGCGATGGCCGCGAATTTCGGCTTCGTCGCGCACCCCGCCAAGGGATTGGCGGGCAAACTCGCGCCCGGTCGCTTTGGCGATCGAACGACCAAGCGAGGTCTTGCCGACACCCGGGGGGCCAACAAGGCACAGGATCGGGCCCTTCAAGCGATTGGTGCGCGCCTGGACCGCGAGATATTCGACGATGCGGTCCTTGACCTTCTCAAGCCCGTAATGGTCCTCGTCGAGCACTGCTTGTGCTTCGGCAATATCGCGTCGCACGCGGCTCTTCTTGCCCCACGGCAAGCCAAGCAGCACATCGAGATAGTTGCGTGCGACGGTCGCTTCAGCCGACATCGGCGCCATTGCCTTCAGCTTCTTGAGTTCGGCATTGGCACGGGTGCGGGCCTCTTTCGAAAGTCGGGTCTTGCGGATCTTCTGACCGAGCTCGGCGAGTTCGTCTCCGCCCTCTTCGCCCTCATTGCCAAGTTCGCGCTGGATCGCTTTCAATTGCTCGTTGAGGTAATATTCGCGCTGGGTCTTCTCCATCTGGCGTTTGACCCGGCTGCGGATTTTCTTCTCGACCTGGAGCACGCCCAGCTCGCCTTCCATGAACGCGAACACCATCTCCAAACGGCGCCCGGGCTGAAGCTCGCTCAGTAACGCCTGCTTGTCGGCAACCTTGACCGACAAGTTCGACGCAACCGCATCGGCGAGGATCGACGGATCCTCAATCTCGGTCAGCTGCATCGAAGTCTCGGCAGGAAGCCGTTTGTTGAGCTTGGCGTAATTCTCGAATTGCTCGATCACCGACCGCATCAGCGCGGTGGTCTCGGTCGCGTCACCCTCGACTTCATCGACCAGTTCAACCTCGGCCGCCTGGTGCCCCTCGCCGTCGACCAGATTGACGAGCCGCGCGCGCTGAACCCCCTCGACAAGCACCCGAACGGTCCCATCGGGCAGTTTGAGCAGCTGCATCGCAGTGGCGACAACCCCAAGGTCGTAAAGCGCATCGCGATCTGGATCGTCCTCGCTCGGGTCGAGTTGAGCGACGAGAAACAGTTGCTTGTCGTTCGCCATTGCCACTTCCAGGGCGGCGACCGATTTTTCCCGCCCGACGAACAGCGGCACGATACGGTGCGGAAAAACGACAATGTCGCGGAGAGGTAGGACGGGGAGTGTGCGGGTGGTCATGACCATCATATGGTAGGACAGGCGGCGCAACGCAACGCCTCGTCGCTGCGGCGAGGCCTCAGCCGAACGCGATCATCAGCGCGGGATAGAGATTTTGCAGCGCATGCGTGGCGGTGACAACGCCAATCGCCGCCATGACACTGCGTTCCCGCCACACCAAATAGAGGGTCGAAAAAATCACGAAGGGCCACCAGATGATCAGCCCCCAAGCCGCGGCCTGAAGCGAATGGGCAATCCCCCACAAGGCAGCGCTCGCCATGACCGCCAGCGTCGGCGAAAGGAACCGCACGAGCACAGTCAGCACGGCGGCCATGATCAACGTTTCGACGAAGGGTGCGAAAGCAACCAGAAGCAGGAAAGCCACCAAACCACGCTGCGGAAAAGCGGGCGTAGCAAGTGTCGGCGCAATCCACGTCGCAACCGCCGCCAATGCCAGGCTTCCTGCTAGGGTCAGCCCCGCTCCGACCGGAATTGCCAGCCATGCCCGCCGCGGTTCGCGCAATGCGCCAGGCAACATCCGCAACGGCCCGCTGTCAAAGCCGCCAACTGCTGTAGCATTCACGGATTAGGCAGCATCGCCGCCTGAAGAGGCCTGCTTGTCCTTCTTGGCATAGACCCGCACCGGCTCCTTGCGCCCGTCGACGACGTCCTTGTCGACGTGAACCTCGTCGACCCCATCCATCGAAGGAAGATCGAACATCGTGTCGAGCAAGATGCTTTCGATGATCGAACGCAATCCGCGCGCGCCGGTCTTGCGCTCGATCGCGCGCTTGGCGACCTGGTGAAGCGCATCGTCAGAGAAGGCCAGTTCGACATCCTCCATGTCGAACAGCTTCTGATATTGCTTCACCAGCGCATTCTTCGGCTCGATCAAGATCTTGACCAAGGCGGTCTCGTCTAGATCCTCAAGCGTCGCGATAACGGGCAGACGGCCAACGAATTCGGGAATCAAACCGAACTTCAAAAGATCTTCGGGCTCGGTGGACTTCAATGTTTCGCCCTGACGGCGATCTTCGGGCGCGGCGACGTGCGCGCCAAAGCCGATCGACTTGCCCTGAAGACGATCGCCGATGATCTTGTCCAGCCCGGCGAACGCGCCGCCGCAGATGAACAGGATGTTGGTCGTGTCGACCTGGAGAAACTCCTGCTGCGGATGCTTGCGCCCGCCCTGTGGCGGAACACTTGCGGTCGTTCCTTCCATCAGCTTGAGCAGCGCCTGTTGAACGCCTTCACCCGACACGTCGCGGGTTATGGAAGGATTGTCGGACTTGCGGCTGATCTTGTCGATCTCGTCTATGTAAACGATGCCGCGCTGAGCCTTTTCGACATTATAATCCGACGCCTGGAGCAATTTGAGAATGATGTTCTCGACATCCTCGCCAACATAGCCAGCTTCGGTCAACGTCGTCGCATCGGCCATCGTGAACGGCACATCGAGGATCCGCGCGAGGGTCTGAGCGAGCAGGGTCTTGCCACAACCGGTTGGCCCGATCAGCAGGATATTCGATTTGGCCAGTTCGACATCGTTCCCGGTCTTCGCGCCATGGTTGAGCCGCTTATAATGATTGTGCACCGCAACCGAGAGCACCCGCTTGGCGCGCATTTGCCCGATGACATAATCGTCAAGGACCTTGTAGATTTCCATCGGAGTTGGCACTCCGTCGCGCGTCTTGACGAGCGCAGACTTGGTCTCCTCGCGGATGATGTCGTTGCACAATTCGACACATTCATCGCACACGAAGACCGTCGGCCCGGCAATGAGCTTGCGTACCTCATGCTGCGATTTGCCGCAGAAGCTGCAGTAAAGCGTACTCTTGCTGTCGCTGCCGCCGGAAAGCTTGGTCATAAAGTCCCTTGTTGCCTTTTAGCCTCGTCTCGCACCGCCAAGGCCGTGCAAGCGCTATGCTAAACCCTTATATATCACATTCAAACTGCGAGATGCGTTAACAGCCCATCACAGCGTGATTATTACTGAACGAATATGGAGCGGTAGCCGGTATGCTGCAAGGGCGCCGCACCATTCGCTGTCCGCCCGCTGCTAAGATCACTGCCCAATCGCGTGAGATTTTGCGATGACACGAACGAACAGATGCTTTCTACGCGAGGCGTGCTGAGCGAATCAGGTCGCGCAGTTCAGGTTCGTCAACCATGGCCGCTGCATCGCCACGCGAAAACCAGCGACGCTCGCGTTGTTCCTGCTCCTTCCAGCTGTCGAGTTCCTTTTTGACCTTGAGGGCAAAAACATCGACCTTCGCCAAGTCGAAACTCTTGGCGTTTCGCCATTTGCGATAGGGAAATCGTCCTAACGGCTTGCGCATTATGGTGCCGCGTACGCCAGCTTCCTCCTCCGCCTCGCGCGCGGCAACGCGGTGGGGGGCAATCCCGACCATCAGATTGCCCTTCGGAAGCACCCAGCGCTTGGTGTCGCGCGATGTCACCAGCAAGATCATGATGTCGTCTTCGACCGATCCGTCGGTTCGATAAGGCAAGGCAGCAACTTGGCGAATCAGCAACTTCTTTCAAAACGAAAGCCCCGTTGCAGAGGCGCAACGAGGCTAATGCGCGCCGGCCTTGCGGGCAAGCTCGGGTGGATCCCGCTAGACCGGAATCACATCCGCAGCGCCGGTCGAGTCACCCGATGCGGCATCGGGGCGACGGTCGAATACCTGGTCGATGATGCCGAACTCCTTGGCTTCGTCGGCCTCGAGGAACTTGTCGCGGTCCATCGCCTTCTCGATCGCCTCGAGCGGCTGTCCCGTATACTTGGCGTACAGTTCGTTAAGGCGGTGCCGCATGCGCAGGATTTCCCGCGCCTGGATTTCGATGTCCGCCGCCATGCCCTGAGCGCCGCCCGAAGGCTGATGGACCATGATCCTGCTGTTGGTGAGCGCGATCCGCATCCCGGGTTCGCCAGCGGCAAGCAGGAAGCTGCCCATCGAGGCAGCCTGGCCGATGCAAACGGTGCCAATCTTGGGCCGGATATATTGCATCGTGTCATGGATCGCGAGCCCCGCCGTCACCACGCCGCCGGGCGAATTAATGTACATGAAAATGTCTTTCTTGGGGTTCTCCGACTCAAGAAAGAGCAATTGCGCAGTGATGACCGCAGCCATGTGATCTTCGACCGCACCGGTGACGAAGATGATTCGTTCGCGAAGCAGGCGCGAATAAATGTCGAAGCTGCGCTCACCCCGGTTCGATTGTTCGATGACGATCGGGACGAGGCCCGCGACGATGTCTTGATGGTCCATGGAAATGCGCGATCCTTCGTGGTGTGTCGCGCCCTACATCGGGCGGAAGCGCGCAAGGTTCAAGCCACGTGCGCGACCGGGCGAAAAAAGGGGCGACGGAGTTTACCTCCGCCGCCCCAATTTATCGGCCACTTGACCAAGTGTCGTGACTACATCTTGATGGAAGCACGCGCGTAGAGGTAGCGTCCCGGAACGTCGTGGACCGATTGCGAGAAATTGTTGGACTCGCACGTGACACAACCCGGAGTTCGCTCCTTCGTTACGTTGTTCACGCCCACGGCGAAGCCAAGCCGGTCACCGAGCACCTGTGGTTGCCACCGGGCCTGGAGATCGACGTAGAACACCGAAATCAGCTCATTGCGGTTAGCCTCTTGAAGCTTGGAAACGATCCGTCCCGTCGCGGTGGCGCCGAAATTGGCCATGTCCCAGTCGATAATGCCGACCGACTTATATTTCGGAAAGGCCTGGGCGGGCGAGCCGACCTGAGTACCTTCGCGACTGAGTTTAACGATGCCCGTAGGGCCGGGGATGAACACGTCGAAGTTGCGCAAGAAGGTGTTGTTCCAGGTGAATCCGAACTTGCCGAAGCCAGTTTCAAGGCCGCTGTACGCCAGATTGACGTCGATGCCCTTGGTCTTGATCGCCGCGATGTTCTGCAACAGCCCTTCGACTTCGAGCAACTCGCCATTGACTCGCGTGACCAATCCACAGGTGGCCGGATCATTGGTGAGCAGGCAATTAATTACCGTGGTAGCACGCGGGATGCCTTGGATCGCATTCTTGACCTTGATCCTTGACCAATTTGCTTCAACCGAGAAGCGCGGTAACCACGACGGGCTATAAACTCCGCCTAGCACCAAACTCTTCGAAGTTTCCGGGGCCAAGTCCTTGTTGCCACCGGTACTTACCGAAATCTGGGCGTTAGCCTGTTGATAGCTGCCATTAGCAGGAACTCCTGCCGCGATGCAGGCTGCCCGGATCGCCGCGTCGGTGGCAAAGCGGGGTTCATTGCTGCCCGCTGGCCGGGAGTGCGACGAGCAGGGATCGTTGAGGACCTCGTCAAAGCGAGATTGGCTCCCGTCCAACTCGCCGATCTGCGGCGCGCGGAAGCCCTCGGCCCACGATGCCCGCAGCCGGAGATCCTTGATCGGCTTCCAGTTGGCGCCAGCCTTGAATGTGGTGGTGGAGCCAATCCCTCGAGAATAGCTAGAGTGGCGGACGGCGCCATTCAGTTCAAGCAAGTCGGCAAACGGGACGTTGCTCAGCAGCGGCGCATTAAGTTCAGCATAGGCTTCCTTCACGTCGTACTGGCCCTTGGTCGGCTGCGCCGGGATGTCGGAACTGAAACCTGCCGCGACAACGGGATCGGGGTCGAAGCGGCCTTTGAGCTTACGATATTCAAGACCTACTGCGAGCCCCAGCGGACCGCCGGGAAGTTCAAACAGACTGCCGGCCAGATTGCCGGTTACGTCGAACTGCGACTGCACGCTGCTGTCATTCTGTTCGAAACCGACAAAATTGATCATCTCCGGAGTGATCGAGCCTTCGCCCCCGAACAGGTTGAACGGTACGCATGGCGCGGTGCAGCCTGAAATCGGCCCGAGCGCCTGACGCAGCAGACCCGAGTTGATGTTGCCGAACATCGCCTGCTTGGCCTTGTTGCGACCGTATGAGGCGTTGACGTCCCAATACCAGTCGCGCTCGCCCATGCCGAACTTGCCGTCGAGCGTCGCGACGCCATAGGTTGTCGTGACCGTCTGATTGAAGCGACGCGGCCCGCCTTCAATAAAGCGCCGGAAAATGGCGCCAACATTATTATTCCTGCCGCCGAGATCGACACGAAACGGGTTGAATGGATTGGAAGCGCTGATCACGATGCCGCTAAGGACCGGGGTCAAGCCCGAAGTTGGTCCGATCCCGAACGGCAAGGGAGCCGCCTGGTTCTTCGACTTGCGCTGGTTCCGCAGCGCCTTTGCCGTGAAATTGATATTATCGGCCACTTCGTACCGCACGTTGCCGAACACACCAAGCCGCTGAAGCGGTGTCTGAAGAAAATTGAACGGCGCAAAGTTGAACCGATCGGTACGGTCGAAGCGGCGAAAATCCGCCGGCGTCGAGGGGCGACCGATCACTGGCCCGATCAAGGTCGCATTACCTCCAGGAAAAATCGACCCCGTGAAGCGACCGCTAGGCGTAAAGCTTGAGCAGGTTTGTAGATTTGGATCGCAAATGTCGGCATAGGGCTCAGGAAACTGGGACAAAGCGCGATCCGACGTTCGGACCGGATTCTGTTTCACGAAGCTGCCGCCAATTACGAACTGAAGCGGGCTGTCGCTGTTGCTACCGTTGCCCCAACTGGCCTGATAATTTTGCGTGAATCCGTCACCCTGCCCAAAGGCGCCCAGCTGAGCCGAAGCGGCAAGGCCCTTTTGACGCTTCTTGGTGATGATGTTGACCACGCCCGCGATGGCATCGGAGCCGTAGATAGCGGAGGCACCGTCCTGAAGCACTTCGATGCGCTCGATCGCGCTGTCGGGAATGGAGTTGAGATCGGTCGAACCTGGCACGCCGCTGGCTGACGCGCCGTTGACGAAACGAAGCCCATCGACAAGCACAAGCACCCGGCGCGAACCAAGGTAACGCAAGTCGATTTCAGCCGCGCCCGCACCGACCCCGCCGCCGTCGGGTGGATTGCCCAGATTACCGGAATTATTAAACTTGCTGCTAAGGCCGCCGCCCGAACTCGGCAAACGCTGGAGCACGTCGCTGATTGAATTCAGCCCGGTCTTGGCGATGTCGTCGGCATCGACGAACACGATCGGCGCATCCTGGCTCAGCGGGTCGCGGCGGATGCGCGATCCGGTGACGACGATGTCGTCGCCAGGCGCCGCGCTTTCGCTAGCGGTCGCAGGAGATTGCGCAATCTCAGCAGGCGGAAGAATGCTTTGAGCACTTGCTGACGATGCTCCCAAGGCCAGAACCAGTGCCAATGAAACTCTGCTTGCCGAACGCAAAGCTTTGTATTTATTCATCTGTTTTCCCCCGTTATCGGTCGCTAGCAAAAGCGCCACTTCAGCTTGTGTGAAATGTTTAGCTTTTCGAGTCAGAATTGCCACTCAACATCGCAGTGGATGTGGCCTTTACGCTGATCTGTGACGTATATGTTACACGCGCTACGGCGCAGGATGTGACAGATAAGCCAAGCGACGAATCTCGCGGCGTCCGCGCGTAACGGTATCCAGGATCAGCCCCGCAAAAAAGCACAACGTTGCGACGATCGTCATCCCGGTGATCAGGATTGCCGTTGGAATGCGAGGAACAAGGCCAGTGTCGAGATACGTGGATAGCAATGGTACCGCGAGAATAAGCCCCGCAACCACCAACAAGGCTCCAATCGAGCCGAAGAACAGTACCGGACGCTCGATGCGATAGAGCGTCGCGATCGTTTTGAGAATCCGCCAGCCGTCACTGAAGGTCGACAGCTTCGACGCCGACCCTTCGAGACGCGCACCGTACGCCGTCGCGACCTCGCCGACGGGCATCTTGAGTTCAAGCGCATGGACGCTGATCTCGGTCTCGATCTCGAACCCCGACGACAACACCGGAAAACTTTTTACGAAGCGCCGTGAAAACACGCGATAGCCCGAGAAAATGTCGCTGAAACTGCGTCCAAACAGACCCGCAAGAAGCGTGGTAAACAGCTTGTTTCCAATCACATGGCCGCCGCGATAGGCGTCAGTCACCATGTGCTGACGAGTCCCGACGACCATATCGAGCTGTTCGTTGACAAGCATCGCAACCATGGCCGGGGCAGCCTTTGCGTCATAGGTCAAATCGCCATCGGCCATGACGTAAATGTCGGCATCGACATCGGCAAACATGCGGCGGACAACGTTGCCCTTGCCCTGCTGGCGCTCGGTTCGAACGACGGCGCCGGCCGCACGCGCCACCTCCGCGGTCCGGTCCTGGCTACTGTTGTCATAAACGTAGATGACCGCGCCGGGGAGCGCGGAGCGAAAGCCGGCGACCGTCTCGGCGATCGCGGCTTCCTCATTGTAGCACGGCAGCACTACAGCGATGCGCGGCACGAAATTGTTCGTCATCACCAGATCCCCGCTCGACTGAGCTTTTCAAAGCCCTGCCCTTCTCGCTCGCCTGAAGAGAAAGACATTCCTTCGATAAGCGCAGGACGAGCGGGTGTCCAAGAGACATCCGGGACCTGACCTTGTGACCGGCGAACTATTTGGTTTTTACAGGTGCCTTCTTGCCTGATCCGGACTTGGCTTCAGGGGGCTTCGACCCAGCGCCGTCCTTGACTGGCTTGGCTGGCTTGGGCTTCATTGTCACGGGATCTACGACCGTCTCTACGAGTTCCGCGACCAAAGCATGTGCGGCGTCGGCGGGCTTGGACCCGGCGCCGTCCTTGACCGGCCCGTCCGCCTTGCTCGGCTTGACGACCTTTGCCTTGACCTTCTTGACCGGCTTCACCGGCTCATGGTCATGGCCACAATCGGGCCCGTGAACATGCCCGTCCTCGCTTTCGAGGTCTGCTTCCAGCTCGGCGCGGTTCACGGTTCGCTCGCTGATAGTCGCCTTGGAGAACAGAAAGTCGACGACCTTGTCCTCATAAAGCGGTGCGCGCAGCTGAGCCGCCGCCATGGCGTCCTGCTGAACATATTGAACGAAGCGCTCGCGATCCTTGGGCGGATATTGCTGAGCGGCCTGCCCGATCAGGCGGTTCATCTCCTGGGCCGAAATGTCGACGCCGTTGGCGGCGCCGATTTCGGACAATAGCAAGCCGAGGCGAACCCGGCGAACCGCAATCTTACGGTAATCGTCAGCTTCGCCGTCGATTTCCTTCAGCGCCGCTTCGGGATCTTCTTCCTGGCCCGCTTCGTGGCGAAGTTGGCCCATGATATTCTCATATTCGGCGTCGACCATCGACGGCGGAACTTCGAAATCATGGCTCTGCGCCAGCTGGTCGAGAAGGCGACGCTTCATGTGAGTCCGCGTCAGATTATTGAGTTCCTGTTGCTGCTGATCACGGATCAGGCCCTTCAACTGGTCAAGGTCCTTGAGCCCGAGCTTGGCCGCGAACTCATCGTCGATCCGGGTCTCGCCAGCGGTCTTGACCGCTTTCACGACGATATCGAACGTCGCGGCCTTGCCCTTCAGATTGGCAGCCTGATAGTCCTTGGGAAAGGTGACGTTGAGCGTTTTCTCTTCGCCTACCTTGACGCCAATTATCTGCTCTTCGAAGCCGGGGATGAGGCTGCCGGAGCCAAGCACGACGGGCATGTCCTGCCCGGTGCCGCCATCAAACGCGACGCCATCGGCCTTGCCAATGAAATCGATCACGACTTGGTCGCCCGTCGCGGCCTCATGACCGTCGGCGGCATCGTCATACTGTGTTTGCGACTGCGCCAGTTGGGCGATTTGCGCGTCGATCGCGGCATCGTCGCCTTCTACCATAAGGCGCTCGAGCTTGAGCTCGTCGATCGCCGGGGCGGGGACATTTGGCAGCGTTTCAAGCGTCACGCGAACTTCGGCATCCTTGCCCGCGGCATAGCCCTCGTCGAGTTCGACCTGCGGCTGCATCGCGGGGCGCAGTTTCTGCTCGCTGAGCAGCTTCTGGACGCTTTCCTGGACAGTCGTGTTGAGCGCGTCGGCATGAAGGTTCTCGCCGTGCATCTTGCGGATCAGGTTCGGCGGGACCTTGCCGGGGCGGAAGCCGGGCATTTTAATTTTGGGCGCCATGCGCTTGATCTCGCCGTCGACGCGCGCGTCGATTTCGGTGGCGGATATGGTGAGCGTGTAGGCCCGCTTGAGGCCAGCATTTTCCGTCTCGACGGTCTTCATGACTTTTATAAATCCCAAACTAGTATCAAACGGCTGCGCTGATTTCCGTGCTCGGCATCTTGAAGATGCTCGTCACGCGGAAATGGTGCGGGCGAAGGGACTCGAACCCCCACATCTTACGATACTGGTACCTAAAACCAGCGCGTCTACCAATTCCGCCACGCCCGCGCGGACGCTCCTTGAAGTGGGCGGGCTATAGCAAGGAATGAGCGGCGTGCAACCTTGTCTCGACGACTTCCAGATGTGCAACTTGTTGGACGCATCAGGTGTTTAGGGAGCGAAGGAGAATATCATGTCCGACGATCCACGCCCCGACGAACTCCCCCCCGAGCCGTCGCAGCCCGCCCAGCCGTCCGAGGCTCCAAGCGAAGCGCCGCCAATGGCTCCTGACATCGACGTGCCCGCGCCAAGTTCGCCATCGACCGATCCGTCCCCCACGCCAATTTCACCGATCGCTTGATGGCTAGCGTACCGTCCCCACCGGATTTGCCGCCCGACCTCCCGGGCGACGTGCCCCCGCTTGCCGACGAGCCGCCAAGACCGCCAACGCCGGACCCAATAGGGTCAGCCTCGGCTTGACGCGGACTAGCGCATCAGGCGTGCCGAGTTTGTAATCGCCTCGAAATCGGCCAATGCCGCATCAAAATAATGCGCCCGCGTCGCATCGTAGAGGATAAGATAAAGCCGGTCGTCGACCGTCACTCCAACGGCGCGGCCGCGACGCCAAACTTCGTCGCTATCGAGATGCTCGAAATCGAATTGATATCCAGGTCGAGCCAGGAATGTCCGCGGGGCAAGGCCGAGTGTCTTGAAGTCGACCGTCCCGCCACGCACTCGAAACAGGCTTTCGAGCATCGCCGCAACTTCGGGCGCGGTCATGTTGGCGCGAAATTTGGGGACCTGCCGATCGTCCCGCCGGGTCTGCCGCACCAGGGTGCGCTGGTTCTTCAGGCCGGTCACGAAGCTGATGCCATCGAGCAACGGGCCGTTGAGGGTCCAATCCTCGACCTCCCGGATATCGACGAACAATTGGCCGTGCTGGCGATTCCATTCTCGCGGCGGGGTTACGCGCACGCTGTGGTTGCCCACCGCCGTTTCGCGTGCGCGGACCAGGGCATAATTGCCAAAGCCAGCCCCTCCGGCCCCGCCGGCGCAGGCGGTCAGCGATACAGAACCCAAAGCGGCGAGGAGGATCGTGTTCGTCATTCTCATCATGGCATCCTCAACCAATCATCATCTGGCGCACAAAGGCGGCATCGGGGGCGTTGGGGGCCATCGCCAGATAGCGGCTAAGCGCCGATCGAGCCTCGTCGCGCCGTCCCGATTTCATCAACATAATCCCGTGCCACCGCCACGCATCCGCCGGAGCGTCGGAATAAAGCACCGCCGCGGCATAGCCCTGCCCGGCACGAACATCATCGCCGGCGCGATTGCGCAGCCGGTAAATCTCGGCCTCGTGATGGCGCAACAACCCGTTCCACCCGTCCGCGGCAAGATTGTTGACGATATACTGGCTTGCCCCCGGGTCGTTCAACTTGACCTGGTCATCGAGCAAGGTCGGGCGGATCTTAGCGGTCGCTGCGACATAAGCCGCTTGCCGGGCATCGTAGGTCACCCCGGGCCGCATCACCTCGGCGGCACTGATCCGCAGATCGGCCATGCGCGATTCGGGGCTGGGATGGGTCCCAAACAGGCTGATGTCGCGTTGGCGGCGCTTGCGACGATATTTGGCGGACAACTTCTCTTCGTCGATCAGTTGCCCCCACGTCTCGGCCATCGCGCGCGGATCGTAGCCCTGGTCGGCCAGCAGCCGAACCCCCATCGCATCGGCCTCGGCCTCGAGTACACGGTTGTAGCGCAGCAGCGACAGGACAGTGCCAAGCTCACCAAGCTGCGCCAAATCCCCGGTATAGATG